>JGI24705J35276_12238554_pt1 | contig 26307 bp, 25 predicted proteins | sample TergutNt197P4_FD_35276 | JGI IMG/M metagenome (IMG submission 35276) | reverse complement strand
GGTAAAGACCCTTTAGCGAGATCGGTGTTAAAAACTTTAGTGGAGTTGGGCGCGCCGCCTGCCATACTGTATTGGCATAAACCACATCTGGGCAGCGATAAATTATGTGAATTATTGCCCTTGCTGCGTTACCGTATTGAGAAAGCAGGTGGGCGTATTGTATTCGGCGCCTGTGTTACAGATATTGTTTTAAAACATAAAAAAAAGCGCAGAACTATTGAGGGGTTGATAGTAAGCGGCGCAATGGCAGGGGAAATGCCGGCGCAAGCGGTAATATTGGCCACCGGCAATGGGGCGCGCGGCGTTTTTAATATATTGAGCAAACGCGAGGTGGCTTTAAGCGCCAAAGCTTTTGCGGCAGGATTACGTATAGAGCATAGCCAGCATTTTATTAATACAGCTCAATATGGCCTTTATGCTGAACATACCGCTCTTTTGCCGGCCGATTATGTTTTAAAATACCGAGCGGCGGATAACCGCAGTTTTTACAGTTTTTGTATGTGCCCGGGCGGGCGTATAGTAAATGCATCCAGTGAAAAAGGAGCTTTGGTTGTAAATGGTATTAGCTTGGCCGCACGGGCTAGTGGCCGCGCCAATAGTGCGCTGGTTGGAGAGGTAAAGCCGGGCAGAGATTTTATAGATGATCCGCTTTCGGCTTTAGCCTGGCAAGAGGATATAGAAAAAGCGGCTTATCTTGCCGGAGGCGGTAACTATGCCTTGCCGGTTTGTCTTGCCGAAGATTTTATATATAAAAGCGCACCGCAAGCGCCGCCGCCGCAGTTTGCACCATTAAGCGTTGCCTTTTGCCCGGCCGATTTACACAGTTTACTTCCGGAGGCTCTTGCGGAAGGATTAACTTTAGCTTTAAAACAATGGCAAAGGCAAATCCGCGGTTTTGCCGAACAGGCTGTATTGGCTGCACCGGAAAGCCGCACCTCTTCCCCCATACGTATTTTACGCGGAGCGGATGGGCAAAGTATAAATGTATCTGGTCTTTACCCGGCTGGCGAAGGTGCCGGCTATGCCGGCGGTATTTTAAGTTCAGCCTGTGACGGTTTGCGCGCCGCTGCCGCGATTTGCGAGCAATATGCTCCGCCAAAATAATAAGGGCCCATAAATTATACTGTTTATTAAACTATCGGGAGTGGTATTATGATTAAGTATTTCGGTACAGATGGTATTCGGGGTAAAGCCAATGATTTTTTAAATGCCGAACTGGCTTTGAAGCTGGGCCGGGCAGCTGCTTCATTAGTTGAAGAGAGGGAAAATAAATGTGTATTGATAGGCAAAGATACGCGTATTTCCGGCGATATGCTAGAAAGCTCCTTAGCCGCCGGGCTGCTTGCGGCAGGGGTGGATGTGTTTTTGCTGGGAGTGATACCGACACCGGGCGTAGCAGCGCTGTGCCGCATTTATGATGCGCCGGGCGCTGTGATATCCGCTTCCCATAACCCTTATGAGGATAATGGAATAAAGTTCTTTAGCGCCAAAGGATATAAATTATCCGATAATGAGCAGGATAGAATAGAAATCCTCATGAATGATAAATTGCTTAGGCAAAATGGGCTTTGTACCGGGCGGTTATATAATATTACCGATGCTATGCAGCAGTACAGTAGTTTTCTGCTGGATAAACAAAAACCGGATTTAAGCGGCCTGAAATTGGTGATCGATTGCGCAAACGGAGCAGCTTCGTCTTTAGCGCCGGCCTTGCTTACGGGTTTGGGGGCGCAGGTAATAGCTTTGGAATATGAACCGAACGGTAAAAATATCAACGCCGGCTGCGGTAGTACACAGCCACAGTTATTACAGAAAACGGTGGTGGCAGAACAAGCGCAGGTGGGTTTGGCTTTCGACGGCGATGCCGACCGGCTGTTAGCCGTGGATGAAAAGGGCAATATAGTAGATGGCGATATGCTCTTGACCATTATGGCCCGTTACTTACAGCAAAAGGGAGAATTAGATTTTAATACCGTTGTTGTGACACAAATGTGTAATATGGCTTTGCGCCTTAAGCTACAAGAACAGAATATTGCGGTGGCGGTGAGCTCGGTGGGGGATCGTTATGTATTGGAGAAGATGCAGCAGACTGGCGCTATACTGGGCGGAGAACAAAGCGGGCATATCATTAACTCCCAATTTAACAGCACTGGCGATGCGTTGGCAGCAGCGCTTTTTATTCTGAGCATTATAAAAGACAGTAATTACAGCTTATCTGCCCATACTGCCGATCTGCAATGTTTTCATCAGGTACATATCAATGTGCCGGTAAAAAATAAGGAAGGCTTGGCTTTAGATAGCGAGATTGGCGCGGTTATTGCCCATGCTGAAGAGGTATTAGCCGGACAAGGCCGGGTGCTGGTACGTGCTTCGGGCACAGAACAGCTTTTACGTGTGATGACCGAAGGGCCCAAACAAGAAGTACTAGAGCTGCTTAGTGAAAAAATCTCTGCAGTTATACGCGAAAGATTAGGTTAAATTATATTAGAGGAATAATCATTTATATGTAGAAAATAATAGCATTAACTATCATGTGGCAGGGGGTATTATTTATGTGCGGTATTATAGGTTATGTAGGAAATAAGCCGGCTATGCCAATATTGATAAATGCCTTACTTTCTATGGAGTACAGAGGCTACGATTCCGCCGGAGTAGCTTTAATAGAGCAAGAAAACTTGCGTTTAGTGCGCGCACCCGGTAAAATGGCAAATTTATTGAAGAAAATAGGCGATGATCATGGTTTAGCAACAGTTGGTATTGGGCATACTCGTTGGGCTACCCATGGCGCACCTACGGAAATAAACGCTCATCCGCATCTGGATTGCCAGGGTAAAATAGCACTCTTACATAATGGCATTATTGAAAATTACTTAGAAATTAAAACTAAATTGCAAGCACAAGGGCATATTTTCCGTTCGGATACCGATACGGAAGTTTTGCCGCATCTTTTGGAGCATTATTATCAAGGCGATTTGGGAGCGGCTATGCGAAAAGTTGTAACCGAATTACGCGGCGCTTATGCTATTGTAGCTATTTGCGTGCAAGAACCTGGTAAATTGGTAGCGGCGCGGCAAGATAGCCCACTCATTGTGGGGTTGGGCGATAAAGAATTCTTTTTTGCCAGCGATATGGCGGCTTTGGTGGAGCATACTCGCGAGATGATGGTATTACAAAACGGCGATGTAGCAGAGCTTTGTGAAGAGGGTGTAACAGTATATCATAATAATCAAAAAGTAGGACGAAGAATACTTCATGTAGAGTGGGATAAAGAGGCGGCGCAGAAGGGCGGTTATCCCCATTATATGATAAAAGAAATACATGAGCAGGGTGTTGCTTTGCGCCAAACTTTGCGTGGCCGCCTAGAGCGAAACGCCGCTGCCATAGATTTAGGCGAATTGGATTTTTCCGAAGAATATATTCGCGGCGTTAATAAAATTGCCATAGTAGCTTGTGGAACTGCTTATCATGCCGGTTTAGTAGGGAAATATGCATTAGAAAAAATGCTGCGTTTGCCGGTAGAGGTAGATATTGCCTCCGAATTTCGCTATCGTGACCCGCTGGTGAATAGCCAAACCCTGGTGATCGTGGTTTCGCAATCTGGTGAAACAGCCGATACCTTGGCAGCGCTGCGTGAAAGCAAAAAACGTGGTGCCAAAGTACTGGCTATTTGCAATGTGGTAGCCTCCAGCATTGCCTTGGAGGCCGATTATGTGCTTTTCACCTATGCCGGAAAAGAAACCGCCGTAGCCTCGACCAAGGCATATAGCACCCAGCTGATGATTTTTTATATGTTTGCAATTTATTTGGCTGCACGTTTGGGAAAATTAAACGCCAGCGAACAGCAGAAACTTACTGAAGAATTATGTGCATTACCGGAAAAGGTGCAACAATTACTTAGCGATACGGAAAAACGTATTAAAGCTCTTACAGAAAAGCTCTTTTTAGAAGGAAGACAAGATTGCTTTTTTATTGGGCGTGGTTTGGATAATTATGTGGCTATGGAGGGCGCCCTTAAGCTTAAAGAGATTTCTTATATACACGCGGAAGCTTATGCTGCCGGCGAACTGAAGCATGGTACCATAGCTTTAATAGAGCCTGGAACGCCGGTGATAGCTCTTTGCACACAACAATCCCTGCAAGAGAAAATGATCAGCAATATTAAAGAATTGCAGGCGCGCGGCGCTTATGTAGCAGGTTTATGCTTTTTGGGTAATGAACAGATAGAACAGGTATGCGAAGAAACCTTGCAAGTGCCTGAAACAATTGATTTGCTGGCGCCTATATTATCTGTGGTGCCTTTGCAAATGCTGGCATATTATGCGGCGCTGGCGCGTGAATGTGATGTTGATCAGCCACGTAATTTAGCCAAAAGCGTAACGGTAGAATAGGCGTAATTAGCAGCTATATTTACCCAGCCTGAAAACTAAATGTAATAGGGGAGCTGCAAAGGCGGCTGAGAGGAGTTTGGCTCGACCCTTAACCTGATCCGGATAATGCCGGCGTAGGGAACGATACTGTGTGTAACCGTTGCCTAATGGCAACGGTTAATGTAATTGAGGCGGTGTTTCAATGCAAAACAAAGGTGAAAAGATATTGGCGCCATTGGCTGGTTTGCTGCTGATAGTGGCGGCTTGGCAAATCGCCGCTTTTATGGTGGGGGCAGAATATATTTTACCTGGGCCTATCTCTGTTATACGATCTTTTGGCCATAATCTGCCACAGTTATTAAGGCATAGTGTTTTCACTTTGCAGGAAGCTTTATATGGATTAGCGATAGCGGTGGTATTTGCCGCTTTATTGACCGCTTTATTATCTCTTTCGTCTCGGCTAAAAAATATGCTTTACCCCTTGATTTTAGCTTCTCAAATGATACCCATAATAGTTATGGCCCCTTTATTCATTATTTGGTTCGGTTTTGGCCTGTTGCCAAAAGTATTGGTAGTAGTTTTGGTCTGTTTTTTCCCTATAGTGATCAGCATGCTTGCGGGCCTCGCAGCGGCGGATACCGAGATCATGGCTTTTTATCGCAGCATGGGCATGAACAGGTGGCAGCTGTTTAGCTTGGTGCGCTGGCCCATGGCTTTGCCATATTTTTTTGGGGGCTTGCGTGTGGCGGCAACCTATAGCGTGATGGGCGCGGTTATCGGCGAATGGCTGGGTGCTTTAGGTGGTTTAGGCCTTTTGCTTACCCGCAGTAAAAATACATATAATCTTTCTTTAACTTTTGCCGTTATCATAATGATAATTCTGTGGAGCACACTGCTTTTTGCAGCGGTTAAATTATTGGAATATAAAGCTTTGTCCTGGAGAAGAAAGGTGGGAAAAGAAAACTGGGAAAACTGATTATATTTGAATCAGGAGGGTTAAGATGTTAAAAAAAGTAATAGCAATATTAATTGTGCTTATAGGCGTGGCAGGGGCGGTGTTTTGGGCAAACCGATCGGCACCGCCGCCTAATATAGCACAAAGCCTAACCATAGCGCTGGATTGGACGCCCAATATTAATCATAGCGGGCTTTATGTGGCCCAAGCTTTGGGATATTTTACGGAGCAGGGCTTAACGGTAAATATTGTGGAGCCGGGGGAAACTCTTTCTTTGCAATTAGTGGCCGCAGGGCAGGCGGAGTTTGGCTTTAGCTATCAAGAAGAAGCTACTTTTGCCCGCGCCCGGGGAGTACCAGTGGTGTCGCTTGCAGCGGTTATTCAGCATAATACTTCCTGTTTTGCTTCGCCTGCCGCCAAAGGGATCAAAACAGTTGCCGATTTTGCCGGAAAAATATACGGTGGATGGGGAGGTGCAGTGGAAGAAGGCCTAATTGAGTATCTGATGGAGCGGGAGGGTTTGCCGGGCAGTGTGCAAAGTGTTGTTATAGGCGAAGCGGATTTTTTTGCCGCCTGTGATTCTTATGTAGATTTTTCCTGGATATACTATGGAGTTACCGGCATAGAGGCAAATCTGCGCGAGTATCCGCTGAATATTATTATGCTCAAGGATCTTGATGCGGTTTTCGACATATATACCCCGATCATCACAGCGGAAGAAAAATGGCTGCAGGGGAATGAGGATACGACAAAACGTTTTCTGAAAGCGCTGGCTAAAGGCTATCGCTATGCCGACGCCAACCCGGAAGAAACAGCCGAGATATTGCTTAAGGCGGTAGATGGATTAGATGCGCCGCTTTTACGGGCTGGTCAGGCTTGGATAGCCGGAAAATATCAGGGAGATGCAGCCTATTGGGGCTGGCAAGACGAATCTGTGTGGCAGGGGTTTGCCGATTGGCTGGCTAATTGCGGCATGCTGCAGCCTGACTTTAATGCTAGCGAAGCCTTCAGCAATGATTTTTTGCCGCAAAAGTAAAAGGAATAATGGTGATGCATGATGATTATACGTGTAGAGCGGATAAAAAAGAATTTTTCATTGAATGGGCAACGTATTTTAGTACTGGATGATGTGTCAATAAACATTGAGGAAGGTGAATTTGTAGCTTTGCTCGGCCCTTCCGGTTGCGGTAAAAGCACCTTATTATCTTTGCTGGCCGGATATTTTTTGCCAGATGAGGGTGAGATAACAATAAACGGGAGTCTAAGTTATATGCCTCAGCGCGATATGCTGCTGCCATGGCTGAACGTGATAGAAAACGCATGTTTACCGGCTGCCATACGGCATTCTATGGCAGAAACATCTGCCCGCGCCGAGGTAAAACGCTTATTACCCTTGTTTGGCTTAAATAATTTTGGCGATAGCTTACCGGATCAGCTTTCTGGAGGCATGAGACAAAGAGCCGCTTTATTGCGTACTTATATGGCGGGAGGGGATTTTTGGCTTTTAGATGAACCATTTGGTAGTTTAGATGCTTTGACAAGGGAAGATTTGCAGGAATGGTTTATGGATTTGCAGCAAGAGATCAAGTGTGGTGTGCTGTTTGTAACCCATGATATTAACGAAGCATTAAAACTGTCTTCGCATATTTACGCCCTTTCGCCGCGGCCCGGACGTATTAGCGGAGAGTGGGTTGCGAAGGCAGGGTTTTCTTTAGCAAAACGCGAACTATTAAAAAAAGAAATACTGATGGCATTGCAATAGTGTTTTACCCGCATTGGTAAGATAGGTGAAAAAAAGAGCATATGGGCATGAAAAGGCAGATAGGACCCAGGGATTGGCTGAGCATTGTTATTATACTATTTTTAGCTGGTCTTTTCATTTATATTGGTAGGGAATATAGCCGGGCCTTTGGTTCAATACAGGGCGGCGGCCTGCTTTTCGCGGCGCAAAATTTGCGGCTTTTTATCCTTTCTTATGGCCGCTTGAGCTTGATCATCATGATAGGTTTACATGCTTTACATGTGATAGTTTCTGTAATCCCCTCGGTATTGGTACAGTTTGCGGGAGGGTTTATTTATGGTATGGGTATTGGCATGTTATGTGGCTTTATTGGCATAACAATAGGAACGGCTTGCTCCTTTTATTTATCTCGCCTTTTGGGGCGGCGCATGGTGACTTTATTTGTTAGCGAGAAAAAATTGCATAAACTGGATTCACTGGCAATCAGCCCACGAACCGCTAGGGTATTATTATTGCTGTTTATTTTGCCCGTTCCCAAGGATTTTATCGCTTATTTTGCCGGCTTAACCAAAATAAGCGCCAGTCGCTTTTTTTTCATTTCCACAGTGGGGCGGCTGCCCGGCATGCTGATAGCAACTTATTTGGGATCGCATATACTGGAACGCAATTATCTGCTGCTGGGGCTGATAACAGTAGTATGCGTTGGCCTTTCTATACTATCTTTTATATATCGTGAAAGAATACTGCAAAAAATGAACCATAATGTATAAGGTTATTATTAATTGATGATACAGGGTGGTATAAAGTTATTATGAGTGAAAAATTACCACATTTTATTTGGATAATACTGCTTGCCATGGCGCCGGTTGCGGAGTTACGGGTGGGAATTCCTATAGCTATTAGTTATGAGTTTACGCCGCTTGCCGCATTTGGCTTAGGTGTTTTAGGAAATATTCTGCCCATTCCTTTTGTATTCTTTTTTATTCGTCCTTTATTCAGATATTTACGCCGCTTACCCTTCTTACATAGTATTGTAGAAAAACTGGAAACCAAGGCGCGCTATAAATCGACGCGTATAGCGCGTTACCGCTTTTGGGGGCTGGTACTTTTTGTAGCTATCCCCTTGCCCGGCACAGGCGCCTGGACAGGCGCTTTAATCGCTTCGCTGCTGGATATGCGCTTTAAACTTGCTATGCCGGCTATATTTATTGGTGTGCTTATAGCAGGTATTTTGGTAACAGCTTTATCTACAGGGGCTTTTGCCGGCTGGGAATGGGTTAAGGAAGTATTTATACTAAAATAATGTTGATAACTTTTAATGCATTGACAAAAGCATTGTAAAAAAGTATAATTTGAATGCAAGAAAATAAAAGAATGTCTTATTTAATATGACAAAAAAAAAAGAAAAAGATCTTGATACCTTAAGGGCGGGCATAGCCCGTGTTGCCTAGTTTTATTTGAGGGTGCATTTATGGATACAGCAATAGAAGTTAAAGGTTTGAGCAAGCATTATTCAGGGTTTTCTTTACAAGATATTAGCTTTTGCCTGCCTAGGGGCGGTATTATGGGTTTTATCGGTGCAAACGGAGCGGGTAAAACCACCACCATAAAGGCTTTATTAAACCTAATAAATATTGATAGTGGCGAAATTAATCTCTTGGGCCACATGCGCGGTGAAAAAGAAGTGAAACAGAAGCTGGGTGTTGTTTTGGATGAAAACAACGCTTATGATAATCTTTCGTTTAATCAAGCAGCGCGGGTCGAGAGCACAATGCGCGCCGATTGGGATGATACCTTATGGCAGTATTATGTAAAACGTTTTCAATTACCGGCGCGTCAAAAAGTACAGGAATACTCCCGGGGCATGAAAATGAAACTCTTCATTGCCCTAGCCTTAGCACATAAGCCACAGCTTTTGCTGTTAGACGAACCGACTAGCGGGTTGGATCCTTTAATGCGGGAGGAAATGCTTTCTGTATTTACTGAATTTATTCAAGACAAACAACATGCCATACTATTATCTTCTCATATTACCAGTGATTTAGATAAAATAGCTACCCATGTAACCTTTATACATGAAGGCAGGTTGATTTTTTCTCGGGCAAAATCGGATATTATGGAGGACTGGCGCCTGACCTGTTGCGCCAAAGCCGAGTTTGATAAAATACCCCAGGAATTTATTTTTGCTTATCGAAACAGTAGTTTTGGCTATGAAGTACTTGTTAAAGATAGTCTGCGCTTAGCCCAGATATTACCTCAGCTGGCTTTCAATAATGTTAGCATAGAAGAGATCATGCTCTTTTTTGTGCATGGACAAAGGGGGTATGAATAATGAAGTCGCTTGTAATAAAAGACATATTTATGTTGCAAAAAGCCTTCAAAATGATCTTGGTGCTGGTGGCATTTTATATAGTTATATTCCTGCTTACCGGCGCCAGCGCAGCTTTGCCAATGGTAATGGCAATATTGGCGGTTACTTTTCCTATAAGCACTTTTAGCTACGATGAAGCCAATAAATGGGATCGTTATGCTTTAAGCGGGCCGCTAGTGCGGGAAGATATTGTTCGCGCTAAATATCTGCTTTGTCTGCTGCTAATGGCTGTGGCGCTGATTATTGGCTTTATTGGCTTGACTATAATGAACTTTTTTTCAGCTACAGTCGATTTATCACTAACAGAAATCCTGCTTATAGTAAGTATTTCTATACTATTGGGTTTGTGTGGACAGGCAATAATTTTACCTATAATCTATAAACTGGGCGCGGAAAAAGGCCGGATGTTTTTGATTGCAGTTATGATGATACCTATTTTAACAATTATCCTTTTTAATAGATTTGCCGACCCGGAATTAAAGCAGTTTTTTTCTAACAATCTACACTTTTTTCCATTTATCTTAATTATTTTAGTTATAGCTGGCTATGCTTTATCTTATAAAATATCTTTGCGGATTTATATGGGTAAAGAGTTTTAAAAATTAAGGCGGCTATAAGCCGCCTTAAAGTTCTTTGCGTAATTTAGGATCAAGAAAATCGCGCATACCGTCGCCGATAAAATTGGCGCCCATAGACATAGTCAATATGCCTAAGCCGGGAAAGGTAGCTATCCACCAGTAAGTAAAATAATTGGCGCCGTCTGAGACCATGGCGCCCCATTCCGGAGTGGGCGGCGGTGAACCTAAACCAAGATAGCTTAAGCCGGCAAACAACAGTACGGCATTACCAAAATCCACCGTAGCCAAAACAATAATTGAACCTACACTATTGGGTATTATCTCTTTAAAAAAAATGCGCAGGTTAGATGCCCCCAGAGATTTTGAAGCCTCGATATATTCATTGGTTTTTACCTGTATAACCATACTGCGCATTACACGAGCGTAATTGGGCCACCACACTATGACCATGGCTATTAAAGCATTGAATAAGCTAGGGCCCAAAGCTGCGCAAATTATCATAGCCAAAATGATGGTTGGAAAAGATTGCACCAATTCGCTGCCACGCATCATTATTTCATCTACCCGGCCACCGGCATAACCGGCAACACCGCCATATATCATGCCTACCAGCGCTGCGAAAATAATGGTTATTATACCCGCGCCAATGGAAATACGGCTGCCCACCAGAACACGGCTGAAAATATCGCGCCCTAAGCTATCGGCGCCGCACCAATGTTCAGCCGAGGGTTTGCTAAAACGTATCATCAGGTTTTGTTCCAAGGGGTCGTAGGGTACGATGAAGGGCGCTAATATGGAGATGATCAGCCATAAAAGGCAAATAACCACCCCAATGGAAAAGAGGGTGTTGTTTTTCATGAGGCGCCATGTCATTTATCTATACCTCACTCTGGGATCTAAAACGCCATACAACACATCGATGATCAGGTTGATCAGCACATAATTCAAAGCTATTAGAAGTGATACTCCCACAATAGAAGGAAAATCCATATATTGTGTAGATTTGAAAGCGTATTGACCTATACCCGGCCAGGCAAAAATGGTTTCTACTAAAACCATGCCGCCTAAAAGATTACCAAAACCAACACCAATAACAGTGATCACAGGAATTAAAGCATTGCCGAGCGCATGTTTGGTTATAACCGATCTTTCTCTTAAGCCTTTAGCGCGAGCGGTTCGCGTAAAATCCATAGAAAGCACTTCCAGCAGGCTGGAGCGAGTAGTGCGCGTGATCAGCCCCATGGTAAAAAGCCCTAAGCAGACACCGGGCAGTATTAAGTGTTTCAATGCATCGGCAAAGAGGGGCCAATTGCCCATAAGCAGAGAATCTATAAGGAAAAATCCTGTAACATGAACAGGCGCGCTAAGATAAGGAGAAATACGGCCCGGCCCCGGCGCTATTCCTAAACCCAAATAGAAAATAAACAACATGATCAACGCCAGCCAAAAAGCCGGCACGGAAACACCGAAAACAGAAATACCGCGAAGTATCTGGTCTATTGCGGTATTTCTTTTTATGGCGGATATTACCCCAAAAAGCATGCCGAAAATTACAGCGAAGGCAATGCCGATGAACGCCAGCTCTACGGTAGCTGGGTAATACTGCTTCAAATCGTCGAAGACCGGGCGTGAGGTGCGTATGGAAAGGCCCATATCGCCTTGTAGCAAATTACCTAAGTAGGTAAGATATTGCTTATAAAGGGGCTGATCCAAACCCCATTTTGCCCTAAAAGCCGCTACCATTTCTTCATTGTCTAGGTTGCGTTGACTTAAATTTGCCACCACCGGGTCGCTGGGCAGGGCGTTGGCTATTAAAAATACCATCAACGAAATACCTATCATCAAAAAGAAGATGAAAATTAGCCTTCTTATAATATAACGCAGTATATCCACGGCATTGCCTCCTCAAATACCATCACTCGGATATATTCTTAAAATCGAAGGTGTATTGGCTGATATAATCCGCTCCTTTTAAAGAAGCCCTGACGGCATAGGGGCTGGTATGCTGTAATAGGCAAGTAAAGGCGCTTTCTTCCGCCATCATATTTTGTATGGTAGAAAATATTTTGGCTCGTTCTGTTACATCGGTTTCTATGGCTGCCTTATCTGCCAAAGCTGCCAGTTCGGGATACATATCGGCAGTCCAATTAGCTCTTAAACCAACTTTTTGTCCGGGCAGGAAGGCCAATTGACTATTATTATCTGGGTAATCTGGGTTCCAATACCATAATCCTAAAGATTGCTGGCCTGTGCGGTAAGTTTCCAATGAGACCAGTACATCTTCGGGGATGATATTGGTGTTTATACCTATAACTTTTAAGTCATTTTGAATTTTTTGCGCCATCATCAGCAGTTCTACACCAGATACGGTGGTGGTCGGCACATAAAAATCTGTGGTGAAGCCATTGGCATATCCGGCTTCGGCCATTAATGCTTTAGCAGCTTCTATATCTTGATAATTGCTGATATCACGCGCGGGCAAAGAGCCATATAAACCTACCGGAAAAGGCGCCAGCGGCGTAGTCATGCCGGGGCCGGCAATGGTTTGTATGCCAACATAATCCAGAGCCAGGCGTATAGCTTTCTGCACCTTGGGGTTGGCAACCGGCCCGCCTACTGCCGGGTCGCGATTCATTAAAAGGAAACTCATGGTAAGAGATTGGGCATCTTTAACCGATATTTCCGGTATATTGGCAAGAGTCTTGGCCTGCTCGGCATCTACATTAATAGCTATATCGATATCTCCTTTTTGTAGCATCATTACCTGGGTACTGGAATCTGGTATAGTTTTAATGGTGATTTTATCATAATAAGGTTCTTTGCCCCAATAGTTGGAGTTTTTAGTTAATACTACCTCCACCTTTGGCGTATAACTTGCCAAACAGTAGGGTCCGCTGCCGGCGGAATTGCTGTCGAACCAGGTTTTAGCGGTATCGGTGGAAGCGGCGTTTGCGGCATTGGTGGCGCCATGTTCTATTGCTACCTTAGAGTCGATAATGCAGAAAATATTATAGGTTAGCTTAGTAGGAAAAGAAGGGTCGGGGTTGCCCAGCCGAAAAATAACAGTGTATTCATCAGGCGTATCGATAGAGACGATGTCTTCGGCCATAAAGGCGCCATTGCCCTTCAAGTTAATGGAGCGTTCTATACTCCATTTCACATCTGCCGCATTAAGCTTATTGCCGCTGGAAAATATTATATCTTTGCGCATATGAAAAGTATAGGATAAACCATCGGCAGATACTTCATAAGCTTCGGCGGCAGCCAGTTCCAGGTTTTCCAGTTTTTCATTGAATTCGAATAGATTATTGTAACAGGAATGTAATACCATGTGGGCATAAACTTCATAAGCCAAACCGGGGTCGAAACTTTCATAATCCGGATCCACTGCTACGATAAGATGCTTTTCTCCTGCGCCAGAATTTGAAGAGGCGGGAGTACCCGAGGCGTTTTCTGTGCTGTTACTGTTACCCGGTGGATTATTGTTTTGCCCGCAGGCTGTAAAAACAAAAACCACCAGTATAAATACAGTAAGAATCGATATGCCTTTTTTCATTAAGAGCCCTCCTTATATTTATTGTGGCTTCGCCTTATGCATATATATGACATGCCACATAATGTTCTGCGCTTATGTGCTTTAAATTAGGTTCCTCCATAGAACACTTTGTTGTTGCTTGCGCGCAACGTGTATGAAAACGGCAACCTAAAGGTGGGTCAACCGGCGAAGGTACATCTCCTTTTAGTAAAATACGTTCTTTTGCATGGTCAAGCTCGGTATGTGGTATAGCCGAAATGAGGGCCTGCGCATATGGATGCAGCGTTTGCTCGTAAATTTCTTGATGGTTTCCCAGTTCTACAATTTTACCCAAATACATAACGGCAATACGGTCGCTGATATGATGGATAACGCTTAAATCATGTGAAATAAACATATATGTAAGAGAAAAATCTTGCTGCAGATCTTCCAGTAGGTTGATAACTTGCGCCTGTATTGATACATCCAGCGCGGATACGGCTTCGTCGCAGATGATCAGCTGTGGGTTCAGCGCTAAAGCGCGCGCTATGCCTACACGCTGTTTTTGTCCGCCCGATAATTCATGGGGGAAGCAAGATAAATGATATGCAGATAAACCCACCCTTTCCAGTAAATATTTGATCTTTTCTTGCCTCTCCTGACGGCTGCCAACTCTATGTATGCGGAAGGGCTCTAAAAGAATATTGCCAATATTGATACGCGGGTTTAAAGAGGCGCTGGGGTCTTGAAAGATGAATTGCATTTTTTTACGGAAGTTTTTTAATTCTTGCGGTTTTAGTTCCTGTAATTCTTGCCCGTCAAAAATCACCTTGCCGTCGCTTGGTTGATGAAGGTAAATCATGGCGCGGCCCAAGGTACTTTTGCCGCAGCCGCTTTCACCCACTAAGCCAAAGGTCTCGCCACGCAGTATATTAAAACTAACATCATCTACCGCTTTAATATACTGCTTGTGGAATGCAGAACTGCTTTGTGAACGAAAGTATTTTTTAAGGTTTCTTACCTCAACTAAAGTAGCTGTTTGCTCTTTTCCTGCCTTGTTGGCAAAGGCGTTTACTTGTTGCACAAAATCCTCCTTAGTCATTCATTAGCTTTGCGGCACAAAAACAGCGCACCGCACGGCCGTTTTCCAGCGGGGTTAGTTCGGGAGAAAACATGTGGCATTGTTTTTCCTTATATGTACAGCGTGGGGCAAAACTGCAGCCCGGTGGCATATTGAAGAAATTTGGCGCAGTACCTTCTATGGAAAATAAACGTTTTTTAGCTTTGCTGATAGTGGGTATGGAAAGCAGCAAACCCTCTGAATAAGGATGATAAGGTTTGGCGAACAGTTCGTTTAGGGGGCTAATTTCCATGACTTGCCCGGCATACATTACTATAACGCGTTTACACATCTCGGCAATTACCCCCAAATCATGGGTTATCATGATTATGGCGGAATTTATCTCTTCGCGCAGGTTTTTCATTAGTTGCAGTATTTGTGCCTGTATAGTAACATCCAACGCCGTGGTAGGTTCATCGGCAATCAATAGCTTAGGCTGGCAGGCTAAAGCCATAGCTATCATCACCCTTTGACGCATACCGCCGGAGAGCTGATGCGGATACTCTTTCATTCTTTGTGCGGGAAGGGGAATACCAACCATATGCATTAATTCTAAAGCTCGCTCTTGCGCTGCTTTTTTAGAATAGTTTTTATGTAATAACAGCGGCTCCATTACCTGTTTGCCACAGGTATGTATGGGGTTTAAAGAAGTCATAGGCTCTTGAAATATCATGGCTATCTCATTACCGCGCACAGAGCGTATTTCTTCATCTGTTAGCTGCAAAAGATCGCGCTCACCAAATATAATACGCCCGGCGCTGATTTTGCCAGGCGGATCTGCTATCAGACGCATAATAGAAAGGGAAGTCACACTTTTACCGCTGCCGCTTTCTCCTACTATACCGAGGGTTTCCCCGGCGTTAAGAGTTATACTTACATCGCGCACGGCTTCATGAACGCCTTCTAAGGTATTGAAGCGCACATGAAGATTCTCTATACTGAGCAATTGTGTAGCTTGACTAAGCTTAAGAGCATCCATAATAACTCCCGGCCATGATGCTTTTCATGAACAGTATCGCTAATAAAAGAGTAACTATACTAGTGTTAAGCATGCCTTAAAGCCTCGATAGGATCGAGCTTTGCTGCTTTGCCAGCCGGATACACGCCGAAAATGATACCGAGGGCGCTAGATATGAATACAATAAGCAAAACGCTGGGCACAGAAACTACCGGTGTTATGCCAATAATGCTGCCTAAAGCAAAACCTCCGTAATAACCTAAAATTATACCGATGATCCCGCCTATGGCAGTTAAAATAATGGCTTCTACCAAGAATTGAAAACGTATATTGCCATTAGTTGCGCCCAGAGATTTACGTATGCCGATTTCATATGTACGCTCTGTAACCGTGACTAACATAATATTCATAACGCCTATGCCGCCCACAAATAATGATATGGCAGCCACCAAACTCACAAAGGCAGTTATAGAGCCTAAAACATTATTGATTGAATCTATTTGTTGTAATAGATTTTCTACATTGTACTTGTTTTCAGTAGCATGGCTTAAAGAAAGCAGTTTGGAAATCTCCATTGCTGTTCTCTCGATGGAGCTTTTATCTGCAACATTAACAAAAATGTTTTCAAGATATTCGCTGCCACTAATTTTTTGCCAAGTTGTTATGGGTATATAGGCAATTGCGGGCATTTGAAACATGGCAGAATTAAGATTAAGGGCATTGTAAACTCCGATTATGGTTAAATCGAGGTTGCCAAAGGAAAAGGCGGCGCTTAAAGTGTTGCCAATAACGTCGGTTCTACCGAACAATTTTTTTGCCAAATTTGCATCTATTACAATAACCGAAGCCGTATTATCAAGATCGGCCGGCAACAGAAAACGCCCCTCTTTTATATCTAAGCCCTGCACATTCGAAAAAGCCTCATTAGTTCCTATATAATAAATATTTGCGGTTTCCGAAGGGTTTTTTAAACGTACCTTGCCGTTAATAAGAGCATAAGGCGCGATATCGGCAACATTTGGATGAGTGCGTATTAATTCGGCGTCTGCCAAGGTTAAAATATCGTGGGCAGTAAGCTCTTCGTCGTATTTCATGCTTACTTGCAAACCAAGCGCCCCCATGCGGGAAAACTCATTATTGATAGAGGCTTGAAAACCTTGCCCAATGGAAGTTATCATAATAACTGCGGCTATGCCTATAATAATGCCGAGCATGGTGAGCAAAGAACGCATTTTATTAATAAAGAGGCTTGTAAGCGCAGAAATAAAACTTTCAATAAAATTCATGGCAGAGCTCTCCTAGCTATTAAGTGCCTTTATTTTTTCATCATTAATGAGAAGACCATCCTTAAAGGTGACTATTCTATCTGTTTTAAGAGCTATTTCCCTTTCATGAGTCACTAAAATAACTGTAACGCCCTCTTTATTAAGAGATTGAAATATTTCCATAATAATATCACCGGAAGCGCTGTCTAAATTACCGGTAGGTTCATCCGCTAACAGTATGGGGGGCTTGTTGACTAAAGCGCGGGCAATAGCTACTCTTTGTTTTTGCCCGCCGGAGAGTTCATTGGGTTTATGATGTGCTCTTTCTGCAATTCCTACCCTTTCTAAAGCTTCTAAAGCTGCCATTTTTCGCCGCCTTTTGCTTACCCCTGCATATATCATAGGTAATTCTACATTTTTTTCGGCGCTGATGGTGGGCAATAAATTAAAGGTTTGAAAGACAAACCCCATTTTTTTATTGCGTATGGCAGCCAGTTGTTTGCCCTCGATTTTCGATACATCTTTTCCCTCAAGATAATATTTGCCCGAGCTTAAAGTATCTAAGCAGCCTATGATATTCATCATGGTAGATTTTCCCGAACCCGAGGCGCCCATAATAGCGACAAAATCACCCATATTTGCTTGAAAGTTGATTCCCCGGAGCGCTCTTACTTCGTATCGCCCCAGCCTATAGGTTTTTACAAGATTTTGGGTTTCAATGATCATATCAATTCTCCGGTTTGCGGATAGCTACAGGTTTTACAAAAACGCCTTCTTTAACTTGAGCGGAAGGATTAATTATTGTACGCTCGCCTTCTGCGATATTGCCGGCTTCAACATATATACCGGCGTATTCTCCCAGTTCGACCAGGCGCTTTTCTACAGAATAATCTTCATGCATAATATAGACATAGCTATGAGAATCTGCATCACGCATAGTAGACATAAGCGGAATAACAACAGTGTTTTCAATAATTTTCGTGATAATTGTGGCGTCTATGGTGTAACCGGCTTTAAGAGGCGCGTCTTCACAACGGATTTCTACCGTAAGGGCTGTTTCTTGCGAATTGCCAATTTGTTTTTTAGTAGCTATAGATGAGATTTTACTAACTCTTCCTTTAAATATTGTTTGCCCTATGGCAGTGCAGCGTATTTCTACATCTTGCGAAAGAGCCAGGTTTTTCGCTTCGTTTTCCGGTACTACCGCTGTTATGGTTAAATTGTTCAATGATGTATCGGCAATATCGAAAAGCTGATGGCCGGGTACTACTAAATCTCCCTTTTTTATATAGGAAGCTAATACAGTTCCGCTGCAAGGGGCATATTCTAAAAGCGTATAGTTCTCTATTTCTTTTTCGATTTGACTGGTCTTTAATTCATTTTGCTCAATTGTTACCTGTAGGATGCTTATATGGCTTAAATTGTTGTCGAGTTGTTCTTGAGCATCGATTTTAGCTTCATTGGCGTTTTCGAATTCTTGTTTAGTGATTGCTCCGGCTTCATAAAGCAGTTTGGCTTTGTCATAGGCTATGCCGGCATTCTCTAGCTTGCGTTTATCTTGTCCGGCTAAGGCTGTTTGCGCTGCCTTGAGGTTTAGAGTTGCACTTTTTAAAGAAAGCTTGGCTTCGGCCAGCTGATCTTGTAAGTTTTCCAGAACTTTGCTGTCGTATTCTGCGACCAGCTGCCCTGCTGTTACTTGATCACCCTCTTTAACATAGACCATTTCGACGGTGGCGGATGTGCGGGAAAATAATGTTTCCGATTTGATCAGTTCTACCGTACCTTTAACATTGATTTTACAAATGATCGTTTCTATATGAGAATTTTCGATTTCTACCGGAATGGCATTTTTAGGTATACCTGTATCAACTTGCGTATGCGATACATTCCATATGGCAAAACCTATATATGAGCATAACAAAATGGCTATAATTGCCGCGATGATTATTTTATTTTTTTTAGACATTATTGATACCCCAGCGCTTTATAAGATAAATCCATCATATATACACTTGAACCTGCCATTATTGTAGTAAATGCAACAGATAATATAAAGATAATCGATACTACGATAATGGCTTTTCTATTCGTAAAACCATTTATTTCCTTAACGCCAATGCCCGCCAAAATTATTTCCAATACAGTAAATAAAGATATTGAAGCAAGTAAGTTATAAGGTATCATAGAAAAATTACCGCTTGGCATAAATACTGCCGCCAGAGAACTGACATCCAGTAAGGTTCCCATAGCAGCCATAATAGAAGTTGTAATGATAGAACCTAATACGGCAATAAGCAGTATATGCGCGTACATAGAGGCATATTGCTTAAATGTGGCCATGCCTTTGGCAATTTTTGTAATAATAAATAAGATCAGGGTTTTAATAACACACATTAAAGGATAAGATAAAAGCAGAACAAGGGTTGTGGAAGCAGTTGTAATAGCCGAGAGTTGAGGATTATTAGCCGCTGCCTGTGTTGATTCCATAAAACTGATAAAATCCTGCCCGTAACGTATAAGCATTATTTCCGACATCATATTGGTGGTGATTTCAGTTATTTTGCTAACAAAAGGAAGAGTTAAAAGGCTTAGGCCCATACATAGCAAAAGTGCAGCGGCAATTTTCGGATAGTATTTGATATTTTGCATTAGTTTGACAGGGGCAGTAAAAAGACTTACCAAACGTTGAATAAAACTCATTTTTTGTACTTCATCTTCTACAATAGTAAAAATTTCATTGTTTTCCATATCCATACTTGCCAACCTCCTATTTAATCTATCTCAGAAGACATAAAAACCATTAAATGTTTGGGACGTTTATAAGCTCTAGAAAAGCGTAAACAGCCTGGCAGTCAAAGCCCGCTATTACATGTAAATTCTTCACTGCAACTGCCTTTCCTGCAATTTTGCCAGGATTATCTGTTTTTGTTGAGTTTAAAAGCCGCCATCATTTTTGAGGTGAGGCTGATAAGGTTGGCGTCATCGGGTATTTCTTCACGCTTTACCCAGATCGCTTCAGCCAATTCCCTGTTATCTAGGGTTATATTAGTAGAACCATCAACTTCGGCGAAAAAACCAGCCAATAAAGAATTAGAAAAGCCCCAGGGCTGGCTGTCGTAATAATGAATGTTTTTTACATTAAGACCTACCTCTTCCATAACTTCCCGTAAAACCGTATCTTCCAAAGCTTCGCCGATTTCTACAAAACCGGCGATCAACGCCAATCTTTTGTATGGCCTATTTGCGTATCTGGTTAAGAGCAGTTTATCGCCATCGCTAACTCCTACGATAACTGCCAGGGAAATATCAGGATATTTCAGGTAACCACAATGCGGGCATAAAAGAGCCCGTTCATTTTTAGCATGTGTAAATTCTCTGCCGCAAGCGCCGCAAAAGTGGTTATGCGTATACCAAAAATGTAAGTGGTAGCCGGTAATAGCAGCAAAAGCTAAATACGCCGGTTCGAAAGTACGCAAACTACTTACCGGTATATATTGCATAGATTCCCTTTCGCCTTCCTTTTTGCCATATTCTTGTGATAACTGGCTTACGGGAACATCGTAATAAGCTGTATCGTCCACTGAAAACAAATAACGCGCTTCTTTGCTCCAGTGTTTGGCATATAACAAATCGCAAAATATGGGTAAGGTTAAGCGGTCATGCTTGCGTTTGGTTAGTATATGCTCGCCTTCGAACAATAGAAGATGATCTTTTTTTTGCACCGGGGGGCGCGGCAGAAAATCACAATGATATTCATGCGGTTTAATATTATGGAGCATAAAACCTCCTTGACCTATTTGCTCAGTTTAGTAAAACAAGAGCCTGAACGGATAGGACGAGACTATATTTTTTTATTGCGTAAAAATACTTTTGATGATAATATATACGAGCATGATAAATATAATAAGGGTGGTAGATAATAATGAAAAAAACGATTTATCTCATATTGACTTTGCTGATGATCTTGATGCTAATAAGCGCTTGTGGGCAAAAAGAAGAGGGTGTATTGAAAGTAGGTATGGAATGCGCTTATGCGCCATATAACTGGACGCAACAAACCGATGCCAACGGCGCTGTGCCTATAAAAGACAGTAGTGATTATGCTTATGGATACGATGTTATGATGGCAAAATATTTAGCAGAAAAGATTGGTTACAAGCTGGAGATATGTAAAATGGATTGGGATAGTTTACCTGTAGCGGTACAATCCGGTACCATAGATTGCGCTATAGCCGGGCAATCTATAACCGAGGAGCGGAAAATGACGGTAGATTTTACCAGCCCATATTACTATGCCTCTATTGTTTGCCTGGTAAAAGAAGATTCCAAGTTTGCTTTAGCACAAGGCATTTCCGATCTTAGCGGTGCATCTTGCACTTCTCAGCAAAATACGGTATGGTATAATGTATGCCTGCCACAAATAGCGGGGGTAAATATTTTACCGGCTATGGATTCCGCCCCGGCTATGTTGGTTTCCCTTACTGCGGGTAAATGTGATTTGGTGGTTACAGATTTGCCAACAGCCATGGCCGCGGTAGCCGTGTATCCGCAACTGCGACTGCTAGATTTTTCCGATTCTGCCGATAACTTCTTGGTTTCTGATGAAGAGATCAATATTGGCGTATCGCTGAAAAAGGGCAATAAAGATTTAGCGGATAAGCTCAATGAGGCTTTGGATAAGCTTAGCATAGAAGATTTTGAAAGAATGATGAATGAAGCAATTAAAGTGCAACCCTTGTCTGCGGAATAATACTAATGGGAAAAGAGCAAAAATATGGATACATTTTTCCAGTGGATTAGCTATATAATAGATAATTCCGGCTTGTCGATGCTGCGGGGAGCCAGGAATACCCTGATTATTTCTTTTGTTGCCACCATACTAGGTTGCCTGATCGGTTTTGTTATTGGTATAGTGCAAACCATACCGACAAATAAAAATGATCATGCAATAAAAAAATTTCTGTTGCGTCTTATTAGGGTGGCGCTCGGTGTTTATGTGGAGGTATTTCGCGGAACACCCATGATGGCGCAGGCTTTTTTCATTTTTTTTGGCTCGGCTTTACTCTTTAATATCAATATGTCTATGTGGTTTGCCGCCTTTTTTATCGTATCTATCAATACCGGTGCCTATATGTCGGAAACGGTGCGGGGCGGTATATTATCTATAGACCCCGGACAAACTGAGGGCGCCAAGGCTATTGGTATGACTCATTATCAAACGATGACCAGCGTGATATTACCGCAGGCTTTACGCAATATCATGCCGCAGATAAGTAATAATTTGATTATCAATATTAAGGATACATGTGTGCTTTCCAGTATTGGCATAGTGGAACTCATGTATGCCTCGCGCGGGGCGGCGGGCGCTAATTACCGATATTTTGAAACATTTACTTTGACCATGATTATGTATTTGGCTATGACTTTGTTTTTTTCACGATTATTGAGGGTGATAGAGAAAAAAATGGAAGGGGAGCTTAACTACGATTTAGCTACTCACGATACCCTTGCTCATACCAGCGGCATGTATAATTATCCGATGAAGGAGGGTAAACGGTGAGTGAGAATATTTTGGAGATTCGCCACCTTGTTAAGAATTTTGGCGGTAATGAGGTTTTAAAAGATATCAATTTTAATGTAAAAAAAGGCGATGTAATCTGTGTTATTGGCGCATCCGGTTCCGGAAAATCGACGCTTTTACGTTGTATTAATATGTTGGAAACAGTATCCGGTGGGCAGATACTGTTTCATGGAGAAAATATTGTCTCGGGTAAGTTATCTGTAGCTGCCTATCGGAAGAAGGTTGGCATGGTATTTCAGAATTTCAATTTATTTTATAATATGAGCGCCTTAAAAAATTGTATGGTTGGCTTGCGGCGGGTATTAAAAATAGATAAGCTTAATGCGCGCAGGATAGCTATTAATTATCTGCATAAAGTGGGAATGGCCCCCTTTATTAATGCTCGCCCCAGACAGCTTTCGGGCGGACAGCAGCAAAGGGTGGCTATTGCCCGCGCACTTTCGATGGAGCCGGAAATACTACTTTTCGATGAACCGACCAGTGCCCTAGATCCGCAGATGGTAGGCGAGGTTTTGGCGGTGATGCGTACATTGGCTATGGAAGGGCTGACCATGGTTATTGTAACACATGAAATGGCTTTCGCTCGCGATGTTTCAAGCCGGGTGGTGTTTATGCATGACGGCGTTATTTGCGAAGAGGGCTTGCCAAAGCAAATTTTTAATGATCCGCAAAAGCAAGTGACTAAAGATTTCTTAGCGCGCTTTATGCGAGGTTGAGTATTTCTTTGTTTGTTTTGGCTATAAATGCATTTTAGAGGCTTCCAGTAATTGGCAAATGCGCTTCTTCACCGTAATCCAATAATTGTTCTACAATTCTACTTAAACCCTGCCGCGCTTCCTGTACCGGCAGGGTTGATATTTGCCGCATTGCTAAGGCGGCATGATTATCTATTTGACGTTGGCAAAATTCAAAACCACCGCTTTGATGTACTAACTTTCCCATTTCCTGAAGAAATTCTTCATAACGGACGGCGTCATTGTTTATGGCGGCTATTTCTTTTAGCCGCGGGCTATAAGAGGGTTGGGCAAAAGCATATAACACCGGCAAGGTATAAATGCCGTCTGCAAAATCCCGATGTACCGGCTTGCCCACTTGATCTGCCACAGAAGTGAAATCAAGCAAATCGTCACGCATTTGAAACATATAGCCAATATGCTCGCCAATAGCAGCCAAGCTATTGATAATGCGTTCGTTGGCGCCGGCGGCGGCGGCGCCCAGCTGCATGGCTTTCACAAAAAGCGCTACTGTTTTGCCATGTATATTGCGCAAATAAGCGTCGATTGTAGTTTTTGTGTCCCAGCGGCAGCTCATTTGCCCCAATTCGCCATGGCACATTTCCTCGATAGTTTCCGCTATGCCCAGGCCTTCCCGATTCAGGCGTTCTTGCGAGAGTAGCCGCAGCACACGGCTGATCATAAAATCTCCGGCAAAAACCGCCATATCTTTACCATATTGCTGTTGTACGGTAGAGCGGCCACGGCGCAGCGGTGAATCGTCGATAATATCATCATGGATTAAGGAAGTCATATGCACTATTTCGATCAATGCGCCCAGCTTGCATAAACGCTGCCTTCTTTCCTGATAACGCGAACCAAAACGGGCTGCTATAAGTAGCAGCAGCGGGCGTATCATTTTGCCGCGGCTTAACCGCGCGCTGCTCAACACTTGAGCCACCGCCCCTGTTTCTTGGTTGGTACGCAAAAACTCGTCGATATAATTATCTACAAAAGAAAGTTCTGCGCTTAAGCCTTTGCAGTTTAGTAAGATATTTTCCATTTACATAACCTATACAGATCAAGTAGTTATTATATATTGTAATACTATTCCTGACACATAAATAGTGTTTGCAGCAAGATTAGTTAAAATAATTGTTTTCATAGCTAAACCGCGCTGCTGTGGTATGAGAGGTTGGCAAAGTAAACGTCGCCATAGAGGAAAAATTGCCAGGAGCATGATGCTTACAGGTATTAATATGCCATGAAAATAGACTGCTATACAGATGATATTCATAAGTAACCAAATAAGAACGCAAATGCGGTAAACAATACAGGCATGAGGGCGTCCTAGCAGTACCGGTAGGGTCAGGCGGCCAATGGGAGTGTCGCGTTCTATATCACAAATATTATTGGTCATCATGATCAAGGCAATAGAGAATACTAAAGGCAATGAGAGAAAAAAAACAATTCCCCTTACATAGCCGCTATGGGAGGCGAAGACCGCCGCCGTGATCAGGGCGCCCATCACGGTTCCGGATACTATTTCTCCCAAGGGCAAATATGAAATAGGCTTGGGCCCAGCCGAATAAGCCCAGATCATTGTGCAACCGCCTAAACCAATGATAAGTGTGACTATACCTCCCTTAAAAATTGGGTATAAGCCTAATAGGGCAGCTGCCCCCATAAAGCCAAAACCCAATTTTTGTGCCAAGCGTGGATCGATTTTATTATATACTAAAATGGCATCGGCAGGATCTTCAGAATTCTCTAGCTTATCATTGCCTTTAATAAAATCGTAATAGTCGTTTAGCGTATTGACTGATGATTGTAAGAGTATGGTAGCCGGCAGCAAAAGCAGGAAAATAAGCCAAGAAAAACTGTCGCTTAAAATCTTTGCTAAAGCCGAGCCCAGTAAAACCGGGAAAACCGAAGCTGCCCAGGTATGAGGAGAAGCCAGCCCCAGTGCGTGTTTTACGGTCAATTCACCATATGTAGATTTTTGCATGCCAACCTCGATCATCTGGAAATCATATAATATATATTATACTTATCTTTATTATAGCATCTGGCTTCTTGCGGGCAAAGGCGCTTTTGGAAGATGCCCGTTATTGTCATCACATTTCTTGGGGAAGCTGGCGTAGCTCGGCTAAGCTGAATACCGGCCCGTCTAAGCAGACATATTTGCTGCCGATATTGCAGCGGCCGCATTTACCTATACCGCATTGCATACGTAATTCCAAGGTGGTTATTATTTGTTCGTCGGCAAAACCCATTTTAGAAAGGCTGCTTAAACACATATTGATCATAATAGGCGGGCCGCATAATATAGCTATGGCGTTTTGCGGTGAAAAAGCGCATTCTTCCAAATAAGGCGGCACAAAGCCTACATTACCTTGCCAGTTGGGGGAACCTTTATCTACGGTTATATGCAGCTTGGTATGGGGCGCTTTTGGCCACTCTTGAAAAAGATCATCTTTAAAGACTAAATCGTCGTAAGAACGCGCACCGTAAAGGATATCGATATCTCCATAAGCGGCACGATTTTCCAAGACATAGCGTATAAAGGAGCGTACGGGCGCCAAGCCAATACCGCCACTAATAAAAAGCATATTGTGCCCTTGAGCTTCTTTTATGGGGAAATGGTTGCCATAAGGACCGCGCAGCCCAACTTTGGCGCCTACGGTAAGCTCATGAAGTTCATCTGTTAATAAGCCGGTTTTTTTAATTGCCATTTCCAGCCAATCTTCTTCTTGGGCGGTAATGGAAAACATCGCTTCTCCTACCCCCAATAACGAGAGCATACCCAATTGACCCGGTAATGGGGTAAAAGGTTTATGCCCCTGCCCGTCTTGAATGCGGAAAGTTTTTACATCCGCTGTTTCCTCCCGTATATCCGTTACTGTGCATATTACCGGTAATAGCGGGTTTGATAGCCCGGTGGTTATTTCGCTCTTCATATATCCGCCTCCCCAATTATTTCGATGACCCGGCTAATATCTAAACCAACCGGACATTTCTCAATGCAACGACCGCAGCCTACGCAGAGATTTTGCCCGTATCGCTCGGCGAAGAAGCTTAGTTTGTGCAAGTAGCGGTTGCGCAACCTTTCTTTTGTGCTGGGGCGTGGATTATGCCCACCGG
>JGI24705J35276_12238555_pt1 | contig 26337 bp, 21 predicted proteins | sample TergutNt197P4_FD_35276 | JGI IMG/M metagenome (IMG submission 35276) | reverse complement strand
TAGTATGTATATGGTTAGTATTATTGCTAGTATGGCGCCGGTTATGGTTAGTATTAGGTTTATGAGTGCCCATGCTGGGGTGCCCTCTGGGTCGCCTCCAATGGGTGGTGATGGGCTGGTGGAAGGAGATAGGCTAGGTGTAGGTCCGCCTCCAGGTGGAACAGTACCTGTGGGAGGAGACGTTGGTGTTGCAGAAGGAGATGGCGTTGGAGAGGGAGTAACAGTAGGAGTCAAAGTTGGAGTTGGCGACGGCGATGGCGTTGTTTGTTGTGTCCATTGTGCTATGTAGATGGCATTACCGGTTACTGTTGTGGTTGGTGTTGGTGACCAGCCTGTAAAAATCCAACCAGTTTCACCTGTTACAACAGGAGCAACAGGCGTAGAATCACCAAAAGAAAGACCAACAGTCACCTGAACATCAAACATACCATGCAAACCAGGACGATACTCCACAGAATACAACGCAGACTCCCACACCGCATAAAACGTCATATCCTGCGAAATATAGAAAGCAGAACCAACACCAAAAGACACAGAAGAAGCAGACCCACTAGTAGCCCAACCAAGAAACACATAACCATCCCGTGTCAAACTACCCGAACCAAGCACCACAACACGCTCACCCTCAACATACGGACTAAAACGATCCACGGGGGCAACACCACCAGAATTACCGTTACCCACATACGTCACAGTATAAAATATTGGTTCCACAGCATTTGTCCACTGGGCCACATAAGTAACATCACCCGATACCGTAGAAGACCACGCTGGAAGCCAGCCTGCAAAGCTCCAACCATACGTATGATCAACGTTATAATCAGCGCCTGAAGCAGTGCCAAACACTGGAGTAGAGCTGCCAAAGTCTAAATTACCATAAGCTTCCTGTTCAGCACGCCAAGTGCCCTGTGTTCCAGGATCATAGATCACTATACATTTGCCTGTAAAGCTTATGTCATAATTATTTATACCAAAGAGCTCACCATTGGTCCACGAGCCATCTGCAATCTCGACCTGACTACGATAGATCCCTTCTCCAGACACACTCAAAGATGTTAAAGAAATAAGAACACTAGCCGAATTATCTCTAAACTCAACACCATAAGCAATATAGAGTTTCTCAAGGGCCTCAAAATTATCAGTGTTAGTAATCCAAATTCCACCCCCATTATTGCCCGCCACATTATCAGAAACCCGTCCAGCCAATAACTCAAAAAAGCCGCCCGTAACCACATATACCCCTCCACCATCACCAGCTGCAGTATTATTAGCAATCACACCCGCAGACATGAAAAGTTTACTACTTGAGTATATACCTCCACCGCTATAGCGGGCAGAATTATCTGCGATAGTACCACCGGTTATTTTAACCGCGTCGGGAAGAGCGCTTGTGGTATATATACCACCACCATAACCCGCAGAATTACCTAAAATGGCCGCATCACCAGACAAAACAACATAACTGTTATCAGTATTCTGTATTCCTCCACCAGAAAGTCCAGCGACATTACCAGAGATAATTGCACTATCCGTCAGACTAACAAGAGACGGAAAATTAAGATTAGCAGGATTAGTAGAAGGATAATACTCGTTCCAACTATACACCCCACCACCATAACGGATGGCATCATTATCCAAGATGGACGCATCATTAGACATATAGACTTTACAATCAAAATCATTAAACACACCCCCACCATAAGTCGCATCATTATCCACAATTTTTGCGTTACCAGACATAGTTAAAATTCCTCTGTTACAATTGTGCACACCACCACCGCGCCCAGCAGTGAGGCTCTTACTGATAGCGTGATTACCAGAAATGGTCGCATCATCAGACATATATAAAAAGGCATTAGAATCATCTGAATATCTACCGTCAGCATTGTACACACCACCGCCATTTGCAGCGGTATTATTAGAAATAATTGCATCACCTGACATGCGGAAAGTAGCAGTACCAAGAGCACTGCTGGCATTGTTCTCCACACCGCCACCATAGCTTAGGGAGGTATTGTCAGAGATTTCGCCGCCACTCATATTGAAATTAAGGTAATTTAGCACCCCACCCGCACCACGGGCAGAATTACCAGAAATTTTTCCATCATACATGTTAAATTCGCCACTTGTACACACTCCTCCACCGCCAGTACCGGCAGTATTGTCCAAAATCCCGCCGCCAAACATATTGAAAACACCTGCGTTAACATTAAACACCCCACCACCATCGACGCCGGCAGAATTGTCTGAGATGACTGCATTGCCAAACATATTGAAGCGGGCATCAGCACCTACATTGTACACCCCACCACCATAACTGGCAGTATTGCCAGAGACGCTAACTATCCCAGAAGAAGTGCTGTCACCTAGGTTAAAAAAGCGGGCATCATTATATACACCTCCGCCAAAAGTGGCCCTATTACCCAATATGGCCGCATCACCCGACATACTAAATGTGCCACCATCAGTATTGTATACCCCTCCACCGTTGTAAGCATAATTACCCTCACTGCTACTATCACCACCGATTATGCCGCCAACCATATTAAAAACAGCATCAGCGCCGGCATTATACACCCCCCCACCACAGTCATTAGTACTAGTTCCAGAAACTGCATTGCCAGAAATCACACCACCCAACATATCAAACACACCCAAATTATACACACCACCACCAGCAGACCCAGCAGTATTACCATCAACCCTAGCATCATCAACCATACTAAAAACCCCATTGGAAGACACATACACACCCCCACCACTACTACCAAAATTATTATCAATCATAGCATTACCCGACATACTAAAAGACCCACTAAGCATAAGCACACCACCACCAACATGAGGATAAGCCACGTTGTTGGAAATTTCACCACTATAGAATTCAACGGTACCACCGTTATCAACTATTATCCCACCGCCACCATTACCATTATTATGAGTAACAATAATGCCATCAATCACCAATATACCACCATCAACAGTAATAGTATTCACTAAATCTGGTCCAATAAGCTTCATAAACGTACCACCCTCACTTATCAGCACCACAGCTGCAGTTGCAGGTATGGTAAGCGGAGAACCTGTAAGCTCAATATCATTAGCCAATGCAATAACATACTTAGCTGGCGCTACAGCTAAAGAAGCAGTAACAGCATCTCTAAGCTCTTGCGCATCATGAACTGTTCTATCAACATCATATGCTGACGCAAAGGGAGAAACATCGTTAAATGTTGTTGTATAGACAAGAAAAGAAAATAACGCCAAAACAAACATTAAAGAAACAAGTGCGAAAAATGTGTTTTTACGGTGTTTTTGTAGGTTGATTTTAGGGTTAATATTTGAGTATGTATTTAGTTTCAGGTTTTTGTTTAGTTTTATGTTAAACATTGTCTATCACGATTAAAGTTATATAAGTGTTTGATTTAAAACAAGTTTACTAACAAGGTGTTCAGCAATTAGACACCCAAAAATAGAACCGCTAATAAGGCGCCAATCATTTATTGGCAGAACAAAAAAGTTGCTTAAATTTAAAGAAGGAGTATTTGATTTTGGATTTAGCACAATATAATTCATGTTAGCAAATCCAGACAGTTTTTAATAAACAACCATTTAAGTATAAATAAATATTTCGCAAGTTTTACGTCTAATATAAAAACTTTTAAAGAAACACACATGACATTGAAGACAATTAGTAGATTCCATCGAAAATTAATTTCCAAGTAACGTGTAGCCTTCGGCTTCTAGGCTTCCTGTGTTAGCCTGCACCACCATGTGGTGTTTAGGTAGTAATTGTTAGAATCCGCAGGCACACTACTAACACCCACCACATCGTTGGGATAGTTAGCGTGGTATGTAACGGTGAAACAGGTCTAATTTCCCACACCGCATACAAGGTAACATTAGATGTTATAATGAACGTTGCAGGAGTAACCTTATTATTGTCCTCATCTACAATGTAATCTGGACCGGTTGCGTTGGATATGCTAGCCCAGCCCTTAAAGTCATAGTCCTCCCCCATCAATTTGTTAGTGTTTCCACGCACCGATACCATACCATTTATAGCGTATAAAGGACTGCTTTTGCGACATTGCCTACCCATAGCACACCATTACCAACATACACAACAGGATACATGTCCATCTTCTTGCCAAACAGCATAAAACACAACATTACAATCAGACATACTAAAAACAGATGACCCAACCTTAACCTGAACAATAACAAACCCGAACACCAACACAGAAGAATTAACGACCCAACCTAACAATTTATACCCCGTAGACACCAAAAGCAACACCCAAATACGCGCCTGCTACATCATCACATAGCAAGTTCAACTATCAAATAAATATCCGGGTGAAAATCATCCGGCAGCTTTCATTTTTACAGTCTTATTCAGGAGTTAACTTTATGTCAACTATTTTCCTGTGAAATGTTAATATTATATCATAAACTATGTTGTTATAACGCTGTAAACAAAACAAGTTTACCCTAATTTTGCTTTACAGCAAGTAAAACTTAAAACCATCCAAAACACCATCAAATCAACAGTAGGCGCAGATGCTGTGGACAACAAAACGCTTAAACTAAAAAACCATTTTCCACAAGATACAGCTAACTTTCTAATTTTAAATAGTATAAACATTACATATTTCACAGGGTTTAGTGGTGCAATAGCTCTTTTAATTCCCCAAGATGGAGAAAACATCCTATATGTTTCAGGAACTAACTTTGAGCAGGCAAAACATGAGGTTAAAAACGCAAAAATCGAAAAGGTAAACCGTGGAGAAAACCTATTCCAAAAAATAAGCCAAACCGTTAAGGTTTCTGTAAAAAGCAAAATAGCAATTGATTCTATAAATATTGAAAACTGGAAAGTTTTAGCTAAGGCAGTTGGCGATGAAAATAGTCTTGTAGTAGCCGGTAATGTCATTAAGGATTTTCGTGCGGTTAAAACACCTGACGAGATTGAGCTTATCCGTAGAGCGTGTAAAATCGCAGATGTAGGTATAAGCGTTGCATATGAAGTTGTTGAGCCAGGGATTAGTGAGCAGGAGGTAATAGCAGAAGTTGAGTATGCTATGCGTAAGCAGGGTTCAAGTGGAACAGCTTTTGGTACCATAGTTACCTCAGGGGCTAACTGTGCATTTCCGCATGGTACATGTAGAAGTCGAACTATAATGGATGGCGATCTTGTTATAATTGATCTTGGTGCAACAGTTGATTATTATCGTTCAGATGTAACTAGAACAATTGTAGCAGGCAAAATCAGTGGCAAACAACAAGAAATTTATGGTACCGTCAAAGCCACACAAGACTTAGCAATCAAAGCCATGAGGGCAGGTGTACAAGCTGCTGAAGTTGATACAATAGCTAGAACAATTATAGGCAGAACAGGTTTTAGAGATTGCTTTGTTCACAATTTAGGGCATGGTGTAGGCTTAGAAATTCATGAAGCACCAACTTTAAGCCCAGATAGCAAAGACGTGCTAAAAGTAGGAAACATAGTTACAGTTGAGCCAGGCATTTACATTGTAGGTTTTGGCGGCATTCGAATTGAAGACACCGTGCTTGTAACTAAAGAGGGTATAGAAAAACTTACAAACGCCCCCTACACCCTTCAATCTGGTTAGGAAAACCTAAATGCATCAACTATCTTCCTTTTCTATGGGGCTTAAGAATGATGATTAGACCCGCAATAATTATAGTTGATATGCTTAACGATTTTATTACTGGAAAACTTGAAGTTAAACGTGCAAAAAACATAATTTCACCGCTACAACGACTGGTAGTTGCCGCCCACAAAAATGAGGTGCCGGTAATTTTTGGTAATGATGCACATTACCCTCAAGACATTGAAGTTACACAGAAATGGGGACAACACGCCATAAAAGGCACACATGGAGCAGAAGTCATCCCAGAACTTACGCCGGATCCAACTAGGGATTACATTGTAGAAAAACACACTTATAGCGCCTTTTACGAAACAGGCCTTGACCCATTATTACGTGACTTATACAGAGGTGAAGGCGCCAAAACCGTAATACTTGGCGGCTTGCATACACACATATGTGTAAGACATACAGCTGCAGACGCATTTTTCAGAGGTTACCATATTATTGTTGCTAGTGATGGAGTAGAAGCGTTCACAGCACAAAACCATGAACAAGGACTTGAATACTTAGAAAACGTGTATGGCGCCAAAATTCTAACTATAAACAAAATCATCGAAGACATTGTTAAAAGCAATACAAGCTAAGACAGAGTAGTGTTCCAGGAAACAACCCTAGAATACAGACTTGAATAGTCAAACTGTGGATCTTCGTAAACTATGTCAAATTGTAAATTACGCCGTGACTCAAACCACTGTACATTATTGAGAATTTGGGATGCTTTGTCATCTGCAGGCCATATGCCCCATATGTTATCTGTTGGGGTTCGCATGCCCCAGCCGTAGTCTTGGGGCAAAACTAATACTGTATCAGCCGTTACGGTTCCATAAATTGACCACGGATAGGACTGGGTATACTGCCAAAACTTACTCATCGCCTCAAAATGTGCATCTGACAAAATACCGTAAGGATTGCCTTCAGGATACGTTGGATAGTTAAAAACTATAACATATTTAGCACCCGCACGATAAGAGTCAACCATGTAACGATAAATTTTTTCAGCACTCCCCAAGTAGGGAGGCGTATCAGTCTCATAGGTAATTATTGTACCCCAATCTTTACCCTGCACCCTAGCGGCACCTCTACAGAGAGCTATTTGACGACTTGAAGAACTATTCCAACCTAATTCCGCAAAAACAACATCATAATCAGCAAGATAAACCCACCAGTACAACACAAAATCAGCAGTAAACAAACGCACACCCTTATTTTTAGCATCAATCATACTTGTTGCAGTCCCATTTTGACCATATTTTACACCATGAACAAAACGATCCGCAGCATCAGCGTAATCAGAAGCATTAGTAAAAAGCTCAGTTTTCTCAATTTGCTTTCCACCATACTCATCATTTAAATACACACCCAAAAACTTGTCACCCCACCGCTGACTTGCCTCATCTAACCACTGCTGATGCCAAGGAAAAATCGTCCGCGAAATAAAAGCAAAAAACACAATAAAACTAAGACCAGACTCAGCCGCATAATCACACACCAAATTAAGCGCAGTCTGATTAGTAGCTATACCCCAAGAATTTACAATAAACAAATTAGTATAACCCTTAACCTTATCAATCAACGGAAAAGCCTCCTCAGCAGATTCACCACCAAAAGAAACTCCAAAATAAAACTCATCACCCTCAGCCTTAACATCTAACATATACAGTGATAACACAGGCAAAAAAACAACAACCACTAACAAAAAAACCAAAAACAAACCCCAAAGCTTCATCATATATCAAATTCTTCTTAGGAATTAACAATATTAAAAGTTTACCCAAAATAACCATTCAAAACAAAAAAACCATCACAACGACTCTACAAAAATAGAATAACAAACTTACGGTGTATCCTGATTGATAAAACAGTCAAATTTTAAAAAGAGCCTAACCGGCAGGCAAATTTGAAGAAACGTGACAAGTAAGAGGAAATAGTAAACGTGTACAGCATTATGTTGGACGTAAAGAAGGTAAACGAGTTTATAGTTATCATGGAATAAAACTTGTATGTCCAAATAATGGAAGTACATCAGTGGAAGTACAGAGAACCAGTTTAGGCTTAATTAGTCGAATCAAGTGGGCCCGGCCGGATTTGAACCAGCGACCAACAGATTATGAGTCTGGCGCTCTACCTAGCTGAGCTACGGGCCCAAATAAACGCCTACTTTAATACACCTCATGCATAAAACATTTAAACATTTTCCGCTCACGATAAATTAAGCTAACCTCAAAACAGCAAACGCATACCCAAAAACTAAGAACACAAGAAATAGAAAAAACTTATTTTTCACCTTTAAAAATAGCTATATAGAAAAGGGGTTATTAATGAAACGAATAAAACTGTTTGCTGTAACAGCAGTATTATTATTGTCATTATTGATTGGAGTAATAACAATTACAGGCTATTCTATAATTAATCAAAAACAATTTTATGATGATGAGGTCTATGTGGGCGTTACATATGGTGGCAGTTCCATTCAAGAAGCAAAGGAACTCATAGACAAAGTAAAAGACTACACAAACCTCTTCAGCTTAACAACAGGAGACTTACGAACCGATCGTGCTTTTGCGGAGGAAATAGGTGATTATGCAATTGCCTCAAATTTAAATTATGCCGTTTTTGCAGGTTTAAGTGACAGGGGTATAGGTCATTGGCTTAATGAAGCAAAAGAAAGATGGGGAGAACACTTTACGGGAGTATACTATAATGACGAACCTGGAGGAAAAATACTTGACGGCAGTATTATATTGGAAAATACAATTAGCCAAGAGAAAGGATACATTGAAATAACTAGTGGAATCACAAAAAATGAAGGAGGCGCAATCGACTGCAATATTAATGGAACAAGAATCACATATTGGCCCGATGGCAGAATCTGCATTCAAATGCAGGATATAGATGAAATATTTGAGCAAGAATACAATTCATCACCAGAAGAAAGACAACTTATCAATGGCACAATAATTGGTTCTTACAAAACCCTCACGACCAGGATAGATTATTATTCCAATGGAACAATCACAATACGAGAAGACACAAGGGAGGGTACAATACAGCACCTCATAACGGAGCATAGCACATTTAACAGACGTGCACCTTCTGAGAAAGATAACACTAATTTTTACACATCAGAAAATATCACAAAATATCCCTACGAAATACAACCCTATGAAGAGGTTCTAAATCATAACCCTATACAAAACTATAATGACGTAGCAAAAGCATTTGTAAACGTAACCAATGAAGTACTATCAAGTCGCTTTTTAAACAAAACACAATTAGAAGAATCAATTTTAGTCTTTACCTCTGATTATGGCCTTTACTGGTGGGACTATCAAAAAGGGTATGATTTTATACTTGCTCAATTAGGCTGGAATAACTCTATCACCAAAGAAATTGGACTAGTAAGGGGAGCAGCAAACCTACAAGGTAAAAGTTGGGGCACCATCATCACCTGGAAATACACCCAAGCACCATACCTCCCAGACGGAAACGAAATATACGACCAAATGAAAACATCCTACGAAGCAGGCGCCAAATACATAGCAATTTTCAACTACTCAGAAGACCCAACAAACCCCAACATACTACAAGAAGAACACTTCCAAGCTTTAGAGCGTTTCTGGAAAGATGTAGTTCAAAACCCCCAAGTGATCTACGGTGGCATAAAAGCTGAAGCAGCATTAGTATTACCCCAAAACTATGGTTGGGGCATGCGAAACCCCCAAGACATCATATGGGGCATATGGCCTGCAGACAGTATCTCACAACAAATCTGGAACCAGCTACAAGACAAAATAGATCAATACGGGTTAAAGTTAGACATAGTATTTGAAGACCCAAACTATCCCGTTGCAGGAAAGTATTCCAGCATACATTATTGTAGCCAGAAATAAACCGTTAATTTTGTGGACAAATCACAGTAATTGAAAGAAAAAAATACTGTGCTTTTGTCATTATTTTTTTAGTAGGAATTTAATTGGTTTAATTAAAGGGGTTATCAGGGTTTTTGGTTTATTGCTCCTTTGGTGTATGGTATGAATTCGCGAATTTGTTCAATGGAGGTTTTACCCAGCTTTTCTTTATCTTCTTTGGAGAGTTTTAGCATGAGGGTTTTTAGCACCATTTTTAGCAGGTCTTTGCCTTGATAATCTCCGGGAACTATAATTACGTATGATTTGGATCTGGCGCGGACAGCGTCTACAGAGCCGCCTATGAAGCAGGTGGTTTCATTTACTGTTACGCCTACGGCTGTTCTAAGGGGTGTGTTGCGCATCCAGTTGCGTTTTCCAACTACAAAAAAGGCGCCATGGGGAATTGACTCACCTGAGGGGCCGCTTTTACTGAGTTGGTCAACTTTTACCCAGTAAACGTCTGCTGAGCCTACGTTTTCACGCCAGGCACGACAGAATGCTGCGGCGTATTCACCGGCTTCTTTTAGGGCTTGATCAGTAATTTGCCTACCTTCCGCTTTAATTACTACAAAAGGTGAACCGGTGATTTCAGCGTGAAACACCACGTCCTCTTGTCCGGTGTATTTTTTTATTAGAACTTCATTTGTTACAACATCTTTACCGGCAACTACTAGAAAACCATCGGATGTGGTAAAGTAGCGAAACTTTTCATACCAGTCCTTGGTTTCAATTTTACGTTTTGCCAGCGCTTCCAGCATTTCCGCGGGTTTAAGACTGCGAATATGCTCAGCTTCTGATAGCTCCCGCTCAATCTTTGCCAGTTTACGTTTAGAATCCTCAAGCGCCACAACGGTGCCGACAGTCTTTTGCTTTGCACGTTTTCCACGCTCATAGTATTCATTAGCATTATCAAAAATTGATAAACGTAAACTTAGACCAAAATGTAGTCCATCAACAAAAAAGTTAACACCTAAATTTTTAGCATCAATACCCTCAATATAAACCTCAGGTGTTTTACCAGCCGTCTTATCCGCTAAAACCTGTGCAAAAACACTACTCCACTCAACACCACGCTGATTTGCAGAAACAAGCTTGCTTAAAAACGCTTCAAACTCATTAAAATGAGCATAAATAGTGTTACCAACGGTTTTATCCCGCTCAGATTTGGCGTCCTCGTCAGCAAGAGCCTTTTCTTGATCAGCGACCATACGTTTGAGCCGTTTCTGCTCAGCTTGCAACTTGTCAACTTCAACACTTGCTAACGCCTTTTCAGCAGTTCTAACTTTTAAGAAAAACTCATCAAGAGCCTCACTAAACGTTTGAAAAGCCTTAAGTAAATACCCCTCATAACGTCGCAAATGAAACGGAACCACATCTAAATAGGCCCCGTCAGCACCTACAACAATACAAGGATCAAATTTACCCTCAGATAAACTAGAAAGCAATGTCTGTAAAACACTAAACATCCCCGCAACGTCGGTGGGGGTTAAATTTTTGCAAGGCAGAGTTTTTTCTATACCAGCGCGAAGCAAAACTTCCTCAGCGTAAGTACCGCCAAAACCTACAGAACGAGCAAGCACACGAACCACTTCAACATCACCCGAAGACTCAAACGCTACCTGCAAATCAGACTCGGTAACTTTCAACGGATTCTTACCAGTTGACGGAGGAAACTGGAATTTTTCACCACGTAAAATATTTCTGTCGCGCATCTTTTTGAAAAAAAGCGCCTGAATGATCACGCCGTCAGGATTAATCAATATTAAGTTACCATCACCAAACAACTCTACAGCAAGCCGTAACAAACCAGTCTTTGTCCTAAAACCCAAAACAACAATCCGCTCAAACTCATACTGCTCAATGCTATCAAACCAAGAATCCCTCAAACACTGACGCAACATCATACAAAACGCTGGCGGCTCTGCAGGACTCTCCTCAGCATAAACAGTTGAATGAATTCTACGACCCGCCTCAACCACCAAACGAATAGGCGGCATATTGGCCTTATGCAACTTAAACACCACAGTTTTTTGATCAAACTGATAAATATTATTCACACGTGAATCAAGAACCAACATCTTTAGCTCTCTTACTACAGCTGCAACATCGAAACTTGTAAACTCACTCTTAGGCAACCCAAATACACCATAACTAAAGCATAACAGCTAAAAACACATAAAATAAAGTTTAGCTACCAAATACTATGTTACTATCTATGCTCGGTGAGAGAATTTTGAGGTACCCCTCATAGAGCGGTTGAAAACTGTAAAACCAGATATTACGCCTTCAGACCATTTGCGTGAGGTCATGAAAATGATCGTTAAGTGAAAAAGAAACAAACTTGTTTTTTTAAAGAGAAATCATTTATAGAAGACACATTTTATAATGGTAAAGTTTATTCATAAGAGCAAGAGGAAAAAAGGAAAATGAAGCCGATAACAACAATTTACTGGCTAAGAACGGCATTAGGAATTACTGCTGGAGCAATATGCGCAGCCTTATCAAAATTCATGGTAAGCGCAAACGTAGATGGAACAAGTGTCCTACTTTACTCAATCTCGCTCGCGTTATTGATTTACTTAATAACATTCCGTTTGCTAAAAATGAAGTTCCAAAACAAAGTTGAAACACCCTCAAAAATAACAATGACAGGCATAGGTATGTACTTCTTCGCTTGGATAGCCTTCTACGTATTATGCTACACAATAATCATTGCAGCCACAGGCGGAATACCTGAACCAAGCGGAATACCTGAGCCCACAGCCGAAATATCTTAAATATAAAAAAATAAATAAATATTTTTATTCTTTTTCAGCTACATCTTTTGTTTCAGTTTTAGTTATAGATTCAGAAGACGCCGTTTGTTTTTTCACTTTAGCAGAAACTTTATCATCGTTAAAAAAGTTAGCAATAGTTGCCTGACTCTTATCACTACGAACAGTTTCAATAGCGTCTTCACTAACATCAGCTTTTTGACTAGTTGCACCTGCAGGAGCAGGTATATCCATACGGGTTAAAATTCTCATACAATCGGCCCAAGCAGAAAAGTAGCCACGATCAAAATCGCCATGAAGCCCACTACGCATATTATCCAGAAACTCACGCCTGTAAGCATGTAACGATGCCTTATCGCTTAAATCTAACCTAGAAAAAAATGCGTAATTATCGTTAGCATTTTTCCTTGATAGGTACATTCCGTATAACGCACGGAAATAACCCCTATTCCATTCGGTTTTCTGCAGTTTCTGTTTTACTCTTTCCAGCTCACGTTCAGCTTCAGCGAATTGTCTACTAACGATTAACTGGAAATATCGTGTTACTAAAGCTTGAGGTATAGGCATACTTAGCGACCACGGGATTTAGTTGCTTTCTCTTCTTCAGAGACATCTTCTATTCCGTTTTCGGTAACTTTAAGGATTTCCTCACCTTCAGGCAAATAAGGACTTGAAACAAGCCTCGCAATGCGTATTTGACCATGAGAAGCACGACGCAAGTAAATACGTGTTTGACTGGTGTGACCAACAATGTTGCCACCTATGGGGTGAATGGCATCACCGAAGAACTGATCAGGTTTTGCCATAACCTGATTTGTTACAATTGCAACAGCGTTAAATGCACGAGCTAAAGCAGTGAGTTTGTGCATGTGCTTGTTTAATTTCTGCTGTCGACTGGCAAGTGTTTCTCGGCCTATGTATTCGCTACGGAAATGTGCTGTTAATGAGTCAATAATGATTAGTTTAATGTTGTTTGCCTTAATTATCTCGTCAGCATTCTCCAATAGGAACATTTGATGATCTGAAGTGTAGGCTTCAGCATAAATTATGTTCTTTACAACCTCTTCGGGCTCAAGACCTAAATGTTTGGACATTTGGACAATGCGTTCAAGACGGAAAGTGTTTTCTGTGTCAATATATAATACGCCGCCACTTAGGCCTCCTTTTTCAACGGGTAACTGGACATTTACACATAACTGATGACACATTTGACTTTTTCCACAGCCGTATTCACCGTAAAATTCAGTTATTGTCTGAGTTTCTAAACCGCCGTCGACCATTTTATCAATAGCTTTGCTTCCTGTTGTTAGACGGGCAACGCTTTGGCGTTGTTTTAATAATTGATCAGCACGGATAAAAGATACGCCAACTGATGAACGTGCTGCTTGTATTACTTGTGATGCTTTTTTCTCGCTTACACCCACGGGTTCAAGTTCTCGAATTGTTGCCATAGCTAGGGATTCTACAGTGCGGTATCCGAGTTCTCGGAGTTTTTGAGCAGTTGCTGGCCCAACGCCTGGAAGATCTTCTATAAATTCATATTTCTCTTCTGTTTTCTCAGTTTCTTGTGATTCATCTGTATTTGCAGGCATTAATGTCACACTTTATGATTGATGTATAGTCAGGTCTATTTAAAATAAGCGAAAAAAAGACGTTTCGGATCAAGGGAGAGGCAAGTTAAAGTAAAAATGAAAATACAGAAAAACAAACAACCTAAAGATAGTCTTATAAAACGCAGAATCAGAACGAAAAAATTTGATTTTCATGATAACGTCAACAGACCATTTTTCCATGGGCTGCTTTGTTTATGAAAAATGATTTTTGCTTATTTTGTTTGATGTAAATTACGGCAGTGCAAATATCCACCCATTTTTGGCATGTATAATAGAGATAATGAGGAGGTATGTTACTATAAAAGGACATGATGGCAGCTGATGTTTAACAATTTGTAAATCATAATTTAAAATACTGTAAGATAAAGCCTTAAAACTGCAAGCGGCATTTCTAAGATGTTAAGAGGATCATTATGAAGATTATCTCAGGTCCAGCTTCAAAAGAGCTTGCTGAAAGTGTTTCAAACATTACAGGCTACCAAAATGTTCCGATAGTGTCAAAGATTTTTCCAGACGGTGAGTCATATGTTCGGTTGGATGGCAGTGTTTTAGGTGAAGAGGTTGCAATAATTCAAACCACGTGTCCACCCATGCAGGATGGCAAGTTGTTTCAGTTAGCGTTTATGGCCGATGCAGCTAAACGAGGGGGAGCAAATAAAGTTACAGCTGTAGTACCATATCTTGCGTATGCTAGGCAGGATAAGCTGTTTCTTTCGGGAGAGGGTATAAGTGTTGAAACTATTGCGCGTATGCTTAGAGCTTCAGGTATAGATAATCTGTTAACGGTTAACATTCACTCAGAGCCTACATTAGCCCAGTTTCCTTTTTCAGCGAAAACAGTTAGTGCCATTTCTCTTTTGGCAAAATATTTTGTAGAAAAAGGCTACAAAAAAGCCTATGCACTAGCACCAGATAAAGGGGCAATGTATATTGCCCAAGAAGCGCAGCAGGTTTTAGGTGGAGGCGCAGGTCACCTAAGTAAAGTGCGTGATCGTTACACAGGTCAAACTATGCAGTCAGGTGAGGGCTTAGATGTTAAAAATCAAACAGTTATAATTTTTGATGACATAATAAGCACAGGCGGCACAATTGTTGGCGCAGCAAAAATCCTAAAAGAACAGGGTGCAAAACAGGTCTTTACAGCATGCGTTCACCCGCTGCTTATAGGTGATGCAGCAAAACGCATACTTGATGCAGGGGTTGAAGAAATCATTGGCACAGACAGCGTTCCGGGACCATACAGCAGAGTTAGCTTGGCATCAATTATAAGTAATCAACTTAAAGGCGCCGTCTAAGTGTCTAAACTTTTCTTTTTACTTTCAGGCGAAAACCCAACTATGCCCGCCTCTGAGGCAAAGGCAATTCTAGAAACAGAAGGTTACACATACAAGATAAATGAGTTAATGGATCAGGTTTTGCGGTTGGAAGCCTCAACTGAAAGCGTTAAAGCCATACCAGTCCGGTCAGCCTTTACAAGGCTTTGCGCGTTAGAATTGTTTGTTTCAGACGCAAACTATACAGACATAGCCAAAGTTGCTCAAGAGACAGACTTCAAAAGTGTCCTTAACCCGGGAGAGAGCTTTGTTGTAAGAATAAATCGGATAAAAAATTATGCTGATCAGACCATAAACACTATGGAGCTTGAAATAAAATTAGGACACCAAATACTCAAACAAGCACCTGAGGCTAAAGTAAATCTCAAACATCCCGATAAAACTTTTATTGGTATAATTACTGATGAAAAACTGGTTTTTGGCTTAAAACTTACTGAAATTAGCAGTAAAACTTTCTCAGAACGCCGTCCGCGTAAAAAACCGTTTTTCCATCCTTCTGCAATGCCCTCTAAACTTGCAAGATGCATGGTAAATTTAGCTCATGCTAAAACAGAGAGAACAATGCTTGATCCATTCTGTGGAACAGGAAGCTCGCTAATTGAAGCAACCTACATAGGATGCCACGCGTTAGGCGTTGACGCAGCCAAACGAATGGTAATGGGTTGCCGCAAAAACCTGCATTTCTTTAGCATAAACGCTGAGGGGCTAGTTTTAGCGGATGCACGTAAACTACCGTTTTTTAAAGTGGACTGTATGGTAACTGATCCACCGTATGGACGCTCAGCAAGCACGCTTAAATCAACTACACGAGAACTAGTACAAGATGTACTGACATCGGCTTACAGTTTACTACCTGAGGGTCACCGAATATGCATAGCTTCACCTAAAACACTAAACATTAGAACAATTGGCATATCAATAGGATTTAAACACATTGAATCCCATTTTGCTTATGTACATAGCACCCTAACAAGGGAAGTAGCAGTATTTGAAAAGGTGCCCAAAATTTGAGTATGAAACTAACATTTCTTGGAACAAGCGCGGCAATACCAACTCTAAAACGCAACTTACCTGCCACTGTACTACAGGGTCTAACTGAGCAGTGGATGTTTGACTGCGGAGAAAACACTCAACGTCAAATGATGGCTACAAAAACAAGTTTCCACAAAAAAACCAAAATTTTCCTTACTCACCTACATGGTGATCATGTTTTGGGCTTACCAGGTGTACTACAAACCATGGCGTTAATGGACCGAAAAGAACCAGTCCAAGTTTACGGTCCGTTAGGACTAAAGGACTTTCTGGTTTGCTGCCAGCAAACGCTCAAATTTGGGTTAACTTACCAAGTTGAAATCAACGAGATTGTTAAACAAGGCGTCATCGTTGAAGAGGAAGAATATTTTGTAGAAGCTATAAAATCAAACCATACAACTGAAAGTTACAGTTATATTTTTGAAGAAAAACCTCGACCAGGCAAATTTTTTCCTAAAAAGGCCACTTCTCTGGGTTTACCAAAAGGTGAATTGTGGTCTAAACTTCAAAAAGGCGAAAACGTGGCATTACCTAACGGCAGAACCATAAAACCAGATGAGGTTATGGGACCTAGTAGACAGGGAAGAAAAATTGTTTACACGGGGGACACAAAACCATTTGAAACCTTTGCAGATGCCGCTAAATGCGCAGATATAGTTATTCATGAATGTACATTTGATGACGCATTAACTGAAAAAGCAGTTATAGATGGTCATTCAACGCCATCGCAGGCGGCAGGTCAAGCTAAAGCGGCAGAAGCTAAAATGCTGGTGTTAACGCATATTAGCGCAAGGTATTCTGATGCAAAACTGCTCTTAGAGCAGGCAAAAAAGGTTTTTGAGAACACAATACTAGCTGAAGACCTTTTGGTATTAGAGTTGCCGCTTAATGATGCTAATTTAGCAACGTCTTGAGTTTCTGCAAACTTTCAGGCACATGGTCACAAGATTCAACAACCACACGTTGGTCGTAATTTAGTTTCTTTAGGGTTTTAGCAAACCAGTTGTAATCAATTGTACCGTAGCCAACGCCAAGATGATCGTCGTTGTCACCCTTGTTGTCGCTTGCGTGAATGTGAACAATTTTATCAGCAAGCTGGTTAAAGAATGGCTGTATTTGACCTTCAAGATGGGCATGTCCAATGTCTAACACTATACCTATGGGTAAACTGGTTTCCTTATAGAACCTGCTAAAGTCTTCAGGGCATGCCATTATAAACCAGTATTTGGCAGGCAGGTTTTCTATGGCAATGTTTACGCCGAGTTGTTCTGCTTCAGCGTAGAGTTCCTGTATGCTTTGCATGTTTTGTTTCCATTCTGCATCAGGATAGAACTGGGATATGCCTGTTTTGGCGCCTGGATGAAAAACCCATAATTTAGCATCTAAGGCATGTGTGTAATAAAGTGATTTTGTGAGACGTTTTAGGGCTGCATCTAGAATTGTTCGTGATGGAGAGGCAATATTTATGTCGGCAAATGGTGCGTGCACGGTATATTCTAAATCATAGCTTTTTGCAGTTTCTTTAAGTATACTTATGCGTTTTTTGTCTAGTTCATGTGCGCCATCATCTAAAATTTCGATATATTTTGTGCCTTCGTTGCTTAACTGTTTAATCATACGGTTAAAAGGTTCACGCAGGCTGTAGAGCATTGAAACGCTGACTTTAGCTTTAGACATACACAGTCCCTTTTGAGTTGTATTTCTGGTAAAAAGCCAAGCCGACTAATTAACTTTTTACAGATCAAAAGTTGCTTTTCTAAGACGCATAGAACCTCAGTAGAGGCAATGTGTGAGAAGAACAGCAAGTTACGGGTTTTCACAGTAATTATATGCTTTCTTTAGTTTAACTTCTTGCATAATGTTACATATGATATTAAAAAAAGAATTGTTCTGTAAGGGAGTTTGTTGGTAGTGATAGTTTACATGTTGGGTAAAATTGTTCGCGTTATTTTTAGTATATTGTGATTCATTATTTAATTAATAGTTTAAATTTATGAACTTTGAATGGGTTTTCAACATGTTTTTTTGTTCACAAGTTTCAGATTTTTACATAAAAATGTCTAAAACACATGTTTAAAACAGAAGTATCTATCTGAAAAATATGAAAAGTTTTTTATCTCATAGGGGAAAACATGAAACAGTACACGGTGGAAAAAAAATGGCAAAATGTCCAAAATGCGGAACAGATGTAGCAAAACCAAAGAAAACTTGGAAAATGGCTGGCCGACCAGATAAAACTGGAAAGCGTATGCAACTAGAAATCGGATTGTATGGATGCACAAAATGCGAAAATACATTCCGTGAAGTACTAAGCAAAACCAAAATTTAAAATTTCATTATACCCTTAATTTCTTTTTTTTTGATGCATAGAAGGATTTTATAGGCACTTTAACATTTGGTTTATAGATGGTAGGCAACAAAGTGGCAACCACATTAAGAAGACTTTGGAAAAACGAGATTTTTAAAACCGCTATCACATTAGCGTTAATTCCCATACTTGTAGCAGGTTTCTGGTTTGGACTACCAAAGGCGTTAAATACAGAAATTTTTCCGTTATTTGCCGTAACAAGCGGAAGCATGTGCATTCCACACGACAGCCAATGTAACCTTTTCTCACACACTTTTGAAAGAACCCTACATGTCGGTGACTTACTTATTATCAGAGGCGTAGATGCAAAAGATCTAAAAACCGATTACCCAGACAGCGACATAATAGTCTTCCGTAACCCAACTTCAGCACCAAATGACCCCAAAGCTAACATTGTTCACCGCATCGTTGACGTAGTTGAAGTTAACGGAACACTTTATTTCCACACTAAAGGCGACGGAAACGGATACCCAAATGTTTGGCCTCAGACACCAACAAGAAGCATTGACGACTGGCGCTCTACAACAGAAGATCCAAGCAGCACCTATAATGGTGCGATTTCAGAAGATTACATTTACGGCAAAGTCATAATGCGCGTCCCATGGATAGGCTCATTAGCACTACAATCTCAAAAATACAGCATCATACCAGTTATCCTGATTATACTAATCATTTTGCTGGTAACATTTGAATTCGTACTACCGCTAATAAAGAAGAAAAAAACTATTTCAGAACAACCAGCAGAACACCAAATGTAATTGAAAAATCACACAGTTCAATTACAGCTCTTAAAGTAAACATTTAAGACTGCTTTTGGTGCACAACTGATCCACGATACATCTTACCTAACTTTGACGAAGCGTATTATGCTGAATGGTTAAATCCACAGTAAACAAAATTGGAGCAAACTTTTGTGTGCCGTGTGAATCGGCAAGATAATAACTTGGACGTTGTCCACGTGGATGAAGTTTAAAAAGTATAAAGCCTGAGTGCGAATGCAGCTCTAGGCCTGTTTGGGTTGGATTGTTTAGTTTTTGGCGTTTATCTTACCAAGAATCAGTTTTGCGCAATCGATTTGATTTGGGATATTACCAGATTCGTCTTGTACGCGCCAGATATCGGGTGTGATTTCGTCGGCTATGTATATTTTCCGATTTTCAGCTAGGCCGAATTCAACTTTGAAGTCTATTAGGGTTAAGCCAAGTTCTTTTAGTTCTTTCCGCAGAACATCGCCCACTTTAACCAAAAGGTTTAACATTTTATCGTATTCGCCTTCTTTTAATAACCCTTTCATGATACATAGTCTTTCGCTGATAAGGGGGTCTCCCTGATTATCGTCTTTTAGCGTGACTTCAAGATAGGGTGGGTTAAAAGGAATACCTTTTTCTAGCGTAAATCTGCGACACATGCTACCCGCCGTGAAATAGCGAAGTACGAATTCAAGCGTTGGAACCGTGACTTTACGTACTTTCATCAGACCCTGTTCAAGATTCGCACCCAGATAATGTGTTGGAATACCGTTTGCTTCCATTACCTCAAAAAAATATTTTGATATAGCAAGCCCAATCTTTCCTTTGCCAGAAACACTGCCGCCCACCGTGTTAGCGCCAGGGTCAAAAACACCGTTCTCGCCAGTCGCATCATCTTTGAAAAATAAAAAATAATCTCCAGTTACTTCATCTAATAGGACCTTTTTTGTCTTGCCTTCATAGATTGTTTTCATTGATTTCCCCTTCAATCTCTCTTGTTAAAAGTTTGCATTACTAATTTATATTTAAGTGCTTATAAAAATGCCACTTATATATGGATAATGCCGTGTTTTTATCGTCTAAAATATAGTAGTTAATTATGGGTAATTGTAGTTATCTTATTATTGCTTGCATAGTTGAGTTTGTGCCTTTAGTTATTAAGAATGAACTTGTTCAACAGAAAACATCACAGTAGCGTTCATAGATGTATTTATAAAGTGTATATTTCATAAAAGGGACATTAAGCGGGATAACGATGGAGGGAACATATGCCACGAGTTAAAGCAACCATAAGTATAGAAAACGTTGTAGCGTCTGCAACGTTAAATCAAAAAGTTGACCTTAACTCTGTTGTAAAAGGTTACCCCGGAGTGGAGTACCATCCTGAAAAGTTTCCCGGTTTAATTTTTCGTTTAAAACGTCCTAAAACTACAACGTTAATTTTCAGTTCCGGAAAAATGGTTTGTACAGGTGCTAAATCAGCAAAAGAAGCACGCCGTGCAGTAATAAACGTAATTAAGGAACTAAAGAAAAGTGGAATAATTATCATAAGTAAACCAGAGCTCAAAATTCAAAATATTGTCGCCTCTGGAATTTTAGGCGGTATGGCTGATCTTGAAAAAGCAGCTTACACATTAAAACATACAATGTATGAACCTGAACAATTCCCAGGTTTAATTTACCGCATGGAAAACCCAAAAGTGGTTATTTTATTATTCGCAAGCGGAAAACTAGTCTGCACAGGCGCCAAGAAAGAAGAAGACGTTTATATCGCAGTAGAAAAACTACACGAACTACTTGAAGAAACAAACTTTATCTTTTACGAGTAAAGTATGTGTTTAGCTTCTTAACCAAGCGACGATGAGACTTTCAGCCAATGGTCGTGTAGGTTAATGCCCTATTTGATTCATGTGATAAATATTGTCATATAGTCTCATAGATAGGTATATTTCTGGTTTTTTAGCGGGTCCATGATTTTGTGCTACACCACCGGTTCTCAAGTGCCCATTCAACCGAATTGCTTGAAATTCCCTAAAAAAATTACTTACACGCATTGACGATTACATTAAGTATGATTTTGTTTTTATTGGGTTTGGCGGTTTTTGATGGTGTAGGCTATTTCGTGTCCGATTTTTTGTGGGTTAGCAATTGTGTTTATTTTTAGTGTGTTCACATTGTAGGTTTGTGGTTGGGTGGTGGTGTTTTTGAATATGTTGTCTTGGTCTTTTTTGAGGGTGTTTGTTAGTTCTTTGATTATCATGTTTTGTATGTTTGCTTGTTCTGGGGGGCTAAAGCCGTGTAGGATGAGTTTGTCGATTTTAATGTTGATTTTCATGGTGCCAGTTTCCTGTTAGGGGTTTTTCCATTTTTATGTATTCGATTTGTGTGGCTCGTTTTATGTGTTGCATGTTTATGGGCGTGTTTTGGTTTGCGGCGAGAAATGCGCTGTAGAGGGCGATGTTGCGTATGTTTCCGCCTGCTATGTTTAGTTTTGCTAGTTGGGCAAAGTTTAGATTGTTTGTGGGGGTTTTTGTGGGGAATATTCGTTGCCAGATTTCTAGGCGGCTTTTTTCGTCTGGGAAGGGGAAGTTTATGATGAATTTTAGTCGTCGGGTAAAGGCGGTGTCTAGGGCTTCTCGCATGTTGGTTGCTAGTATGGCTAGTCCGCGGTAGTTTTCCATGCGTTGGAGTAGGTAGTTGATTTCTATGTTTGCGTGGCGGTCGTGGCTGTCTTTTATTTCGGTGCGTTTGCCAAATAGTGCGTCGGCTTCATCGAAGAAGAGTATGGCGCCGGTGTCTTCTGCGGCGTCGAAGAGTTTGCAGAGGTTTTTTTCGGTTTCGCCGATGTATTTGCTAACTACGGCTGAGAGATCTATGCGAAATAGGTCTAGGTGTAATTCGTGGGCGATGACTTCGGCGGCTAGGGTTTTGCCGGTGCCGCTTGAGCCTGAGAATAGGGCACTTATGCCTAAGCCTCGGCTGCTTACGTCTTCAAAACCCCATTCTTCATAGACTTTATGTCGCTGTGCTACATGGGCAATGATTTCGGTAAGCAAGCATTTTTCGCGTTCGGGTAATACTAAACTGTCAAGAGTAGCTTTTGGGGTTATCTGTTGGGCGAGTTGTAAAAATTTGGGGCGACTAACGGCACACGCTGATGCCCATAGCACTTCTTGCACACTTAAACCCGCCTCCTCACCGTGTAGTGTGGCTTCGTTGGTTGCTGCTTTTATGGCAGAGGCGTTAAAGTTGAATTGATTAACAAGGGCTGAAACGGTGTTTTGAATGTTTGCGTCTTGGCTTTTTATGTTTGTTTGCCAAAGTGCTCGTTGTTCAGTTTTGAGGGGTTTATTAACTTGCAAGGTTACGGTTGCAAGAGTGCTGTTTTGGGTTTGCCAGCGTTCTCTTGTGGATATAAAGACGGGGTTTGAAAGTTGTTCTATGAATCGAAGAATAGCTTTTTGGGTTGGGGCATCAGCAGGGGCGTCTTCGGTTGTGATAAATAGTCCTGCGCCAAACAGGGCTGCTTCTCGTGTCCAAAGTTGAGCAAGGGTTGCAGCTTCTCGGGGTTTTTGGGGAATTAACTCGGCGGATAGTTGCCATAGGTTTAAATCTCGTATGGCAAGGGCTGTTTGTGCGATAGCGAGTTTGTCTGTTTCGTCAATGCCGCATAGTTGTATAATTGGTATTTTTCCTTTGTTGTCCTGCCATATGGAGAGGATTTTATCTACTATACGCATGTGTGATTCAACAGGTTGATCGCTACTTGAGACAGGTTTTATTATACCCTGCAATTTGCTGTCAAGGTAGAATATGCCTGTGAGGTAATGTAGTACTCGCTCAGAAATGCGTAGAGGAGCATTGGTAAGGGAAGCAGCTGTGTTTAGGTTAACTTCTAAGAGTCGGAATCTTCGAAGAGGGGAAGTGGGAGCAATAGCGTCCCAGTGGGCGTTGGGAAAACAGGATAGTGCTAAACCGAATGTAGGATAAACCATGTTTGGGTTGCCATGAGCCTCTGCTATGAGCATTTTAATTTCAGGGTCTATTTCTTGGGCGGCGCATAACACAATTATCTGTTTTTCAAACGTTGACAAACCAAAGAGAATGTTAAGGGTCTCAATAGATGGCAAACCAACAACAGCACCATCATAGTCATTTACAGGTACAGAGGCTTCAATTGGTAGAAAGGGTTCACATTGAGGACCGATGGGGTGCTTTAGCAGAGTCTTAACGTGATTAATACTAGCCATTAGATGTTTTTGGTTTATTTTCATCCAAGTTTCAGACATAACAAATCTTAGCCCTTTTTTATTAGAACAATGTTTGTTGTTATTTGCTTATGTTAATACTATTATTATCATTGTTAAGGGAGCTATCAGCGTTGTCTACTCGTAAACGAACAGGATAGGTACCCTCTAAGAGGTCTAAGATACGTGGAGGTATTGTTACAGTTAAGTTTTTTAGAGGATAATCTTTTGGATTTTTTGTAGTTAAATCCGCATTTATCACATAGTCGCCGATTAAAACGTTGACTTTTTGATTTTCAGCAATGCCAGGCTCAAAACTTAACGTTAACTCTCCGCCAGTTTGTGTTACTGATTTAAGGTTTGGGGCTAGTACAAAAGCGGCAACGTTTGATGTATGTCCTTTATGTCCTTCTACATCGTTTTTGTTAAAGAGGAGTTTTTGTAGAACCTGAACTTGTTTAACGCCTGCTAAAGTGTTCTCAGGAATAAGAAGTCTTATCTGGTTTTCAGAGAGGTCTTTGCGGTCTTTAACTTCAATTTCCTCACCGTTTAGTCGCACAAACACTTTATCACTACCTAAGTTACGACCGTTTATAACCAGTTTTTTTGTAGGGTCATACGTCATTATTTGAGGCTCTATTTTTTCAATTATAGGCTGTTTTAGGGGAACAAACCGCAGTTGACTTTTGCTTACAGGCAATGAAGGAGTAATCTCCACTGGACATTCAAGAAGAACCACACTAACAGTATATGCAACTGAGAGACAATAACTAGTTTGGAAAAAGGAGGACCAAAGTTTAGTTAACTCCTCAATAGATATAGGTTCTAAACTAATCTTTAAAGATTCAACCTGGTTAGTAACATTTGAATCAATCAAGGATGTGCCCTCGTTCATCTTGGAGTCAAGTATGGTTTCTGCAATTTTGTTTTTGGATATAATGGCATTCTCATGTAGAGCGACCATAGCACTAGAGAGTATTAACTGAGCCTTAATCTCATCATCAGATAAAGCGGTAAGAAGGTAGTGTAGATCAAGAGCAAGTGTGGGTTTAGCCACCATTTGGCCATTTTGGTTTCTTGTGGGTAAATCGAGGTTACGACAGGCAGCATTAGAAGTTACTTGATAGAGAAATAAATTTAAAATATCAGTATCATTAGAGGGCACTTTTAATTTAGCCGGTGAAAGTGTTTTAACGCTAGCAGTTTCTATGTTTTGATTGTTTAAAATTATATCACGAATGACTGCGGTTATGGTTGCTATAGCTTTATAATCACTCATACTAGTTTCTCTCCAATCGTTGTTTAAGATAATCACTTAAAGATAAAACAGGTTCTCTTGGCAAGCTAACAGGCTGCTCCTGTTCTCTTACCGCATGAACCTCAATACGTCCAATGTGTATAGTAACAGTGTTTTCCACCTCTTTCTGAACAGGAGGCTTAGAAAACACAGTATCTACAGGAAGTACAGGCTTAGGTGACTTTGCCATAATAAACTTACTATCACCATCGTTATTGTTATCGGTTACTTGAAGAACGGGATTTAATGATGGTGTAACTGATGTTGCCGTGGGCGTCAAGGTTTTTGAAGTAAAAGATTGTGTTTGATATGGAGAACTCGCGAGCGGCATATTTTTTTCAGGTTGATTTTTAGTCTCAACCATTTTTTCAAGAGGCGCCGAAAAAATATCTGCCTTATCAGCAGATGCTATTGGAACATTTGGCTGTACATCAATAATAGTAGATTCTGAGAAGGCATGATCTGTTTTTGCTATTAGTCTAGGCATAATTGGAACATCCGACTGCACATCAACAGTAGTAGTGTCAAGGGACTTTCTTCTAATTTCAAAGGTTGGAGAACTTTTGCTTGCTTCTTCAGCAACATCAACTATCGTGTCAGGGAACTCTCTAACTTCAAAAACTGGAGAAGCTGGGGGTTTTTTAGAATCAATGTTAGTTGAAGTGTTTTTAGGAGATAGGTCTGAAGTATCCTCAATATAGACAGGATGACTTTCATTAATATTGTCAGTAACACGTGGTTTTATTGTTGACTTGTTTATAGAATTCTCTTCAGACGTTAGGATTTTTTCAGGCTTTAGCTCTACTACATCAACCTGTGAGTTAAGGGATTCTGGTTCTGCTACTTCTTTGGCTACTGCTACTTGCGTTCTATCTTGCATCTTGAGCAGAGATTCTTTAGGCTGATACACATGATGATCCCAACTATCCTTTGACGCAGAGATGAGTTCATTAAATTCTTGGGGGATAATTTTTTGTTCGTTAAACGGCAAACGTGTTGAGACATTTTTATTTTCAACCACAGGACTCTCCTGAACGTCCATAGAATTACGTACAACACCTTCATAGAACGGCTCTACTGCTCTTTGATTACCCGTTACCGCTTTTAAGGCATCATACGAAATAGACCCATCCACACTACCTTGAAGAACTTCAGACCGTTCCTTAATTAAACCATTAACCACAGAACGCTTAGACAAATCCACCTGACCCACAGACTCCAAATCACGCACCTGAACCACAGGATAACCCGACTCAACCCCAGACAAAGAAGAAGAAGACCCATCCTTAACATCACCCAAAACTACATCATTTCGATCATCAGACAACACACGCACC
>JGI24705J35276_12238556_pt1 | contig 26522 bp, 22 predicted proteins | sample TergutNt197P4_FD_35276 | JGI IMG/M metagenome (IMG submission 35276) | reverse complement strand
GGGGTATATGGGGTGATGAAGTATGAAAGCGGGGTGCATCGCGTGCAGCGCGTACCCCAAACCGAAACACAGGGACGGGTACATACCTCAGCGGCCTCTGTGGCCGTCTTGCCCGAAGCAGACGAATTTGATATTGAATTAAACGAAAAGGACATACGTAAAGACACCTTTTGCTCTTCGGGTCCTGGCGGGCAGTCGGTAAATACCACCTATTCGGCCATCCGCCTGACCCACATCCCTACCGGAATAGTGGTACAGTGCCAGGACGAAAAGTCGCAGTTGAAGAACTACGACAAGGCTCTGGCCGAATTGCGCACCCGTCTTTACAATATGGAGTACGAGAAGTATTTGAACGAAATATCTTCCCAACGCAAAACGATGGTTTCTACCGGAGATCGATCGGCTAAAATTCGTACCTATAATTACCCCCAGAGTCGCGTTACCGACCACCGGATCAACTACACCATGTACAACCTTCCTGTCTTTATGGACGGGGCGATTCAGGAGGTTATTGATCAATTACAAATTGCCGAAAATGCGGAACGATTGAAGGAGAATGAATCGTAATGACGTATAATCAGTTAGTTAAACAAATCGGCTTAAAGCGCTCTTTTTTATGCGCAGGCTTAGACGGCGACCGGGCGCAGATGCCGCCTCATCTACGCAAAGATCCGAATGCCTTGTTTGCTTTTAACCGTGAATTAATTGATGCCACTGCAGAATATGTTGTTGCCTATAAGCCCAATACCGCTTTTTATGAAGTCGAAGGGTCAAGCGGATGGAGGCAACTATCCCAAACCGTTGCTTATATCAAAGAGAATTATCCCGAAATATTGATTATTGCCGACGCCAAACGGGGTGATATAGGCCATACCGCCCAACGTTATGCCCGGGCTTTTTTTGAGGAGTTGAATGTGGATGCGGTAACGCTGTCGCCCTATATGGGGGCCGATTCCCTGACGCCTTTCCTCGGATATAAAGAAAAATGGGCGATTGTTTTGGCGCTGACCTCCAATGATTCGGCTTCCGATTTTGAAATGCAGTCCCTTGCTAACGGACAACCTCTGTTTGAAGTCGTAATCCAAAAGAGTGCTCTTTTGGGTACCAAAGAGCAATTGATGTTTGTGGCCGGAGCCACCCGTCCCCAGGCATTGGCCCGATTTCGCCAATTGATCCCCGACCATTTTTTACTGGTGCCCGGAGTGGGGGCTCAGGGTGGAAACTTGGAAGAGGTGGCTTTGTACGGAATGAACCCCTCTTGCGGGCTGTTGGTAAATGTGTCTCGGGGAATGAGCGCGTTCAGGGCTAAAGAAATCGCCCAAAAGATGGATTTGCTGCTTCCAAATACTTTAGTCTGCTAAACGGGCGATCACGGTTTGCCCCCCCCTCACCTTTTGCCCGATTTTTACTTCTATACTGCTGTTTACAGGCAAAAGGAGGTCAACCCGCGAACCAAATTTGATGAATCCGGCCTGACCGCATTGGGGTACGATTTTACCCACTTTTGCGTAGCACACAATTCGTCGGGCAATGAGTCCTGCAATTTGCCTGAAAAGGATTTTTTGGTCTGCGTGGTGGATGACAACCGTTGTGTGCTCGTTTTTTTTAGATGATTTGGGGTGATACGCCGCGTGAAAATGACCGTTGTGGTGACGGACGTATTCTATTTTGCCCCCTGTAGGATACCAATTGATGTGGATGTTAAAGAGCGACATAAAAACCGATACCTGTATGCGACGTTCTCCTACATATTCCTGTTCGTCTACCTCTTCAATAACAACCACTTTACCGTCTGCAGGGGCAATGATGGCATGAGGATCGATGTGGAGTGCACGGTTTGGCTTGCGAAAGAAAAGGAGGGTAAAGAGTCCGTGGATAACGAGTACAAGGTAGAGGGGTATGCTGATCCAGTAGTCACGGAGGAGCCAGCCCACCAGAAATCCGAGGATGAGCACTCCGGCAAAGTTGGCGGCTACGATTCGGTATCCTTCTTTATGTATGGTCATGATGGTAGAAAAAGGGTAATTATTTGCAGGTAGGCGATGGCCATGGGAAAAGCGAGGAGGGCGCTGTCAAAACGGTCAAGGAGACCGCCGTGGCCGGGCATAATTTTACCCGAATCCTTGATTTCGAAATGGCGCTTGAGCTGAGATTCGGCCAAGTCGCCCCATACGCCGCATCCGTGGAGCATCAAGGGAATCGCTAAACAATGTGCCCAATGATAGGGCATCAGATGCGTTAGGTAAAGGAAATATCCGGCTATCATGGCGGTGACCAAACCTCCAAAGAAGCCCTCCCACGATTTTTTGGGGGAGAGGCGGGGAAAGAGTTTGTGTCCCCTTTTTTGCCCAAAGGCCATACCAAAAATATAGGCGCCCACATCAGAAGCCCAAAGCATAATAAAGAGATCAAGGAGCAATGTTCCGGAGAATAATCCTTGTCCGTCAAATACCAAAATATTAGTGAGTGCAAAAGGGAACGCAATATAGAGTAGAGGGATAAAGAGCCAGGGAGCTGACTGATAGGCATACTCCTCTTTTTGATAGAGCAGGCTGATCCATACGGCTGTGGGGGGGAGCACCATTAAGAGAAACCAGTGCGCCGGAATATGAAAGCGCATCAGGAGGTAAAAGAGGATAAAAAGCATCCAGCCTCCAAGGATTACGGCACATTGGGCAAAAATATGGCGTTTTTTTACGGTTACTCTAAAATACTCAAGGGTCGTAATTCCTGTAATCAGCATAAAGAGCAAGGCATAAATGGTTGGATGCACCAACAGCCCCGCTGCCATAACGACCATAAAGACCAAACCGCTCAGGCAACGCATAAGAAGGGTTTTAAACATGGAGAGACGTTTTGCGTTTGCCAAAGATATGCTCCAGATCTTCGGTAAAAATTACCTCGCGTTCTAACAGAAGTTCTGCTAATTTAATCAACCCTTCTCTATGTTCTTCTAACACCTTGCGGGCGCGCACGTAAGAGTCTTCGATCAATTTTTTGGCCTCGGCATCCATCAATTCAGCCGTTTTTTCGCTATAGGGTTTGGTCAGGGTATATCCGGATGATTCGGAGGAGTCAAAAAAGCTGAGGTTTCCCACCTCTTTACTCATGCCCAAATAAGCCACCATGGCATAAGCCTGTTTGGTTACTTTTTCCAAATCATTCATGGCTCCGGTAGAGATCTGCCCTATTTCCAACTCTTCGGCCGCCCGTCCGCCCAGCGTGGCGGCCATCTCGTCGAGCATTTGTTCTAAGGTGGTAATCTGGCGCTCCTCCGGTAGATACCACGCGGCGCCCAAGGCCCTGCCTCTTGGGATAATCGTAACCTTGAGGAGGGGATTGGCGTGCTCCAGCATCCAACTCACGGTGGCGTGCCCGCTCTCGTGAAAAGCAATCGTCCGTTTTTCTCGGGGACTGATGATTTTGCTCCGCCTTTCCAAGCCCCCCACAATCCGGTCAATGGCATCGAGAAAATCCTGTTTTTCAATCGATTGTTTCTCGTTACGGGCGGCAATCAGAGCGGCTTCGTTGCATACGTTGGCAATATCGGCGCCCGAAAAGCCCGGCGTTTGTTTGGATAAAAACTCAAGATCAAATCCATCCATCAATTTGAGTCCGCGGAGGTGTACTTTAAATATTTCTAACCGTTCTTTGAGTTCGGGCAAATCTACATGAATTTGGCGGTCGAATCGGCCCGCCCGCATGAGGGCTTTATCCAAAATATCGGCGCGGTTGGTGGCGGCCAGAATGATGACCCCGCTGTTGGAGCCAAAGCCGTCCATTTCTGTAAGCAATTGGTTAAGTGTATTTTCTCTCTCATCGTTTGAGGTAAATCCCACATTTTTACTGCGGGCACGTCCCACCGCGTCAATTTCGTCAATAAAGACAATACAGGGGGCTTTTTCCTTGGCCTGACGAAACAGATCACGCACTCTTGAGGCGCCGACCCCCACAAACATCTCTACAAAATCAGAACCCGAAATAGAAAAGAAAGGCACATTGGCCTCTCCGGCTACGGCTTTTGCCAACAACGTCTTACCCGTTCCGGGGGGGCCTACCAACAAGGCGCCCTTGGGGATTTTTCCCCCTAAGTTGGTATATTTTTTGGGGTTTTTGAGAAAATCAACAATCTCCATCACTTCTACTTTGGCCTCTTCCAATCCGGCTACATCCTTAAAGTTCACCTTGCCGGTATTTTCTTTATCAAACAGTTTGGCTTGGGATCGGCCCACGCTAAAAATTCCTCCGCCTGCTCCACCCGGTCCGCCCATACTGCGAGACATGCGGCGGAACATAAAGACCCAAACCGCAATCAGCAGAATGGGCAGCAAGAGCCAGTCGAGCAAATGACTGAAAAAGTTGTTTTGCTTTTCTACTTCTATCCCAAATCGCTGATCGGGCTCAAGTTGTTCTCTTGCTTCTTCTAATTTGGCCTCCAAATCGGAATTGCCGGGGACAATAAAATAGAAGTGGGGCGGGGATTTGGGGAGATCCTCTCCGGCGTATTTATCCAACCTGTCTTTTTTGAGGTACACCATCGCTTGACCGGTATTGCTGATAAAGACTACTTTTTCCAGATCCCCGGAAGGAATCATGCGCTCTTTTACCTTTAGCCATTCGGTTTTAACCGGAGTGCTGTTGTCGTAGCTAAACCAAATATAAGCGAGAATGGCCAACATTCCTGCATAGATCCACATATAATTGACCTTGGGCGTATTATTTTTTTTCCTGTTGGGGAAAGGGGGAGGGAGTTGAGGGGTATTTTGTTTGGGCATAATTATTCGGTATAATGTTTGACGTCTGCATCGGCCCAGAGTTCTTCTAAGCGGTAGAACAAGCGGTAAGCTGTTTGAAAGATATGCACCACAATGTCTCCATAATCGATGATAACCCAAAATGCATTCTCCTTGCCCTGACTGCATCGGGGTTTGCGTTGGCATTGGGCATACATCATATCTTCTACATGATCGGCAATAGCCGTCACCTGAGTGCCTGAGTCGGCGTGGCAGATTACAAAATAATCGCAGATAGAGGCCCCAGGTTTGCGCAAGTCAAGGGAGCAGACTTGTTGAGCCTTTTTATCGAGCATCGCCTCTGCAATCAGGCTGAGTTCATTTTTTGTCATGGGCATAAATAAATAATCGGCAAAGTTACACTTTTCTGCTATTTTTTTACTTTTGCAGGCTAAATATTTTACAGATGTTTACCAATCAGATTAAGTGGACAGAAACGATTGACTCGACCAATAACGAAGCCGTCAGGAACCTGCAGGATGCTCCCCACGGCAGCGTTTGGGCGGCCCGTTTTCAGACCGACGGAAGGGGACAAAGAGGCAACCAATGGGAAAGCGCCGTTGGAGAGAACCTGATTTTTTCCCTATTATTGCGGCCCAAGTTCCTGCCTGCAGAGCGGCAGTTCCTGATTTCGGAAATATCGGCTTTGGCGGTTTGCGATTTGCTGATTTCTTGGGGCTTAGATGCCCGAATCAAATGGCCTAACGATATTTATGCAGGGGATAAAAAGATTCAGGGTATGTTGATCGAACATTTTTTGAGCGGAACCCGACTTTCGGCTTCGGTGGTAGGTATTGGCCTTAATTTAAATCAAGAGCACTTTGGTTCAAACGCTCCTAATCCAAGTTCTGTATGGTTAGAAACGGGCATTCGACAGGAGCCTGAAAAGGCCTTAAAGGAGTTACTCGAATTTTTGCATACCCGCTATGAGGCCTTGCAAGCAGGGAATTGGAGTTCCATAGAGGCTGCTTACCAATCCAAACTCTACCGGCGCGACCAATGGGCTACCTATCTCCGTTCCGCCACGGGAGGAACTTTTGAAGGCTGTATTACAGGAGTAGACGCCTGCGGGCGTTTAAAGATGGACTTAAAAGAGGGGAAGAAAGAATGTTTTGCGTTTAAAGAGGTTGGGTATTGTTTTTAAAGCTCTCTATGGCAGCCTTAACATCTCCCTCCTTAAAGAGGGCGTGACCGGCGACCATGATGTCGGCACCGGCTTTGACAACAGACGGGGCGTTGATGGCATCAATGCCTCCGTCCACCTCGATCAGGCAGGAGAGATGCTTCTTTAGGATCATTTCTTTTAATCGAGCTATTTTGGTTAAGGTGCGTGGGATAAAGTGTTGGCCGCCAAAGCCGGGATTTACCGACATCAACAACACAAAATCGGCTTCGTCCAAAATATCTTCCAGCAATTCCACCGGCGTATGAGGATTAAGCGCTACCCCTGCTTTCATATCCAATCTGCGGATGTGTTGCAAATGGCGGTGCAAATGGGTACACGCTTCGTAATGAATGCTCAGGCAGGAACACCCCATCGTCTTAAACCGATCAACATAACGGTCGGGGTCTACGATCATCAGGTGGGCGTCCAAGGGTTTTTGGGCCTGTTTGGCAATGGCTTCTACAACCGGAAAGCCGTACGAAATATTGGGCACAAAGAGACCGTCCATAATATCCAAATGAAACCAATCGGCAAGGCTTTGGTTTACGGCCTGTACGTCGCGGGCCAAATTTCCAAAGTCTGACGAAAGCATCGATACCGAGAGCAGTGGGTTCATTGCGTTACGCTTTATACCGTTTTGAGGATTTCCAACAGAAAGTCCCAGCATTTTTGAACCGAGGCGATTTCGAGCCGTTCGCCGGGGGCGTGTACGCCGCGGAGGGTGGGACCAAAAGAGATCATGTCTAATTTGGGAAAAGCATCTAAGAAAATCCCGCACTCCAAGCCTGCATGGATGGCTTTTACAGCCGGTTCTTTGTTAAAAAGACGACGGTATGCGGCTATGGCCTTTTGGAGTATGGGAGAATTGGGGTTTGGCGCCCATCCCGGGTACTCCGATTCGTGGGTTACTTGGGCTCCGGCTAAGCAGAAAAGGGCTTCTATGCGCGAGGCCGCATTAAAACGTGCGCTGTTTAGCGCGCTGCGTTGATTGGTGCCGACGCGGATTTCTCCCTCTTTTTCCATTTTTATCGAGGCCAGATTGGTAGAGGTTTCTACCAATCCGGGGATCTCTCTGCTCATAGCCAATACGCCGTGCGGGCAACCGTAAAGTACTGCTATCAAACGGTTACAGGTGTCGGCGTCAAGGAGACGGTTGGGGAGAGGAGTGGAAGTTATTTCGGGCTTGAGTTCGGGGTCGGTACGAAGGTATTCGGCCCTGCATTCAACGGAAAAGCACTGAAACAGGTTGGTAAACCCTTCTAAATCGGAAGGAGAAAGAGTACATAAGGCCCAAGCCTCACGGGGAATGGCGTTTCGTTTGTTGCCCCCCTGAATGTGGGCAATGCCAAAAGTATATTGTTGTTGGGCTTTCCATAAAAAACGCGCCAGCAATTGATTGGCATTGGCCAAATCTTTATGGATTTCGTCTCCGCTGTGTCCGCCTGTACCGCCGCTTATCGATACTTTGAGCGCAATTGATCCCTCGGGCACAGCAGCTGCGGTATACGCAAAGCGGGCGGTGGTGTCGATCCCGCCTGCACAGCCAATAAATATTTCCCCTTCGTCTTCCGAATCTAAGTTTAACAGTATATTGCCGGTGATAAAACCGGGCTTCAGGGCCCTGGCTCCGTCCAATCCGGTCTCCTCCGACACGGTAAAAAGGCACTCCAAAGGGCCGTGTACTGCATCAGTAGCGTCGAGCAGGGCCAACTGCATGGCCATACCGATTCCGCAATCTGCGCCTAAGGTGGTACCTTTTGCTTTGAGCCAGCCCTCTTCTTCGTAGACCGCAATAGGATCTTTAGAAAAATCGTGGAGGGACTCCTCATTCTTTTCGCAAACCATGTCTACATGGCTTTGCAGGACAACCGTGGGGGACCATTCCATCCCAAAGGTGGCCGGTTTGGCAATGATCACGTTTCCGACCCGATCGGTACGGCATACTAATCCCCGTTTAAAGGCAAAATTTTGGAGAAAAGCGCCGATTTCGGCTTCATGACCCGATTCCCGCGGGATTTGGCAAATGTCTAAAAAAGCAGAAAAAACGCCTTGCGGTTCCATAGTTTTATTTCTTGAGCCGTTTTTCTATCTCCACTACATATTGGCGGAATTGGCGGTCGGTATCCATCAGGTCGCAGACTGTATTGCAGGCATGGAGTACCGTAGCATGATCCTTACCTCCTATTTGGGCGCCAATGGAGGCCAAAGAAGTTTTGGTCAGGTTTCGGCTCAGGTACATGGCAATTTGGCGGGCCTGCACTATCTCCCGTTTTCTCGTTTTGGACAACAGGTGTTCGGGTAAAAGGCTAAAGTAGCTGCATACCTCTTTTTGAATGTCGCCTACCGAAACTTCCAATTGGTGAACGCTGACTAATTTTTCGGTCATGGATTCGACCAACTGCATGGTAATAGACTTCTTATTTAGCGTTGCCTGTGCAAGCAGCGACACTAAAGTGCCTTCGATTTCCCGTACATTGGTGGTAATGCGAGAGGCAATATAGTGGATAATCTCGTCGGAAAGTTCAATACCGTCGTGGTAACTTTTGGCCTTGAGGATGGCGGTACGGGTTTGAAAGTCGGGTGCTCCGAGTTCTGCCGACAAACCCCATTTAAATCTTGACAGTAATCTTGGTTCCAGCTCGTTGAGGTTAACAGGAGCCTGATCGGAGGTCAAGATCAACTGTTTATTGGATTGGTGCAAATGGTTGAATATATGGAAAAAAGCATTTTGAGTACGTTGTTTTTCTGCAAATTCATGCACGTCGTCAATAATGAGTACGTCAATCATCTGGTAAAAATGCATGAAGTCGGTCAGTTTGTTGTTTACATTGACGGCATCCATGAATTGGGTCTGAAAACGATGGGCATTTACATACAGTACAATTTTTTCGGGGCTTTTTTCTTTGATGGCAATCCCGATAGCTTGAGCTAAATGGGTTTTACCTAATCCCGATGCGCCATAAAGAAAAAGGGGATTAAAAGTGGTTTTACCCGGATTGTCGGCAATGCTGAGTCCTGCCGAACGGGCTAAGCGGTTGCAACTGCCCTCAATAAAATTGTCAAAATTGTAAATAGGATTTAATTGAGGATCAATCTCTAATTGTTGTAACCCCGGAATAACAAAGGGATTGGCAATGTCCCTGGGTGAAGGGACAAAAGGAACCGTTTTGTTTTTATAGGGATGGCTGGATTGTTGGGGGAGCGTAACCGAACTCCCAAAAGAGTCTACCCGTACGCGGTACTCCAATTTGGCCTGTGGGCCCAATTCGCGGCGTAAACTCATGCTCATCATATCCAAGAAATGTTCTTCTAAGTATTCTCTGAAAAAATCGGAGGGAACCTCAATCGTGAGCACGTTGTCGGATAGTTGAAGGGGGACAACAGGCTCAAACCATGTAGTATAAACATTCTTAGGAATAATATTTCCAATTACCCTCAGGCAATTATTCCAAACCAATGTATGTCTCTCGTTACTCATGTATGGGAACAGGGTGTAAATGGAGTACAAAATTGAGGAAAAAAAAAGGAATAAAAAAATGAAAAAGCACTTGCAAAAATCAAAAAAATTTTAACATTCTTAAAATCAACGGGAAAATTTTTAAAATTTATAATTATTTAATAATGATGTTATTGCAATTAAAAACCTATCCAAAATGCCTTTTGGATGGGGTAAAAAAATTTAGAAGACAGAAATTTTTAAATATTTTTTTGGGTTTTGGCTGATTTGGCTGACTAAATTGTCTACGTTTTCGAGGAGCATGCTGATTTTTTGATACAGTTCGTCGTTCGTTAAAAGTTGCCCGATGGAGCCTTTAGGATTTTGCAGCTCCACGATGAGGTGGTTGAGGTCTCCGATCAATCCGGCTACATCTACTTGCCGTAAGGAGTCGGTAAAAGCCCTCAGGTTGGCTAAGCCAACGCCAATATGTTCGGAGCCTGCCCCAAGTTCCTCTGCCAATTGCCCAAGATTGGTTAAAATGGATCGAATCTGAGGGGCTTCGGTATTCAAATAGGCGCTAAAGGATGAAAATTCTTGCAGGGTGGCGCTGAGGTGGGCTAAACTCTTTTGCAGTAAAGCCTGATTTTCGCTACCTAAAATTGTATTAACTTGTACCACAGCATTTTCTAATCCTATCAATAAAGCGGAAATCTGCTCTTTTAAGGCAGGTAATTCTTGGCTGAGGTAGTCGATGATGTCCATAGAAAGATCGGTCGCCATTGTATCCTTATCGGCCAAAAAACGGGGGCTGTCGCCCATTACAATCCTGATGGCTTTGGTACCCAAAAGATCGGCGCTGTAGATTTGGGCTATGGAGTTAGACGGAATTTTATACTTAGATTCAAGGTTGAGCGAGAGTTCAAAACAGTCGCGTTTCTGATTATAGTCGATCCGGTTGATGGTGCCAATTTTGAGTCCTCGAATATAGACCGGACCGGTATCGGAGATTCCTTCCACGTTTTCGTAAAGGGCAAAATAAGTATTAAAGCGGCTGAAAATATCCCTGCCTTTTAAGAAAAAGACTAACCAATACATGGCTGCCGCAATCAATATTACGGCAATGCCCACTTTAAATTCTTTAGACAGTAGAAATTTCATAGAGGATTAGGGTTGATTTCGACTACAAATGCTTGGGGAAAATCTTTCCGAACCACCCGATTACAATACTCTACCGCATCTTGCCTGAGGTTGAATGATCCGAGCATATATTTATACCATTTGTCGATTTTAGATGAAAAAACCGGAGCGTATCCCTTAAATTCCAAAGAGTTGTCGGGGAGAGGGTTGCTGACTGCCATTATTTGTACCCGATACACGGTGGTTTGGGCGGTTGGGGTAGTCAGGGGGGGAGGAGTGGTCTGAGTAGTCTGGGGAGGTTGAGTGGTCTGAGTAGTCTGGGTGGTTGGAGTGGTCTGAGTAGTCTGAGTAGTCTGGGGTGGTTGAGTGGTCTGAGTAGTCTGGGTGGTTGGAGCAGTCTGAGTTGGTTGCGTGGTTGGTAAAACAGGCGGAACGGGTTGGTCGTAAAGGGCTTTGTATTGCGCAAATGCTTTTAAAAGGGCAGCGGCCAATAAATCCTGTCCATCATTAGTAATCAATACCCTGCGGTCTGCCAAACTGGACATGTATCCGAGTTCGACCAATACGGAAGGCATGGTGGTGCGTACCAACACTACAAACCTGCCCGTTTGAACCCCTCGGTTTTTTGTTATGGGATGTTTGCCCAAGGCATCTTGCACTAAGCGTGCAAACTCCAAACTTTGTTCCGTGTGGGCATTTTGAAGGAGGTTAAATATGATGTAGGATTCGGGATTATTTGGGTCAAATCCCTGATATTTTGACGTATAATCTTCTTCATAAGAAATGACGGAGTTTTCGAGTTTCATTACCTCCATATTGGAAGCGCTCCGTTCCAATCCCATAACGTAGGTTTCGGATCCTGATACCGTTGTATTATTGGCAAGTGCGTTAGCGTGGATGGAGATAAAGAGATCGGCATGGTTTTTGTTGGCAAAATCGGCACGTGCGTCTAAGGGAATTAATACATCTGTGGTGCGCGTATATAAAACAGTCACATCCGGATAACGATTTTGAATGAGTTTGCCTAATTTTAGCGCTACCGCAAGGTTGACGCTCTTTTCAAAACTCTGTCCACTCGGGCTTACGGTGCCCGGGTCTCTGCCGCCGTGTCCGGGATCTATTACCACTGTACGCAAGCTGATACCGTTGGATTGGGCCCATCCGTTTGTTGCCGTAACAAGCGTTAAGAGGGTTAAAAATATGCCCGAACGTATAGTCATGCTGAAAAATTTAGTAATTTTGCAGGATACAAAAGTAGTAAATATTTTTATTAGAACACATTTGTTGGATGTTTCGTAGGTGTTTGGTTTGGTTTGGGCTCTGTTTGTCGTTGGTGTTGGCGCACCAATCGGCGGTTGCTCAAGTGGTCGGCCCCATTCAGGATACGTTAAGTCGCCCCAAAGACACCACGAGCCGTTATGCCCCCGGTTCGATAGATGCCCCCCTCTTTTCGGAGGCTCGAGACTCGCTTATTCAGGATGTTGCAGATGGTAAAAGGTTGTTTTACTATTACGGAGACGTAAAGGTAAAGTACCAGAATATGGAGATGTCGGCGGAATATATGGAGTACAACGCCCATACCAATACTGTTTTTGCCAGCGGAGTGGCAGACACTACAGGCGTTCTGCAGGGTAATCCCGAGATGAAAGAGGGGAATAAGACCTATAATATGGAGACGGTCTACTACAATTTTGACTCGAAGAAAGCCAAAATAAAGAACATTAAATTAACAGAGGGAGAGGGTTTTATTCATGGGAATGACATTAAAAAAATGCCGGACAACTCCTTTAACATAGCCAAAGGATACTATACCACCTGCGATGCAGAAGAGCCCCATTTTCATTTGCAATTGACCAGCGCCAAAGTGGTGCAGGAGGGAGATAAGAAAAAAACGATATTCGGGCCTGCTTATTTGGTACTCGAGGGCGTTCCCTTGCCCTTAGCCCTTCCCTTTGGCTTTGTGCCGGATCGGCCCGATCGGGCCGGAGGCTTGCTGATGCCTAACTACGGAGAGGAAGTTGCCCGTGGTTTTTTTCTCAAAGGATTAGGCTATTATTTTGTTTTGGGGGATCATTTGGATTTCTCGGCTACCGGAGATATTTATACCTTGGGTTCTTGGGCTTTCCGTGCCACTTCCCGCTACAAGACCATGTATAAGTTTGACGGTAATTTTAACATAAATATCTCTACCGACGTTACCGGAGAACGGGGATCTCCCGACTTTTTTCAAGACAAAAACTTTGGTGTAGAATGGTCTCATAATCAGGATGCCAAAGCCCGTCCGGGCACTACTTTCCGGGCCAACGTTCGTTTTTCCAGTCCTTCTAACAGCAGGTACAACAGCCAAAACGTACAACAGGCCTTACAAAATCAGATTGCCTCAAGTATTGCTTATTCCAAGGCCTTTTTGGGCACCCCTTTTCGGTTGTCGGTAAATTTCAACCACAGCCAAAGTGCGCGAGACAGTTCATACGCCCTGACGGTTCCCAATTTTACCTTTAATATGGATCGGATTTTCCCTTTCAAGAAAAAAGATCGTGTGGGAAAGGAACGTATGTATGAAAAATTTGCGCTAAACTATTCCACTACTTTTGATAACAGAATGAATTTTAAGGCTTCGGATGTAAAAAACGGAGATCTTTTTAAGAAAATGAAGAGCGGAATGCAGCATACCTTTGGGATTACCTTACCTTCCATGAGCCTGTTTAAATACATACAGCTTTCTCCTTCGGTCAATTACGGAATGAACTGGTTTTTTCAACACAAAGAAAAAATATACGACCCCGAAACCAAAAAAGAAGTCGATATTGTTAACGATCCCTTTACCAGTTTTGGGATTACCCAAACCTACAGCGGCTCTTTGTCGCTCTCTACCCGTTTGTATGGGATATTCCCTTTTAGCGAGAAAGGAGCGCTCCAACGGATTCGGCATATCTTGACTCCATCGGTAAGCGTAAACTTTAGGCCGGAACTGGGAACGCCTGCCAATGGCTGGCGAACGCTCTCTTATGTAGATGCGAGTGGAAAATCCATTTGGAAAGAGTACAATATCTACGAGGGATCGGCCTATCCCTATCCCTCCAAAGGCAAAACGGCTGGTTTGAGTTTTTCTTTGGGAAATAACTTAGAAGCCAAAGTGAGAGATAAAAAGGACACTACCGCCGGAGGCCAAAAAATCGTTAAACTGATTGATAATTTGGCAATTTCGGGCAGTTATAATTTTTTGGCGGACTCCATGAATTTGTCCAACATCGGGGTAAGCATGAATACAACCATTATGCAAAAGCTTGCCATAAATGCCAATGCCAATTTTAACCCATACGCTGTGGGCGCCAACGGTCAACCCATAGCTACCTTCAATATAGTAAAGGAGGGACGCTTAGCCAGAATGACCGGAGCCAGCCTCTCGTTCAGTTATCAGTTTTCGGGTAAAGGAGGATCCGATCAAGGGGGGAGTACGCCGGTAAATTCGTATAAATTAATTTATTATCATCCTGTTACCGGAGAGTATATACCGGGCGGATGGGTCTATTATATGTCTCCCGATATTCCCTGGTCCATCAACTTTAATTATAACTACAACTATTCGCTCTCGTACACACCTACCGATAAAGAGTTATTAAAGGTGCATAACCATACCCAAACAATTGGCATATCGGGACAACTTAAACTGACCAAAGATTTTAATATGAATCTGACTACCGGTGTGGACGCAATGAAACTCAAACTGACCACCACACAGTTTTCGGCCACCTACGATCTGCATTGTTTTACGATTTCGGTCAGCTGGGTGCCTGGAGGAAAATGGGCTCAATGGTCCTTTAATATCAGGGCAAAAGCCTCTGCCCTGGCGGACTTGTTAAAGTATGATAAGACGGCGAGTTTTTGGGACAGGTAAACAACAGAAAATTATATGAAAACGATTGCAACCAAAAATGCCCCCCAAGCCATTGGCCCCTATAGCCAGGCTGTGGAGGCGCACGGTTTTTTATTTGTTTCGGGACAATTGGGTATTGACCCTGCTTCCGGAACGTTTGTGGCCGGAGGGCTCAAAGATCAAACTTCGCAGTGCCTGACCAATGCAAGGGCTATTGTTGAGGCTGCCGGCCTGAGTATGTCTCAGGTGGTTAAAGCTACGGTTCTTTTGGCCGACATGAATGATTTTGCCGATATGAACGAGGTCTACGCCACCTTTTTTCAGGAGCCTTTTCCGGCCAGGGTTGCTTTTCAGGCTGCTCGATTGCCCAAAAATGCTTTGGTCGAAATTGATCTGATTGCAGCAAAATAGTTGCGGTATTAAAAATTTGTTTTATCTTTGTGCCGCCTGAGGGTTTCTGCCTCCGGCGTTACTCCTTATTATTTCTTCTATTTTTACATGTACGACATTATTGAATTGAGCAATAAAAGCCTTAATGAGTTGAGGACTATTGCCGAAACCTTGAACATCAAACGTATTTCTGCCATCGGCAAAGCGGATTTGGTATACCGAATCTTAGACGAGCAGGCTATTCAGGGCACCGATATTCCCGGAACCCGCAAACGCAGAGGTCGCCCCCCAAGGCGAGACAAAATGCAGGTCCGGAACAACGAAAGTAAACCGGACGCTCTTCCTGTTTCCCCGCCTGCGGAGGTAGCGCCGCCTTCCTCTGAGGTTAAAGATAATAAAGAAGCCCCCAAAGCCCGTCGCAGAGGGAGACCAAAAAAATCCCCGCCCTCGCCTGTGGTGGCAGAAACCCCTGTGGAAAAGCCTGCCATAGAACCGCCATCTCCAAAAATTGAAATACCCAAAGAGCAACCTGCCCATCCTAAAGATCAGGTACCGAGGGGAAATCGGGACTGGAAGCATCAAAAGAGGGAAAAACGTACTTTTCCGGAACAATCCGTTCCTGTGGCTCAGGAGCCTTCTCTTCGTCCTGAGTCGGCGCCTCAGAAAAGTCAACAACTGCCTCCTCCTCCTCTCCATCCAAACCCTCCAAAGAAAACCGAATACGAAGGTTTGGTAGAGGCCATTGGGGTGCTGGAACTGATGCCGGACGGATATGGTTTTTTACGTTCGTCTGACTATAATTACCTCAATTCTCCCGACGACATTTATATATCTCTCCAGCAGATCAAAATGTACGGGCTCAAGACAGGCGACACCATTGTGGGTGAGATCAGGCCTCCTAAAGAAGGAGAAAAATATTTTCCCTTAGTCAAATTGAACCAAATCAATGGCAGGGATCCCGAGTTTATCCGCGACAGGATTCCTTTTGACTTTCTTACCCCCCTCTTTCCCGACGAAAAGTTTAAACTTACCGGCAACGGGCACAATAATATCTCTACCCGCGTGGTGGACCTTTTTGCCCCCATCGGAAAGGGGCAACGGGGTTTGATTGTGGCGCAGCCTAAGACGGGTAAAACTGTTTTGCTCAAAGACATCGCCAATGCTATCGCCGCCAATCATCCCGAAGTATACATGATTGTTCTTTTGATCGATGAGCGCCCCGAAGAGGTAACCGATATGGCCAGGAGCGTTCATGCCGAGGTGATAGCGTCTACCTTTGACGAGCCGGCCGACCGCCATGTTAAGGTAGCAAGTATTGTATTGGAAAAAGCCAAGCGTTTGGTCGAATGCGGCCACGACGTGGTGATTTTGTTAGACTCCATTACCCGTTTGGCCAGAGCCTTTAACACCGTGCAACCGGCTTCGGGCAAGGTGTTGAGCGGCGGGGTAGAGGCCAATGCCCTTCAAAAGCCCAAACGCTTCTTTGGCGCCGCCCGAAATATCGAAAACGGAGGATCCCTCACCATCCTGGCCACCGCCTTGATTGATACCGGATCTAAAATGGACGAGGTTATTTTTGAGGAGTTTAAAGGAACCGGTAATATGGAATTACAGTTAGACCGCAAATTATCCAATAAACGCATATATCCTTCGGTAGACGTAACCCTGAGCAGTACCCGCCGCGACGACCTGCTTCATGATAAGGATACCCTCAACCGCACGTGGATATTACGCAACTATTTAGCCGACATGAATTCGGTTGAGGCCATGGAGTTTATGAAAAGCCGCCTGCTCCGTACCGAATCCAACGAGGAGTTTTTGGTCTCGATGGGTAAAGAGTAAAAGAAAAGGGAGGTCTCAAACCTCCCTTTTTCTTTTAGTTGATGGTAACTCCCGCCGGCACTTCAAAAATAGAGGCAGGCGGAGCATTTAAATCAATGGAAAGAATTCGGGTTGACGTTTTTATGGGGCCCATATTTCCCTCTGATTTCAAAACGAGGGAGCCGTAGCAGAGGCAAGTGACGTCCATATTGAGGGCCGGATACTTTACGTTGATTTTCCGGCAGGCATAGCCCAAATAATTCTCCTGTCCCAATTCTGTGATTTCTACGTCTTGGGATGGGTTTCCTTCCAGCGCTTGCTTTAATGTTTCCTCTGCGCTTCCGGAGGAGGGGTCCAGTTCGTACTTAGTTCCGGTTTTTTCGTTCAGGTCAATGTCCCAGTGAGTGGTTCCCTTGGTAATTTGCAACTTGTTGTTTTGGGTGGTAAAACCAAATACCTTAATTTCGGATTTGTCTTCCACAGCTTGCCACGCTCCAAACCGGCTAAAATAGGTGGTAAGCTTGACTTCGATGCCCATGACTTCGGCCACCTGCACGTAGGTGCCGTGCTCAAAGGGAAATTTATCTGCATCTTTGGGGGCGGGAAGAATGGGGCCGTCGTAAGGATCAGGTTCAGTCGGAGTAGCATTATTTGCCTTTTCGGCAGCTGCTACTCCCTGTTCTATTCCCTTTGCCGCAGCTTCGGCTCCCTTTTCTGCCGCTTCAACGCCTTTTTCGGTCGCCTTATCAACCGCTTTGTTTACGGCCTCTTCTGTTTTTTCTTCTGCCTTGCGGATGGCCGCTCTCTCTGCCGCGTTTTGGATAGCATTGTTCAACCTGTTTACAAATTGCGCCTGCACCGGCATGCACCATAAGGCAAGCAGGCTCACAATAAGCAGGTTTCTAAAGATGCTCATCTATTTTAGAATTTAAAAGCAACCCCAAGGTTGATGACGGAGTAGCCATAGCCCAATTCGGCAAAGGCACCAATGGCGTCGGTAAAGTAGTAGCGGGCGCCAAGAAAGAAAGCATAGGAAAACCCACCGGCTCCGGCAGAACTGCCCGGATAAGAGTCGCGTCCTATCCATTTGGTGTTGGCAATATCGTAGCCCATATGAAGGCCGGCATAAGTATCTAATTTATCGACTAATGCATAGTGAAAACTCCCGCGTACGCCCAGAACAATATAGGTAGTCCTCCAATAATCAACCCACTTGATTGATTTATAGCCGACCATTCCGCCTACGCCAATGGAGCTTTTTTCGTCAAAGAGATTGTCAATAATGCAATGATCAAAGGATGCCGTGATTAAGGGCGTTTTTTTGAGGCCTGATCCGTTCCAGTTGCCGGTGCCTAAATATCCGCCAAGGCCAACGCCAAGACTGACGACATTATCGCCTTTTGCAAAAGAGGGCTGTTGGGCTGATGCCGAAAAAACAGTGCCAAAACAGATGGCAAGAGTTAGAAATAGATTTTTTTTCATGATGTTAAGTGTTTAATATTTTAATTAGGGTTATCTCCGGAGGACTATTATGCCACAAAGATTCATATTTTTTTGGAATTATGCAACTTCCAAATGGGGAATTTACCGTTACAGTCCGCAAAAATAAAGTAAACTTCCCAATGTCAAGCCAATAGTAAACTTAATCGCTTTGGCTTTTACAAAGGCCTTTTTGCTTTCGGCGAGCAAGGGGAGGGCCGTATGTCCGTCTTGAACAAAAGAGCTTGTAAATAAGACGCTAAATGGCGCTACTCCGGAGGCAAAGAGGGCAATAAAAATCAGATGAGGTCCCGATTCGGGGATCAATCCGATCAGGGCGGCTACGAGCAAAATAAAGTAGCCGTTTTGCGCTACCCAAAGATCAATATGTAAATAGGGCAGCCCAACTGCAATAAAGAGTAAGGCGCCAAAAGTCCAAAGAAAGATACGGGGCAGGTGCTTGAGAATAATATGACCCCAAAGGTGTTCCGAAATAAAGTGTTCGTTGGCCATAGCGGTAAGAACTACCGTAAAGAGGCCCAACAGGGCAAAGAGAAGGTTGATCCATTGCTCGCTAAAGATAGCGGCCTCGTGTTCTTCGTGTTCTAACAAGCCAAAGCCCAATGCAAGAACAAAGGCCAGGAGCGTCAGCAGGAGGATAACTCGTTTAAAGCTGAATATCTTTATATTGCGTTTCCAATCCCCCCAAATGGCGGTATGTATTCCGTGTTGGCAATCATCGTGTTGGTGTAAGGCATAATGATCCTTGCCTGCAAAGGGTACCGGATGACTTTTGATGAGTTTGTCGACTCCCCACCCCACCCACAAGGCCATCGGAAAGAGTATGGCTGTCAGCAGCAACGCCGTACGGGGAACAGTGGCAAAAAGAACAAATGCTTCGTCGCCCACAGTGCTGATCATCATGGCCATCAAAGCGCCAAAAGGGAGAATGCCGTGGGTGTAGAGCGACACGGCGGCAAATCCTCCTATACAGCCCGGAATCAACCCCAGCAGGGCGGCCAAACCGATTTGCCTTATCCGGCTCCCTTTTAATCGTTCAAAAGAGCGCCCCTGAGAATGAATATTGATGTACTCAATCAGCAACATCATGACCATTACCAAGCCGGTAATCAGCAGGCTGTTTTTTAAGACATCAAAGAGTACTTCCATGGATAGCGTCAAATTGTTGAATCAGGGCGGCTGCGGCGGCAAAAGAGTCGAGGCTCCCTTCTAATACTTTTTGTTCGTAGACAGGGAGCAGGGTTTCCATTTGAGGATTCCCAAAGAAACGGTTCCGGAGCGTTTCGTTAATGGTTTCGTTCATCCAGTAACGTGCCTGTTGGCGCCTTTTTTGCTCCATATAGCCGTTGGCGCGAATAAGGGTAAAGTAGTCGTTGATTTTTTGAAGGATGGTGTCCAATCCGGTATGCTCCATGGCCGATGCGGTAAGGACGGCGGGCGTCCATCCCGATCCGGTAGGAGGAAAAAGGTGCAAAGCATTTTGGTAGAGCGCCTGAGCCAAAGATGCTTTTGGTACGTTCTCCCCGTCTGCCTTATTAATCACAATCAGGTCGGCCATCTCCATGATTCCGCGTTTAATCCCCTGCAACTCGTCTCCGGCGCCGGAAATCATCAACAAGAGAAAAAAGTCGGTCATAGAATGAACGGCTACTTCAGATTGTCCTACGCCTACGGTTTCGATAAAGATGACGTTGTAACCGGCCGCTTCGCACAGGATAACGCTTTCGCGCGTTTTTCGGGCTACACCCCCCAAAGATCCTGCATTGGGAGTGGGGCGAATAAAGGCTTTGGGGTCGCCGGCTAATCGTTCCATCCGCGTTTTGTCGCCCAAAATACTCCCTTTGCTCCGCTCGCTGCTGGGGTCTATGGCCAAAACGGCCAACTTATGCCCCCTTTGGGTAAGGCAAGAGCCAAATGATTCAATAAAGGTACTTTTGCCTGCCCCCGGGACTCCGGTAATACCAATTCTCATGGAGTTTCCGGAAAAAGGGAGGCAGGCTTCCAATACGCTATGGGCTATTTGCTGATGGTCGGAGCGGGTACTTTCCAATAAGGTAATGGCTTGAGACAGAAGGGAAACATTGCCGGAGCGGATTCCGTTGATATAGGTTTGGGTGGCATGCTCCGGAGTCTGATTTTTTTTATAAAAGAAAGAGGCCTGAGGATTGACCACAGGAGGTTGGGGGACGCCTTCATGTATAAAAAGTGCGCTGTCCGACATGCCTTGTACAGTTATGGAGTCACGGTGCCGGTTACGCTCAGGCTCATGATGGGCCGAGAGGGCACATTGGTGATAAGGGTAACGACCGCGACGATTTCTCCTATCATGTTTGAAGTATCGATACCCACCGCGATGGTTTCGCTTTTTCCGGGAGCTATGGCGGTTGGGGCTTTTACGGTGACTCCGTCCTGTGGAATAGCCTTGTGGATCACCAAAGGAGTGCGTCCCCGGTTCGAGATGGTAAAGCTTTTTTCGATTTTGCTTCCTCTTTTGGCTTGATCAAAGGAGGTCCATGTTTGTTCGGCCAGCAGAATCGGGGCGTTGGCCAACTCTTCTTTGGTATAATTTTTAAAATTATCCCGAATCTCCGCGGCAATCTCAATAGGAGCGGTTCCTTCCGGTTTTCCATTGATACAAGGCTGGGCAGAATACGTTACCGTGCCCCAATCGGTATGTATACGGGTATCTACCGTATAGCGGAGGTATCCGATTTCTCCCGGTTTGAGTTTTTTAGGATAGACGCTAATTATTAATCCTTTGCTTATTTTGGTAAAACCGACTTCAATGGCGGATTTGCCGGTATTGACCACCTGAGCCGAATCGGTTTTGTGTTCTCCCTGTGCAATTTGGCCAAGATGATATTGGGAATTTCTCAAACGAAAAGAGCTGTATGCCACGGGAAAAAGTTCGGACAGGCTCTTCTTTTTTTCGTGTACAATACCTTTTATCTTAAGTATTATAGGAAGATCGGTTGCCGTAGAGTAGACAGTCAGCGTTTTTTCGAAGGGATAAGGCCCTTGATCATTTGAAAAAGTGACGGAGATTTGGCCGCTTTTTCCGGGCATTACGGGCGCTTTGTCCCATTTGGGATCGGTGCAGCCGCAGGAAGTAAGTACTTGCTGGATTACAATGGGGCGACTGCCTTTGTTGGTGTAGTTGAAGGTGCAACTCTTTTTTCCGTCGGAGAGGAGTATATCCCCAAAGTCATGGACTAACTTGGTAAAGACCAAGTCGGATTCCGGTGGTACCTGCGCCCAAATTTTTGGAACAAACAAGCACAACATCAGACAGATGTACGATATTTTCCGTTCCATACGCAATAATATTTTCAAATTCACGTCAAAGATAGTACATTTGCGCGGAAAATAATTTAATCATTACATCATGGCTCACAAAATTACTGAAGATTGCGTTGCATGCGGATCGTGCATTGACGAATGTCCCTTAGAAGCAATTTCTGCCGGGGATATCTACTCAATTGACCCTGAGGTATGCGGCGATTGCGGTACCTGTGTTGATGCTTGTCCTACAGGCGCAATAGTTCCCGCATAAATTTCCGAAAATCGGAGTAATAAGGAGGTTGCCGTACAGGTGCAGGCAACCTCCTTTGTTTTGCTGTTTAATAACCACCGAATAGGTATATGGCGACCATTCGCACGCCTGAGTAAGGCTGTCGCTATTGTACAAAAACCGAGCTGGCAATGCTAATTTGGGACGAGAGGGTTTTCTTTACGCCATCTATCCAAAGTAAGGCCCTAAAAGGGGTTGCTTGAGTCGGGATAAGATCAATGCCTGCCACATAGACTTGGCCGCTTGGGGCGGCAAAAACAGAGAGCGCAAGGGCATTGTTAGTCGAAAAGAGTCGTTGGGGCGTTCCGTTGCTCCAAAGCATGGCTTCAAGGAGATCACCTCCTGTGCTCTGGCTTAAGCCTCCTGCCACAAGAATACGGTTTTGGGTTACAAAAACCGAACCAGCCGAAGCAGGGCCGGAGGGGAGTATCTGTGCCGTTCCGTTGCTCCAGAGGGTGGCCGCAGAAAAGGAAGAAAGATCATCAACGCTATAGAATCCGGCCACATAGACCACTTTATTATACACGAATACAGAAGTTGCTTGAGAAGAGCTCAGAGAGGGATCGTCTACCTCCAAAGTAGTGGAAATGACAGGATCATCTCCCGTAACGCTCCATAAAGTAGCCCTTGCATAACAGCCTCCGACTGCATAGACCACATCCTTATACGCAAATACCGAGAACGCTTCCGAAGGAAAATAGGAGAGATCGATGGCCTCGATATGGGTTAAATCGTTTCGGGCTATTTTCCATAAACAGGCTGACAGGTAGTTTTGGCCCACAACAAAAATAGCCTCATCGGTTACATAAACAGAATGAGCAACAGATTGATAAACGGTTTCACTGAGGTGGATCGGGGGCTCATTTTTTACCCAGAGCGTAGCATACGATATTCCCTCGATTCTTTCATATCCTGCCACATAAAACGTTTGGTCTTTTACAAACACCGATTCGGCAGCAGATCCCTCTTCGGAAAGTATTGTTGGCGATCCGTTGAGCCAAAGAGCGGCCTTACTGTTTTCTTGCCCTGCCACATAGACGGTTTCGGAATTTTGGCTGACTTTGAGGGTGGCTTTGTCGCCGTTGGCGGCCATAAAGGTAATGGCGCCTGAACGTGGTGAATCAGAATCACCCACGACGGTAACGGTGATAAGTTTACTGCCGTTAAACCCATCATCCGAAAGCGACAGCCATTTGGGCGCGTCAAGGAGTGTCCAAGGCATGGAACAGGTAACGAGAACCTCCTCAGAAGGCGCTTCTCCAAAAAAGAATATGCTGTTGGGCGCAACGGAAATTACTCCGGGCATGCAGCAGTTGATCTCTTGGCAACCGAGATGCAGAAATCCGCCCAGGAGGAGTAGGGGAATCCAAAATTTTTTCATGGATGATTTTGTTGAGCGTTCAATCATCTGAACATCGTTACGGTACTACCGAGGGGGGAGAATCTCCTTTGAGGGTAATTGAGTAACTTTGAGTATGGCCTTATCGCCGTTGGCAGCTATAAAGGTAACGATCCAATAGCGTGGCTCATCGGTGTTTGACTTAGCAAAAAAACCAACCGATCCCACAGGGTTGTTGTCAAGTATGTCGTAATCCAGCCAGGGGGGCAATGCATTTTTTCCGCCTTTGATAACCCAACTCACGGTAGAGGTAACCGTAACTTTTTGAGTACTTATGGGGGGAGGAGCTACGACTTTGGTGGCAGGAGCCGCAAGAATGTTGGGATTAACGTAACCGGAAAGGGTAATGCTTTGGGGATCAATAGAAATTACGCCGGGCATACAGCAGTCGTTGGCTTCGCAACCGTAGAACACGAATCCGGTCAATACAAGAAGGGGAAAGAGAAGTTTTTTCATTAAGAAAATTTGTTGAGTGTTAATAAATTAAATTGACAACGCAAAAGTACGCATTTTTTTGATTGGTTCTTCTCGTTAACCCCTTTGGATTGCCCACAACATATTCTGGTTGCCGCTTATTTTACAACAATCGAATAGGCGTAAGGCGACCATCTGCCCGGTGTTTGGGGAAGAAATTGCAAGTTCTCCTTGGGAGACCAAAAGGCGGCCTCGTCGTAGAGGTGGGTTTGATACTTGCCGGCAATGTACGGCGTGCCGTCGTCTGTTGCAAATAACGAGAATACGCGGGTGAGCTCTATGGGCAGAGAGGACGGAAGAATATTTTGCTCGATTTGCGGTTGGGTGAGCCTGATATAGAGGAGCGGATTTGGTCCGTATGGACTACCGATCAGATGAACCCCATCGTTTTTGTCTACAAACAACGATTCAAAGATCGGGACTTCGGAAAAAATGTAGGTATGTTCCACCACTCCGCCTTTTACAGACCAAAGTAAGGCTTTGTTGTTGTTCGTTCCTGTTATATATATTGTTCCGTCAGATGCTGCTCCAATCTGCGCATCAATCCAGGGGGTAGATCCTTCTAAAGAAAGGGTGGTTAATGAGGAGGTCCCTTTTTTTAAAATCCAAAGGACCGGTTGTCCGGACATAGTAACCCCGACAACATACACATCCTCTTCGGCAGTCACGTATACCGAGTTTTTGGAGAAGCCCAAACCATTGGTTAAGGGGATAATACAAATATCGTCGTTATTTGCCCTGTCAAGAATCCAAAGGAAAGCATTAAACCCTGCTCCTCCGGCTACATAGATTTTTTGATCCGTTACGTATAGCGAAGCAGCCCGCAGAAACATACCCAAATTATTCGGATCCGGAAGAACGATGGGTTCCTGTTGATCAATCCACAGGAGGGCGGCATTAGGAGACTCCTGGTCTCCTGACACGTATACGTGACCATCGTCGGTAACAAAAACTGAACGTGCTTCGGAGCGCTCAGGAGCACCGCTCTTAGGGAGAAAATGAGCGATTTGGTCGATCCACAGAACAGCATGCCAATCGCCATCTCTTCCTGCCACGTAGATCGCAGGCGTATGAGGCACGTTTTCCTCACTATTCTGTGCTTTTTGGTTGACGGTGAGGATGACTTTGTCTCCATTGGAGGCCATAAAAGAGACGATGCCCTTGCGATCAACATCTTTTCCATCTATTATCGTAACGGAAACCGTTTCGTCGGCGCCATGCCCGGAGGCGGGGGTTATCGCTAACCATGCAGGCACTACGTCGTACAAAGTCCAGTTCACCGGGCAGCTGATAGTTACGTTTTTAGAATCCTGAGCCCCGGAAAGGGTAAGGGAAGAGGGAGAAACAGAAATGATGCTGGGCATACAGCAATCAGTTCCACTGCAGCCGGTTATCATGACTCCGGCCAAAATCGTGGGTAAAAGTAATTTCTTAATCATTTTTTTTTCGGCAAAGGTATGGGTAGCCAAAGGCGCCCGCCAAACAAAAACATTCAGATTTTCTTATGACTGAATAGGTTTTTTTTATAAGGATTTTTTGCATGACTTCCTTTTCAAGTATCCGTATCGCTGTTTTAGGACACGGACAGTTTTTAACATTTCTCCCTCGAAAACAGACCATTTACGACAGTTCAGATACCACGCATTGGTTGTCCGACTGATGCCCGTTACATTTCAAAAGTTTTTATTCAGTAAGTGCTGCCGTGTGCGACATATCGCGAATGATGACTCCGTCGTCAAAAATCTCGTAGGCAAACACCCAAATTTTTTCGAATACTGCACACCGATAGCCAAGTGCTCGCCATTTTTTGAAGCGACATAGAGCATAATCGGCTGAATTTGATAATGAGGCAACAAAATTTTCCATACGCTTGATACGAATCTCTGCCGCTATCTCAGAAAGTTTTAACTCGTCAATGAGGTAGATTTGATTTCTCTGATTTTGTTCCAAAGAAGATAGGGAATGACGACTTCACGCATGGTTAAAATGTTCTTTCACTTGTCGCCTCAGTTCGTCAAAAAATTCGCTTGCAGGACGACCGTCGCATTGAGCAACTGCCTCTTTACAACTCTTCTTCCTTAGATCCACAACTGTTGCAAAGGAAAGTGTGCGGGTAAATTTAACAAATTGTTTGGCCTGCGGGGTCTTTGTATCTATTTCTATCTATTTCTATCATTGTTTTCATATAAGAGGATCTTTTATACTCAGCAAAGGTAGCATTTCTTTTAAAATGGTAAAATATTCGTGATGGAAACAGTTAATACACATTCCAACTCAGCCTTTATGGTCTATTTTTGACAGACCGTTATGCTTTTTAATTAATATACTTTTATATCGTCAAAATAAATGGTTGAAAAAGTTGCTACCAGTGCAATTTTTGTGGGCACGTTTGATAAATCAAAAACAGTTCTTGTATCGGATCCTTTGGTAAATTGCTGTAACACATCATCTATATAAACTTGGTACGTCATATTTATGAGGTCGCACTCTATGCTAACCTTATACCATGTTCCAACAGGAAAAGTATTGTCCGAAATATAGTCGCTGGCGCCGATGCCGTTATTTGCACCAAATTTTCCACCGTTATAGTGAATTCCGACTACAATCGATGAATTTGCGTACAATCGTACAGGTCTATCGGTGGAAGGTGAAGTTGTAGAGAATTTAACTTCATAATTTAAAATATCTGGGAGCGAAACGGGCAGTGCGTGTTGCAGTTCGGCTCCCCCAGTATTACCGACCATATACAAATAGTTATTTCCGCCGGACGATATAACTTTTTGATTTCCGCCGCCTGTACCCGGTGAAGTCAAAGTCCAGTCGGGTAGCGTTGAGGCAAGTGTACCATCGGCAAAACCCTCAAAATCTTCATTAATAAGATAAGTCGGCGCCACTACCGCCTCCCACTTGGCATAGAGCGTAATATCGCCGGTAACGGTATATGGAAAAGTAACCG
>JGI24705J35276_12238557_pt1 | contig 26549 bp, 26 predicted proteins | sample TergutNt197P4_FD_35276 | JGI IMG/M metagenome (IMG submission 35276) | reverse complement strand
CACTTCCGCAACCCATCAACACAAGAACCATTGTTCCAAGCATTTCTGCAATATACTTTTTCATAATTTCAGTTATTAATAATTTAACGACACAAATATATGGATTTTTGGGGATATAAACATATTTCTTGAAAAAATCACCATAGATGGCGTTTTAAATAATTTGTTATCATTTGCCATGATTCGGCTGAATCTGCTCCGGGTTCGAGGTTGAAACCATGTCGGGCTTCAAACCGTTTATGGACCACTTCTATGCCTGCTTCCATCAATTTATCCCTGAATAGTTCGCCCTCTCTGCAAAGCGAATCAAAAGTGGCTGTAATAATAAGGGTTGGCGGGAAAGAGCGGACTTCGTCAATGGTGGCATAAAGCGGTGAAATCAGCGGATTGTTTCGTTTCTCTTTGTCATTACAATAGCAAGCGTCAAAAATACGGCACATATATACCGGTAATGCTCCTTTGGGAAGCGGCTTAAGACCTGCTTCCGTATATAAATCCAAAGGCGGGTAATCCAAAATCAAACATTTGATCTCCAACTGTTTTTTCTCTTTATCCATTAAACAGATTCCGGCGCTGATATTTCCGCCTGCGCTTTGACCGCCAACAGCAATCCGGTTCGGGTCAATTCCAAATTCATCCGGATATGTTTTGGCATATTTTACGACCGCATAACATTCGTTCAGGGCTTTAGGAAACGGAAATTCGGGTGCAAGGCTGTAATCAATATTGATGATTTTTACATTTGCATTACTGGCAATGTCTGGCATAAAAGGATCGTCAATTTCGGCATTTCCCAGCACAAAACCGCCACCATGAATATTTACATACAGCGGCAGACGTTGCGGGTTATCCATATTATGCGTCAATACCCGTACTTTTCCCTCGCTGGTATTGATAAACTTTTCGACGCCGGTTGGGCGATGTTTCTTTTTAAAAGAGAGCGCGCTTAAAGTCGCCATAAAAAATCTTACAGTCTTGGCTTTTCTTCTTAATTGTTTGTTTGTCATGTTTTTTGCTTCTTCAATTTGTCAATCAAGCCATCGCACGCATCTTCAAGTAAATCGAGTACGTATTCAAAGCCTGATGGTCCGCCATAGTACGGGTCGGGAACGCAATCGGCATTACGAGTTCGGCAGAAATCAGACATGCGGCGAATTTTTTTCATTGATTCGCAGTTGGGAGCCATCCGTTTCAGATCATCAATATTACCGTCGTCCATACCAATGATAAGGTCGAATTGCTCAAAGTCGTCGTATCTGATTGGCCTTGAACGCGATGTAAGCGCATAACCTCTTCGTGAAGCATGAGTGCGCATCCGGTTATCCGGCAATTCGCCTTCGTGCCAGCCATACATTCCTGCCGAATCTATATGGAAAAATTGTTCCAAACCCTGTTCGTGCACCTTCTGCTTCATAATCCCTTCTGCTGCAGGAGAGCGGCAAATATTGCCCATACAGATAAAAAGTATTCGATTTGTTTGCTTCATTTTTGTTTGTTTTTCGCCATTTCCAAAGCGTGGGTGGTAACGTAATATTTTGCAACCATATTAGGCACTTCCCAATCAGGTAAGGCGCCTTCGGAAAGATATTTCAGGTAATTTTCCGTTACCTGCCCAAAATGTGATTCATGGCCGGTATGGTATCTTTCAGGGACTTCTACTATCCATGAGTCGTTTTCTTTTTTGGTCAGCGAAACGCCTGGATATTTTGCCGTGATCGTTTTCAATGCTTCAGTAAGTTCTTTTTCGAAAGCAATCAGATCGGTTCCTTTTACGGCTTTAATGGTTAAGACCGGTATATATCCCTGTTCCTTGCCCTGTTCGATAATCAGATGCGAGTTGCTCCCTTTCATAATCGAAAAATGTGTGTCGCCTCCACCTTCGGGAAAAGTATAGTTCCAGATTACAGATACTTTGGCATTTACATTTTTGATTTTATAAGTAATATCACCATTGGAAAATACATGCAGGATATTGTCGCGCACATCTTTCTGCAGAAAAGCCGGATATGTTTCAAAGCCTGTAACCCGTTGAAATTCGGCAAGCGTCAATGGAGTATCCCATAAGTTAGCATCTACAAGTTCTATATCATTTTTATAATCAATGATTTGACCAGGGAAACATTCCCATTGAACAAGATCTACCAGATGAGTAGTCACATCAACCACGCCTGCTCCCTGTTGTTCGATATCGAAAAACCATGCCGGTCTGATCAGCGGATTGCCGGATACCGTTTTCAGAAAATGGTGTACACTTTCCTTTACGATACCGGGATCGGCAGGCGTTCCTTTCTGTTGCTCGCCATAGACGCCGGGAATCCGAGAAAATTCCTTTTGAAGGATGGTCGTTATCTCGAACCGCTCTGTCATAATATCATAAAGCAATACATTTTGACGACGTGCTATTTCAAAACATTCCTGCAACGCATTGAACCCTTCTACATTGATTGCCATCGGTTTATCTGCCAACACATTGATTCCGGCCGACAATGTTGCACGAAGATATTCAACTCTTTTCCCGTTATTTCCGGCTGTGACCATGACATTTCCACACTTATCGTGCAGCATTTTTGCTAAATAGTCTGACCCTGCATATACGATTTCATTCCATTCTGTAGGTGTTTCGACACGCGTATTATATCCTTCTATACGCTTAAGATGTTCCTGCAAATCATCCCCTTCGGGTGAATAAACATAAACGTCCTTACATACTTGCGGGTAGGACGTTTTTTGTACCAGAGCGGCATGAAAATGACCAGGGTCGAGAGTGATTAGTCTGATCTCGCAATCGGTATCACCTTTTTTAGTAATACATGATATATTCGATATCATAAGAGCCATAGTAATGTAAATAAATTGTTTCATAAGATGGTCGTTTATTTTTTTGCAAAAATAGTTTTTTAATTCAATAAAATGAACGCTTGTTTTACAAAAAAAGCAATAAAGTTGATAACAAAGTCAAAGTATATACCACAATACGGTAATTATTTTCCGAAACCTTTTTGATTATTAAAACACCTATAAGAGCGCCGGAAGCAATGACAGGTAATATGGTTAAGTCGAACAACAATGTTTTACTTGATATATTATTCCACACAAAATATTGCAACGGAAGTTTCAAGAAGTTGACAATCATAAAAAACCACGCTGCCGTACCGACAAAAGACTTTTTGGGTAGCTTTACTGTTAACAGGAAAACCGACATGACAGGTCCTGCCGCGTTGCCTATCATAGTAGAAAATCCGCCGGTAATACCGAATATTGCAGCAAACCACCAAGCCGAAGGAATAGTCGTGTCTTTTCCCCGGTATTCATTCCAAAGCATCACGCCAAGTCCTGAAAGGATACAAACTCCTATCAATAACTTAAAACTTTTGTCCGGCACTCTCTGATCGACGAACAATGCAAGTGCGAATCCGGCCATTGTCCACGGAAGAAGTCGGACAATATATTTCCATTCAGCGCTACGACGGTAATAGACCACTGCAAATATGTCTGCACAGCACAACATAGGAAGAAGAATACCTGTGGACGGTTTTGCGCCAAAGATAAGGGCAAGGATGGGCACATAAATCATCCCCAATCCATTAATGCCTGTTTTGGATATGCCAATCAATAACCCGCAAAAAATGATCAAACACCACTCAGACACCGATAAAGGATACAGATTTAGCAAGTCATTCACATTCATCGCGTTTTTTGAGGTTTAAATAAGAACTCTCTATATAAGAATCATTCAAATGAGAGATAAGGTAATAACCGGCTTTTGTCTTGCTCAGTAAATTCGTCCAATAACGTTAAATTTTCCCATCCGGAGAGTTGTTTTTTTTGTATGCGAAGCTGAACGATGGCACGGGCTTGGCGATAGTTAATATATGGATGCCGGCTTAATGAGTCTTGCGGAAGCGAATTAATTGATAATTTTCTGATAAAAAATGTATCTACAGAAAACCAGGACTTCAATGCCAAATATCTCTCTTCATCAATGCCATACACTTCAGTCAATTGTTGCACGTGATAGAAACCTCCCAACGAAGCCCTGAAATTTACAATTCTATTTGCAAAGGCGCTCCCTATACCCGGTATTTTTTTCAAGGTGGTAGTGTCGGCGTTGTTGAGTTCTACTATTGTACCGGCTTCAAATTTTTCTGTTCGAGGATATGATGGTTGTGACGAGGTCAATCTGTTTACTCGTTCGTAAGTTGTCTCCCGTGCCTTTGCCTGTTGACCTGACAATACGGGTAAAGAGGCTGATTGTCCGTCAGATACAGGAAAAGCCTCCGATGAAATCGCATCGGCTTGAGAATCTGTTGATGAAATCGTTATTTGCTGTCCTGTTTGCAACGCTGATGTCGGATTGGTAGATACTGGCGTTTTTGTCAAAAAAAGCATCATTCCTCCTATGAAAATTAAACATAACAACAAGATAAGCGCATTTCGTTCGCCTTTTGAAAAATAGAAAAAATCATGCCAGGACATAAATTAATTAAAAATTAAAAATTGGGGGAATAAATATTTGCTAATTTGTGATAAGACCGTCATTTAAGTAAATAATACGGTCGGCTTTTGTTGCTAAGTGCTCGTCGTGCGTAACTAAGATAAATGTTTGGCCAAGACGGTTGCGCAGATCAAAAAATAAATCATGCAGTTCTTCTTTGTTTTTTGTGTCAAGGCTTCCCGAAGGTTCATCGGCCAAAATCACAGATGGATTGTTGATTAATGCCCTCGCTACTGCAATGCGTTGTTTTTCTCCTCCCGAAAGTTCAGCCGGTTTATGCGACATACGGTCTGACATTGCTAAAAAATCCAGTAATTCTTTCGCTTTTTTTTCAGCAAAAGAAGCCTTTTCGCGAGCAATAAGCATCGGTATCATTACATTTTCCAAAGCAGTAAATTCCGGCAACAACTGATGAAATTGAAACACAAAACCTATATAACGATTCCGGAATTGAGAAATGTCTTTTTCATTTAATCTGTATGGATCTATGCCTTCGATGATGACATTTCCGCTATCGGGTTTTTCTAATGTCCCGATTATTTGCAACAAGGTGGTTTTACCAGCGCCACTTGGCCCTACAATGGCAACAATTTCATTTTTGTTTACCCACAAGTCAATTCCTTTCAGGATTTGCAGTTTGTCAAAACTTTTGGTAATACCGGTTGTTTGTATCATTAGATAATGGACGGATAGTACAAATAAGGCACGAAAATAAGTATTTTTTTATTATTAGCAATAAAAAGTAAAAGAATCACTTTTTTATTTCAATAATTAGTCGTATCTTTGCATTTTGAAAACTATGGTGACAGATATAAAACCGATACTTATACTGGCAGATAATCAGCCAATTACGAGGCTTGGAATTATTAATCTCTGGAACAGATTTGTTCCCGACGGGTTAATAGTTCACGTAAAAGACAGGATTGAGTTGCTTAATTCACTGGCAACATATCCCGATGCATTAATTCTGCTGGATTATACATTGTTTGATTTTTCAAGTTTTGATTCAATGCTGATTACAAGTATGCGTTATAACCAAGCACGATGGATTCTTTTTTGCGACGATTTGAACGATCTGTTTTTGCGACGAATCGTACCTGAAAGACATTTTAGTGTATTAACAAAAGACGATTCAATCGAAGAAATCTCTCAAGCTCTACTTAATGGAATTACTAAAAAACAATTTTTGTGTGAACGCGTAAAAATCATGTTGCAAAACAAACAAAATCCAAATGAAAGGTTACCCCTTACACATACTGAAATTGAAGTTCTAAAAAGCATTGCCCAAGGTAAAACAAGCCGGACTGTTGCCGATGAGCGGAATCTGAGTGTGCATACTATAGCCACACACCGTAAAAATATATTTCGGAAAATCAATGTCAACAATGTGCTTGAAGCGTCCAAATATGCCGTTCAAATTGGTATTGTTAATTTGACGGAGTATTACATATAAGATCATTGTATAAAGTTGCAATTGTTTTTTTCAGAACCGGATGTAGAAGATCAGGAGCAATATCGGCTAACGGTTCGAGTACAAATAAACGTTGGTGCATTAACGGATGTGGCAATATAAGATCAGTAGATAGCATGTTCACTTCATCGTATATTAAGATATCAATATCAATAGTACGATCTGTATATGGTTGATTTTTACTTTTAGCCATTCGTCCCAACTCAGATTCTATATTTTGTATTACATATAAAAGTTCAGTTGGAGACAGGGATGTTTCTAATTGTACAACTGAATTGAGATAAAGGTGAGGCGATTGATAACCCCAGGGGGCTGTTTCGTAAATGGGTGAAAAGGCAGAGATTTTTCCTGCCTTTTCAATTAGAAGATTAATTGAGCCGAGTAATAATTCCTGTCTGTTTCCAAGATTGGACCCTATACCCAAATAAGCATTAGCCATTTTTTTGAAAAGACAAAAAGAATAGTTATATTATTAACATTGCATCGCCATACGCACAAAACTTGTATTTTTCATGTATGGCTACATTATAGGCTTCCATCGTCAATTCATAACCGCCGAATGATGCAACCATCATCAGTAATGTAGATAGAGGCATGTGAAAATTCGTTATCATTGCGTTCGCTACACTAAATTCGTATGGATGGAAAATAAATTTATTCGTCCAACCGTCGTATTCCTTCAAATGCTTATCCGTACTAACTGCAGATTCAATCGCACGCATCACTGAACAACCGACAGCACATACATTATGCCCGTTGTCTTTGGCATTGTTGACGGCATTCACCACATCCGCTTTGATAATCATCTGTTCCGAATCTATTTTGTGTTTCGATAAATCTTCCACATCAATCTCGCGGTAGTTGCCCATTCCGGAATGTACCGTCAGATAAACAAATTGACAGTCTTTAATTTCAAATCTTTTCATCAGTTCGCGGCTGAAATGCAGACCTGCTGCAGGAACAACTACGGCGCCTTCTTCCGTTGCAAAAATTGTTTGATAACGCTCGACATCTTCAGGTTCTGCCGGTCGATCTAAATATTTAGGGATGGGCGTCTCACCTAAAGCGTACAGTGTTTTCTTAAACACATCATGAGGGGCATCATAAAGGAATCGTAACGTACGGCCACGTGAGGTGGTATTGTCAATCACTTCGGCAACCATTGATTCGTCTTCCCCGAAATACAGTTTGTTTCCTATGCGGATCTTACGTGCCGGATCTACAATCACGTCCCACAAACGAAGGTTTGGATTTAGCTCCCTCAGTAAAAAAACTTCAATGATTGCCCTTGTTTTCTCTTTATTGCCATACAAACGTGCCGGAAAAACCCTTGTATTATTCATCACAAACACATCGCCTGCGCCAAAATAATTAATCAAGTCTTTAAAAATCTTGTGTTCGATTTTACCCGTTTTCCTGTTTAATACCATCATACGCGATTCGTCCCTGCGTGGAGCAGGATACTTTGCAATCAACTCAGGAGGCAGGTTAAATTTAAATTTTGATAACTTCATATTATATAATTGTTTTTTTAGTTTAATACTTCTTCAAGAAAACCATCAATATGTTCAGGTGATATACATGCGTCTAACGTAATACCACCAATGCGCGTTCTTTCCAAGGCAATCAAATGGGCACCTGAGTCAAGCGCAAAACCGATATCACGCGCCAATGCACGGATATACGTCCCTTTGCTGCAAACCACCCGAATTTTTATCAACGGCAGTGCATATTCCAACAGTTCGATCTCATCAATGGTCAGTGTTTTTGCTTTTAAGGGGACTTCGCGTCCTTTGCGGGCTGACTTGTAGGCCCTTCTACCATTAATCTTGCAGGCGGAGAAACCAGGCGGTATTTGTTGAATCGTTCCTACAAATTTTTCTAATATGCTTTCAACCCTTTCGCGGGTAATATGTTCGACCGGATATGTTTGATCTATTTCCTTTTCAAGGTCGAACGAAGGAGTTGTGGCTCCTAATTTCAACGTCGCCACATATTCTTTTGGCTGAACCTGAAATTCTTCAACACGTCGGGTTGCGCGTCCTGTACAGACAATCAAAACGCCTGTAGCTTTCGGATCCAATGTTCCCGTATGTCCTACTTTTATCTTTTCTACATTCAGTTTTCTCGACAATTTATTCCTGAACTGGTTTACCAAATCAAAAGAAGTCCAATCAAGCGGTTTATTAAAATAAAGCACTTCGCCTGCAAAAAAATCCATTTTCTAATGTACGAATGAATATATGATAGCAAACAGACCTAAAGCAAAGCAATAATATGCAAAATAGACTAATTTGCCGTTTTTGACTAAATGAATCATCAACCGGCAAGCTAAAAGACCTGTGATGAATGCTGCTAAGAAACCGATGAATAAAACCCAGGAGGAAATTCCTAACGATTCCATCGAGAAATGACCCTTCTTAATATCCAAAAAAGCCTCCCCCAGAACGGGAATGATTACCATCAGAAATGAAAATTTGGCGATGATTTCTTTTTTGTTTCCCAGTAATAATCCTGTAGCGATGGTTGAGCCCGAACGCGAAAGTCCGGGCATGACAGCGCAAGCTTGCGCCAATCCTATCAGACCTGCATCTTTGAATGACAGTTCACTCTTTTCTTTAGGCTTGAAATAGGACGAAAAAATCAATAAGGCGGCAGTCAACCATAACATTACACCGATAAGCGACAGGCTGCTTCCAAACAACACTTCTACATATTTTTTGAAAAAGAAACCAACAATCAGTACCGGAATCATGGAAAGCAATATTTTACAAATCATTTGGGTTTCTGCGTTCCATTTGAATGAAAATAAACCTTTCAGAAGACTTGATATATCATGCCACAAAACACAAATCATACTCAAAACGGTTGCTGCATGTACTACTACGGCAAATGCCAGATTTTCTTTACCGTTCAATCCGAACAATGTGCCCGTAATCGTCAAATGGCCGCTACTGCTAACCGGTAAAAATTCTGTTAATCCCTGTATAACACCAAGAATAAGCGATTCGAACCAGTTCATTTTCTTCGATTAAGTATTTCCATTTTTTCTACAATCATTTCCCCGATTCTTTTCTTCCCTGATGTTTTGCTGTTTTTTTCAAAATAGCATAAATCATTAAAACATAACCTGTCATAATGATGATGGGGGCAACAACAATTCGCTGTTTATTAAATATTTCCGGATTGAATGAAATGCCATCGGGCGAACTTCCGCCGCTCATCAACACAAATCCAATTATTATAAAAACAATCGAAATACCAAGCCAAATAAAGTTATCTTTTCCAAATGCAAAATCTCTATCCATATAATATCGTTTTTATTTTACTCTTACTATTAACCAAATGGGCGAAAAATCTTTCACTTCTACAAACATCAAATATAGTACATTTTCCCTCTTCTCATTTTTAAATACCGGTTCACTGCCAGATGGGCTGCCGCAACTGAAAGCAAGATCCCAAGCGTCATAACCACCGCAAAGATCATTACCAAACCTTGCCAATGGACAATCTGATCCAGTCCTACCAATTCCTTTTCAAAATAATATAACGCTCCCATCAACATGATTATTGCCAATACACCTGCAAAAAAACCACTGGCAATGTTATGTCTAATAAATGGTTTGCGAATAAAAGCAGGAGTTGCTCCAACCAGACGCATTGTATAAATCAAAAAACGTTTCGAATAAATCAGCAAACGTATTGTGTTGTTTATCAAGGCAAACGATATCAACATCAATGCAAGTGTCAATACCGAAAGCACTAAACCTATCCGCTGAATGTTATTATTCACAATCTGCATCATGTCTTGCTGGTAGAGCAATTCAGAGATGTTTGAATATGAAGTTAATCGTTTCTCAATTATTTGCAGACTGTCAATGTTGGCATATTCTGAATTTAATCTGGCTTCAATTGTAGCTTGAAAGGGATTATATCCAAGAAAAACCTGCGGATCCTCGCCCAACTCAGCTACCATTACTTTTGCCGCTTCCTCTTTTGATATAAATCTTGTTGATTTTATGAATGGTAAATCATCTAACGTGTGTTGTATCTGCTGTACCTCCGTGTCTTTCATTCCGTCTTTAAGTACAATCGAAAACGATATATTTTCTCTCATGTAAACAGATAATTCGCTGCCTAACAGACCAATAATAAAAAACAATCCCATCAGAAACAACGCCAATGAAATGCTTATGATGGAAATAAGACGGGAATTTAAAAAGGAAACAGGCGTTTTCTTTCGGATCTCAGCCATTATTTCGAAAATTATATATATTTGAGCAATCGTAGAGAATTGTATGTTATCCCCCCAATTTCGGTACAAAAATAATTATTTATTTATGAATCCATACTGTTTTGGCGAACTAAATTACTCCAACCATTTTGTAATGGTATCTATTATCCTCCTTTGCAACTCTTTTGGCAGTTTTCTGATATTGGCGCTATGGTTTCCTTGAGGAACGTATGCTACGATAACATTTTGCTTATTTTTCATATTGACCGAAACATCTGCCGCAGTTGCCGACCATGGGTCGTATTCTCCATAGATAAACACCATACGTGGGTCTTCCTTTTCAAGATAAGCGCAAACCTTATTGTAGAGCGTCTTATCAAATATCACATCAGCGTCTTTTGGAACAACTAATTTTTTTAGATATCCCTGAGGGTTCTTAATGGTCAGATAAGCGACAAAGGGTTCAATATCATACCCGTAATATCCCAATTCTCGCTCGGCCTGTACATAAAACGATTCAATCGTACTGTAATCCTGGAAGTATCGTGGTGAACTGACTGCGATGAATTGGCTGAAAAGTTCTTCATCAGAGGCGGTAAGTGCAGGAATTTTGTCTATAGTCGTTCCGTATTGCCAGTGGGCAAACGGATATTCCAATACGCTTAAATCATATATTTCATCCAACGAAGTACGAAATTCAAATTTTCGTTCGCCGCAATGTGCTGCAAACAAGGGCATCAGTGTACTGCGGCGTTTCAATATTTCTATTTGAAAATCTTGAATAATGGCACGATCCTGTGGTGTGCCAACCTTTTCGCGTAGAAATATCTCATGCCGTCCATCTTCGACACCTCGGTTTAATGGGCCAACGTATGGAATGGCTATATCTATATCATTCGGGAAAAACGTTTTGTAAATCATGGTCGTTTGTCCGCCTTTACTTACGCCGGTGCTGATCCATTTTTGCGGATAGATCGTTTTTAGTAAGGAAAATATTCGATGTAAATCGTTTGCTGAGTTTTCAGCAGTCAGGTACTCCCAATTGCGGGGGATAGGCGTTGATTCCAAAAAATAACGATGCTCCACAACGATGAGATTTGTGCTAAACAGTTCGGCCAATTCGTTAGAATACCTTGTATTGGCGCCGTAAGCGGCGCCGTAGCCTTCGGTAACAAATACTGTCGGGCGGTCAAAACCCCTATGCGAAACAAACACGCGTTGTTTGAAAACTCCTTTTGAAATATCTTTATAATCAAGAGGTTGCTCGATAAAAAACACACATTTATCAATAAAACTATCGGTTTTTAGAACGGTCAAATTGCTTACCCCTTCGAGGTGTGCTATTTGGTCTATAAATGATACCTGGCTGTTGTTTTCCGGTAGATTGTCATAATTCGCCGACTGAATAAATGTAGCAGCAAAAATGTGCAGTATAATACAAAACACTGCCGGTAATAATAAGATTTTCCTTTTCATAACGATATTTTTCGGTAAAAATACTGTTTTTTTCAAGATTGTGCAAACATTATTAATTTTCCAGCTGCCGTCTCAGTTTTGTGCTATTTGGTTTCGTATTCGATGCCTGTTACCTTAAATTCAGTGCGACGATTAAATTGGTCGGCTATATCCTGATTTTCGGGGGCAAGAGACTTAATGAAATCTTCAGAGAGCGTACTGCCTTCTTCCATAAATTCGTATGCTTCCGCCATTTTCCCTGTAATCTCTTTCGGGACACGTTTGCCGTATCCTTGTGCAGCAAGACGTGCTTCATCAATACCGGCTTCGATTAGATAGTTTACCACCGACTGTGCACGTCGTTGAGCCAATCCAATGTTGTACTCCACAGAGCCTTTCCGGTCGCAATGCGAACCTAATTCGATGGTAACATTCGGATTATCATTCAATATTTTGATTAAGCCATCAAGGGCTTCCTTCGATTCGGGAAGTAATGCGGCTTTATCAAATTCGTAAAAGATATTTTCCACTACCACTGGTCTCCCTATCGGTGCAAGGGTGAAATTCACATAATATATTTCGTTTTTTTCTTCAGCATCAGTGGTAAGCTCGAAAAACTGGTTGAGGTAATTGGGCGCACTTGCCATCATCACGTAGCTGATGTCGCGTTCAAGTTCGACACGATACGAGCCATCTGGCTTGACAGGCGTTTTCATATTTAAACCGTCTTTACCAACAATATGAACGGTTGCCCCTTCAATGATAAAATCATCCACATCCGACACATAACCTTCGATAGCAATTGTGATGGTCGGATAGACGAATGAATAGATATGATCCCACCCGCGTGCATCGTTGCGGTTTGAGGAAAAAAATCCGCGTTCATAGTCTCCTTCAAACGTTATCCCGAAATCGTCGGCTATCGAATTGATGGGAGCGCCCATATTTTGTACGCTCCATGTACCGGTACTATCCTGTGTTGCCTTAAAAATATCCAAACCTCCCATACCAGGGTGGCCGTTGGATGCAAAATAGATGGTAACCGAATCGCGTACATATGGAAACAATTCATCGCCTTCTGTATTGATTTCTGGTCCTAAATTTTCCAATGACCCAAAGTCAGTAGCTCCCACCAGGCGTGTTCTGTACAAATCTTTTCCGCCATAACCACCCAAAGCGTCAGATACGAAATAGAGATATTTACCATCGGGCGAAATGGCCGGATGCGCAAGTAAGGTGATCGAATCTTTTACAATGTTGGCGCGTTGACCTTTTCCCCAATTTGCACCACCTCTTGTGGATAGATAGATTTCTGCTGTTCGGGGGTCAACTGCGTCTTCAGGGCAGTATGTGTAGTACATTGTATTACCGTCTTTCGAAAAAGAAGGGGTCCCTTCATCGTAACCGCTTGTCACAGGATCTTCCACTGCTTCGGGTTTTAGCCAAATTCCCTGTTCATTTTTTCTGGACACAAAAAGTGTAGTGTTTTTCATTCCCGTAACTCCATTAACCGAATCTTTGTGAACTACACCACGTGTCGAACTGAAATACAATTGGTCATATTTTTGTCCATACAGCATGGGCGAAAATTCACTTCGCCTTGAATTGAAAATTTCCATACGCATGACCTGGTAAAGAGTTGGATTTTTAGTCCACTGTAAAGCCATCTCACAGCCTTTTAGACCGTTTGCGGCAAGAACATTGTCAGGAAAAGAGGAAAGGTATTCGCCATAATAATGAATAGCATCCGAATAGGCACCGTCTTTCTGATATAACTGTCCGAGACGTAAAAACAAGCTGCTATCGGGGTAATTATACCGGAGCGCATTTCTGTAAGCACTGATTGCACGAGACGTGTTGTTAATTTGCCGGTTACATTCACCCAAATGAAACGCAATATAGGAACGTAATTCTTTTTCGTCGGGTTTTGATTTTGTATACAGCTTACGATAGATTTCTGCCGCTTTATAGTATTCGCCTAACCGCTGCTTTTCTTCCGCATTGCTTAACTTGACTGTTTTACACGAAAACAACAGCATAAAACCCATGCAGCTAAACAGGTATAGAATATAGTATTGTCTTATAATCATTACAGACTATAAACGAAAAATGACAAATCTTATTGCGGAGACTTCTAAAAATTCAAAACTCAGTGTTTCATTCTACCTGTTAGTACAGATTTGAAAAATCGAGTTTCTAAAGTATGACTTGATTTTTGAATATTTATTAGCGCTGAAAATTCAAAAAATGATCCAGACTTTGTTCATATAGCTTTTTCCAATTTTCTCCGTTTTTCTCAAAATTTTCATTGTGCCAAAGGCTGACAAATGTTCCTTTGACGAATTTTACCATATTGATCATATATTTTATCCATACAAATGCCTGATCTGGCGACAGTTTCATGTAGTTTATAAAAGTTGCGTCCATGTATATCAGAGGCAATAATTTCAGCGATGTTTGCTTGTTAACAGATAAATCAAAGAAATCGAATGCCTTACAAGTCGAAGCCCTGAAGCCGGGGAGTTCGGGATAACCCAGTGTAAAATCCATTTCGATACCATTTGAAATATATTGTTGATAAGTAACCGGAAAACTTAATCGGAGGTAATGGGAGCGGCTAATTCGTATCTTTTCGCCCGTCAGTTCGGCAAGACTGTTAATTTCATGTGTCATTTTCGACTGCGACAAAGAAGCGGTAAAAGAAGGATGGCATCCAATCTTTCCTGTGGTTTGTAGTTGACGGATAATCTTTTGAAATTGTTTGTTTTTGGGGTTTAACCCTCTGTCGTAGGGTGATATGCCCGAAAAAAGGATAAAATAATAACTGTTCAGGTTATATTTTTGCCGGATAGTTTCAATATACTGATAGGTATCAAACGGATCCGGCTGATCTCCTTTTAGAACGGCAATTCTAAGTTTAATTTCCTTAAAGTCAAAGCGAAGCAGCTGTTTTACAAATCCACCCGCAGTTCTAACAAATCCTTTATATTTATAGGCGTATGCATGATCAATATCATACGTAGCGATATAAGTCGGCTCCGGCAGTTCGCATGTCAGCTCAGGAAAAACGGATTGCAACTTGCGTGCAAATTTCAACACAAGAATATCAACAAGCGGTTTCTGTAAAAATCCTGATTTACAGGCAATACTTTCTGCTGCTGGAAACCGGCCGTAGTCATCTTTGCGATGAGGCAGGTATTCTTCATATCGCGTTAACAGATAAAACGATAAAGCAAAAATATCGAACGGAAGTATAGATTGATTATGAGGCGATTGAAAAAAAACCGGTTCTTCTTCAAATTGATTGAGGTCAATAATTTGTTTTCTGACATCGGTTTCCAGCAATAAAGGATGTTGCCAAATAAATACGTCATTTTCGGAACAGACCGGTTGGGCGGCATAAACGATTTTAACTGTAGCCTGTTGAAATTCATTTATTGAGTCGGTCAGATAAAATGGGATTTGTAAATGTTCTTTAAAGATAACGTCTATCACAAATGCTATGCGCTCGGTTATATGCGGAGTGTAGATGAGAATGTGTTGAGCATTGAGCATTGAGCATTGAGCATTATGAATTTTTGCAGGTTCAGCCATAACACTAACATTTTTAAAAATTTTATTTGATGCTACCATGATTATCGTTTTAGGCTAATGGTTCTGATATTCAATTATTTTTTTTTGATAATACCAATGCTGCAGCTCCCATGAGCGCGGCATCGTAGGCTAAGGCGGTTTTTTGGATTTCAATGTGAGCGCATTGCCTAACGGTTGACCTTACAAATTCGTCGTGCAGGGAAGGAAGCAGTAAATCCAACGAGTCCGATACGCCGCCGCCGATGTAAATTTTTTGCGGATTGAATAGATTGACTGCATACGAAAGGGCACGACCAATGTATTTACCGGCGGTTTGATATACCTCAAGAGCTTCCGGATTGCCTTGTCGGGCTATTATTGCGCATGTCTTGGCATCGGTTGGCAGGTTGTTGGCTATAAGCATTTCTGACAACGCGTAGTTTTTCATTACTTTTTGGGAAAACATGCGGGTAATGGCTGTACCCGATCCGTGTGCTTCGGCACATCCCCATTGTCCGCAGCTGCACAAGGCGGACTGTTCGTATTCCACTTTCACATGGCCTATTTCACCGGCGCAGGAATGACTGCCTGATACTAATTTCCGGTCTATGATAATAGCGCCGCCGATGCCGGTGCTTATCGTTACCCACAGAAAATTGTCACAGGCGTCGCCAAATATTAATTCACCCACAGCGCAAGCATTTACGTCGTTCTCAATATACATTTTTTCCATTTCAAACATTCGACTAAAATAATCTTTTACATCCAGGTTATACCAGCCGGCAAACGGGGCTTGCAGTAGAAAACCCCTTGAGGCGTCAACCATGCCGGGCAAATTTACACCAATACCATCCAGGTCATTGATTGTAAGACCGGTTTCTGAAAGACACTCGTTGAAATGGTGGTAACAATTCAAAAAATGCGTATTGCTATCATCGGTAAAGGTTGCAAAATGACGTTTTGTCAGAATAAAACCATCCGGACTTATAATGCCCACCATCGTTTTTGTCCCTCCGATATCTATGGCTCCCAAGTATTTCATGCGTTATTGATTATTCCCTTTTCTCAAAATTGACTTAATCTGGTATGTCTGTTAAATATTCTTTTATCGAACAGACCATGGCATGTTCATACAACAGGTGCATATCTTCAATCTGTTCCATCGAATCAGCAGGGGCAATCAGAAGCAGATCGCAAAACTCTTTCATTTTTCCGCCATAGCGTCCCGAGAAACCGATAGTAACAACGCCCATCTCTCGGGCTGTTTTCAATACCGAAAGAATGTTGGGTGAATGACCGCTTCCACTGAATACAACCAATAAATCACCTTCGTCGGCGAATGTTTTCAGTTGGATAGCAAAAATATCTTCATAGCTGAAATCGTTGGCCAAACAAGTAACAATGGCGTTAGAATCGGTTAAGCAAAACGCCTTGAAACCCACCCTGTCATTCACGCGACAACCTTTGAGCAAATCGTTGCATAAATGAGAGGCTGTCGAAGCTGATCCGCCGTTACCGGCTGTAAAAATGGTTTTTCCATCTTTTTTCGCCTGTACGAATCGCTTCACGATGGCAGCAAGCGTATCGAAATCACTTTGTAAGACGCGTTGTGCAACATCAATCGCATAATCGTTTAATTGTTTTCGGATATCCATCGTCGTTTTCACTTCGGTGCGCTTTTAGTCTTTCGTTGTTGCAGCAGCATAATGGAAAATACAATAGCAAGAAATACAGGAATAACGATAAGGTATTGAATAGTGGCGGCGCCTGCTGCCAATTGGCTGCTGTGTCGTTGTAACTGATGGTCAAAGATACTTCCGATAAAAGGCTGGATAAGAGCGCCTCCCAAAGAACCAACTCCACCCATGATAGCCAGCCCTAAAGCTCCACTCATGGGACGGCGGTCGGCAACTAATCCCAGCATATTCGGCCAGAAATAGGCTACACCAAATGCAAAAACAGTAGCTGCAAAAAATATGATCAACCCGTCGGAAACGCTCATCAGATAAAGACCGATGCCGGCAAACAAAACGGACATCAGCAAAACACCGACAGACGATAAACTGCGCAAAATCGGTTTCGAAAAGAAACGCGCCAATGCCATTGCTAATGAGATCCATACAAGGATAAGCACCGAGCCAAAAGCGCTTTCGCCAAACAGTTCGGTAACAGATTTTTCAAACAGGGACGGTATCCACTGGTTGGCGCCAAACTCGAACGAAGAAGTGAGAATCATCAGAAAAGCAATGAAAATGAACAGAGGAGAGGCGATAGCGGCCAACATATCCTTATAACTGCCTCCAAGCAAGGTGCGTTCGGTAGGAGGAAATTTTTGCCGGAAGAACATCAGTCCGTAGATGATCGTCGGGATCACAAGGATCGCGATTTGAATACGCCACCCTACCTCTATTTTATTGAAGAAAAATACCATCAATCCACCAGTGGCAATCCCGATGGCATTCCACATGTGGAAGAGATTGAGTCGCGAAGTTTTCTCCTCAGGATAAAGGTTGGTAACCAAAGGATTACATGCAGCATTGACACATCCGTTTGCGATGCCGATAAACAAAGTGGCCAGAAACAGGCTCCAAAATCCTGTTGCAAAAACAGTCAGGACTATACCTGCCAATTGTGCGAAGAAGAGCACGACGATAACTTTTGCCGTCCCCCATGTTTCTACCAATAAACCGAATAAAAGCACTGAAACGGTAGCGCCCCACAGGAAAGCGCTGGCAATCCATCCCGCTTGAGCGGCAGAAAGGCCAAATTCATTCATCCAGGGCACCAAATGCCCGCTTCTGGCGCCAAAAGCCACTGCAGTCACAAACAGCGACAAAGCGCTTGCAATAAAAAGTCTGTTTTTATGTTCCATTTTGTCTCTTTTTGCGAACAAAGATAACGATTTTATCCGGGAACTCGGACAAAGTCGTTATCTTTGTAGCAGAAAATAAACTAAACAGGTTAAAAATAAAAGAGTTGTAAATGAAAAACTTCAAAGTAATGTGTATGTCAATTTTGATATGTAGCACTCACTGTCTATTTGCTCAAACAGCGTCGCTGGCGACAGGTAATATTTATATCCGCGACCCGTTTATCGTGCCGGATGCCGAAAATGGCTTTTACTATATGTATGCTTCTTCGTCACAAACTGGGCGTGATGGACAAACATTGGGTGGTGTGAAAGTTTACCGTAGTAAAGACCTGAAAATGTGGGAAGAGCCGAAACAGGTTTTTACTGTTTCGGAGGATAACTGGATTACAGGAATAGTATGGGCACCGGAGGTACACCGGTATAATGGCAGGTATTATCTCTTTGCCACGCTTAACAGTGATATAGAATGGAAAAAACAACAGGAAGGATGGGCTAAATATACCTATCGCGGTACGCAGATTTTTCACTCCGACTCACCGGAAGGACCTTTTGTGCCTTTCGACCGGATACCGCATACACCGATGGATAATATGGCGCTCGACGGCACACTTTGGGTCGAGGACGGTACGCCTTACATGGTATTTTGCCATGAATGGGTGCAAGTCGTTGACGGAACAATGGAAGTGGTAGAGTTGAAACCAGATCTGTCGGCATCTGTAAACCAACCACTTAGCCTGTTCTGCGCTTCTAGCGCCCCATGGACGCCAGCAGGCAACAGAAATTATGTGACAGACGGATGCTTTCTATATCGCACCTGGTCAGGCAAGTTATTGATGATTTGGTCAAGTTTTTCTAAAGAAGGGTATGCACTTGGCATAGCCGAATCTACGACCGGAAAAGTACACGGCCCATGGAAACAACACCCTGAACCACTATTCAATAAGGACAGTGGACACGGAATGATATTCAAAACTTTCGAAGGTAAATTATGTATCGTTTTCCATCAACCCAACAGTGGTGGAGCGGAACGTGCGCATATTTTTGAACTGGAAGATACCGGCGATACATTGATCGTCAAACAAGAAATCATGTAAAATATAGCAAACCTATAAAGACGTCTTAATCTCCTTTCATTCAAATTGTTTCGTATATGAGTCATTCCCGGATTGATCAAGACCGGAATTGATGTCCTCAATCCGATTCAGACCGAATGTATGAATCCGTTTGGAATCGGTAAAATGTATGCATACCTGCGCATATTGGGTTGCTTATTTACTTTTTTTTGCTACTTTTGATGCCATTATCATTCATTATTCATTTTCAACTTTATGAAAAAACTAATTATTTTATTCGTTATCATTCTATCTCAGGTGTTACCATCTTTAGCGCAAACAAATCAGGTGGCCGCATTTATTGTTGAAAAAGCAAAAACCGACAATCAGACAATGCACCATTTGGATGTACTTACCAATCGAATTGGCGGACGTTTGATCGGATCTGCTGCCTACGAAACGGCAACTAATTGGGTTGCCAATATGTTAAAAACATGGGGATTGGAGGTTGAAATCCAGGAAGTAGGCGAATTGCCGGTAGGATTTGATCGTGGTCCATGGTTCGGGAAAATGATAGATTACGATGGATTCGATCTTCACTTTGTCACCCCTTCTTATACCTCCGGTACAAAAGGCGTGCAAAGAGGCCCTGTCGTGTCAGAGCCGAAAACACAGGTTCAGTTTGATCGTATGACAGGGAAACTCAAAGGTGCCTGGGTATTGATTACAGGCACCAACGATGGTTGGCCTATAGATTATTCGGAACGTGGTGACTCTCTGCGTCGGGTCATTATTGCCAAAAATGATATTACTCAAAGTTATAACGATTCAATTACCCGAATTAATCGGGCAAATCCTAATAAAACACCCATCCCACTAAAAGAATTGGAGGATGCCCCTGCACTTTTCTACAAAGAAATGAGGGAAGCGGGTATTTTAGGTATCATTCAATCTTCAACCGTACCCATCAGAGCATTGTACGATAGACGAAATATTGAAAAAATGGATTTTTATACAAACCTTCCAGAATGTCCTGACATTAAGTTAGACGAAAATCAATATAAAATCATATCCCAAAAGGTTACCGAACGGCGCTATTTCCTGTTAGAATTTGATATTCGAAATCATTTCAGACCGGGACCTGTGAAGTACCACAATGTATTAGGTACGATTCGTGGTAGTGAATTTCCCGATGAATACGTAATGTCAGGTGGACATTTGGATGCTTTTGATGTAGCATCAGGCGGTGTGGATTGTGGTACGGGTGTTGCTCCAAACCTCGAAGCAGCCCGCTTGCTTTCGAAAGCAGGAGCTAAACCACGCCGTTCCATCGTTTTCTGTTTTTGGGCAGGCGAAGAATTTGGTTTATGGGGTTCCCGTTATTGGGTAGAACACAACGAAGACAAATGGCCGCACATATCCAATTACTTCAATCGTGATGGCGGGCCTGTGATAGCCAACTCTTTAACTGTTCCACCAGCTATGTTCGACGATTTCAAAAAAGCATCCGAACTGTTTAACACCATCAATCCTGATTTTCCTTTTACCCTACAGGAGCGTGTCGGCGCTCCGCCCGAAAGACCCACAACAGCTGGGGGCTCCGACCATGCTTACTTTGCGATGAACGGCATACCGAATATCCAATTCGGCACCGCTGACCCGAAAGGCTACGATTTTAATTATCAGGAAATATGGCACACCGAACGCGATATGTACAATATGAGTATCCCCGAATATATGGATTATACTTCCATCGTGACTGCTATCATTCTATACAATCTGGCAAATACGGACAAGATTCTTTCCCGCGAAGGTCTTTATAAATAAAGATTTAGCACGCAGATGACGCAGATGAAATGGATTTTCGCAGATAATACAAATAAAATCTGCGTCTATCTGCTTAATCCGCGTCATCTGCGTGCTTTTTATTTCTTCGTTCAATATCCGCCGTCAAACTGCTTGCTCCGATACGGAACAAATCTTTATACAGCCATTCATTTCCTAAAACACTCTCTGCTATCGTAAAGTACCTCACAGCATCTTCGGCTGCTCGGATACCGCCCGAAACTTTTATGCCAATTTTATTGCCTGTTAATTCCCGATATTGCTTGATTGTTTTACAAATCACATAAAACGCTTCCGGAGTGGCGCCCGGATAACCTTTTCCGGTTGATGTCTTGATAAAATCGGCGCCCGAATAAATGGCTAAAATAGCAGCCCGCTGAATATGAACGGCCGTAGCCAAAGCGCCTGTTTCAAGGATGACTTTCAATGTAGCGCCTCGACAACTTTCTTTTATTTCGGCGATTTCATCGGCAATTTCCCTATATGCGCCTTCCATGAATAAGCCCAAATTAAGCACAATATCTATTTCATCCGCCCCTCTTGAGACGGCCAATGCTGTTTCGGCAATCTTGATCTCAGGAAAAGTTTGGGAAGACGGAAAACCTGCCGCTACCGAAGCAATTTTAACGCCTTGAGCTAATAGAGCCTGCTTAACCGTTTCAACAAAAACCGGATAAACGCATATTGCAGCCACATTCGGTAAGAGGTGCGTGCCCTCAAATTGATTGACTTTCTCTACCATTTGCCAAACAGATTCTTTGGTATCAAGACTGTTTAATGTAGTCAAATCAATACAACTGTAAATTAGTGCCAGCACTTCGGCTGTATTATTCTTTTCAAACGATTGATTAATTATCTCCTTAACCTTCGATGAAATCACTTGATCCGCTTCCGGCGGCGAAAACTTTTGAAAAACGGCTGTGTATTTGTTTTCAGACATCATTTATTGTTTTAATTTCAATCAAATATCAAAACGCCAAATCTTGGGTAATCATGAAAATTCCTTTCCGTCAAACACCATGACCAATTCATTCGGGCATCATCATAGTCCATGCGGTAAAAATTCGCCCGCCATTTATCGTCCGCTTTTGGCGGCACATTACGCAGTGGACTTAATAGTAAATATGGGATAAAAAATTCAGCCTTCCAACCTGTGATTTCCGCGTTGGGTCTTTTATTGCCGCCTTGAATTGTTGTTGCATGAACTGTACGTCTGTTTTCATCGTAATGAAAAGGTTGCCATCGGAGTAATTCTCCATCATGATTCGAAATCAAGATCGGCAACTCGTAATCTAAAGGTGAGATTTCGTACTCAAAATAAAAAGGAAGCGATTCATCAGGCCAGAAGAACACTTCAACCACATCTTGTGTCCAAAGATCCATAAAGTCAGCTTCCATGTCTGACGTGATTTTTTTGTCCAAGCAATCAAACAGGCAATAAATCCCTGTTTCGGAATACATTACTTTCACATTCGTAACACGAAAGGGATCTATTTCAGCAGGCCTTCGCTGGGTAAGGCTCATCCATTCCGCTTTATCCCAGTTTGCATTATTTCCATCCCCGGTAACGGTGAAATCGGGCGTTTTTACAACCCTATACTCAGCTCTCGCAGCAATAGATTCGTTCGTGTTCAGTGGAACTTCGAGCGTTTTCTCTTTTGAACCACAAGCGCCTAACAAGATGCTAAGGACACTCAAAACATAAATTGTTCTTTTCATATCATTTTTTTAAATAAATCCATTATTTAAATATAATCTGCTTTTGCTGATGGATGTGAGCGGATGAACTTCCAACCATCAGATTAACGATACCTGGTTCTACAACAAATTGATGTTTATCAACATCCCAATATGTTAATTCGTCGGGAGCGATAGTTATTTCTATCGTTTTTTCTTCTCCGGCCTTAATAAATTCGCGTTTGAACCCTTTAAGCTGTTTTACAGGACGTGCTATTTTTGAGTCTGGATAACTTGCATAAATCTGCACTACTTCGTCTCCGTCGCGTGAACCTGTATTTTTTAGCTGTACGGATACCTTTACCGCATCACCGGGCTTGTATTCCATGCGGTCGGTTTTTACATCTGAATAAGCAAAAGTAGTATAACTTAACCCGTAGCCGAATGGATATAACGGTTCGCCATTAAAATACATATAGGTGCGTCCGTTTCGAATGTTATAGTCCATTAAAGGAGGAAGATCAAGAATGTCTTTCACCCAGGTTTGATTAGTCCGGCCTGCCGGATTATAATTTCCAAACAGCACATCAGCTACGCCATTGCCAAGCTCCGGACTATTGTCAGCAATATGTAAAATGGCCGGTAAATTGGCTTGCGACCAGTTAACGGCAAATGGGAAAGTACTGACTAATACCATTATCGTATTCGGATTCGCCTTGTACGCTACTTTCACAATATCTTCCTGTTCAAGAGTCAATGACCGGCGATCGACAGCTTCGCGCCCGTCGCTTGGTGATTGCACCTGCCGCCATTTGAATGGGGGTCGCCAATCAACCTGATTACCGACACAGACAATTACCACATCCGATTGGCGAGCTACTTCATCAACGGTATGTGTACTGTTGTAGGGGACATAATTGATTTTCACACCATTACCAACTGCCTTTTTTATTCCTTCTAAAATAGATACTTCATCAAACAATGCTCCACTATACCAATCCTGCTGAACATTATCGCATCGAGGACCTAACACCGCAATGGAGCTGATTTTATTTTTATCCAATGGCAATAGATTTCTGTCATTTTTCAACAATACAGCTGATTTGGCAGTTACCAATCGTATAAAATCCTTTGTTTCCTGTTTTTTAGCAATTGGTACCGTATCGGTTTTTCCAATTGTATGATAAGGTATTTTTGTTGAATCTGCTTCGAGCAAACCTAATTTCAGTGCCACATAGAAATTTCCCCGAATGGCTTTATCAATATCTTTTTCCGTTAGCAATCCAAGTTTTAATGCTTCTTCAGCCTGAGGTCTGTACTGTCCCAAAAATTGTCCGATGGTAGCTTTGATGATTGCTGTGACGCCTTCAGGCCATGTCTCATACGCTTTGTGTGCGTTCATCAGTAATTCGTAAGCTCCACCATCCGTACAAATGATACCTTTCACGCCCCATTCCTTGCGAGTCACTTCTTCGAGTATCGGATGGACATGCATGGGTATTCCGTTATATGCATTGTATGAAGCCATAAACGACTGCGAACCGCCTTCTGTCACTCCTTTATAGAATGGATAGGAATAATATTCTCGAAACAAACGTTCATCAAAGTTAGAGGAAGTAGAGTCTCTGCCATCTTCATTACTGTTAGCTAAAAAATGTTTCATCAACGATGCAGATTTCCAAAATGTGGGATCATCGCCCTGTAATCCCTTAACAAATGCTACGGTCATGCGGGAAACCAAAAACGGGTCTTCGCCAAAACTTTCTTCTGTCCTTCCCCATCGTGGGTCTCTTGCCAAATCGGCATTAGGCGCACGCATTACCATACCACCTCTGCGCTGCCCTGCACGCTGTGTATAAAAACGAATATCTGTCGCTTCCAAATCAGCTGCTTTTTGAATTAAGTCCACATCCCATGTTTCTCCCAGCCCATACGATTGAGGGAATTGGGTTGTTAGTGTCGGAGGCGTTCTTCCTTCGGCCATCGGGCCACCTATTGCCATTCCATGTAAACCCTCCATCTGTCCTGTGCTTCTAATGCCAAGTCGGGGAACTCCCAGATTGGTACTCAAGGCACGAAGTTTTTCATCTAATGTCATTAATGACAATAAATTATCTAATCTCATATCCGGCGTTAATGTCGGGTTTTGAAATGGATATTGATACTGAGCAGCTAATGGGGAAGCAATTGCAATGCAAAGTAAAAAAGTAAAAAATACTGTTTTCATATAGTTTAAATTGTTAAAATTTTTTTACAAAATTAGACTTTCTTTTGATAAAAACGTGTTAGTAGCGGGAAAAATCTGTGGTTTACTCTTTATTTTTTGTATCAATGATAATTGTTACCGGGCCGTCATTCAATAAGCTCACTTTCATATCTGCGCCAAAAATGCCTTGTTTTACTTGTTTGCCCAATACATTGCTCAGTTTATCGCAAAATGATTTATATATTGGAATTGCAAATTCCGGTTTTGAAGCCCTTATATAGGAGGGCCTGTTTCCCTTTTTGGTGGAAGCATGTAAGGTAAACTGACTTACAACCAAGATGTCGTCGTTTATTTCCAATACCGAACGATTCATTACACCTTGGTCGTCGTTGAATACGCGTAGTTGGCATATTTTGTGGGAAAGCCATTCCGCATCTTCGTTCGTATCTGCATCTTCAATCCCAACAAAAACAAGCAACCCTGTTTGAATTTCAGCTATTACCTCCTCCTCTACTTTTACAGAGGCAAACTGCACACGCTGTATTACTGCTCTCATTCTTTTATTACTTATTTTTTAAAGTCATTTTAACATAATAGGCACTAATAAAGCACAATAGACACTAAATATTTTAATTCTTTGTGAACTTTGTGAAAATACTTTGTGACCTTTGTGTTAAAGATTTTTAAGATAATCTCCTATGATCTCCGCCTTTTTCTTTCCGATCAATTCAGCCAATTCTTCCACAGAAACATTTTTCAGGCGCTTCACACTTTTATATTTCGTTAATAACATTTCTTTCGTTTTCTCTCCTAATCCTTTGATTGTGTCCAATTCGGAAGCAATCTGTTTTTTGCTTCGCAAATTCCGGTGAAATGTAATCCCGAAACGGTGAGCTTCATCGCGCAACTGCTGTATCACTTTCAGTGTATCCGATGTCTTATCCAATATCAACGGAACGGGATCGTCAGGGAAAAATATTTCTTCCAACCGTTTAGCCAATCCTACTATTGTAATTTTATCCAACAAATTCAATTGGCGTAACACTTCTGTTGCAGCGCTTAACTGTCCTTTCCCTCCGTCAATGATGATCAATTGCGGAAGCGGCTCATTTTCATCTTTTAAACGTGAATAACGACGGGTAACCACTTCAACCATTGACGCAAAATCATCAGGCCCTGTAACTGTTTTGATATGAAAATGCCTGTAATCTTTTTTTGCCGGTTTGGCTTTCTTGAACACCACACATGCAGCCACAGGATTCGTACCTTGCAGGTTTGAATTGTCAAAACATTCAATATGCATCGGCAAAACAGGTAAATGCAAATCATTTTGAATGGTTTTCAAGATACGTGTGGTGCGTTGCTCGGGATTAAATTTGTCGGCCTGTTTCAATTTATCCACTTTATATTGTTTTACGTTTTGCATGGATAGCTCCAATAATTTCTTTTTATCCCCTCCCCTCTGAGGAACCGTATAGGTGCAATGCTCTATAACCATATCAGGGATAAAGGGAACGATTATTTCTTTCGCACGATTCTTAAATCGGTTTCGCAGTTCAATAATTCCCACTCCCAACAACTCTTCTTTTGTTTCGTTCAGCCGTTTTTTGTATTCGATGGTATAAACCTGCACAATTGCCCCATTGCCTATATACATATAATTAATGTA
>JGI24705J35276_12238558_pt1 | contig 26669 bp, 25 predicted proteins | sample TergutNt197P4_FD_35276 | JGI IMG/M metagenome (IMG submission 35276) | reverse complement strand
CTGATGTGGAAAGCCGGGCTTTCCACAGACTATGCGTTGACGCCGCAGTGGCATTTGAATGCCGGGTTCGACTACACCCACTTTAACTACGGTATCTCCAATACCTCACCTAACAGTCTTCTTGAGCCGGACAGCCGGTCTGGTATCTGGACCGTCAAGGCCGGCGTTGGCTATAGCTTCTATCAGCCATCCGCGAGGTACTGAGCTGACTGCATGATTATTTCGCAAAAGCCCGGCTTTATGCCGGGCTTTTTTCATGCTGTCCTCCCGCAGCCAGAGGAAATTGTATTATCATAATACGATACTTACGACAAACAGTGCACCACTCGACAGCAAGGCCGGACGGCCAAGCTGTCTTACGCATCCGCCCCGCGGCATGGCCCTCGCCGTGCATTCCGGCCCGATGATCATATGCGCCTTGAGGTGGCGGCTTCGGCTGTAACTCGCAGCCGATTATCCAAGCATTGCAGCGTCAATTGCTCGCGCTAACTTGCGGCGCCCATGGCGCGAACACAACGCCGGTTGTCATTCTTACTGACGCGACATTCGCGTCGCACGATGGAACCTGGACGCTTGTGTGCTGCAGAACACCACAGCAGCGAGCCGCTTGACTTGGATCAACGCGGCTCCCGCCTCGCGGCATTGCGATTGCGAGAGCGTCTCCCCAATCGCGGCCTTGATCGGAGGGTCAACATGCTTCGGTCGCTCCGCTTTCTACTGGCATTTTCGGCTCTCGCGACGCTTGCGACACCGCAACCATGTCGTGGCGAGGACAACCGGTCCCCGCCTGTCCAGGAGGAAATCTGGGCGCTGCCTCTCATCCATCCGACGATAGCCTATGTAGTTCATCCCGTCGGCAAGGGACCGTTTCCGCTCGCGGTGATGAATCACGGCGTGTCGATGGACGCCCATCAGCGCAGCTTCTTTCCGCTGGTCGAGTTTCGCGATGCGGCGCTCTGGTTCGCACGGCGCGGCTATCTGGTGGTGGTGCCGACCGGCTCCGGCTATGGCGCGGCTGCGCTCGATGCGCCGGAGCGCGGCCTTTACGGAGTATTCTATTCAAAGATCGGCAGCTGCGACAATCCCGATTTCCGCGACGCCGCTATGGCTGTTGCGCTGCTCGATAGATGGATCATCGACTACATGACCGAACAGAAGCATGTCGTGCCGGAGAGCGCGATCGTGATCGGGCAGTCCGCCGGCGGCTGGGCGGCAATCGCGCTATCAAGCCAGAACCTGCCTTCCGTCAAGGCGCTCATCGTCTTCGCAGCCGGACGCGGCGGACGCGTCGGCGGCAAGCCGAACAACAATTGCGCGCCGGACAAACTGGTCGAAGCCACCAGTGACTTCGGCCGGACCGCGCGAACGCCGATGTTGTGGATCTACACCGCAAACGACACCTTCTTCGGCCCAACCCTCTCCGAGCGGATGCACAACGCCTACACCGCCGCGGGCGGCAAGGCCGAATACCATCTGATGCCGTCGTTCGGCGACGATGGACATTTCTTCTTCGATTCACCGGAATCCATTCCGCAGTGGTCGCCCCTGGTCGCCAAATTCCTCGACAAGCATCGGTAGCGTTCTTTTGAGCGTAATCTCTTCGCAAAACCGGTTCCCACTTCTGCGGATCACGCATGATGGAGGCCAATCATGAGCCGTCGCCTTGCCTTGCAATCGCCCCTCCTCATCTCGCTAGTCACTGCATCGTCACTCCCGTCGCTCCCGAATCTCGCCGTCGCGCAGCAGGCAACGCCTTCTGCGACCGACCAGCCGCGGACAGAAGTCGCGCCGCGCGGCCAGCGCAGCACGATACGCCAGATCACATATGGCGACTGGCAGAAATTCTGTTTCAAGACGCCCGGCACCAATCAGGTGTGCCGCACCACGATCTCCGGCAATTTTGACACCGGCCAATCCGCTGTGCGCGCCGACCTGATCGAACGCGAGGCAGGCGGCAAGGCGCGGCTGCAACTCTTTCTTCCTGTTGGCATGTACCTGCAGGCCGGCGTCAAGCTGACTGTGGATCACGGCAAGCCGCACCATATCCCCTATGTCTGGTGCCTGACCAACACCTGCATCGCTGCCGATGTCGCCGACGCCGCCTTGATCCGCGAAATGGAGAACGGACGAAAGCTGCAGCTTGAAGTCGTCGATTCCAGTGTGCTGAGCGTCAGCACAACGCTGCCGCTTGGCCAGTTCGTCTCGGTGCACCGGGGGGCGCCTGCACGGACATTCAAGCAGGAGATCGATGAATGACGCCCGTTACACAAAGTCGGTGCAGGCGCGCAAGATCGGTTCCATCAACGATTTTGCGGAAAATGGCTTGGTGAGATAGGCGATGCAGCCGGACTCCTGCGCTGCCATGCGGGTGGCGTCACTATCCTTGCCTGTCACGAAGATGACAGGCAGCGCTATCCCTGCAGCTGCCAAGCGATGTCTCACCTCGATTCCGGACTCGCCCTTCAGGTCAATGTCGAGGATCACGCACACCGCCTCGTCGAGATTTTTATGTTTTTGAAATTCGTCAGCTGAGGCGAACAGTACGCTATCAAAGCCGTGCGCACGCAGCAGCCGCCTGACACCCCGCAACATACTGGGGTCGTCATCGACGACAAAAACCAGTCTTCGTTTTGACAAGCGCCGATTCCGCTCTTTGGCTCGACGCCGGCCGAACCACAACCAGCCCCTGTTCGATCGAGTTCCGCCGCACGCAATCGAGCCGCATGGAATCCTGGCGTCGCTGTCGTTATGTATGTCGTGCGCGGCGGGGTTCCAATTGTCCTCTGGAACAATGCCCTGAAGGAGCTGAATTCAACCGCGCGTTGGCCCATTTGCATCGCCGGCAAGGAGGCCGAGCCGCTCGGCAATCGAGACCAGCTCCGCCAATGTCTGCACCCTCATTTTTTCCATCACCCTGTGGCGATGGGCCTTGATGGTGCGCTCGGTCGCGCCCAACTCCCGGCCGATCTGCTTGTTCATCCTGCCCTGCACCACGAGTCCGAACACCTCGCGCTCCCGGGGCGTCAAGGTGGCAAGCAATTCGCGCAGCGAGTCCAGCTTCCGTTTTTGCCCACGCAAACTCTCATGACGTGCCAGCGCCTGCTCGATCGCGCGAAGCAGTTGCTCCGACGAAACCGGCTTGGTGAGGAAGTCTTCCGCGCCGGCCTTCATAGCGCGGACGGTAGTGGGAACATCGCCATAGCCGGAGAGGAAGACGATCGGCAAGGTCGAACCAAGCTGGCTCAGCCGATCCTGCAATTCCGGACCGCTCAGATCGGGTATACGAACGTCAAGGATAATGCATCCCGGCCCGCTCTCATCAGGCAATCGATCAAGCAATTGCTGTGCCGACGGATAGGTTAGGACCGCATATCCAGCCTTCTTCAGGCGGCGCTCGATTGCCGTCCGGAACGAGGCGTCGTCATCGACGACATGAACAACACCCGGCAAGCTTCTTCCTCCCCTGCCCTAAGCAGGTTTAGTGTACCACCAACGGCATGGACATGCGGAAGACCGCGCCGCCTTCGGACTGATTTTCGGCCCATATCCTTCCGTTGTGAGCCTGCACAATGGTACGCGCGATGGACAATCCGATGCCCATGCCCTTCTGCTTTGTTGTAAAAAAGGGGTCAAAGACTTTGGCGAGTTTGTCCGGCGGAATCCCAGGACCCGTGTCGGAGATCGAAACCACCGCCAACGATTCACCATTCAGCTCGGTGCGGCCGATCACGGTGCGGCCATAGGGCATCGCTGACATCGCCTCCATGCTGTTGACCATCAGGTTCAGGATCACCTGCTGCAGTTGGACCGGATCGCCCTTGACTCTCAACTCGCCGGGCGCAGGCTGCAGATAGAGCGCGACATTGCAGGCAGATGCCTGCACCGCGAGGAAACTGAATGTCTCGCGCATGATGCCGTTGAGATCGACATCCCTGATCTCGAACGGCGTCCGCCTCAGGAAACTGCGCAGGCGCCGGATCACTTCACTGGCGCGCAAATCATCGCGCCGGATATCGGCGAGGATCTCCTTCAGTTCCTGGACGTCCGGCGTCGGCGATTCCAGGATCAGTTCCGCCGTCTCGGCATTGGTGAGGATCGATCCGAGCGGCTGATTGAGCTCGTGGGCGATCGATGACGACAATTCGCCGGCGGCAGCCTGCCGGTTGGCATGGGCCAATTCCGAAACACGGCTCTTCGCTTCGCGCTCGGCGTCACCTCGCTTCTTGCGCTCGTGCAGCAGGATTGAGATCAGCGCGCCTTGCAGCAGAATTACCGCAGCAACAATGATGCTCGGTATCCGGTAGGCCTCAAAGAACGTCGGCTCGCGAAACTGGATTTCGCTGCCGGGCGGCAACTGGGATTCAGCGATGTCCCAGCGCCGCTCGCGGTACTTCTCCTTCAGGAGTTGCTGGAGGCTCGCTTCGTAAGCTCCGCCATGGAAGCGCCTGAGATCAAGCCCCTCGGCATAAAGCGTAACGGGTTCTGCCCTTTCGGTGCTGAGCTCCGCACCAAGCGCCGAAAATATCTGATCGTAGAAAGGCCCGCGCAGTTCGGATTGATCGAGATAAAGAATCGCACGCGGCCGCGATTCCGCAGCCCACAGCTCCGCGGCAGGCAGCAGCAGAGCGAACCAGATTAAGCAGGCTTTCGTGAGCTTGCCCACGCATCGCCCGCTTAGGTTTTTGTTTTGTCGCAGGTTCTCCGCGCAAACGCGTTCCGCGTTTGTCGCGAGGGAAAACCGTGAGACTAGTATTCCTCCGATCCGAGCGATCATTGCGGTGCGTTCCCGCTCGCATGGCCGAACAATTAGCACGCTATGGTGAAGATGAGAATATGGACACAATCGTGCACAACGCCAAAGCTATGATTCAAGACTTGTCCTTTGGTACAATGACCATTGAGCCAATAGTTCAGACAGCTGCGGCCGTTGTAAGGAAAGCTGGGTTTTTGGAATTTCGCCAGAAGCCCGGCGGCGGCGCAAGAAGGGACAGGCTTGCGCGGCAGAGAGTTGAGCCATGTTTATCAATCTCAGCGCCAATCCGGCGAACCGTCCCAGATTCCTTGGCGAGCTCGGGGCGCTGTCCCAGTCCGAAGTCAGTCTAAGCGAATTCAAGTATAATCGCGGCACGGAGATATTCGGAGAAGCCGAGCCTGCCGAATACATCTATCAGGTGATCGACGGTTCGGTGCGGAGCTACAAGCTCCTGTCCGACGGCCGCCGCCAGATCAACGCGTTTCACCTGGTCGGCGATATCTTCGGGCTTGAGAATGGCGGCACCCACCGCTTCACCGCCGAAGCGATCGTCACCACCACCGTACGCCTGATGAAGCGCACCAGCCTGGCGCACATCGCTGAAACTGACGCGGTGATTGCGCGCGACCTGCTCAACATGACCGCAATCAATCTGCAGCATGCCGAAGACCATATGCTGCTGCTCGGACGCAAGACCTCGCTCGAACGCGTGGCGGCCTTCCTGCTCGAGATGGACCGTCGCCTCACGGCAGCCGGGGTGATGGCGCTGCCGATGTGCCGCCGCGACATCGCGGATTATCTCGGGCTGACATTGGAGACCGTGTCACGCGCACTGTCAGTGCTGCAGGACAAGGGCATACTCGGCTTTCTTGGCCAGACGCAGCGGCAGATCGTACTCTTCGACCGGCCCAAGCTCGCCGAACTCGATCTTTAGATTTGCGCATCACGCAAGACCGCCGAACCATGCACCGAAATATCCGGCGTAGAGCGCCGGGTGTTCGAGATTCATGGAATGACCGATACCGGGCACAGTTACCAGCCGACAGTGCGGCATGGCATTTGCCATGCGCTTCAGGTCGGTCGGTGAAATCCAGCCGTCCTTTTCGCCCCAGAGCACGAGGTGGGGCTGCGTGATCTCTGGCATGCGACGCGCCAACTCACCGCTCTCGCGTTCGCGGTTGAGATTGAAGGGCGTACCGATCCAGATGCCTTCCGAGACGCTGAATGACTGCTCCACTATTCGCTCGAAGAAGGTCCGGGATTCGCCAAGCCCATCACGAAACCGCGGCACGGCGTTGGGTGCGAGGCTTTCCGGCACGAACAGCGAGGCGGCCGCGGTCGCCATCACCGCACGGGTGACCTCGTGGCTTGCCATCATGGCGCGAAACAGGCCGATCTGCTCCGTGCTGAAGGCCATGCCGAGCGGCGTGATCGGATCAAGCGCAAACACCCGGCCGAACCGATCCGGCTGCATCAGCAGCATGCGTGCGGCGATAATGGCGCCAGTCGAGTGGGTCGCGAGATGGCAGAACGAAACGTTGAGCTGATCCAGCGCCGCCAGCATGTCCTGCGCATGCTGCTGCATCGAGTAGTTGGTGTAGTCGGCCAGCGACGCGGGCCGGTCGCTGTCGCCGCAACCGCGCCAATCGATCCCGATGACGCGCAGGCCGGCAGGAAACAGCGGCGCAGCAAGGCTGATCCAATCCTTGCTGGCGAGGTTGCCATGGATGAAGACGACTGTGACGTCGCCTCTGCCCCATTCCCGCCAGCCTAGCTGGACCTCACCCGCCTGCACTCGCAGCATCTGACACCTACTTGTTCAAGCCCGCCGTCGGCGACGTCCCAGCCGAGCTCTCGGGTACCGGCGCCGCCGCCGAGACCGTCGCGCCATTGATAAGACGGTCGGTCGACAGCGGCGAGCTGGTGTCGACGCTGCCGGTGGTCACGAAGTCGGTCACGTCGGCCGGATATTCCACCGGGTTATCCGTATGGATGAAATGCCCGGTGTTCGGGTAGATCTTGAGGATCGGCCGATTGCCCGCGAGCCTCATCCGCGTCATGAACGGCGTGATGATGTCGCGGCCGAGGTCCTTCAATCCATTGAAGGCCGTGCCCGGAATGAACGGCTCCTTGTCACCAAAGGCGAGGAAGATCGGAACCTTGATCTGCGTCAGCCTCTCATAGAGGTTGTTGGGATCGTCCTGCTGCAGCTCCGCGACCATCGTATAGACGTCGAAGATGAAGACGTTGGCCCATTGCTCCAGCTCCTTCGGATTGCCCTTGATCAGACCGACGCGCTGCTCGGTGTGGAAGCGGGCATATTCGCTGTCATTCTTGAAGTAGCCGCTCGGGCTTTGGGTGACGACGCCTGTCACAGGATCACGCTTGTTGAAATAGAAGAAGTCGCGAACACCCTGCTCAGACCGCGCCATTTCGCTGGCAAGAATTCCGGTCTGATCCCAGGTCTGCTTCCACTTGTCGAAATCGCGTGCAAAGGATGGATCGAACAGCCGCAGCGTCTTGCCGGGCGCGATCGTCACCTCACGCGGATATTCCTCAAGACCTGCGGGCGCTTCGAGCACAAGGCTTGAGACCGCTTCCGGCCATGTCAGCACATAGCCCATCACCAGCTGGCCGCCGAGCGAGTGGCCGAGATAGGACGCCTTCTTGACACCAAGCTGATTGACCACAAGTTCATGCACGACATCGCGCATGTCCTGCATCGTCCGCGCCGGGCTTTTGTCAAGATTGCCGGGGCCCGACATGCCATAATGCGGCAGGTCAGGGACGATCACACGAAGGCCGCTGCGCAGCGCATACTGCATGATGTTGCCGTAATGGCCGCCAAAGGCGCCCTTGCCGTGGATGATGACGAGGACCTTCGGATTTTTCTCAGAGCCGGCATATTCGTCCATGTAGCCGATCTGCCAGGTCGTGCCGGCGCCATCCTTCACGTCTGCATATTTGACCGGATAGGGATAGGTCACATAGTTCTTCCAGAAGGATTTCCTGGGATCGATGTTCGACGCAACACCCGGCACGCGATAATTCTTGTCGACATATTGCTGCGCCTTGTCGAGTCGATCGACATCGTTCATGAACGCGACGAACTTGGGATCGTTCTTGTGATGATTGATGATCGGGAAGACGCCGTAGTGCGCGACGGGGCTCGCTTCAGAGATCAGCTCGGCGCCGGGGATATTTTCAACCGCCTTCTCCGCGAGCTTGAAATTGAGCCAGTTGTCGTTGGTGATATGCATCACCAGCGTACGCGCCCGGATTCGCCCGAGGTCCGCATTGATGTTGTGGATCTCGCCAACCCGGTTGCGCCAGACGAGATCCACCGCATCGTAAAGCTCGGCGCGGTTGTTTACGCTGCTGCCGGCCTTCTCATTCGGCGGTTCCCAATAGAAGATTTCCGGCTGCACCGCCGCGAAGTTTTGGGTTGAGCGATATCCTAAGTCGTACCCGGTCAGCCCGAGCACAGACCAGCCGAACGCAACGCCCGCGCGCGGATGTTCGTCGACAGGCAACTTGTAGTAATCGCCATGGGTTGATTGCCAGGCAGGATCGGATTCGATCGCGGCCGTCATCAACTGAAAGGTCCAATTGCCGACGGGATCGCCTGCGTCCGACTGCGTCGTGCCGCCGATCGGCATCAGCGCGCTGACAAATTCCGGATGCATCACGCCCCAGACATAAGTCTGCGTACCACCCATCGAGACGCCGGTGACAAGCGCCACCCGCGCAACCCTGAGCTTGTCGCGGAGCAGCCGGTAATTGGCCTGCACCATATCGAAATAGCTGTATTGGGGAAACTTGATGCCAAGCCCGTCGGACGGTTTGCTCGCGCCCCAGGTGCCGAGAGGATCGACCATGATGACATAGTAGCGGTCGGTGTCGATCGGACGGCCGGGGCCGATAATCGGCACGCCACCGGACAACTTGGCACCCTTCACCCATTGCTCATACATGTCCGTGGAGTCGCCCGAATAGTACGAGTTGATGACGACTGCATTGGTGATTTCGCCGGCGTCATTCTTTCGCGGCGTGCCAATCGCAATATAGGCAGTGCGCAACCTGCCTCCGCCGAGCGATTCCAGCGTCACCCCATCCTCGCCACCATCCACCCACTTCGACGGATTATCGAGATCGTATCGGCCACCAAGGCGGAAGTTCGGGATCTCGTAGTATTGCTTCAGCCCGTCGTGCTGCACCTGAGACGACCGGCGGGTGAATGGGGGATCGGCGGCCAGCGCCAGCGAAACCGAGCTCAGCAACAGGATAAAGGCGACAACGAAGCGCTTCATGGCATCTCTCCCGTTGGCGCGTCTTCGACGGCTCGCGCACTCCAGCGAAAGCTAGGAAGCCTCATCGAACGACTCTTTGACTTATCTCAAGGGTCGATGTCGCAAAGCGGCGAGCGTGAACCACACGTCTCGCCGGAGGCTGCCATGCCGTACCTCTCCCACGGCTCCTATCGGATACGCTATGAGCTGGAGGGGCCCGACAATGGACCGGCCTATGTGCTCGTCAACGGGCTTACGCAGTATGCTGAGCTCTGGGCTGGCTATCGCACCGCACTGGCAACGAGAAGTTTTCGGGTCGCCACCTTCGACATGCTGGGCCAGGGCGGATCTGACAAGCCCAGGCTTTTCATCAGTCAGGACGATCAGGTTGCAGTGCTGGGGCTGTTGATCGATCAACTCGGCCAAGGCCCGGTCTTTCTCGGCGGCATCAGCTTTGGCGGCCTTGTTGCGCTGCGTTATGCGATCGCTCATTCCGACCGGCTGACAGGGCTGGTGGCGATGAGCGCCTTTGCCGAGCTATCACCTCAGCTCGCGCTGCTCGGCAATGCGCTGCGCACCGGATTGATCCTCGGCGGGACGAGCTACCTCCAGGACCTGCTGCTGCCGATGAACCTCTCCGATGCCTGGCTAGGACCGTTGCTGGGCGATCTGGAAGCGGTGAAGCGGCAGGGCTGGCTTACCAACGACGTATACGCGCTGCAAAATCTGATGGAGTCCTTTCTCGGCTTCGAGCCGCTCACGCCGCAATTGTCGGCGATCACGGTGCCGACCCTGATCCTGAACGGTGAGTTCGATTTCCTCACCCCCCGTTCGCTGCACGAGACACTGCGCGTAAACATTCCCGACAGCGCCCTCGTCATCATTCCGCACGCCTATCATGCCTTTACTCTGGAAAAACCTGAACTGGTCGCCGACCTTCTCGCGACCTTCGCCGAGGATGTGTTGGCTAATCGCTGGAAAGGAGGCAAATCGGTCTGGATTGCGCCCGAGCAGGCGGGCGCCGAACTGATCCCCTTCCCGCCGGACCAGGATCATCTGCGCGCAATCCCGAAAGTGACGGTGCGGGCATGAGTCTGTTTCTGGGCCCACTCGACCCTTTGGGCCGCGTCCCGCCGCGACAACAAACCCGCGTTGCTACTTTCCTGATCTCGGCCCATGGCGCACTGGCGCGGCAACTCGCTTTCACCTTGCCCTGGCAGATGAACGCAGGCTGGCAAACCGAGCTCAACGCGCAGTTCTACCGCGAGGCCGAGATCGTCTCACTCTTGCTGCGCGCAACGTCCTGGGTCATCGACCCGGAACTCCTGATGTTGTCCGCATCCTGGGAAACGGCCTGGCTGCCTAGACCACTTGCCGGCCTCTCCGACAGATCCTCCGACAAATCCCTGGCGCTGAATATCGATATCGCCGCCCTCGGCCATGCCCTGCATGCAGCCATCCGGCCTGCCGCGCTGTTGCCGGACAAGGTGTTGGCGGAAGATCCGTTCGTGATGGCGCTGCGCCGTATCGAGTTTGAAAGCGGCCGGCTGATTCAGGCGCAAATTCTGTTCCTAAAGGGTCGGGACCTTCTCCTTTGCCGTGAAGCCGTCAACAGCGCCGTCGAAAGCCGGCACCATCAGGTTCGCAAACTCTGGACGGAGATGCTGGCCAGCATCGGAGTCGCCGAGAAGACGGCGTGAGTACGTGATCCCTTGACTCAAATCAAAGCTCGTCCTTCCGCACGTCCCAGGCTCCCATGCGAGCGACCGGAGGCCTGCCATGAAATCCGTTTCCGCCGAAGAAGCCGTCGCGATGATCCCCAATGGCGCGACCATCATGGTCGGAGGCTTCATGGGCGTGGGCACGCCGGAACGGCTGCTCGACGAACTGGTGCGGCAGAAGAAAAGCGAGCTCATCATCATCGCCAATGATGCCGCGGTGCCCGGCCGCGGAATCGGAAAGCTGTTCGACGCGTCGTTGGTTTCGGCGCTCACTGCGAGCCACATTGGGTTGAACCCCAACGTGCAGGAACAGATGATGGCCAAGAAGCTCTCGGTGTCGTTGGTGCCGCAGGGGACCCTGGTCGAGCGCATCCGGGCCGGCGGCTCCGGTCTTGGTGGCGTGCTGACGCCGACCGGCACCGGCACAATCGTCGAAGAGGGCAAGCAGCGGATCGAGATCGGCGGTAAGCACTTCCTTCTGGAGACGGCGCTGCGCTCGCAATTCGCACTCGTGCACGCTTTCCTGGCCGACTATCTCGGCAATCTCTCCTACGCCCTCACCGGCCGCAACTTCAATCCGGTGATGGCGATGGCTGCTGACACTGTTCTCGTCACCGCAGATCATATCGTTCCCGTTGGGGTGATCGCCCCAGACCACGTCGTGACCCCTGCCCCGCTCGTCGACTATCTCGTTGCCAATGGGTGAAGTCATGGACCCCCAAACGATCATCGCAAAACGTGTAGCGCGCGAGCTTCGTCCGGGAAATCTGGTCAATCTCGGCATTGGCATTCCGACCCTGGTCGCGAACTACGTGCCGTCGGGGCTCAACGTGTTTTTCCAGTCGGAGAATGGCCTGATTGGCACGGGACCGATCCCCGAACAGGGCATGGCACATCCCTTGTTGACCGATGCCGGCGGCCGGCCGATCAGCGCTCTTCCCGGCGCATCGACCTTCGACAGCGCGATGTCCTTCGCCCTGATCCGCGGTGGCCATGTCGACATCACCGTACTCGGCGGCCTTCAGGTCGATGCGGAGGGACATCTCGCCAACTGGATGATCCCCGGCAAGATGGTGCCGGGCATGGGAGGCGCGATGGACTTGGTCTCTGGCGCCAGGCGCGTCGTCGTCGCCATGCAGCATGCAGCAAAGGGCAAGTCGAAGATCGTGCGCAAATGCGGATTGCCACTGACTTCAGAACGGCCGGTCGATCTTGTTGTCACCGACATGGCGGTGATCGGCTTTGCCGGCGGGAAGATCACGCTGCTTGAAACAGCGCCCGGCGTGAGCATCGCGGAAGTGATGGCAGTGACGGAGGCTGAGCTTTCGATTCCGGACAAGGTCCCAGAAATGAAGCTTTAGAGCGTTTACCGATCAGGTTGGATTGCTCCATAGAACCCCGCTCCAGCGACAACCACTATGTGGAGTACGCGACCATGCGGATATTCAACGGCTTCGACGAGATCAAGGCGGCTGTCGGCACCGAGATCGGAGCAAGCGACTGGTTCGAGATCACGCAGGACCGCATCAACAAGTTCGCGGAAGCCACCTGCGACGAGCAGTGGATCCATGTCGACCTGGACAGGGCAAGACAGGAGATGCCTGGCGGCAAGACCATAGCCCATGGCCTGCTTTCGCTCAGTCTGGCGCCGATGTTCGTCCGCTCCGTCATGAGAGTGAACGGATTGAAGAACACGCTGAACTACGGCGCTGACCGCATCCGCTACATCTCGCCAGTGCCCGCCGGCTCGAAGTTGCGAGGACGCGTCACGATCGCGGAGGCCGAAGACGTGCCGCCCGATGGCTTGCGGGTCAACTACCATCTCGTGATAGAGATCGAGGGTGGCCAGCGCCCGGCGTGCGTCGCCGAGCTGATCGCGCTGCATTTGCGCTGAACGCGATGATTTCAAATGGAGCCAGCCTTACCGCGTCATAGGCAAAGCCCTTGCCGTCGAAACGGGGCCGTCTGCGAATGGCTGCGGCTCGCGCTCAAGGGCCTTGCAACGCGCTGGCTCCGCTTTCTCAAGAGTCGGAGACTCCGGCAAACCCGAGGCGGCTCAGTTCTGACAATAGAGCGTCTTGCGCCACCACTTCCTGACCGCTCTTTTTCTTTCAACGCTTGCACAAATTTGTTCAATCAAGCCGCGCAGCAATCACAGCAGCCTATTCATTTTGTCGCCGCATTTCCATGGCGTAAGCGGCTGGCTCTCATAGAGCATACTCTCACTCACAGCGGTCCGGCTTCACTTCTTCGAACAGGTGGTGTTGCCGGCAACTCGGGCTGTCGTTGTTCTTGGAACCTTCGGCAGCCCCTTTTTCTTGCCGCATCAACTTCCTGCGGTGACGCATCTCGCCGTGCTTTCCGGATCACACTCAGTCAATAATGTGATAGCCGCCGTCTATATACATGACGCTGCCGGTCATCAGTTTGGCGCCGTCGAGCGCCAGGAATGCTGTTGCCGCGCCGACATCGTCGATGCTGACGAGGCTTCGCGTCGGTGCCTTGGATTGTGCCTTGTCCATCAGCTCGTCGAATTCCGGGATGCCGGATGCCGCGCGCGTCGCCAGCGGCCCCGGCGAGATGGCGTGAACGCGGATGCCCTTCGGGCCAACCTCGGCGGCGATATAGCGCACAGCGGCTTCGAGGGCGGCCTTGGCTACACCCATCACGTTGTAATTCTGCACCACCATCTGGCTGCCGTAATAGGTCATGGTGAACATCGTGCCGCCGCGCTTCATCAGAGGTTCGGCGAGATGCGCCATGTGCATGAACGACCAGCATGATACATCCATCGTCTTCAGAAATCCGTCGCGCGACACGTCGATGACGCGCCCGTGCAGTGCGTCCTTCGGCGAAAACGCGATCGAATGCAGCAGGAAGTCGAGCTGGCCCCATTCCTTCCTGATGCGCTCGAACACCTGCTCGATCTCGCCCTCGACCGTGACGTCGAGCGGCATGAAGATCGGCGCCTCCAGCATCTGCGCCAGCGGCTCGACGTGCTTCTTCGCCTTTTCGTTCAGATAAGTGACCGCGAGGTCGGCGCCCAACGCGCGGAAGGCTTTCGCGCAACCCCACGCGATCGACTGATCGTTCGCGATACCGACGATCAGGCCCTTGCGTCCCTTGAGGGCAACCTTGTTCTCGGGAAATACCGGGATGTTCATGACGCCTTCCTTCGTTCGTGGGCGGAGGGGCGCACACCCCACAGGACCGACAATGTGTGCCGCGCGATCATCAATTCCTCATCGGTCGGTATGACGTAGACCGGAGTGGTGCCAGGACGAGAAATCAGAAATGCGTGCCGCGCGTTCTCAACAGGATCGAGCGCAACCCCGAGCCAGCCGAGCCGCTCGGCAATCCGCGCGCGGATGCTTGCCGAGTTTTCGCCAATGCCCGCGGTGAACACGAAGGCATCGACGCCCTGCAGGGCGGCCGCCAGCATCCCTACACTCAGTGCGGCACGATAGACGAAATAGTCTACGGCAAAGGCGGCATTGGGATCTTCGCTCGATTGCAGCTCGCGCATATCGTTGCTGACGCCGGAGAGCCCCTTCAGTCCACAATCGCGGTAGAGGAAGTTCTGCACACCGTTTGACGACATGCCCTTCTCTGCGAGCAGATACAGGATCACCCCCGGATCGATCTGTCCCGGCCGTGTGCCCATCGGCAATCCGTCGAGTGCCGTGAATCCCATGGTGCTTTCGACACTACGCCCGGCGGAAAGCGCACACATCGATGCGCCGCTGCCGAGATGAGCGACGATAACGCGGCTGCTCGCTATCTCAGGCGCGACCTGGGGCAGAGTCATCGCGATGTATTCGTAGGAAAGCCCGTGGAAGCCGTAGCGCCGCACGCCCTCTTCATAGAGCCGGCGCGGGATCGCGTAGAAATCAGCAAGATCGCCGTGGCCCCTGTGAAACGCCGTGTCGAAGCAGGCGACCTGGGGAAGGCTCGGAAAGTTCGCGAGCAGCGTGCGTATCGGCGCCAGATTGTACGGCTGGTGCAGTGGCGCCAGCGGCGCAAACTTCTCCAGGCGAGAAACGACGCTGTGGTCGATCAGCACCGGTCTGTCATAATCAGAGCCGCCGTGCACCACCCGATGGCCGACCGCAAGCGGCGTGATGCTCAGTCCGTCCCGCAACCAATCCGCCGCGACCTGCAAGGCGGCCGGAATGTCCGGCACATTCTCGATCGGATAGGCGCGGTCGGCCAGCGTATCGCCGCCAGCGCTACTCGCGCGCAACCGCGGACGGCTGCCGATGCCATCAATCTGGCCCTTGATCTGCCGCTGCAACCGACCGTCACGATCCACCGAAAAGACCTGGAACTTGACGCTGGATGAACCCGCATTGACGACCAGGATGGTATCCATGACGATCACGCCGCAACTGTCGTCGCGCGACGGCGGCGCGCGTCGGCATAAAGAGTAGCAACCGCACAGGATGCCAGACGCGCCCGGAGAGAATCCGCGCGCGACGTCAGCACAATCGGCACCCGCGCGCCGAGCACGATGCCGGCCCCGTCGGCCTTGGCGAAATAGGCGAGATTCTTTGCAAGCATGTTGCCCGCCTCGAGATCCGGCACCACGAGGATCTGGGCGCGGCCGGCGACCTCGGACTTGATGCCCTTGATCCGCGCGGCCTCCTTGTCGATCGCGTTGTCGAATGCAAGCGGCCCGTCCAGGAGGCCGCCGGTGATCTGCCCGCGATCCGCCATCTTGCACAACGCCGCCGCCTCGATGGTGGAGGGAATCTTCGACGTCACCGTTTCGACCGCTGACAGGATCGCAACTCTCGGCAAGGTGCCGAAACCGGCTTGCGTGAACAAGTCGATTGCGTTCTGGATGATGTCGCGCTTGCAATCGAGATCGGGGAAGATGTTGATCGCAGCATCGGTGATGAGCACCGTATCGGCATAGGCCGGCACGTCCATCACGAACACATGGCTGATGCGACGTTCCGTGCGCAATCCGGTCTTGGCTGTTACACTCCGCATCAGCTCATCGGTGTGCAGGCTGCCCTTCATCAGCATTTCACCCTTGGCCTCGTGCACCAGTTCAACGGCCTTGGCGGCGGCCGCCTCGCTATGGGGCGCGTCAACAATTTCGCAAGCGCTGATATCGAGGCCATGTTTGGATGCAGCGTTCCTGATCTTCGCAGCCGGTCCAACAAGTATAGGCTTGATCAGTCCTACTCCTGCGGCCTCAACCACGCCGCGCAGCGAGCTTTCGTCGCAAGGGTGCACAACAAGGGTCACAGCCGGCGGGATGGCCTTGGCTGCGGCAATCAGGCGGTCATATTTGCTGTGAGGCCTTGCCTCGTCCATATCCGCGCCTCCCACACTCATCGCCTGACTCCTTGATTCCTCAGCGGCGTCACGACGTTTTCGCCTCGCGTATTGACAGGGGTCCCCCTCGCCTCCCCCGCTCCTTCGCTGACACCAAACAATTTCGCGATGCAGTCCAGACGCTTTGCCGTTTCTCCGGAAATTTCGCCTGCGCTCGACAGTACATCGCGAATTGCAGCGAAGGCGGCGCGGCGCTGTTGCATGTCCTGCGGCAACATTTTTGGAATTGCCGCAAGGCTTGCTTCCTGGTCGATAAGCAGCATGAAGAATTGCTCGCGCACCAGCGTCTTGAATTGTGAAAGCGTCAGGCGCGACTTGGCGTCGTCCCTTCGCATCCGGCGCAAGGCTTCGAGACTTCTCTCATCGACCATGCCCCGTGTCATACCCGCGTAGAGCAATGCGCGGATTCCGCACTCTCTGAGGCCGCCGGTTCCGATGCGCGATTTCAACTCGGCAACGCGCGCCTCAAGAAGCTTGCGATGTTCCTCAGTCATTTCAGGCCGGGGCGACGGATTCGCGTTCGGGTCGATGCCGACCGCAGCCTGCAGCGCGGGCGATCCATAGATGGCAAGGAACAACGATTCGCTGAGCGCCTCCTGGGTATCGCGCCATTTGTCGAGAACACTGACGACGCTCTCGGAGATCATCTCCTGAGCCTTGAGGAACGGATTGTCCTTTGCCGCTGGTTTCCTGTTCTCGCGGACGGTCTCTGCCTCCCTGGCTATCGCCTTCATCACCGGTGTATCGCGGCCAAAGGCCTCATAGCCTACGCGTAGTGGATGCAGATTATGCATCCATTCGGCAATCTGCGGCGTCGCGAAGGCGCGGACCCAGGGCTGGATGAAGTTGCGGTAGTTGAAGAGATTGATTTCGGAGACGCGCTTGGCGGTGGCGAAACGCCGCTCTTCCTCCAGGGAATTGCCACCCATCGCACGGAGATCGTCGAGCGTGCGCCGCTCGCAGCGCATGATCCAGTCGCCTCCGGCAAGATGAGAGTACGCTGTGTCACCGGATTTCGCCTCGAACGTCGCCTCATAGAGGCCGGGCGGCAGCACGTCGATCAGGTCGATGTTGCTGGAAAACTCGGCGTGCTCCTTCTTGGCGACGCCACCGGAGACGAAGATGCCGAGGTGCCCAACGGTTTCATGAACGGTGTAGACGATGGTCTGGCCGTAATATCTGATCTCGTCGATGTCGCGGTAGAGATCGAGAATCCAGTTGAGCGCCTGCTGGGGCGGCGTGATGTTGTCGCCCTTGGAGCAGAACACCACGATGGGAGAGCGGATCTTGCGCAGATCGACCACCTCGCCCTCGGACGTCTTGATCCGGCCAGCAGCGAGGTTGTTGCCGACAAACAACTCATCGACGATGAACTGGATCTCCTCGGCGTTCAGGTTGACATGCCCGCCCCACCAGCGTTCGAATTCGAGATAGCGATCAGCCTCCGTATCCACCTTCGAATAGACGTTATACTGCTTGGTCCAGAGCGTATTCGAGGGATTCATGTTCTCGAAATTCTGCACCAGCCATGCGCCGTCGAACTTGCCGCCGCCGAGATCGCTGGTCAGCGCGGTCAGCCAGCTGCCGCCCAACAAGCCGCCGGAATAGCGCATCGGATATTTGCCGCGGACGCCGGCCCAGTACGACAGCGGCGCGCCGGCGATGATGATGGGTCCGAACAGCTCGGGCCGCAGCGACGCGAGGATCATCACCGCCCAACCAGCCTGGCAATTGCCGATCACGCAGGGCTTGCCGTCGGCATCAGGGTGGAGCGCGATGACTTTTTCAATAAACGTGCCTTCGGCGCGCGCGATGTCCTCAATGGTCTGTCCCGGCACCGGCTCCGGCATGAAGCCGATGAAATAGCAGGGATGGCCAGCCTTCATGGCAACGCCAATCTCGCTGTCGGCCTTGAAGCCGCCGATGCCCGGACCATGACCGGCGCGAGGATCGACGACCACGAAGGGCCGTTTCTTCTGATCAATCGCAACACCGGCAGGCGGCTTGACGCGCACGAGCCCGTAGTTCACTGGCCGCTTCAGATGCCTTCCATCCGCGATCAGTTCGATTTCGTAGTCGAGGACATGAGGGACGGTTTCGGCCAGATGCTCGCGGTACTGCTCGCCGCGGCGACGCATGACATCCAGGAACAGGACGCTGCGCTGACCGCTGTCCACGAGATATTCGAAGGCGGATGCAAATAGAGATGCAAATGGACTTGGCAGTGCATCGCCCGGACTTGTCGACTTGTCCGTCATGACGTCTCATCCTGAGCCTGCCCACTGCACGGTGTCTGCCTTCGAGCGTTGACCCTTGATTTAGGTCAAGGCTGCAATTTGGCGTTCTTCTCACCCGATGAGGCAGTGCCGGCCGGTTCCTCGCGCCCCCAGGCCATCAGCAACTCCCACGCGACCGCCAGGATGATCGGACCGACGAACAGGCCGACGATCCCGTGCGCGAGCGTTCCGCCCAGCACCCCAATGAAGATGACGAGCACGGGCGTGGAAAGGCCGCGTCCCATCAAGAACGGCCTCATGACGTTATCGGAGAGACCGACCAGCACCAGAATAATCGTGATCAGAACCGCAGCGCCGACATCCCTGGCCATCCAGACCCAGATGATGACGGGAAGCAAAACGGGCAGCGATCCAATCTGCACGATGCCGAGCACGAGCACGGCGAAAGCCAGCACTCCGGCGTGAGGCACCCCCACGATCTTCATCACCACGCCCGCGAGCAGCGACTGCACAACCGCAACGCCGATCACACCCTGCGCCACCGTGCGGATTGTAGCGCCCATCAACGCCAGGAAATCGGTCCGCTGCGGCGCCACTTTGATCAGCATGGTTCTGATCGTCGTGACGAGTCGTGGTCCCGAGGGAAACAGGAACCCCGCGATCACCACCGACGCAAGAAACTTGAGCGTGCCGGTGCCGGCGCTGCTGGCGACGGCGATGATGGGGCCCGCCAGCGGTTTCAATTGCGGCGCGAACTGACGAAACGCGGCCTCAAAATTTTCTGATGCTGTTTTCCAGTAGTCAAATAACGGGGGACCGATCAGCGGCCAGTCACGGACGCTGTCCGGCGGCGACGGGATGACGAAATCTCCCGAGGTCAACTGACCGGAAATGTTCAGCAACCCATCAACCAAACCGATGCCAAGCCAGGTCGCCGGTCCGAGAAAAACCGTAAGCACCACGATTGTGATGATGAAGGCAGCCGTCCGCGGCCGATGGCCGAGACGCAGGGACAACCAATCAAACGCGGGATACAGCGCGACCACGAGCACCACAGCCCATACCAGGATCGGGATGAACGGGCTCAGCAGGACGAACGACCAGTAGGCGAGAAAGGCCAAGAGACCAAGGCGGATGGCGATCTGGATCACCTCGTCACCCGGCCGGCTCTGTTGGAACATTCTCGAATGCGCCTCGCCGTTGTCCATCGATCGCTGGCCTCTCAGCCGTGCTTAGCGGACCGTATTGGCAAGTCTTCTTCGCCAAGCTTGATACAGATCAAGCAACGCGTTCCGCGTTCGTCGCGATACAAACCGGTTCCCACCGTCGTATGATGGCCGCCTGCCCGCTGGCGGGAAGACGAGCAGGTCGCGCTAACCAACTGGCGGCAGCATCTCTGCAGCGGACGGATTGTCTACGAATGTTATGCTCACGGCCTCGTGCATCTCATCTTTTCCGTGAGCAAATCGATTGCCTCCATCTTACCGCCGCCACAGGCTCTCAAAGCCTTCTTGTTCTACACGATCGAGTGTCCAGTTGTTGACATGGTAGTGCGGCAAGACGCCCATATAGTCCGTCCCAGGCAGACGCGGACACCAGTCGTCTTCGATCCGGTAAAGGTTCGTATAGCACCAGTCTTCGCTCTTTTGCCGCTGCTCCGTTGCATACTGCTTCAAGTCGGCAACGACCTCCGCCTCGGTCAAGAAACGGAACCCCTTCACCCCATCCTCGCAGACATACAAGGGGTACGACAGGCCTGCCAAATCAAGGACGAAGTGCTTCCCACGGGCTTGGTCCGGAATCAGGCACAGATATTCATCGGCTGCAACTTTGGAGCGGAACACACCCGAGATCCACCGCCTCCGGCCGTCCACAGCCTGAACTACGTACATGCACCAACCTCTTTCCTCGCTTGCAGGTCCGTCCTCACACCTTGTCCGGCCCGACCCGCACCAACTGCTTGCCGAAATTGGCGCCTTTGAGCAGGCCCATGAAGGCGGCAGGTGCGTTGTCGAGGCCTTCGGTGACGAACTCTTTGTACTTGACCTTGCCCTCGCGGACCCATTGCGACATGTCGCGGAGGAAGTCGTCGTGGCGGCTTGAGAAGTCGCTGACGATGAAGCCGCGGATGTTCAGCCGCTTGGTCAATACCGCGCGCATCAGCGACGCCGCCCATTTTGGCGATTTTGTTTCGGTGTCGTTGTAGTGCGCGATCAAACCGCACACAGGCATCCGCGCAAAGAAATTGAACAGCGGAAACACCGCTTCGAACACGGCGCCGCCGACATTCTCGAAATACACATCGATGCCCTTCGGACAGACATCCTTCAGCCTGGCTGCAAAGTCGGGGTCACGGTGATCGACGCAGGCATCGAAGCCAAGCTCGCGCCTGACATAATCACACTTGTCCTTGCCGCCGGCGATGCCGACTGCACGCGCGCCCTTGATCTTCGCGATCTGGCCGACCGCCGAACCGACCGCACCTGACGCGGCCGCAACGACCACGGTTTCGCCCGCCTGCGGCTTGCCGATTTCGAGCAAGCCTGTGTAAGCCGTCATGCCGGGCATGCCGAGCACGCCGACTGAGGTCGAGATCGGCGCGAGCCTGGGATCAACCTTGACGAGACTCTTGCCTTTGGAGATCGCGTGCGTCAGCCACCCTGCCCGCTTCCGCACGATGTCGCCTTTGGCAAACTCCGGATTGTTGGAGGCAATGACCTCACTGACCGTTTCACCCTCCATCACCCCGCCGACCGGCACCGGCGCGGCATAGGAAGGCCCCTCGCTCATGCGCCCGCGCATATAGGGATCGAGCGACAGCCAGATGGTCCGCAGCAGGACTTCGCCCGGACCGGGTGCCGGCACGGCGAATTCCTCAATGCGGAAATCAGACGACTTCGGTTCGCCGACCGGACGCGAGGCGAGAACAATGCGTTTGCCTTGCTGAGGTTTGCCCTGCGACATGATAGTTTCCTCCCTAACTTCCTTTGATCTGTTAGATGCGTGAATTCCAGCTCAAGCGACCCACGATCACCCATCATTCCATCCAGGAAAGCAGCACGCGCAATACGCGTAGTGCATTGTACCCACGAGTTCAGCATACAATCGATGTCATCAGATCAACAGTCCGGCCTGTTGATCGGCGGGTGGGCCGTTGCCCAGGTACTATCAAACTCGTTCCGGGTGATTTCGTATTGAACCAGCTCTGGGTTCCAAAGATCCTCAGGCGGATTGAGCCACCAATCCTCTGGCCCCGTGCGGACTGCATCACCTTTTGCATCGATTTCGACTTGCCTGGTGCGATATCCCTGTGGATCATACTCGATATAATAGATTGATCCCTCTTCGATGTAGTCGGGTCGGCGCAGAAAGATTATGCCGCGCCCCACAAGCGCGCCAAACTGAGGATGGCCGATCTGTCCGGCGCGCAGGTCGCGCAGGTCGTCAAGGCCTGGCTGATGCGTCTTATCGTCGATGGCCACAATCGGGATATTATCATGACGTGCAGCGTTGGCGTCATCGAGGATGACGACCTCAGCATAAGTGCGTATGATATCATCGGCCGATGGGGCGTCGATCCACCAGTAAAGCGCGCCCATGCCATAGTCGTGCATGACGAAATAGCGGGGCATCGGCGTTCTCCTCATCGCATAGCCATGAAGGTCGCGACTCAGCCAGCTTTTCAACTGAGCCCTGATAGCGATCGAGCGCTTGCGAAACCCATCGCTATATAGCCAAGAATCTGAGTGCGATACCGCCCCACACCCCGGCCTTCCTAAGGCCCGCAGGAGTTGAATTGACCAAACTCACACCCCGCCCGGATAGTTCGGGCTTTCGCGCGTGATCGTGATGTTGTGGGCATGGCTTTCGCGCAGGCCCGCGCCGGTGATACGGACGAACTGCGCCTTGCTGTGCAATTCGGCGATGTCGCGGGCGCCTACATAGCCCATCGCCGCACGCAGGCCGCCGGCAAGCTGATGCATGACATTGGCCACGGGGCCCTTGTACGGCACCTGGCCTTCGACACCTTCGGGCACGAGCTTCAGCGTATCCTTGATGTCCTGCTGGAAGTAGCGGTCGGCCGAACCGCGCGACATCGCACCGACCGAGCCCATGCCGCGATAGGCCTTGTAGGAACGGCCCTGCCACAGGAACACTTCGCCGGGCGTCTCATCCGTGCCGGCGAGCAGCGAGCCGACCATCGCGATATCAGCGCCGGCAGCGAGCGCCTTGGCAAAGTCGCCGGAATATTTGACGCCACCATCCGCGATCACCGGGATATCGGCTTTCTTCGTGGCTTCCACCACCTCCATGATCGCGGTGAGCTGCGGCACGCCGACGCCGGCGACAATGCGCGTCGTGCAGATCGAACCCGGACCGATGCCGACCTTGATGCAATCGGCGCCCGCGTCGATCAGCGCCTGCGCACCTTCCACCGTAGCGACATTGCCGGCGACGACCTGCACCGAATTCGACAACCGCTTGATACGGCTGACGGCCTGAAGCACGTGCCTGGAATGACCGTGCGCGGTATCGACAACAATGAGATCGACATCGGCATCGATCAACCGCTCGGTCCGCTCATATCCGGCGTCGCCCACCGTCGTCGCCGCGGCGACCCGCAGGCGCCCATGCGCGTCCTTGCAGGCGAGCGGATGCGCAACCGCCTTCTCCATATCCTTCACGGTGATCAGCCCGACGCAGCGATATTGATCATCGACGACGAGCAGCTTTTCGATGCGATGCTGGTGCAGCATACGCTTGGCCTCGTCCTGGCTGACACCCTCGCGCACCGTGACGAGGTTCTCATGCGTCATCAACTCGGAGACCTTTTGCCGCCGATCGGTCGCAAAGCGCACGTCGCGGTTGGTGATAATGCCAACCAGTCTGCCTGGAGTGTTCTTGCCGCCGCCGGTGACCACGGGGATGCCGGAGATGCCGTAGTCCTTCATCAGCTTCAGTGCATCATCAAGCGTGGCCTCGGGGCTGATGGTCAGTGGGTCTACCACCATGCCCGACTCGTACTTCTTGACCAGCCGCACCTGTGCCGCCTGGCCATCGGGATCGAAATTGCGGTGGATGACGCCAATGCCACCGGCCTGCGCCATGGCAATCGCCATGCGCGCCTCGGTGACCGTATCCATCGCGGAGGCCATGATCGGAATATTGAGCAAGATGGTGCGCGTGACGCGGGAGCGAATGTCGACCTCGGATGGCATCACCTCCGAAAGGCCCGGCTTCAGCAGCACGTCGTCAAATGTGTAGGCTTCGCGGATACCTTGTCCGGGACCTTGAAGACCTTGCACTGTCGCCATCGCCAACTCCTTCATCTGGCAGAAACCTGCCCTAAACAGTTACGGATGAGCGCCGCCTTCGGTGTGCCTGTTGGCATCACCGTCAATTCGGAGCCCATCGGTGGGGTTGACGGCGGTCGATAGCACGCCGGGACGATGAATCAAAGTCATTCGGCCCGATTGCCAGCCATGCACAGGTTTTTTGCGCAGCTCCGGAACCTGCTTAGTTCGGATAACCGGGCGGCGGACCGTGCTGGCGGATCGCGTCCACGACCTCCCGATGCCGCCGCTCCTGCCGCTTCATGTGCACGGCGATGACGGCATGGGCCGACGGCACCAGGAACAGGATGTGGAAAAAGAGGCCGAAAATCACGCAAAACACGATCAGTACGAGATTGAAGATCGCCGAAAACGGCTGTCCGTTCAGGAGCAGACCGATCGGCGGCACAAGAGCGGCAAGGATGTAGATCATTGCGGGATCTCCGGCAGACAGAGCAAACCTGGAAAGACTTTCCATCACCCCTGCATTCACGCAGCATTTAGGAGCCATGCGCGGTTCCGCAATGGCCTCGCGATGGCGACGGTGATAAGCCCCGTTCCCTATCTCTTTCTGATTTCCATCACTTTTCCGACATGTCGGTCGACAAGCAACGCGTGATTCCGCTGATCGTGGCCACTGCCCTGTTCATGGAAAACATGGACTCGACGGTGATCGCCACCTCGCTTCCAGCGATCGCGGCCGACATCGGCACGAGCCCGCTGACGCTGAAGCTCGCGATCACCTCTTATCTGCTCTCGCTGGCCGTGTTCATCCCGGCGAGCGGCTGGACTGCTGACCGCTTTGGCGCACGGCTGGTGTTCGCGATCGCGGTCAGCGTCTTCATGGTCGGCTCGATTGGCTGCGCACTGTCATCATCGGTGCATCACTTCGTGCTCGCGCGCATCGTGCAAGGCATGGGCGGCGCGATGATGACGCCAGTCGGACGGCTGGTATTGCTGCGCTCAGTCGACAAGAGCGCGCTGGTCAACGCGATGACCTGGGTGACGGTGCCGGCCCTGATCGGCCCGGTGGTCGGCCCGCCGCTTGGCGGCTTCATCACAACTTACGCGTCGTGGCACTGGATCTTTCTCATCAACATCCCGATCGGGCTGCTCGGCATCGTGATGGCCTTGCGCTTCATCGATCCCATCAAGAGTGAGACTCGGGAGCCGTTTGATCTCTACGGCATGGTGCTCGCCGGCGTCGGGGTTGCCGGAATCGCGTTCGGGCTATCGGTCGCGGGCCTGAACCTGTTGTCCTGGATCACCGTCTCTTCTCTGATCGCCGTGGGCTCGATCTCCATGACACTGTACGTGATCCATGCGCAGCGAACGAGATCGCCGGTGCTCGATTTCTCGATGCTGAGGATCACGACGCTGCGCGCGACCATCATCGGCGGCTTCATGTTCCGACTCGGCATCGGCGCACTGCCGTTCCTGCTGCCGCTGTTAATGCAGATCGGGTTTGGTCTGTCGCCGTTCCGATCCGGCCTTGTCACGTTCGCCTCCTCGCTTGGCGCCATGGGCATGAAGGCGCTCGCGGCACGCATTATCCGCACTTTCGGCTTCCGCAATTTGATGACCGTTAATGCCGTCATCAGCTCGATATCACTGGCCGCCTGCGCGCTGTTTACGCCCGCGACCCCGCTGCTGCTGATCATGATCATCCTGGTGGTTGGTGGCTTCTTCCGCTCGCTGCAATTCACCGCGATCAACACCGTCGCCTATGCCGAGGTCGAGAATGCCCAGATGAGCCGCGCCACAACGCTGGTGGCCGTGAACCAGCAGCTTGCGATTTCAGCCGGCGTTGCGCTCGGCGCTTTTTCGGTGGAGACGACGATGTCGCTGCGCCAACTCGGCGAGCTCGACGCCACAGCGTTCGCCCCGGCCTTCCTCGTCGTCGCGCTGGCATCCGCAACATCGGCCTTTTTCTTCTGGCAGATGCCTGACGACGCCGGGCATGAAATTTCGGGCCGCAAGGCAGTGGAGATTTCCAGCCGCAAGGGAGCCGCGAAGGCCGCCGTGAAGACGGCAAGCGAGACCACCAGCGACGCGCGCGACCAACGGCTGGGATAGCTGTGCCTTGTCGTCATTCCGGCGCAGTGGCCGCCCCACCCCGAAATCCCATCGCCAACACATAACGCTCTGACGAATCCTGCCGGCTTGCGGTAGGCTTGACGTGGCGGACAGTTGCGAAATCGCGCTTGAGCTGCGCGAGCAGCTCGGCGTCGGCGCCACTTTGAAAGACTTTTGCCAGAAACGTCCCTCCGGGCTTCAACACGTCGCAGGCAAAGGCGGCGGCGGTCTCGACGAGACCGACGATGCGCAGTTGATCGGTCTTGCGATGACCGGTGGTGTTGGCCGCCATGTCCGACATCACTACATCCGCGCGGCCGCCGAGCATCGTGGTGAGTTCATCCGGCGCATTGTCGGCCATGAAGTCGAGCTGCATGAAATCGACGCCGATAATCTCCGGCATTTCCAACAGATCGATCGCCACGACCTTGCCCTTGCCACTCCCCTTACCTTCCACCGCGCCGACGCGCTTGGCGGCGACCTGACTCCAGCCGCCGGGCGCGGCACCGAGATCGACCACAGCCATTCCCGGTTTCAGAAGATGATACTTGTCATCGATCTCGATCAGCTTGAAGGCCGCGCGCGAACGAAAGCCTTCGCGCTTGGCGCGCTCGACATAGGGATCGTTGAGTTGACGCTCCAGCCAGAGCTTTGACGACAATTTGCGCTTGCCACCACTCTTGACCGTGACACGGAGCCGGCCGGTTGTGTCCTTTGCCATCGTCTCACCAACTCCGGTAATTGCTCAAGTAAGGCCAGAGCGGCTCCACGCGTGCGGTGCTCCATCTCTCCCTTAGGACTGTCCGATTCACACACTCTTGACCGGCAAACTGTGTCGTCAAGACGAGCTTCTGTGGGTTCCCTCCCCCCTTGTGGGGGAGGGTTAGGGAGGGGGGTAGCCACAGACTCTGGAG
>JGI24705J35276_12238559_pt1 | contig 26681 bp, 24 predicted proteins | sample TergutNt197P4_FD_35276 | JGI IMG/M metagenome (IMG submission 35276) | reverse complement strand
GTAACATAATAGAAAATATGTTACCCTGTGCCTTTTATACTACTTGTTTATTTGATTTTATATGTTCGGCTGTTCATTGACATTTTCATAAATGTGAATTTTAAACTTTTTTGCACCCACAATCAATGCTGTTTATTATGGTATGGTATTTTATTTTAATAAAGCATATTGTGACATTTACTACTACTGCGACTGGCCAGCGTGGAAGAATTAAATGCCATGATAATATAAAAAAAGGTGGGTTGTAAAAATGAAAAAAGTTTTGCTAACAGTACTCGCAACTATGTTAATGATTGTTCCCTTTTTTATTACAGCAGTTTCTGAAACAAGTTTGGCAATAGAAATGACCGATAACGAATATTTACCTTTTGAACTCTACGTCATAGATAATGATGATACAACCGCAACCGTAGTCTGCTCTGTGCTTGTTGATGAGGAATATTCACTAATTATCAGCAAGAGCGGTACCAAGGACAGTGAACAAGTTACAGATGGTCTGCCATTCTTTGTAGATTTGGAAGATGAATATGCGATTTGCTTCAAACTTACTAACGAAGAAGGTATTCTGTATTATTACGATGGCTATATTTCTGTAGAAATGAATTCCGAAATAGCAACCTTGGATATCAGGGATTTTATTCTTAATATAATCTCTGATTATGACAATGCACCGGAACCAATGGAGATTGCTGCCGATCGGTACGAGATTGAACCGAACGATATATATACTCAGGCAGATAGAACCTATGATGATGACAATATGTATGGCCGAATTTACTCCACCAGCTCTGATATTGACTGGTTTAAGGTCTCTTTTTCACGTTCCGGTAGCACAAATTTTTGGCTTGGCAATATACCTTTAGGATGTGATTATGATTTATTCTTATATGCATCGAATGGGACAACACAGCTAGATTCGTCAAGAAACGGTAATAACGCCAACGAATTAATAACCTATAATGTTTCAGCTAACACAGATTATTATGTCAAAATAACTTCCTGGTCAGGGAGTTCCAGCCAATACTATACATTCAGAGCTAGGAACACTACTTCTACGCCTACCACCTATTCAATCAATGTTTCTATTGCCGCCGGAAGCGATAATATGAATCGGGCAGAGTTTTATACATCAGGCTCAGCTATTATTGAAAGCACGAATTTGACTTCCGGCAGTGATCCAGCTTTGTACAATTCTTCGGGCAGCCGCATTGCTGACGATGAGGCAGGGAATCAGCACTGGCGCTACTCTGCGGTTTCGGGTACTCATTATTATGCAGGAACCTACAGTAACGGCGCTGCAACCTACAAGATTACATCTACCGCGCCAATCACTCTTGTTCGCAATGGTTCATCGAATCCCGCTTACTCAATTAACGTCACTATTGCAGCTGGAAGTAATAATACAAATCGCGCCGAGTTCTATACAACAGGCGCGGCGACCATAGAGAGTACAAATTTAACTTCCGGTAGCGACCCATCTTTATATAACTCTTCGGGTACTAGGATTGCAGACGACGAAGCAGGAAATTCGCATTTCCGTTACTCAACGTCATCAGGCACTTATTATTATGCCGGTACATATAGTAATGGTGCGGCAACCTATAAAATTACGTCTACCGCTCCAATCACCCTAGTTCGTAATGGTTCAACCAATCCTGCATACTCAATCAACGTCACTATTGCAGCCGGAAGTAATAATACGAATCGCGCCGAGTTTTATACAACAGGCGCGGCAACCGTTGAGAGTACAAATTTGACTTCCGGTAGCGACCCATCCTTATATAACTCTTCGGGCACCAGAATTGCCGACGATGAAGCAGGAAATTCACATTTTCGTTACACAACGTCATCAGGCACTTATTATTATGCCGGTACATATAGTAACGGCGCGGCAGCTTATAAAATCACGTCTACCGCTCCAATCACCTTAGTTCGCAATGGTTCAGCAACTCCCGTCACGCCAGGTACGGCCACCATAACAAGCCCAACCGCCAGCGGTACAACATATGCAATAAACAACAGTTACTCATATAGCTATTCAGCAAGCAATGCAACCAAGTATCACGTCGCCGTAAAAATAATAACCGGCAACCCCGATCCAACTAGCTCAAATGAGGCAGGATATTCTGTATTGGAAAACCTGAATGCAACAGCCGCATCGCAAAGTTTTACCATTTCTAACAGTAGTACTTATGCGGGTCTATGGGTGAAGCTATATGTAAGAGGCGGCAACAGCGCAAGTGTTTATGGCGACCCTGCAATAAAATACGTACAGATCAAACCGTTAACCCCCACTTTAAATAATCCATCTCTATCGGGTAGCACAGTTAGCTTAAGCTGGAGTTCTGCTTCCGGAGCCGCCAGTTATAATCTATACAGATCGACAACGGCAACCGGGGCATACTCACTGGTCAAGAATGTGACCACAACAAGCACTACAGACAGTCCTGGCACAGGTACTTTCTATTACAAAGTCGCGGCAGTGGCTAAAACAACTACTTCAACGGACTCAAGAATACTCTCTAAAGGAGTAACAGGAGATCAGTCAGCATATAAAAGCATAAACGTACAAGTCACAACGCCAACAATCAGCAGCTTCACGACAAATAAAACTTCCTATAACGTAGGGGAAACTGTACAGTTCAGCGGCTCAGCATCGAACTTCTCAAGCTGGAAGATTGTGTGGCTTCAAGGCAGTACCGAAGTAGCTTTGGCCAGCATCCAGAACAATACGACTATCAGCTATTCAGCAGCGGCCAACAATACGGCCTACACAGGCGCGAAGCTGTATGTTTACCCACAGACAAGCGGCGGCGGAACGGCTGTGACTAGGACGGTATCGTTCAGCGTCACAAATGTTCCATCCGGCGATAAATATGAGCCAAACAACATTATGTCAACAACAGGATCAACCAGTATAGCTAATAACGTGACGATAACTGACGCAAATATCCATGCTGCTTCTGATGTTGACTACTATAGATTTACGCTGACTTCAACATCCAACGTTACCGTTAATCTCAGCAACATCCCCGCCAACTGTGATTACGACCTTAGGCTGCTTGATAGTGCCGGTGGGGTAAAGGGAAGCTCTGCAGCTTCAGGTAATAATCCAGAAAGCATTACCGTAAATAACTTGGCTTCTGGAACATACTATATTTATGTTTATCCCTGGACAGGTAAGGCGAATAATTATTCAAGCGCTTACTATCGGCTAGCATTAACCTCTTCTACCTCATACCCAAGTATCACGCTATACACTGTTCCACTGTATCAGCAACAAACAAGTAATACCTGCGGTAGTGCGGGCGGTAGAATGATCTTAGCGCACTATGGGATAAATATTTCTGAGCAAACTTTTGTAAATAAAGCTACAGAACTTGCTGGATCAGATGATTATACTTTTGTGTATGTTGTTAAAAATACGCTTAATTGGTTCTTGGAAAACTACCATAATTCAACAAGATACAAATATGTCAATGTATCTTCATACACAACGCAACAGTATACAAACTTGGTTTTGAATAATATCTTGAATTCTCATCCTGTTGAACCTCAACTTAAGATAGCGGCGAATAACGGAGATTTCCCATATAGCTCAGCGGGGCACTATGTCGTAATAAAAGGCATGCAATATTTTGACACTTTGACTGTTAATGGCTATAAGGCTATTATTAACGATTCACATCCTACCTATTATGACATATATGGTGTGCCGATTGGTAATGTTTTTACTTACAATAAGGCTCACTCCAGTTTGATAATATGCGTTGATGAATAACAAGAATATTTTCGCTTGTGTCAACAGTCAGGTTCATAATATAATATAATAGGCGATTGCGGAAATCAGTAGGGCAAATTCTTGAAAACTGCATCTCTCTGAGGTTAGCAGGACGCTGGAGACAAAGTTTTTTATGAAACTCTGGAGAAAAATTGCAAATACGTAACTCATAAGGCGCTGGATTATGTAGTTTAGCAATCGGCCATAGGTAATATAATTAAGGAGGAAAGAATCATGAAAAAGCATGTTATAATCACAGTATTGATGTTTACAATGATCTTGATTGCAAGTTGTGCAACTGCGGCATCTTCCACTAAGATAACCGAACACCAACCCTATACCGCTAGAGGCGAGGATGATCTTGTTTTTGTGGGCGATGTATTAGATTTATCTTTTGTAAGTGAGGAAACTGCTCTGCCTTCTTCGTTCCCGATTTATGTTGATAAATATCCTTTCGGGCAAGAAGGACCTTTATTTTTAATTGACCAACCGCTTATTGATTTAGCGACGGAAAACCTAAAGCGATTTTTGCAAATTTTGTATGACGATGATGATGTTTCGCAGTATACTATTGAACCACATGCCATGTTGCCAGAAAGAGTTGTCTATGATACTGGTTTAACAGAAATATCGTCAGATCCTTCAGCTATCAAAATGCTAACCGGCGAGTACGGTATGGCTGATGTCATGGCAAGTGGTAACCTATTAGAAAATACATTGATTCAGGCCGCACTGGCATACCTACATATTGATAATCCTAAAATTGTGCCAGTTATACAGTATACTGAAAGCGGAGAAATATATCAGTATCAGTATACTATTTATGATAACAGTGGAGATTTTTTTGAGAATATACTTAACAGCAGTTTTTCATTTGTAAGGGCAACACATTATCCAGACACTTCAGATGTTTTACTAACACTTCGTAAGACTGATATTTCGGATTTGTACTCCAATGAGCTAGTAATTCCATATGAAGAAGCCCTAGACTACATTCAAGATACGTATGGCGTCACCGAAAAAAGTAACATCCATGCTGAAGTATACTATAGCAACTCCGTGGAAGAAGGATATTTTATTCCCTGCTACAAGTTTTTCATTGAGGATAGCAGCGCACCCACACCTAACACAACAGAAAATGTGATTGTGTATAATGTTGTACATATTCCCATGCTTTTAAATCTCGACTAGGACAACGCATAAAATATTATTATGCAAATGCCTGTATGGCAGTAATGTATTGTGTGAATACGTGGCTTCGTTATTACGAAAACAGGGTTATCACGAAATAGGTGAAAAGCGCTAGAGATAGCAAGGATGCCTCAAGAGAGATTCGAGATAACCCTGTTTGCGCCCAAGATAATTCGGCAACTTGGCAAGGCTTCAACGTGATCCGTAAAGTTGCATAATTGCCAGTTATCACGAATTATATTTGCTGATCCTCCCTTATTTGACAAAGTTGTCGATAATACTAAACGCCTGTTTAATGGCACTAAAGTGGGTAAGTGCTCGAACCCGTTATCCTCTGGTTAATGTTATGCACGGTTATGGATAGAAGGCGAGAAAATGTAGCGTTTTGGCACTTTAAACCAAAGATAATAATTAAGTGATAATACTGCCGTGAGAACTGTTAACGCTCTCGCGGCAGTAAAACCGTGGATAATATGAAACTATTACCATTGCATAAACGCCTTATTATCCTTTATAGTAGATAGAGAGGAGGGCATACTCCCTCCGACTTAATACTTTCAGGGAGGATAAACTGGCTATACAAATTATACAAGTGTGATAATTACTACAGGCGGATCATTATAAAGACGCGGGTGGAAAAGAAAGGCAGTTTGCCTGCCGAGTTCTTCTGAACTTGGCAGGCAAACCTTCTCAATACCACACAAAGTGCAAAAGGAAAATAATGAACTAATAGGCTGGTGTACCATACCCGACAATTACGCTACTGTCCAGCGCATATTTTCGCCTCGCCACAGAATTGCTAGTATTCCCCTCAATGGTGTGGACATAACCATCCTCCACATATTCCACAATCCCCACATGGTCAGACTCACCGTCAACCTCCCAATCGAAAAAGATAATATCACCTGGTTTGGGAATATAACCGCTGCCGTTATCCTGCCAAAGATCAAGTGCTTTAAACCATGGTATGCCCTGACTTTGGCAAGCGGCGAAACTGGGAAGGATACCGGCTTTAATATAACCACACTCATTGGCGCACCAACTCACAAAACAGGCGCACCACGCCACACGTTCGTCAAAACCGTACCAACTCCAATAAGGATCGCCATTAATATTGCCGATCTGAGATATAGCCACATCCACAATACCGAAACCGTCTCCGGATAACCAGCCGTAGAGAACGGCTCGCCACAAATCATCATAAGCAGGATCAAGCAATTCTTTAAGATGCGCCCTTTGCTCAGTACTAAAACCATAAATATCCGCTATTTCCCAAGCGCTTTTACTAGACACGGCGATATGCAGTATATACTCGTACCACACATCTGTTTCGGTATTGCCTTCCTCATCCGTGTAAGTGCTGGTATGCCTTATAGTTTCGATCCAGTAGTCGATAATATTCATATCCCAAAAGACCATCCGCAGCAGCTCCGCTTTTTCAGCATCAATGGTAGCCACTTCAAGCGGGTTATCCGGGTCGGTATTGGTCTTAACGGCATAAACCGCCAGCACTTCTTTCCAAGGAGCGCGGCTGGCGGTAATTGTATAATCGTCATGAGAGTTTTCAGCAAGAATGCTCGCTATCTCATCGGCGAACTCACTATTGATCTCGGCGACCACGGTTTTCATAGACATGCCGTTCTCCGATGTTTCGGATGAAAAGAAAATACCAAAGGGGGAAGTGAGAAGCAGGCCGATCAAGCAGACAATCAAGATGACTACCACCGCTACCCAACCGCCGGCCGCGATAGCGGATATCAAACCTTTGACAGCGGCGATAGCCAACTTAACCAGGGCAACAGTAGCTTTTACCGCAGCTTTAGCTGCCTGTGCAGAAGCTTTAGCGGCAACATGTGCGGCTTTTTCTGCCGCCTTTGCTGTTTTCGCTGCTTTTTGTGCAGCTTTCGCTGTCTGCTGAGCCGTTTTCACAGCAGTTTTTGCCGCCTGTTCCGCTGTCTTGACTGATTTTTGCGCTGTTTTGATAGTACCCTTGGCGCTATCCTTGAGGCCTTTGCTGGCTGATTTGACGGTTTTAGCGGATTTCTCCGCTGATTTTGCTGCACTACCCGCATTTTTCGGCGCATTTACACCTTGACGCAGATAACCGGGGCGGGCGTCACCCAATCTTACCTCCCGGCTGGCTTGTTGTCCGGTTTGCCGCGCTTCCCGTAAGTTCTGTTTTGCCTCTATGGCAGCTTTTTTAGCTTTTATAGCTGCTTCTTTAGCCTGCTTAGCGGCTTGTTGCATTTTATCTGCGTTTGCTTTTGTATCTGTTGCTGCCTTTTTAGCCTGCTCAGCGGTGCGCATTCGCTTTTTTGGCAGTTGGCTCTTTGCCTCTTGAAAATGCCTTTTGGCATTTTCAAAATTCTTAGTCGCCTTTTGCTGTGGGCTGGATAGTTGATGAACTGTTTCATGGGCTGCCTCTTGTGCCGTATGCTGAATATTATCACCGGCATAATCCGTAGGAGAGGTATAGTGCGGGTTTTGCGTTTCCTCGGCTTTTTCTTTTGTCCGCACAAAGGCATTTTTCATATGAGTGGAGACATCTACAGTTTTGTCCAGCATCTTGATATCCTTGACAGAATCTCGTGTTTTGATAGTTCTCATATCCCCTCACCCGGTTTTGTCGTCATCAAGCGGTACAGGGCTGATTGAGGATTCAGCTTATTAACGAATGGGACAATGGCGTGTCCTATCCTCATCAAGCCGCAACCGGCGTCGGCATTGGTGACATAAGATAATTGCTGCTCGGATATATTGAGCAGTTTGGCAAGCTCGGCGCGGTCAGAAGCGGCTTGGTTATTCATCACAACAAACTCGCTGTTAGAAAGCATTGTACGTGCAGTGATAGAATCTAGGAGGTACTCGACATTTTGGGTAATGCCTGTAGGATAGGCGTTACGCTTGCGGAAACGCCGCCAAGCAGAGGAAAAGAAATTACTGGAATATTCATTTTCAAAAACGACGTGCATTTCATCAATAAATACATGTGTCCGCTTGCCCTTTTTCCAGTTTTCTGATACACGGTTAATCATAGCGTCAGTGATAACCAGCAAACCCATAGTTTTTAGCTGGCTGCCCAGGTTGAGTATATCATAGACAACAATGCGGCTTTGCGTGTTAACATTGGTGGGATGCGCGAACACATTAAGACTGCCGTTAGTGAATAGCTCCAGAGCCTTGGCTAACCCCTCGGCTTCTTTGTCACGGTGTTTGCGTAATTCGTCTTGCAGCACTACCAGCGTAGGCAAAGGCCCGCCATTTTGATAATTCTCGTAAACATTTCTTACGCAATGGTCGATAATGCCTTTTTCGATAACCGAAAGGCTGTGGTTCTTATCAAGTTGCTCAAACAGGGAAAGGATGAACTCGGATTTTTCTATAACCGGATTACCACTGTCACCGTAACCCTCCACCATATCCATGGCATTGATGTGATCAGGGCTGCCTGCCGCGATACGTATAACCTCACCGCCAAGAGCTTCTACCAGCGTTCCATACTCCGATTCCGGATCGCATACCAAGATATCATCGTCGGTTGTGATAGCGAGGAAGCCTATTTCTTCCTTTGCGCCCATGGATTTGCCGGAACCGGGAACCCCCAGCCTAAAGGCATTGGCATTGAGTAAGTTGCGCTTATCGCAGATAATCATGTTGCGGCTGATGGCATTGATACCAAAATAGATGCCGCCTTGATCGGAAACCCCCTGTACCCGGAAGGGTATAAACACAGCCACACTTTCAGTGGTCAGTGTGCGCAGGGCATCGATTTTTCTTAATCCGTAAGGCAGGACAGTGTTTAAGCCCTCCATTTGTTGGTGCTTAAGGGTGGCGAATTGCCAAAGATGTTTGCGGCAGATAGTGAACAGTGTTTCTGTGTCGCTGTCAAGCTGCTCTTTAGTATCGGCGGTTATAACAACAGTCATCACCGCGAACATCATGCGCTGGTCACGGGCTGTAAGGTCGTTGAGAAATTCCTTGCTTTCTCGGCGCTGCAACTCCATATCATAGGGAATGACCGCGCTGAAATTATTATTGCTGTTCTGCCGTCTCTGCCAGTTAGTGATATTTGTTTCCACGCCCAAGACACGTTTTTCCACCTCACGCACAGCTTCATCAGTGGGTATTGGAATGATGTCCAAGCTTAGAATCATATTACGGTTGAAATCGCAGAGTTCGGAAACCATGCTGTCTTTGATGAAGTTGGCATAATCCCGCAGGAATACTACACGCCCGTACTTGTTACCCATAATGAAATGGTCTTTGGTGAATTCAAAGCTGTCCGGAGAGATATAATCCTTGAAGCTGTGGCCTTTGCGCATAGCGTCGCGGGCATTATAGCGGTAGCTGCTATCTTCACCGGGACGGAAAAAGTCGTGGAAAATACGCAGCTTGTCACCGGCATCCAGCACGATAGCGCCGGAGCCGAGACGGTTTAAGTGTGCACTCAATTCAGCGCCCACGCGGGAGAAGTAATTACGGGCTTCCTCAATATTCTTTTTGTGTACGCTAACAGTGATGTATTTTTGCTGGACAAACCCGTTAGCGCCGGTAGCCTCATCCAACAGAATTTTATTGTACTCAATGCGGTATATATCTAGGTTGTCGCCCTTCAAGGGTATGAGGATAGACTTCTTAAATTCCTCTTTGTCCAACTTTTTAACGACGATGGTGATTTTATAGGTGGCTCCACTGTCAAAGGAGTTCAGAAGTTCGCTGTACTCCAAAAACATGGCTTCCTTATCCTCCTTGGAAGCGACGGCATAATTGATATCTTCAAAGCGGAAAGTCTTGGCGTATTTATTTCCTACCATAAATATACCATCATCCCAAATGGTTTTGATGGGTATAACGTCCTGAACGCTTTTGGGAACAGAAAACCGCTCCCTATCCTGCTGGAATATTCTTGTCAGTGTTTTCACTTTCTTTTCCCTCCCTCAACAATCGGTTTCAAAGTTTCATAATATAGATTGAATGCCCGAAAGGTCAGCTTTTTGGGCATAATGAATTCCGAACGCAGCCAAGCCAGAACAAGCCGCTCTGCCGTCATGCCGTTGTACTTGATAAAACCCATGGCAGCAAAAGGAGCCGCGCCGAGTACACATACCCACGACACTGTTTCCGTCCCCAGGTACGGCTTAAGGGCAAAATAGATACCGACAGCTACAAAAATAGCTGCCAAAGAAAAAACGAACTGCCTGAGTGACAGTCCGAAGAACATAGATTCCGTATAATCCCGGATTTCCCGGTTTATTTTGATTTCCAAAGAAATAACACCTCCTGATACGTTTTTTATAAACCCATCATCTCGCGAACAACTCGGTCAGCCATCTTAACTACGCCGACCATGACAAGCATGTTGAAAATCAGCTCACCAACATATACCCAAACCTGCGTAACCGCCGCCGCGCTTGAATCAACAGCAGGCGGGGTTGAAGCAAACTTTGAAAAGATAACACAAGCCAGCACAATAATTGCGCCCTCCAGGCAAGCGGCGCAATAGCTTTTGATGAACGCCTTGCCCACATTCTGTGAAGGTTCCCCGGCAAAAGCCGAGAGCGGTACGGGCGCAATAGCCGTATAAAGGTAAATTTTAAAGAATCGGCCATATACTGCCATTATCATTATAAAAGACAGCACCGTGATAAGCAGTCCACCAATCAGCGTAACCGCCCAAAGTGGTATACTGTCAAGGAATCTGACGCTTTCGATAGCGTCAATTATTGAGGATGGCAAAACACTGGGCGTTCCACTGCCGATTCCTGACGCACCTAATATGGTTGACATTAAGCCTTGCACGATACGGAACAGCGCCATCATCAGTTCGAGGCCATATGTGATTGCTGCCTTTGCCAGCACAAAGCGGATGAATACTTTAACAGCCACCTCTGGGCGTTTTATTTCCGCTATAGAGCCAAGGGTTTTCATTAAACCGACCACAAAGAACAACACCAATAATCCCAACCCGATAGCTTTTATCGCGCCGTGAATATTGACAATGACCTCCCATATTGCGCCGCCCTTAAAGGTTTCCGGCGATTGGGTGATAAGGCTCCATATCTCAGCCAGCTTGCTGTTCCAGGTATTGAGCGCATTGTTTAAATTATCTACAATCCAGTTTCCTGACGACAAATTTTTCACCTCCAATCTCAATGAAATGTCTATATAAAAAGCCCTCAAGCAGCTTAAATTTACTGCGAAAGGGCTATGTATAGGTATTGACGCATGATGAAATATAGGTTATTATGAGATAAAATAGATATAAGGCAGTAGATATAAAGGATATCAACAATAAAGTATTTCAAAACTAGGAGGTACATGCCGTGAGACTTGAAATAAACAGAGTTGATGTTTTAAATAAGGAAATTGATTTAATACAGGCTTGTATATCTCGGATGTCACAAAATTCATTCATAGTCAAGGGCTGGTTAATTACCTTAGTTGCTGTTGTGTTAGCATTGCTACCTGAGAGTTTCAGTTTAAGAGGTTTATGCATTGTAGGATTTACAATAACAATTTGCTTCTGGTTTTTAGACGGCTTTTTTCTTAAAATGGAGAAGCTCTACAGATGGAAATACGAATGGGTAATAAAAAACAGAATAGATTCTGAGTTAGAAATTTATGACCTCAATCCCTATAACTCCAAAATGTGGATACCCAATAACAACGGCATACATAAAAATGAACCTAAAATACTTCGTGTTATGTTTACTAAAACGCTTTGCCCGATGTATGGCACTTTGCTTGTTTGTATATTTGTCACATTTGTTAATTCATTCACATGCTGGTTCTAGGCATTTGTGATTGGGCGAAGCTAAAATCTTTTTAATCTGGATGAAATGTAAATGTCAAAATATAATGACTTTTTTAGTCCTGCATTTTTCGATTTTTTTAAGATACATACAATTATTAGGAGGCGTGCTTAATGGCAAAAAGAGTATTTTTCAGTTTTCACTATCAAGATGTTATAGATTTTAGAGCTAATGTTGTAAGAAATCATAAGACAACAAAACATGAAAGTGCTGGTTACTTTGACGCTTCAATATGGGAGGATGCCAAAAGGACAAGCGATTTAGCTCTTAAGAGATTGATTAATGATGAATTGCAAAACACAACGGTTACTTGTGTTTTGGTAGGTACGCACACTTTTGAGCGGCGCTGGGTAGATTATGAAATCATGAGAAGTTTGTGGAAGGGCAATAAAATAATTGCTGTACATATAAATGGTATCAAAGGAAGGGATGGAAGAACAAAGGAAAAAGGCAACAATCCACTATCATATCTCGGATATTCTTATTCAGATGATGGAAAAAAAGTTAAGCTTTACAAGTATAAACATGGTTCATGGACTGACTATACTGATTTAGATGGATGGACTATAAATCAAGTCGATGAGAAATATCGAGGTAAATCTTATAAACTTTCTGACACGTGTCAAATATATGATTGGATCAATAATAATGGGTACAATAATTTTGCTTCATGGATTGAATGATACATATATTTATTGTAACTTATCGGGGCGAGTATTATAGACTCGCCCCGATATTATATATCATCCATCGTGATTTTGCTGTTAGTGCTATACTTATTTTTTTAGCCTGTAATAAGGGTCAAGATTTCTTTAGCAAAAGTGATTATAATGCCGCCTGCTACCGTTAGAAATCCGTTGGCACGTTGGGATGGATCATGAGATTTTAGCGATAAACCGACCTGGACTATGCCAAAACCTAGCAAAATCAAGCCAATGGCACGAATCAAGCCGAAAATAAAGGTGCTAAGATTAGCGACGACAGTTAGTGGGTCATCTGCCGCAAAAGCTGTTGCCCCAAAGCCAAACAACACCATAATGGTCAACACAGCAATTACATATACCTGAAATCCTTTCTTTACACCGCCAGTTAAGGGCAGGTTACCAGTGTTTTGTTTTTTCTTCATAGATTGCATTCCTCCTTATTGATTTAATAATTCTTCCTCTAAATCTTCCTCGGACAGCAATTCATAATCGCCGTCCAGGATTTCCAATTCCGTCAAGTCCGCTGGGTCAATATTTTCATCAAAGATTAAGGCAGCCACAGATTCGGTGACAGCACCATGCCGGAATACTTCGGCTTTGCCGTCTGTTGTGCCACTAACGCTTGGATGACGCAAGATGTTAAACTTCTCGTCCATTACAGGACGCTCACCTCGGATAAACAATAGAGCGAAGCGATTATCTAGCATTCTAACCTCATCAGGCGTTAAAAGCTCACGCCCACTAATTTGGTAATTGGTACTATAATTGCCGTTACGTCCGGTAGATTTGCCATAGGTGTTGGTGTCCAGTGTCTCCTTGCCCAAAAGCTCAGAAACGTATTTATGGGTACTTTGCTCATTACCGCCAAGATACAAAAATTCGTCGCAATTGCCTACAATACTCTCCCATTGTTTTTCAAACAGCGCCTTGAGCTGTGCCAGATTTTGCAGGATAATGCTGACTGATACGCCGCGTGAGCGCATGACCGAAAGGATTTTATCAAAATCATCCGGTAGCGAAACATTAGCAAATTCGTCCATGATGAAGTGAACGTGAACCGGCAATTCTCCACCATGCTTATGGTTGGCACTGTAAAACAATTGCTGAAAAAGTTGAGTGTAGAGTATGCTGACAAGAAAGTTAAACGAAGTATCATTATCCGGGATAATAATAAACAGCGCTGTTTTCTTCTCGCCGATGGAAGCAAGGTCAAGCTCATCAGTAATGGTCAAGGCAGCGAGGCTATCAAGGTTGAATTTTTCCAACCGTGCTGCCAGTGTGATTTGAATGGATTTCAGGGTTTTGCCGGAGCCGGAACGGTAGTCACGGTAGTATTTCAGTGCGATATGCTCTGGATTCCGCATTTCCAACCGATCATAAAGTTCATCCAGCGGTGACTGGTAGCCGTCATCATCTTCGCGGACATCACCGGCTCTCAACATCTCCATCACCATGGAAAAATTCTGTTCATCCGGCGGTGCTTCGTATTTCAGGTAGAAAATCAGCGCCAACAGGAGCATGGATGCTGCCGTGTCCCAAAAGGGGTCTTGGGTCTGCGCCCCTTTGGGTGTAGTGGACTTGAACAGATTCGTCACCAACCGCTGCACATCATTATCCTCCTTGAGATAAATAAAGGGATTATAACAATGTGAACGCCACATATTGATAAGATCAAGCACTTTGACATCCATGCCCTTGTTTTTTAACAAATGGCCTGTATCACGTGCGATTTCCCCCTTGGGATCAAGTATGACCATCGACGTATTCGCTTGCATGGCATTGGGCTTAGCATAAAACCTGGTCTTACCTGCACCGGAACCACCGCATACTAATACATTGAGATTGCGACGGTGCTTTTTACTATCGAAACCGATACGGACATTTTGGGTGAGAATCTTGTTTTCGATAAATCTCTTGTCGGCATATTTTCTGTTTACGATTGCAGCTTCACCCCATTTGGCGCTGCCATGCTCCTCTTTCGGTCGGGTATTGCGCCGAGTTGAGATATATATGCCGATGCCCATGGCATAAACGACAATAAAAAAGAGAACAGTTTTTAAGCTATTCTCGTACCATGATATAGATAATGGGTTATCAAAAGCTGTCGTCAGGTTTTGGAGTACTTCCGGTAATCCGCCTGATACAGTGGGAGCCATCAAGAGTGCCACCCATATCACCGGAATCAGCACGAAAGCGTATATTATGATGGCCTGCTTTGGGCTATCGCGCTTCATTTCTAACCTTCGCTTTCCGCCTTGGAGTGCGAATGATTTTAAGGATCAGGTCATCAACGAAATCGGTAGATTTTTTTTCAGCGATCCCTTTATTCCGCATATCATTGAGAGCGCTGATAACCGCACCTTCCTCATAGGCATCAAGGCTGACTGTTTTACGTTGTTCACTCACCAAGAATCACCTCGCATCCTGGTGCCGCGCTGTCTTGTTCGCCACTTCAAGCTGCTTAACCATACGACCGGCGATGTTATCAGCCGCATTACGAATTAGGGAAAGCTCTGCTTTAATTGCCTGAGCATTTTCAGTATCAAAGATAGTAGGCGCACTGACAAAATTAAAATTCTGCGTATCAACTCCGAATTTCTTACAAAGCAAATACGATGCACAATAAGACGAAAAGAACGGGTCAGATGGCGCGTCAGGGCCGGTAGCCAGGTCTAAAAGGGCAATTTCTTGTGCCACACTATGGAAAGTCTTAGCAAACCCCATGCCTTTACGCACATATATTTCATGTGTATCAGAATCAATCATGGCTCCGTGATCGCCGTGCAGTTCATCCACTCCAGATATTTTCACCGGCGCTTTGTTTATGAGAGCGGCTAAAAGCTGCCTTTCGGTATAATTGGGTACAGGGGTAACTTTCATCTTACGGGTGTCAATCTGGGAAATATCGAATACTTTTTTGACATTGTACCCAATTCCCGGTGTTCCGTCCTCTTTGGTGTACTCATGCGGCTCCAAAATGGAAATGCCTTTTTGCCCCGGCTTAACAAAACCGCCAAGATTTTTCCAGTGGTCAAAATCACCAAGGCGTGTGGCTTCCGGATTTTGTGCTAATATCAGCAAGGCATTGACCGTACTGTAGCGGTCAAATTGGCTTTGCACATCAAGGTAATGACAAAAGCGTTCGCAATCAACAGCAACATCCAGCGCGGTGCTATCGGAGAGTGCAAAGACAGCTTCCCTCTGAGCTTGTTTTTTCGCGGCATATTCATCTTTAGAAATCATCTGCCCTCCAGTGGGATCATTATTCAGAAGGTCATCATAGTTTGACATTTAATTACCTCGCTTTCTGTTTTTTGGATTTAGGCTGTTTTTTGGGTTGTTTGTGTTTGGTGCCGCTATCGGACTTCGGCTTATCAGTCAATGACCGTTCACCACGTTTGGGCTTATCCGCTTCTTTTTCTTTATGAGCCGCCGCAATCTCTCGTAGCTCCTCTTTTACGGACGGCTTACTCGAAGTACCCCTTGCGGATTTGTTTTTGTTCTCTGAGGTAGGCTCGGACAGACGGGTTTTTGCTGTCTTTGCCAAATCGGGGTTTTCGGTGGTTTTTTCCAACTCCACTTTTGTCACCTCCGGTTCTGTTTTGCCTTCCTTGGCTCCCAGCATTTCACTTTCAGCAACACCTATCAGCTCATCCAAAAACTGATCAATGTCGATCACCTCTGGTTCTGCTACTGGCATCTCAGTTCCAAGCACCTCAGCTCCCGGCATAATAGCATCGGTAGCGAAAGGGCTTTTTGATGCTTTCTCCGCAACGATTTCGCTCTCAATTTTGGCTTTATCTACTGTGGCAAACTTGAAAGTCTCAATAACGCGGTTTATTTTCGGTGCATCATCGGCTTTCACCATAATGTCACAGAGACCGTCCGGGTCATGTTTGCCTTTGCGCAGAACACTATAGACAATACCGTATTCCTTGGCACCCTTCATAAAACTTTTCAAGTCGCTTCCCTTAACTGAAAAAATCTCCAACGCCTTGCCGGATTTAAGCATAGAATTCAATCGTGCCTTGCCTCTAAGTTTCAAGCTGCTGTTTTGATTTTTTAATGCCGCAATCAGCATTATAGCAATTTCTTTGGCAGCGGTACCGGTAATCTTGGCAACAACCTCAACACCGTCCATAGACATACGTACCATCTGTTCAGCGGCGTCTCCGGAATTGGTCATGCTTTATCAGCTCCTTCCTTTTGGATTTTTCATCTTCCCGCGCCCTACGGAGCTTGTCCTTCATCTCCACAGAGCGCCTTTCTATATCTTCACATAATCTCACCTCCCTGCGTAGTTCGCCGATTCTTTTAGAGAGAGCGGCTATTTCGGATTTTACCGCCAACAGTTTGTCATCGGCACGTATACCACGTGCCTGATTACGCAATTGTTTCCGTTGGCTATACATTATATTGATTTGGGCTACCACAGTTTCTTTATGAGTGGTTAACTGCTCAAAAGTATCAATTTTGTGTTTCACCAGCAGCCGTGTTTCCCGTGATATATTTTGCATAAAGCGGATATCCTCACGAAACAGGAAGTAAACTTGCTTGGGGTTGGGATCCTGTTTTTTAGGCAGGACACCCATGCGATAGAGATAATAAAAATACAGGGCGCGAAGCCCTGTAAGTTTTCTTGCTTTATGCCAATTGCCATTATAGTGTATTTTTCTCGGTAGCGGGTCAGGTGGTATAATCAGCCGCTGTGGTCGTATATTTGCTAAAATACGCTTTCGGATTGCTTCAATAGAATAATCATCACCAAAGTTGCGATAGAGCTTCAAGCCCCTATCTTTTCCAGGCGCTTTTACAGTGATATCTTTACCAAACTTAATTTGCCAGCCCTTTTTGTAGAGATTATCCCAAAGTTGCTTCTCAGTCATGGATTCGAGAATGGCTTGATCGATTTCCGCCTTGATAAGGCTGCGATAGGTGGGCTTGCCATCCTGCTCCGCTTTCCATTCACCATAATGCTTGGACTTGCCTCGTTTAGGCTCCTCAATGACAGACAAACCATATTCCCTGCATAACGCATCAGATTCCTTTTGCATATTGTAGTAATCCTGTTTGGAGCGGTAATATTTTTTGCCGTCCACCATAGAGACATTATTCAGCACAAAGTGGTTATGCAGGTGGTTTACCTTATCCAAGTGAGTGGTAACAATCACCTGATATCTGTCACCCCAAAGCTGTTCTGCCAGCCTGATACCAATTTCATGCGCCATTTCCGGTGTTGCTTCGCCGGGAGCAAAGGATTGATAGCCATGATAGGCAACCACCCTCTCCGATTTACCATAATGCTTTTTGACCGCCATCATCTCTTCGCGGGCGGTTTCCGGCAGGCAGTTTATGCCGGAAACAAAATGCTGCATGATTTGATTATGCTCATCAGAAACACTGGTCTTGCGGCTTTGTACAGCATAATCAATGACATCAGATAGCCCTTGTGTCTGCTCCGCTGTCATAGCCTGTTTTTCAAAGAATGCCGGGTTTTCGGTTTTGCTCGGATTTTCTACGTAAATTACGACTTGTCCAAGCCAACCTCTTACAGCCCATATTGCAGTTGTAGCCATCTACTCGATCTTCCTTTCAATTTTGCGGGGCAGTAATACGGCATTGGTGATGTCCACAACAGCGGTTTTTAGCATGGTGGTATTTTCGTCGTAACGCTTAATATCCAGCACATTCAGAACATGGGCTTTCTGGGCAATTTGATTGAGGTTAACGCCGATATAGTGAAGCTCCCTCATCATGGCGAAATAATCCGGTGGCGGCGCGTCCGTAGGAACATGACCGTTTATAAGATGGCGCAGATAAACTTCGCGTGGTAATCCGCTTCGTTTGACGAGAGCATTAAAGCGTTCGGCCTCCTTATCATTCAACCATAGTTGATATCGAATATTCCGATTTCGCATAGTAGCAAATTCTCCTTTCCGCTAGGGTTTCAGGGAGCGCAGCGCCCTGACAAGTTGTGCCTGTGGGAGTTCAGGCACGTTGCTTGCTGATAGACAACATTTCCAAAAGGTCGCATTTAAAGTTATCCCACAATTCTACCGTGCATACTCTCTGTAATAGGGATAAAGGGGTGATACAACCACATTTTTGAAATGTTAAGTATCGAGAATGTAATCGTTGTTCCTCCATTTTTGCTCTACGATTTCTTTTGCCTTTGCCATGCTTTCTGCCTCAATGGTAACAGTCATTTCAAATGTTTCACGAATTCTGACATCGTAATTTCCCATTAGGCCAGCCTCCTTTTCGCTGCAAAAAGGCATAGAAAAAGCGTCCACTTCATCGTGAACGCCTCAATGTCCGTTAACGTGCCGTTTATCTTAGTTCCAAGAAATCCGTAAACAAAAACCGCAGCTTATCAATTATCTTATCTGTATGATAGTGTCCACAATACCAGTGTTTGTAATCCAGTCTATCCTCAATTGTGTCCAGCCATTGCTCGGTGGTTTTATCTACACCAGCTTGATTGATACCGGTGATGAACGTTTCGTGGGGTTCGTATTTTAGGGGGCAAGTATGGGAGAGTACCAAGTCTACATCCCAGCCTTCCACATCTAGCTGCACCTCAACACGCTTCCGTATCTCCGGCGAAGGTTGTTCATCTGACCACCAGCCCCAACCCTCTGATAAGCGGAGCGGTTTGTCCACACTGTATGCGCCGCCGATAACGATACAACGTTTGCCACCAAGATCATAAATCTCACCGTCTTTAGCAAACAATAAATTCGGAAATTCCGGTTCCCAGTATGCTGAAGCGCCATGCCATCGGGTTTCATTGTAGCCAAGTTTTTCTGGCCTTTGTTCATGGTTGCCATGAATACAAAATAAGGTGATGGGAAGCTCAGCAAGAACGTACTTCAACTGGCGGTCTTTTTCGCCACCAAAATAGTTGATGCCAGCATCGCCTAAAACTATCAAAACATCATCTTTAGTACTTTGGACTATATAACAAAGAGCGGTAACTCTTTTAAAGTCGCCGTGTGTATCACCGGTAAGATAAAACACTAAGCTCCAGCCCCCCATGCTGATTATCTATCTGGTTCACCTTTGTGCTGATGCTCCCGTTGCCCCCTTAACCGAATATAATCGCCAAGTAGTTCAACGCGCTTCCGCAAGCCATAACAAAGAGCGTCGCGACGTGCTTCGTCTATAAACGCGGAACCGGCAATGATTTCCCTGAATTCTTCGTCAATGCCAAGTAGCGTTTGTAAATCAATCCATTCAAAAGATGTAACCAACTTGATTTGCTCGGTATGATCGGACTTGAAAGGCTTGCTAGGCAGTTTATAGAGAGGGCGGATCATTGCTGTCGGCTCATTGCACCACATGGATGTGCCACAATCATAAATAGGGGCTGCCCCAAGCCATTCCAGTGTATCCGCGTTCCGAACCGCTCCAAAATTATTAAAGTGCCGGTCCTCATTGGCAATAATATAGTCCACCACCAACATACGGTTCAGTGCATCAGAAATGCCATGAATACCTATAGCATTACAGCAATTCAAATAATGCTGGTAAGATGAAACGTGATTTGGCTTCTTTTTTATTTGGATGATATGCCAAGCAGAAATAAGCTCTGTTTCTTTTGTAATAAAATCCTCGCATACGCTATAAGGATATTCATCTATCATTGCTAGTGTATATGGAACATGCGGGATATTCAGCCTTTTCATAACTGCCCCGGCTAAAACCTCATTATACGGTTCCTGTCGGGTTGCGCCGCTGCCGCCCTTAATAAGGATGCGTTTACCATCAGCTACAGCCCATTTCTTTTTCAGCCAGCCATCAGAGGTGTTGTCAGGCGACATTAGGTTTAGTTTACCTTTATTTGGGACTTCACCAAATAGAATGTTGCCTACGTCATCAGAAAAAGGATGGTCAAAGAAGTTTATATCTTCCCATCTAAGGTTTGAATCCTCTGGGCAAACCCAATATTGGTCTGAAAGGCTTAGTCCGTAGCACTTGGTAAGCAGCAACAACGGAGTTGATATCTGCAACACCTCCAGTGCTTCCCTTAATCCTGAGCGGCTTGCAGGTATAGAGCGCCCAATCCACCAAGCGTTGAGTGCTTGCCTGTCAACAGTATTATCGGAAAAAGGGATACCAACAGGCAAATGATCCGGCGCACTAAGCTCCCCCAGCCCTATAATCATGCCGGTTCCACCGTCAATTTCCATCGAAAGTACAGGTTTTGTTTTATGCATTAAAACATATTTCATATGCCGTACTCCTTCCAACCCAGTCCTACATTCAATTATATCAAATAATGGTTATATTACAACAATAACTTTTGTATCAGCAATTAAGTATCGGCAATTACACTACCGAGCAGTGCTTTTTTTGTGCTGATTACCCTGCCAGCGCTCATAATCAACAACTGCTGTTGAATACACCGTAGCACAGGATTTTTCAGATGTGTTCGGAAGATAATCTGAGCGCTGACACTTTTTCTTATGTGCTTCGTCCTTTTGTGTGCAATAAGGACTTGCTAAAAATGCCTGGATCATAGCATTGGAATCGGCATTGCACCAATAAGCCAGTTTATTCATAAGCGCGATATCGTCGGCACTTTCGTTGCCGATACGCCGCTCGCCAGCCCATAATGCCGCAAACACCTTATCACGTTCCAGCCCAATACACAGGAAACGCCCTAGATCGGTATAAGGCATAGGCTTTGGAAGACACGCTTTTATTGGTGATTCAGGAAGCAGTAATTTATCGTGAATAGCTTGTAATTCCGATGTGCATGTTTTGATGTCTTTTTCACTGCCATAAATATTGCCGGTAACAGTGAAATACCGACCTTCATTGTAAATCTCCAAAAAACAATCCTTCTTCCTATGGTGCCTAATACTCACACCGGGAGCAAGTACATAAATATGCAGCCCGGTTCCGCTGGGGCTTACCTCGGTATAAGAAACCAGTTTACCTACAATCTCATTTGCCTGCTGTGGAAGCATTCCCGCATCATTGAGCACATGATCCAAATCAATGCCGTAAACATCATCGCCATTAAACTCATAACCGATTCCTTGTGCCAGTCCACTCCTAACGCATTCGGTAGCGGTTTGGTAGCTACTCCATGTTTCACAGATACCAGCTTTTGCAGGTTGCGGTCTACCGGATAATAGACTTGCTGGGTTAAATGGCGCTTTTTGTGGCGCATCGCGAATTCCCCACACGACCCAATTCGGCTTTTGTTTTAGCAAAGCCGGTATATTGCCGTATAAATTCTGCAATAATCATCACTCCCTTACAATAGAAAAGCCATCCGATTTATTGGCTGGATGGCTATGTATAAAAGAACTATAATTCGTTTAACTAGAATTTATGATAGAAAAAAGCTGAAGCGGCGCTGGGTTAGCTGGTTTATGTTCCAACGCCGCCTATATGCTTACCTTTCTCGCCCCTGCATCCTTAGAACAGGCTCAACATCGCCCTCATCAGGCTCTGCGTCAAGTATCTCATGGTCTTTCTGATCCATGTTAAGCAAGATGTTTAGTTCTTTCAACCGCGCCGATTTATCCGCATATTCTTTTTCCTGTGGGAAAGGCCGATCAACCTCGCTTTTAGCCGTTTTAAGCTGTGTATTGATATTGGCAAGGCTACTTTTGCATTGATTTAGTGAATCCGATAAACCCAGTAGCACGTTATCAATGCGGGTAATGTTGCCGTGGATATCCGTTCCTAACTTAACCGTATGACTAAGCGCCCCTGACAACGTAATACGGTATTCTTTACCGAAAGTATCAAACGATATAATCATCTGAAAACCCCTATATTCGCCCAATGGTTTAGGGTCTGGACTGGTCATGGCTTTGCAGGCTTCGATTATTGCTTTACCCGCTTCGGCTTTTTCGGCATAAATAATCCCGCCAATTTTCATGGGCGGGAAATGGTCTTTATTGGAAGGGTGACTTGTTAAAGCCTCTATATCTGCTGTGTACCCGGCAATGCGTTCTGATAACCGTTTTATTTCTTGTGGATACTCTTTGAGGATTCTATCCTCCAATGAGTATTTCTGGCTAAGATGGCTGGCATGGAAAATTTTCAGCTTGTTTACATCCATTTCAAGCTGGCATTTCTCGATTATTAACGGATTACCGGTGGCTAAAGCTTTATTAGGATAGAGTCAGTGCGCCTTGCAGGGTTTCCCCTGTAGGTTTCACTAACCCCCCCGCGGAACCGGACGGACACCTCTCAGCGTATCCGGCTCCCCATTTGTCAATCATTCAGAGTATTTAACCGCGTGCTTTTGCAAAACAGTCCGGGCATAGCGCAAGAGATTTCCTGCGTTTTGCCATCATTAACACTTCAAACTCGTTAGCCCCTGTAAGGTCTTTCAGCCTTTTAACATGGTGCATATGAATTTCATCGGTTCTGCCATCGCAGTTCTCACATTTACCAGCCTTTATTCTGGCCGCAAGACTATTGGGCTTGTCGTACCGCATATAATTCGGCAAGGTATCGACGTTTCCGAACAGCGGCTTATCATTTTTTGTAAATCCCTCATGATAAAACTCGCATCGCTTTTCCCCGGCTTTGGTGTAGTATGTCACTCCGAACACCCCGTTTATGGTTCTTGTTTCACGGATTTTGTTCACTGATGAGTTGTACTTCGCGGCGAACGTTTTAAACATGCTCCCCTCCATAATGAAGTAGAATTTGTTCAATACTGATACGTTGTCCGCGAGCCGGTAGAAGTTGTAGATACCTCTGATTTCCGAGTTGAATTTGCTAACAATGTCCATTTCCGGTCTGTTCATCAATGCGCCCCGGTGCATGGCTTTCCAAGACTCTTTTCCGGTTTTGTCTTTTACGATCTTAAAAGCTTTGTATTCCCGCAACTTCCCGACCCATTTGTCATATGGGACATATAGCCTCACTTTGCCGTACCATGCGCGGGTAAGCGCACCGTCTGACCTTCGCTTAGTGTCAAGACTCCTGGATATTGTGAAGTCGTATCCCAAATAACGTATCATCTCCCCTGAATGCGTGACTTTAGTTTTCTCATCGGATAGCGTTAATTTCAGTTTGTCCGACAAAAATTCCCTAATGTCGTTTTTTACCTTTTCGGCGTCTGCCTTTGAACCTATTACGCCGATAACGAAATCGTCAGCATAACGGTTATATTGCAGTCGCTTATAGTCAGGTTCGATAGCGGGGTGGCGCGGGGTTTGCAGCATTTTCTTTTGCGCTTCTTTGAATTCCTTCACCGCTTCGGCTCTGTCCTCCGCGCTATTCAGCGCAGCCCTCCGTTTATCGCATGCGTACCTTGCCTTGACGTAATCTTTACCTGTTTTCCTGTTTGTTTTGCCCTCATCAAAGTCCATTTTGTAGTTTTCAATGAAGTTGTCCAGTTCCGACAGGTAAATATTTGCCAATATAGGACTCATTCCCGACCCTTGCGGAGTGCCGGAGAAGGTGCTGTGGTATTCCCATTGCTCCATGTATCCAGCTTTCAGGAATTTCCACATCAAGCCGATGAAATGCTCATCATGGATTCTGCGCCGTAGAATATCTATCAGCACATGATGGTCAAAGCTGTCAAAACAAGCTTTGATATCACCCTCGATTACCCACTTTGCTCCGGTAAACAGTGTTTCTATCTCTTGGAGCGCGGTGTGGCAAGAGCGATTGGGTCTGAACCCGTGCGAGTAGGTTGAGAATCCTGGTTCGTATATAGCTTCTAAAATCATTCTGACTACTTCCTGTACCAGCTTGTCGTCCGTAGACGGGATGCCGAGCGGGCGCGTTTTTTCCGGATTGTTTTTCTTGGCTATATATACGCGTCTCGCCGGGTTAGGCTGGTAAGAGTGGTCTTTCAGCGATGTGATAATCCGGTTTATCCTTGACATACTCATATCGTCTAAGGTTAAGCCGTCCGCACCAACTGTCATACTGCCTTGGGATTTGGCAATACTCTTGTATGCTGCCATGTAAAAATCGGGGTTGTACAAGTTCCTGTATATTCTGCTGAACTTGTACGCATTATTGTTTCGCGATTGTTCTTCTAAACTTTTCAATACATGAGTCGGATTTCTCATAATGCACCTCGCATTTTCCTAAAATATATTGAATGACAAACTGCCTGGAGATTGATTGCTGTTATACAGCCTTCAATCCCACAACCCTTCGCCACATGTCGCAATGGCTCTGCGACACGCTCCGTTGTGAACCTGTTTAAGCAGGTCTGAACGGATGAGAGCGGCTGTCCCGCTTCCGATTTTACGGCTATCCCTGTCAGTTCAGGGTTCTCTGACTACTATGGCGGCTGTGTTACCTTGGGGAATATTCAGGAACACATTTCTCATAGCTTCCATAGCCCTATTTCATAGGGCGTTTCCCTTTAGGTAATCCCCATTTAGTGATTATGCAATGAGCTTATTATGTTGTCGGATGGGACTTTCGCCGTTTTCCACTATCCTGTGGTTCTGGTCTGTTCCAAGTATCACATGTGACTACGAAATCAAAAATAATCACATTGGAACACCCGCAAGTATAACTTCACGTATGCGGGGGGCTACGCTATACCCGACCTCCGGCTATCCAGCAGGCAATTCAGCTTTCATCCTCATACATAAAATTTTGCCCCTGCGTGTCCGCAGAATGTGTGAAGTTCACATTCTGCCCACGCCGTGCGGCTGATTCTCATCAGCCCCAGCTCGACATGCTACACTCCCCAATCAGTTTCCCTTTTGGATAAGTCGAGGGACAATAGGTTGCGGTCTATGGGCTGAACCCTCCTGTGTTCAGGCTTTTCATTACCGCTTGATACTTTTACCTACCGCTTGCTCAAGGCGGCATTGACATAATCCCGCGAACGATTGTTTCATCGTTCTTATGGGCGCACGATTTCGGCGTAACTAAGGGCTGTTTCGTCAACATCTTCGGTTGATCTAACGGGTAACTTGCTGGTCATAATCTGCGCTATGAATTTCTGTTTATTCTCAACGAGCTGGTAGAGGTAACTATCGAAAGTACCCTCTGTGACATACCTGAAAATCTCCACTTCGAGGTTATTATTACCCTGCCGGACTATACGACCAAGTCGCTGAGCAAGATCGGATGGCCTCCACGGGCAATCGAGATCATGCAAAGCGACAAGCTTATCTTGCACATTTGTACCTGCACCCATCTTTTGTGTGCTGCCTATTAGGACGCGGATCTGTCCTTTTCGGACTTTGGCAAACAACTCTTTTTTCTTGGCTTCAGTATCGGCTTGATGGATAAAAGCGATTTCATGTTCCGTCACGCCCTTAGCAATCAATTTTGCCTTGATGTCGTTATAGACATCAAAACTGCCGTCGCTTTTCGGTGTTGACAAATCGGAAAACACAAGCTGCGTAAGATGTTTGTCCTTATGTTCCTCCCATATGCGGAATACATTATCTGTACAGGTTGCCACTTTTCCGTTCGGGTCATCAGGTAACATAGGGTTGATTATCCGCTGGTCAAGTGCCAGTTTGCGCCCGTCATTTGTCACCCGTAGCATATTATCGATACGTGGATCAATATTACCGCCGCGTATCTTCTCGGCACGTTCGGCAAGATCAGCTATCATTTCTTTCTGCCATTTGCTTGGGGTGATAACAACGGTATGAAAGTTGGCTTTTGGTACGGGAAGGTTGAGCATATCAGCGGTCTGGATATCAGCAACCATCTTGAATGTTGACATGAGTTCCGGGAGGTTGAAAAATTTACAGAAGCGTGTCTTTGCCCTGTAACCGGTTCCTTCCGGGGCAATTTGTCAAGGATGTTTGTCACATCGAAATTGTTAATTCTTTGTGAACAAAAATTTTATTGACTTTTTATATTGCAGATGCTATAATTTATAGTGTTTGCTTATACTCTTTGGCGGAGGTGGATTATGACATTTTCCGAATATGTGAGAAAGGTGCGTCGGGGCTTGGATATGAGCCAACATGAATTAGCTAAGGAGCTTAACGTAAACTTTACTACAATAAACCGTTGGGAAAACAAACACGTTGTTCCGAGCAACCTTGCGAAAAAAAGTTTCATAGAGTTTTGCAAGGCGCGGGCGATTGAAATCCCAGATGAACTACTCAATGATGGAGCAAACGATAAAACTGAAATATAGGGGGAACGCGAATGACACCCGAAGCAAAAGCGCGAGTGAATATTGATAAAATGCTCACGGAATCGGGATATATTCTC
>JGI24705J35276_12238560_pt1 | contig 26707 bp, 21 predicted proteins | sample TergutNt197P4_FD_35276 | JGI IMG/M metagenome (IMG submission 35276) | reverse complement strand
AAACTGCCCGAGGTCGTCGCAAGCTTCTTTCACGCGCCAACTTGTCAGTACGCCGCCCTATGAGGCTTTATTTGCGACAAGCTTAGTAATGCCCCAATTGCAGGACCAGTCGTGCACGAGACTCTTGCCCCGGCAGGGGCTGGCTGATGATGTTAGATGAACTTGTCATGATCTGAATAAACCAACAAAGCAGGATTCCTTGCGTCAACCATCCGAGTTGATTTCCCAACTGTCGACAACTCGGGTTTGGCGGAGGCCGTTTTGGGACAAGCCATGATGGGGCGTCAATCCCTGGGCTGCTGCCATAGCTTGTCGAGGTCAAGCTCTGCGGCCGCCGCCTTCACCTTGCCGTCCGGATCGCCCGCGAGTTTCTCGCGAACGAGGTCCGGGCGATGCAGGGCGTCGTAGACCGGGTCTATCGGCGAGACATCAAGTCCCCGCACGATGCTCAAATAGCGTGTTGCTTCCGGTGACGAGGCCACAAAAAATCCCTCCGGCGTCAGCGTCAGCCAGGAGCCATCCTCAAAGGCCACCATTCTCGCCCGCTCAGTGCCAGTGGCGATATCCCACAAGCGCATTGAGCCGTCTTCGCTTCCGGACAACACGGTTTGGCCATCTGGCAAAAACGCGACCGATTCAACCCAACCAGCATGCCCGGTGAAAGTCCTGAGCATACGTCCGCTCGCAACGTCCCAAAGCTTGATTGTGTTGTCGTAGCTTCCCGAAAGCGCCATGCGGCCGTCCGGCGAAAACGCAACCGATTCAACTCTGTCGGAATGCCCCTTGAAAGTCCTGAGCCTGCGCCTGTGCTTGACGTCCCAAAGCTTGACAGTCCCGTTGCGCACTCCAGATAGCGCCATGCGGCCGTCGGACGAGAACGCAACCGAGGAAACCCCGTCGGAATGCCTCTTGAACGTTTTGAGCCTGCGCCCGCTCACGACATCCCAAAGACTGACTGTCCGGTTCCAATCACTTCCAAACAGCGCGGTGCGCCCATCTGGAGAAAACGCAACTGAGCTGACATTCCAACATTTGAAAGTCCTGAGCTCACACCCACTTGCGACATCCCAAAGCGTGACTTTGTTGTCGCCTCTTGACAGCACGGTGCACCCATCAGGCGACAATGCAACAAAGCGAACATAAGGATGCGGTGATCGCTCTGTAACTGTAATAGTCTTGAGCTCATGACCATCAGCGACGTCCCAAAGCCTGATCGCCCCGCCCCTGCTTTCTGACAGCGCCGTGCGGCCGTCAGGGGAAAACGCAATCGGGCGATCGAAAGAACCCGTGAAAGACCAGAGCACACGCCCGCTGACGACATCCCAAAGCCTTGTATCCCAGCCGCCACCCGACAACACGGTGCGGCCATCCGGCGAAACAGCAACCGAGGAAACGGAGCTGGAAGGTGTTGAGAAAACCCGGAGTTCGCGCCTGTCGGCAACATCCCAAAGCTGGACTGCCCCCGTGCCTCCTGACAGTGCCATACGACCATCCGGCGAAAACGCTACCGAATAAATCGGATCCTCCGATCCCGTGAAAGTCCCGAGCTCGCGACCGCTCGCAACGTCCCAAAGCCTGATCGTTTCGTCGTAACTTCCTGACAGCACGGTGTGACCGTCAGGCGAAAACACAACCGAAGTGACCCGCCCGGAATGTCCGTTGAGAGTTCTGAGTTCGTGTCCGCTCACAACGTCCCAAAGCTTGATCGTTTTGTCCTGGCCTGCCGACAGCGCGGTGCGGCCGTCCGGCGAAAACGCTACCGAGAAAACCCCGGAAGAATGCCCCGTGAAAGTCTTGATCTCGCGCCCGCTCGCAACGTCCCAAAGCTTGACTGTCTGGTCCCAGCTTCCCGACAGCGCCGTGCGGCCGTCCGGCGACAATGCAACGGAGTAAATGACGCCGGAATGCTTGAAGGTCTGGAGCTTGCGCCCGCTCGCGACCTCCCAAAGCCTGACTGTGCCGTTCCAGCTTCCTGACAGCACGGTTTGACCGTCCAGCGAAAATGCAACCGCCTCATAAGAATAACTCGTGAAAGTCACGATCTCGCACCCGCTGGCAATATCCCAAAGCTTGATCGCTCCATCGTCGTTCCCAGACAGCACGGTGCGGCCATCCGGCGAAAACGCGACAGATACAACCCCACCAGAATGCCCGAAGAAAGTCCTGAGCTCACGACCGCTGGCGACGTCCCAAAGCTTGACTGCCTTGTCCCAGCTTCCCGACAGCGCCATGCGGCTATCCGGTGAAAACGCAACCGAGACAACCGGGCCGGAATGCCCCGACTGCAGGACAAATCGCGCACGAAGTTCTTGGCCCGGCGAAGGCTGGCTGATGATATTTGATGAGTTTGTCATGATCTGAATAACAACTAAGCAGGATTCCTTGAGGCAAGCCGTGATGGAGCGTCGTCACTCGCTGGGCTGCTGCCATATCTTGTCGAGGTCGAGCTCCGCCGCTGCGGCCTTCACCTTGCCGTCCGGATCGCCTGCGAGTTTCTCGCGAACGAGGTCCGGGCGATGCAACACTTCGTAGGCGAAGTCTATCGGCGAAACATCAAATTCCCGCACGATGCGCAGATAGCGCACGACATCCGGCGACGAGGCAACAAAAAAGCCCTCCGGCGTCAGCGTCAGCCAGGAGCCATCCTCAAAGGCCGCCATTCTCGCGCGCTCAGTGCCAGCAGCGATATCCCACAGGCGCATAAATGAGCCGTCTGCGCTTGTGGACAGCATGGTCTGGCCATCCGGCAAGAATGCAACGTCGTCAGAACATCCTGTGAAAGTTCTGAGCTCACGACCGCTGGCGACGTCCCACAGCTTAGCCGTCGCATCCCAGCTTCCCGACAAAAAGGTGCGACCATCCGGCGAAAACGTCACCGGTCGAACGTGGTAACCGTAAGAATGCCCCGTGAAAGTCTTGAGCTCGCGCCCGCTTGCGATATCCCAAAGCTTGATTATCGCCTCGCGGTCTGCGGATAGTACGGTGCGGCCGTCCGGTGAAAACGCGACCGAGAGAACGAAGTCAGAATGCCCCTTGAAAGACTTAAGCTCGCAACCGCTTGCGACGTCCCAAAGCCTGACTGTCTCGTCCTCGCCTCCCGACGCCACAGTGCGGCCATCCGGTGAGAATGCCGCGCAGAAAAACTCATCATAAAGCCCATAAACCTCATCAGGAGGCCCCTTGAAAGTCTTGAGCGTGCGTCCGCTCGCGACGTCCCAAAGCTTGAGTGTCTCGTCGTCTCCCGACAGCGCAGTGCGGCCGTCCGGCGAAAATGTAACCGGCACTTCGCCGTCAGAAAGCCCGGTGAAAGTCCTGAGTTCGCGACCACTCGTGACGTCCCAAAGCTTGATCGCCTCGTCCTCGTCTTCTCCAAAGAAAGGACACCCGCTTTTCGACAGCGCCATGAGGCCGTCAGGTGAAAATGCGACCGAGCCGACGACGTCGGAATGCCCGGTGAAAGTTCTGAGCATGCGCCCGCTGACAAGGTCCCAAAGTTTGACTGTTTTGTCACGGCTTCCTGACAGCGCCATGCGGCCGTCAGGTGAAACCGCAACCGAGAGAACGCAAACGTGGGACGGCTTCCAATTGAGGGTTCTGAGTTCGCATCCGCTCACAACGTCCCAATGCTTCACGGTAACGTCCCAGCTTCCCGACAGTGCCGTGCGGCCGTCGGGCGAAAACGCAACCGAAGCAACACCCGCGGAATGCCCCCTGAAAGTCTTGAGTTCGCGCCCGCTCGCGACGTCCCAGAGCTTGATCGTTGCGTCCCGGCTTGCCGACAACGCTGTGCGGCCATCCGGTGAGTACGCAACCGACCAAACGAAATCAGAATGCCCTGTGAAAGTCCTGAGTTCGTTTCCGCTCGCGACGTCCCAGAGCTTGAGCGTCTTGTCGTCGCTCCCCGACAGCACGGTGCGACCATCCGGCGAGTACGCAACCGACGTAACAGTGGCGGAATGCCCCCTACCCGCAAAAGTCCTGATCTCGTTTCCGCTGGCGATGTCCCAAAGCTTGATAGCTCCGTCCCGGCCTACCGACAGCACGGCGCGGCCATCCGGCGAATACGCAACCGAGGTAACACTCTCGGAATGCCCTGTGAAAGTCCTGATCTCGCGCCCGCTTGCGACGTCCCAGAGTTTGATCGTCTTGTCGACGCTCCCCGACAGCACCGTGCGGCCATCCGGCGAGAAGACAGCCGACGTAAGCCCGTTGGAATGCCCGGTGAACGCCTTAAGTTCGCCCCCGCTGGCGACATCCAAAAACCTGAAAGTATTGTCCACCCTTGCTGCCAACATGGTGCATCCGTCCGGCGACAATGCCACCGGGGTGAAGCCCTCATGCTTGCAAAAAATCCTGAACACCCACCCGCTCGCGACGTCCCAAACCCAAGATCCGCGTTCGTCGGTCGATAGCGCAATGCGGCCATTCGACGAAAACGAGACCGAAGTCACCCCGGGACGCGAGAACACATAGTCCTCGACCAGCCAGTTCAGGTCCAATCGCAATTGCAGCGCAACTCGCGCACGAGACTTCTTCCCAGCATCTTCGGCTGGCGGGAAATCAATTGCAGGCAATGTCATTGTCATTCTCTGGAATGTGCAGTCTGAAAAATCTTGTCGAGATCGAGCTGCGCGGCTGCCGCCTTTGCCTTGCCGTCTGGATCGCCTGCGAGTTTCTCGCGAACGAGGTCCGGGCGATGCAGCACTTGGTAGACCTGCTCGACAGAGGCGACATCAAGGCCGCGGACGACGCTGAAATTTTGTGCGGCCTGCGGGGATGACGCATTGAAGAAGCCCTCGGGCGTCATGACCAGCCATGAGCCATCTTGAAAGACCATCATTTTCGCCCGCTCGGTGCCCGTCGAAATATCCCACAAGCGCATCGATCCGTCGTACATCCCCGATGAGAGCGCTGTCCGGCCATCAGGTGAAAATGCCACCGTGCGAACTTCGTCGGAATGCCCCCTGAAGGTCTTGAGTTCGCGGCCACTCGCAATATCCCAAAGCTTGATTGTCTTGTCGCGGCTCCTCGACCCCGATAGCGCGGTACGGCCGTCTGGCGAAAACGCAACCGAGGTAACATCATCAGAGTGTCCCTCGAAGGTTTCGAGTAAACGTCCGCTCGCGATTTCCCGAAGTTTGATGGTGTAGTCAGAGCTGCCCGACAACGCAGTGCGGCCATCCGGTGAAAATGCAACTGATTGAACGAAGCCGGAATGCCCTGTGAAAGTCTTGAGCTCACGTCCGCTCGCGACATCCCAAAGCTTGATTGTCTTGTCGTAGCTTCCCGACAGAGCGGTGCGGCCATCTGATGAAAATGCAACCGAGGTGACGGACTCAGAATGCCCCGTCAGGGTTCCAAGCTCGCGCCCGCTCGTGAGATCCCAAAGTTTGATCGTATTGTCGGCACTCCCCGAAAGCGCAGTGCGACCATCCGGAGAAAATGCAACTGGGCTGACCCAGTGGGTCCCGTTGATCGTCCTCAACTGACGCCCGCTCGCAATGTCCCAAAGTTTGATCGTATTGTCGGCACTCCCCGAAAGCGCGGTATGCCCATCGGGTGAAAACGCAACTACGTATGAGAAATTTGAATGTCCCGCAAATGCTCCAAGCAAACGCCCGCTCGTGAGGTCCCAAAGCTTGATGGTGTTGTCCCCGTCCCCTGAGAGCGCGGTGCGACCATCTGGAGAGAACGCAACCGGATCAACAAAGCTGGAACGTCCCGTAAATGCCCTGACTTCACGCCCACTCGCGACGTCCCAAAGTTTGAGTTTCCTGTCAGATCCTGACAGTACAGTGCGACCATCCGGCGAGAACGCAGCCGAGGAAACGTCACCAGCCCCCGTGAGGGTCTTGAGTTCACGCCCGCTCACGACGTCCCAAAGCTTGATCATCCCACCGCCGCCTCCCAAGAGTGCGATGCGGCCATCGGGCGAAAACGCAACCGAGCTGCCGGTGTCCGAATTCGCCGTGAAAGTTCTGAGCAAGCGCCCGTTCTCAACGTCCCAGAGCTTGACTGCGCCACTTTCGTCTCTCGAAAGCGCGGCACGACCGTCTGGCGAAAATGCAACCGAGCTAATCTGGTCAGAAACTCCCTCAAGAGTCTTGAGTTCGCGACCGCTCGCGACATCCCAAAGCCTGATCGTCTTGTCGGAACTGCCCGACAGCGCGGTGCGGCCATCAGGCGAAAACGCAACCGAGGTGACGACATCAGAATGCCCGGTGAAAGTTCTGAGCAGGCGCCCGCTCGCAACGTCCCAGAGCTTAACGGCTGTGTCGTATGGTGGATGTGCTTGCATCATTCCTGGCGGATAGTCTCCGCACCCCGACAGCGCCGTGCGGCCATCAGGCGAAAACGCAACTGATCGCACTGAGCCAAGCTGTCCCTCAAAAGTCCTGATGAGACGCCCGCTCGCAACGTCCCAAAGCTTGATGGCTCCATCGGGGCGTCGGGGAGTATCAAAAGTCCTGGATTTGTGAACCCCGCTCGTATCACCCCTGCTTCGAGTGGATTGATCCTGTCCTTGGATGAGCCCCCAATCCTCGTCGATCCTGACAACACCGACGATTTCAAGCGGGTTGATGTAGCTTCCCGACAGCGCCGTGCGGCCGTCAGGAGAAAACGCAACCGACAACACTGAGCCATAGTCGCCCTCAAAGGTCCTGAGCAAACGACCGCTCGCGATGTCCCAGAGCTTGATCGTACCCTCTCCCGACAGCGCGGTGCGACCATCCGGTGAAAACGCAACCGATATGACTTCGTCTGGCCCCTTCTGCATGACTATCTGTGCATGAGGCTCCTTCCCGACGTCTTGGGCCCGCAGGGGAATAGTGAGGCTGACGAAAGCGATGCTTGCAATGACCCGAAGAAGTGAACGAAACAGAATGCGTCGACTCTCAAACACGATAAACCTCAAGTATCAGAACTTCCGCCCTGCTGACCGCTCGGGTTTGGCAGAGCCTCCTTGTCTTAAATCAGGCCATGACAGCGCATCGTCACTCTTGATCCTGCGCCGCCTGCCATATCCCATCAAGGTCGAGCTGCGCGGCTGCCGCCTTTACCTTGCCATCCGGATCGCCTGCAAGTTTCTCGCGAACGAGGTCGGGGCGATACAAGGCGTCGTAGGCTTGCTCAAACGGCGAAACATCCAGGCCTCGGACCAAGTGCAAATGCTGCGCGGCCTTTGGCGATGATGCTTCAAAAAATCCTTCGGGTGTGATTGTCAGCCAGGCGTCCCCCTCGAAGGCCACCATGCTCGCCCGCTCCGTGCCGGTTGCACTATCCCAGACGCGGACTGAGCCGTCCATGCTTCCCGACAGAACGGTGCGACCGTCCGGCGAGAATGCAACCGAGGTAACGTCGTTGGAATGTCCCGTGAGAGTCATAAGCTCACGGCCGCCCGCGATGTCCCAAAGCTTGACTGTGTTGTCCTCGCTCCCTGAAAGCGCGGTGCGTCCGTCAGGCGAAAACGCAACCGACCAAACGAAATCAGAATGCCCCGCAAAAGTCCTGAGTTCTTGTCCGCCCGCAACGTCCCAGAGCTTAATCGTCCTGTCGTGGCCTGCCGATAGGGCCGTACAACCGTCCGGCGAAAACGCGACAGAGCTGACGGAACCGGCGTACCAAGTGAACGTCCTGAGTTCGCGTCCACTGCTGACATCCCAAAGCTTGATGCCGTCATGACCTCTCGACAACACAGTGCGGCCGTCGGGCGAAACCGCGACCGCCGAACCAGGCGTTTTTGTGAATGTCTTAAGCTCTTCCCCACCTGCGAGGTCCCAAAGCTTGATCTCGCCCCAGCCTCCCGACAGGATGGTGCGTCCATCGGGTAAATACTTGACCTGTTGAAGGAGTTTGATTTGCCCCAAAGTCCTGAGTTCTTGTCCGCCCGCAACGTCCCAGAGCTTAATCGTCCTGTCGTGGCCTCCCGACAGCGCCGTGCGACCATCTGGCGAAAACGTGACAGAGCTGATGGGAGCGCCGTGTCCCCAGAACGCCCTGAGCCGACGGCCGCTTGTAAGGTCCCAAAGGCTGATCGTCTCGCCATACCCTCCCGACAAGACGGTGCGGCCGTCCGGCGAAACGGCAACCGACATGACACTCCGTGTCTCGCCCGTAAGAGTCCTGAGTTCGCGCCCGCTTGCCAGGTCCCAGAGCTTGAGCGTTTCGTCGACGCGGTTCGGCAGGACAATCTCGCTATGTGTCAGCACAGTGCAGCCATCCGGCGAAACCGCAAACGAGCGGATATTCTGGCCCGTGAAGGCCCTGAGCTCTCGCCCATCAGCAACGTCCCAGATCTTGATCGTGTCGTCGCTGCCTCCCGACATTGCCGTTTGACCATCCAGCGAAAACGCAACTGAGAGAACAACGCCAGAATGCGCCGAGATAGCCCGGATCTCCTGTCCACTCGCAACGTCCCAAAACTTGATCGTTCCAACGCGGCTTCCTGACAGCGCGATGCGGCTATCAGGCGAAAACGCAACCGATCTGGCGTCGTCAGAATGGCCGGAGAGAGTCCTGATCTCGCGACCGCTCGCCACATCCCAAAGCTTGATCGTCCCATCGTCGCTTCCAGACAGCGCAGTGCGGCCATCAGGCGAAAACGCAACCGACAAAACGTAGCCAGAATGCCCCGCAAACGTCCTGATTTGACAACCGTTGGCGATATCCCAAAGCTTGATCGTCCCGTCCTCGCTTCCAAAGAATGCAGCAAACCCGTCCGGCGAAAGTGCAGCCGACTCGTCGTCACGAGGCACAGTGAAGGCCTTCAGCTCTTGCCCGCTCGCAACGTCCCAAAGCTTGACGGTGTTGTCACAACTTCCCCACACCACGGTGAGCACAGTGCGGCCGTCCGGCGAAACCACGACCGAGCGAACTGCATCCCAATCCCCTTTGAAGAAGGTCCAGGTCCTGACTTCACGGCCGCTCGCAACATCCCAAAGCTTGATCGTTCCATCGCCGCTCTGCGCCAGCACAAAGCGGCCACCGGGCGAAAACGCAATCGGGTAGACCGATTCATGCCCCGATTGCAGAACGATCCGCACAGGAGGCTCCTGTCCCGGCAGATGTTGACTGATGATATTGGAAGGACTTGCCATGACCTGAATAAACCAACCAAGAATGATTTGCGGACGGGTGCTTCCTCAAAACGAGGAGCCTCAACCATCCGAACTGACTTCGCCCCTGTCAACCGCTCCAGGGTTGGTGGAGACCGCTTGTTTCGAGTGAGGCCGCGATTGTGTGGCCGTCACTCTCGGCGCTGTGCGTCCTGCCATATCCCATCGAGATCGAGCTGCGCGGCTGCGGCTTTCACCTTGCCATCCGGATCGCCCGCGAGTTTCTCGCGAACGAGGTCCGGGCGATACAAGGCGTCGTAGGCTCGGTCAAACGGCGAAACATCCAAGCCTCGGACCAAGTGCAGATGCTGCGCGGCCTTTGGCGATGATGCTTCAAAAAAGCCTTCGGGAGTGATTGTCAGCCAGGCGTCCCCCTCAAAGGCCACCATGCTCGCCCGCTCAGTGCCGGTTGCACTATCCCAGACGCGGACTGAGCCGTCCGCGCTTGCCGACAGAACGGTGCAACCGTCGGGCGAGAATGCAACCGAGGTAACGCCGTTGGAATGTCCCGTGAGAGTCATAAGCTCACAGCCGCTGGTGATATTCCAAAGCTTGACTGTGTTGTCCTCGCTCCCTGAAAGTGCGGTGCGTCCGTCAGGCGAAAACGCAACTGACCAAACACCGCCAGAATGCCCGGTGAGGGTCTTGAGCTCGCACCCGCTTGCCAGGTCCCAAAGTCTGACGGCGCCATCGTAGTCTCCCAACAGAGCAGTGCAACCATCCGGCAAGAACGCAATCGAGCTGATGCTGGTGCCCCCGGTGAACGTTTTGAGTTCGCGTCCTGTGCGGACATTCCAAAGCTTGATGCCTTTATAACCTGCCGACAATACGGTGCGTCCATCGGGCGAAAGCGCGAGCGCTTTAACCCAACCAGTTGGTCGCGTGAATGCCTTAAGCTCTTGCCTACTTGCGAGGTCCCAAAGCTTGATCTCGTCCCAGCCTCCCGAGAGGAAGGTGCGACCATCCGACAAGAACCTGACCGCTTCAACAGGGTTGGAGTGCCCTGCGATAGTCCCGACTTCTTGTCCGCTCGCAACGTCCCAGAGCCCAACCGTCTTGTCGTAGCTTCCCGACACGGCGGTGCGACCATCCGGCGACAACGCGACAGAGGCGACGCGGGCGCCCCGAGAATGTCTTGAGAACGCCTTGAGCCGACGGCCGCTTGTAACGTCCCAAAGGCTGATCGCCTCGCCATACCCTCCCGACAAGACCGTGCGACCGTCCGGCGAAACGGCAACCGAGATAACACACCGAGAATCGCCCGTAAGAGTCCTGAGTTCGCGCCCGCTTGCCAGGTCCCAGAGCTTGAACGTTTCATCGACGCGGTTCGGCAGGACGATCTGGCTGCACGCCAGCGCAGTGCAGCCATCCGGCGAAACCGCAAACGGGGTGATATCCTGGCGCGTGAAGGTCCTGAGCTCACGTCCACTCGCGACGTCCCAAAGCTTGATCGTCTTGCCGCTCAGCGAAATCGCCGTGTGGCCATCCAGCGAAAACGCAACTGACCAAACAACGCCGGAATCCGCCGAGATAGCCCGGATTTCGTGTCCGCTCGCAACATCCCAAAATTTGATCGTTCCAGTGCGGCTTCCTGACAGCGCAATGCGTCCATCAGGCGAAAACGCGACCGATCTAATGTCGTCAGAGGGCCCGGTGAATGTCTTGATCTCGCAACCGCTCACCACCTCCCAAAGCTTGATCGTCCCATCGTCGCTTCCCGACAGCGCAGTGCGTCCGTCAGGCGAAAACGCGAACGAAGTCACCTCGTCAGAATGCCCCTTCAAAATCCTGATTTGGCAGCCACTGGCGATATCCCAAAGCTTGATTGTCCCATCTTCGCTTCCAAAGAATGCAGCACTCCCGTCCGGCGAAAGCGCAACCGAGGTTCCTTCGTCAGAAGGCACAGTGAAGGTCTTCAGCTCTTGCCCGCTGGCAACGTCCCAGAGCCTGATGGTGTAGTCATAACTTTCCTGCCACATGGTGAGCAGGGTGCGGCCGTCCGGCGAAAGCTCGACCTCGCGAACCGAATCCGCATCCCCAGTGAAGAAGGTCCAGGTCCTGATTTCACGGCCGCTCGCAACATCCCAAAGTATGATCGTCCCATCATCGCTCCCCGACAGCACGAAGCTGCCACCGGGCGAAAACGCAATCGGGTAAACCGAACCAGAATGCCCCGATTGCAGAACGATCCGCACAGGCTCCTGTCCCGGCAGATGTTGACTCATGATATACTCCGTTCGCGCCGAGACTCGAAAATCGTCGCCGCGGCAGTGCGACGAGCTTCGCTCGCGCTGACAACTCGTGGATAGCGTTCGCCGTTCACAAGCACGATGCTCCACTGATTGACGGCAGGAAGCGCAACCCACGGTGAGGCGGTGCATTACGCAAGCCGCTTGCGCGCCGCTTCAAATGTGCCCTTCGCTTCACGTCATGGCATCTGTCGGGCAGAGCTAAAGCACGACTTAATTGTCCAAACGAGCCCACAAAAGACCATAAAAAGCTCTGTTGTTCCAAGGCGTTAAGGCGCAAGCTGATGCCCTGGGCTGCAAGGCAAGACCGTTTGGGCAAGCGGCATCTAGGAACCGGAACCTAGTTCCTGATGCTTCGTGTAATCCGAACAAAGAGTTGAGCGCCATGGCAAGAAGCCGACGATCCAAAAACATCACGCGGGAAATTTGCGAATCCAGACCCGCTAAGCGCATCTCCATTTACGACACCAAATGCCCGGGCTTCTTTGTGAACGTCTACCCGAGCGGCATGGCCACGTTTTTCGTCAAGCTCTGGAATCGGGCCGCCAAAAAACAGAAGGCGCAGTTCATCGGCCGCTACCATCCCGAGCATCTGACCGTCGAGATGGCTCGCAGCCGCGCGAACAGCTTCAAGGGCCGCAACGGTGCTGGTGAGGATGTGGTCAAGACCGAGCGCAAAAAGCTGGAGCTGGCCAGCAAACAGGCCATGACCGTCGCGCAGGTCATCGACCGTTACATCGACCATATCAGTGAGGTGATCGAGAGCCCCAAGAAGCCCGGCTTCTTTCATGCGCGCATCAAGACATGGCGCAACTATCGCGGCCTGTTGAACCGTTTCTTAAGGCCGGCGCTCGGGCACCGGCTCGCCGACGAGATCACAAACGACGACATCCAGACTTTGTTAGATAAGGTCCGCAAAGGGCTGAACGGCTACAAAGGGTCCAACGCCAACATGCTGGCGGCCAAGGACAAGTTTTCGGCGATGTTCACATGGGCCTTGGCGGCCGGCCGCCGCTACATCACCGTGCACCCGTGTAGGGATTTGCAGGAGATGCCCGCCAAGGGCGAGAGGAAGCGCGTCCTGAATCTCGAGGAGATTCGAATCTTTTGGCACGGCCTGGATCGCACCGATCTGCCGTTCCCGCGAGGGGTGGCACTCGGGCTCAAATTCGAGCTGGCGACCATGCTTCGGTCGATCGAATTTCGAACGGCCGAGGTGGCCGAGTTGAAGGGCCTCGGCACGCGCTGCGCCCACATCACGGTGCCGCTGGAGCGCGTCAAGAAGCGGCGTGTCATCGAACAGCCCTTGTCCACACTCGCGCAAGAGATCATCGCCGAGGCCATGCGCTTGCCCGGCAATCCAGACATCGTGTTCCGTTCCGTGACCGGGATCAGGCTCTCACATGCGGCTCTTGCTGATGCCCTGAATGGCGTCAAGTGCACGCGGCGCGGGAAAACGACCCGCACGAAAGGGCTGTGCGAAATCCTGGGGCTCGACAAATTTACGCCCCATGACCTCCGCCGCACCGCCGCCTCGGTCGCCCGCGAGCTGCAGTGCCGCAAGGCGGACATCGCGGCCTGCCTCGACCATTCCGGCAAGGGCGAGGAAGCGGTTTCGCCCGTGTCCAACATCTATATGCGCCGCGGCGTCGTGCCGTGGTCTCGGGACCTCGAGGACAAGCGCATCGTTCTCGAAACCTTGGCCGAGGGCCTGCGGGAAGCCATCGGGCTAAAGCCGCCAAAGCTTTGGGCGGCCCTCAATGTCGATTTGCCACCGTTGCCGGCCGAGCTGGAAAGGCTGGTCGCCTAACCCGATCGCGCCCATCGACCCAAATCAGAAGGGGCCGCCGTGAGCCTACGGCGGCCCCTGATTCGTTATGGACAAACGGAGTTACAAACATGCCGCTGACCATCCGACCCATCGAAGACGTGCCGGCGCCGCAGCGCCGTTTGCTGGAACACGTCGAGCGAATCTTGCACGGCCACGATGCCGGGCTGGTTGCGACCATTGCCCTGACCATTCTGACTCGCGCCATCATCGCGCTTGTGCCGAGCCGGGACCTAGCCGAGATCGACGCGGCGATCGATGAGTTTGCGGTCAGCCTCAAGGCTGAGGCTCGCGTGCAGATGGAACGGGACAGCAAGAAAGGGTTTCGATAATTATTGGTTCTCTTGTATCTTACGCGCCGCATCACGGGCGTCATTATCTATCGATGGTGGGAGAGCATCGCCCGTGATCCTCGACGCGGCGCGGGCTCCGGCTATCTTTGCTAATGTCTGAGCAGCCTCAAGGCGATTGATTTCTCCGCGAACCTTGTAGTCTTCGGCATTCTGCCGTGCCCATTCCCTTTGGAAAAATTTGTCGCGATCTTGTTGTGCTTTTTCTCTGTCACGTAGGGTAATTCTCAATTGTTCAACTGAGTAGGATTTGCACCATGAACCTCTGCCACACACCTCCTTGACAAGTGCTGCGCGCTCCTCTGCTTGCGCATACTGTTCGGGAGTGAGCGGCGTCGGCTTTACTACCATTATGCCTAGAATGAACATTGCGGCCACAAAAAAGCTTCCGCCAGCGATCAGATACATGGTCTTGTACAGCGGACTGGCATTCGTGTAATTTTCGGCAAACTCGTTGATCACGATGTGTCCCGCTCATTCGACCCCACGAACGATAGATCGACCCGGTAAACATTCTTGCTTGATATCAGGACAAATGTAGTCAAACCGCCAAACCAAAGACATGCCTTTGCGCTTTTTCGCCGCAATGCTTGGTCTCATGCAACGTGCCCCGCTGCATGGCAGTCGCGCTTTCAACGTGCGCCGAGACAAGGGCCGCCGTTTCTGACTGGTTACGCGGTCCTTACCATTTCTACGTTCATCACTTGAACGACTGCGTTCAAGTCGTCGCCGCGCCGACGCCGCATTTGCTTTGTTCTAATAATCCAGCCAAGGCGCCATGTGTTGAGCAGACGTGGGCTGGGCAAAGGGTTGCCGGCTTACGCCTCCGGCAACCCTTTTCAATTTTAAGCTTTTGATTCAACGTCTCCACATTTTGGGCGAGTATACCGGAGGATGCCTCGGTACTCCTGATGTCTTTGGCTCATACCATGCCGCCCGGGACCCGCGACCGAGGTAGGGCCACCACACTCTGCCAGATCACGACGGCCCTTTTCCTGATGCTCATGGAAGAGTTCAATGTCTGATCAAGTCGTCGATTTTCCACATGAACTTCTGCCCGGCAACATTGCGATGCACCGGAGTGATCGTGAACTTCTGACCGAATTCGGCGGGCGTGTGCGGTCGTTGCGCGAGCGATGCAACTTGACCCGCAAGCAGCTTGCCGACAAATCTGGAATGTCCGAGCGCTACATCAGCTCAATAGAAACCGGAAAAGGCAACGTTTCACTCGTCCTGTTATTCCGTCTCGCCGCCGCATTCCACCGCAGTCAACAATCAGCTTAAACCGGCGATATTTGATATTTGCCGCAATGCCTTGGCTGAAGCGCCTGAACGGTTTGTTCACGGTTATTGCAATTGAAAATCGCACGAAACCGGCACCGAACTCGGTTCGTTCTCGGCGCTTCAAAGTTTAACGCTTTCGGTATGAACCACTGTTGATCACTGCGCCGCAGCCGTCACGGCGCCATGCGGGGTGGGATCGCGTAGAATATGAAGTCGATCCCGTCGTCATCATGGGCTCGCATGTGGTAGCGATGGCCAGGACAGAGCGACATCGCATGCAAGGGCAGCTGGAACAAATCGGCTGGCTTGTGGTAGATACTAAGGCCGAGAGCAGGCTGGCAGCGCATGACGGTGGCAACCGCTCCTTCCAGCGCTTCCCTCTCAAATCCCTCCACGTCAAACTTCAGGTAGTCCAACTGCTGGCCCGCGAACTCATCGTCGATGCGGACGCACGGCACGGTTACTGAACCTGTACCGTTCATGATCGTGCCAGGTTTCCCCGATGGCTCGAAGCTAATCGTCCCAGTAGTTGCACCGACGGCTGCTTGGCGACACTCGATCCTGTCGCGAAATACGGCAGGAATTGCGCCAACGTGCTGTTTGAGTCCCGCGAAGTTCACCGGGTCCGGCTCGTAGGCGACGACACGCCCGATTGGATTGCCGCACCAGCGCAGGAGCGTCTGCAACGTGTCTCCGGTATAGGCGCCGATGTCGACCACGCAGCTTTTCGACCCCAGGCCACGGATGAGCTCGCCGTCGAAGTAGATGCGCGTGGGATGCGGCGTTGGTAGTGCCGTCTCGTCCAGTAGCAACCTCCAACGCAACATGCCCCTAAGTTGCGCGCGCGATTCGGCATCCGTAAGCCGCGCATGCACCGCCGCGATTTCATCCACGCAATCAAGATAGAGTTCAGGCACGCCGAAGCTGTAATAGGGTGCGATCTGATCGGCGAAGCACCAGAAGGCCGCTTGCGCTGGCAGCACATGGGTGAAGCCAAAGCAACCCAGCCAATGCTTCGTTTCTGCGTAGCAATGGTTTGGAGACCAGACTGCGACGAGGCACAACGCATCAGTACCGAAACGGCGCGCAGCTTCGGCTGGCGGCAGCACCTCAAATCCGAGAACCTCACTGCCCCAAAAGCGAGCATCATACTCGATCAGTCCCGCAACGTCGGCACCAGCGGCATGCACGCCCTGGACGATCGTCTGCGCCATGCGGCCAGAGCCGACCAACAACAGATTCCCACCTGATGCGGCCGTGCGCACGGCGTCCCGCGTCGCGGTGTGGTAGGCACGCATCTCGGCAAGCGAAACGCCAACAATCGATTCCAGCACGTTTGTCACCCCGCCTTCTTCCCCTGGACGTGGCGCAATAGCTTCGCTACCGCGCGCACCGGGCTGGTCAGCCGCCAGGAGGTGGAAGCTCGCATGGCCGCCACATCATGACGAAGTTGCTCCGCCTCTTCCGCTCGCTGGCGCAATGTCTCGTCGCGCTGGCGCAACGCCTCGTCGCGCTCGCGCAATGTCTCCTCTCGCTGCCGCAAGGTCTCGTCGCGCTCGCGTAACGTCTCCTCACGCTGACGCAGCGCCTCATGCAAGGAGGCGGCCTGTTCCCTGATAGTACACAAGTCGCGTATCATCGCGTCATGGTTGTCGACGAAGGTGGCGTTGATGTAGACGCTCGGTGGCAGTTCGGGCAACGGTTTGTCCGAGCAAAGTGCGAGCAGGTAGAGCGGCCGGGGATAGCCGCTCGAGCCCTCGAAGTGGCGATCGCCGCGTCGTTCGAAGCAGAGTGCTCCTGGCCCAGCCGGTGTCTCCGGCCCCGGCAGTATGGTTGAACCGATCATCGGCCGCTGCCACCATATTGCAACATGGGAGAAACTGTCCTGGAGCAATGCCGCAAATTCGGAGCGCGTTAACTCCAGCGCGTGGAAGGGATTGGCTGCTTGGTCCGCGGGCGAGTAGGTGTCGCGATCGGGCGTGCTGATGACGAGCAACCCGTCAGACCGCAGGACACGCTTGATCTCAGCGAGAAAGCGGTCATGTCCGGCGAAATGCTCAATCGTCTCGAATGAGACTATGACATCCACCGACGAATCGTCGATCGGGATCTGGCGCGCATCGCCGACGCGGAAGTTGAGGTTGTCGCGCTGGTAGTTTGCTGTGGCATGCGCTACAACATCAGCCGAGACCTCCACGCCGACAACGCCAGCGGCCACCTGGGCCAAGAACGCGGAGCCGTAACCTTCGCCGGAGGCGATGTCGAGCACATGGCGGTCGCGGCAAAGATGTCGGGCGAGGAAGTAGCGGTGCAGATGCTCAATCTCGGTCTGTCCGCCGAACTCAGAAGTCAGCCGTTCGCCGGTAAAGGGTAAGCTGACGGACGGTAACGGCCTTTCGAAGATCTCACCCACCTTGCATCCCTCCTCTCCAAGTCTGCTGAGCGTCGCCGACAAGCTTGAGCGTCGCCTTGAGTCCCAACTCCATGGGAAGGCCGCGCAGCAGCGCTTCAAATCGGTCGCGCAAGGTCGGGGCTTCGAACGAAAGGCAGTGTATGCCGAGCTGCGACAGAATCGCGTTAAGCTTGGCAACATCCTCGGGCAGGCTGAACCCAGGCAGGTTCGCCAAGGTCGGAGCACCCGGCACAATCAGGCACGCCGTCCTGGCCATCCCATCGAACGCCAAAGCGGGGGCTTCCGCGCTGACGGCTCGCGCCGCATCGAGGCAGGCCAACGTTGCGGCGCCCCCCAACATCCGTGTCAGCCGCGTCAGGTCCAGCGCCTCTCGCAGAGGGCGCACGGGGTCGCGCGCAGCGAAGTCGCGGTCATTGGCGTTGATGTCCGGATGCAGCCGGCCAAAGACGTTGGTCATCTGCGCCATCAGTCGCGCCTTGCGCGTTCCGAAGGACTGACCCTCCCAATGTCGAACAAAAACGTCGCCCGTGACCACATGGCGCCAGCCAACGCTGCGGGCGCGATAGCAGAAGTCCGCCTCCTCACCGTAGCCGACCGGAAAATGCTCCGCATCGAAAAGCCCAACAGTGTCGAGCACGGCACGTCGGATGTAGAGGCAAAAGCCGACGGTATAGTGGACCTGCACGCGCCGGATAGGCCTGATCTCCGCCGCCATCATGTCGAGTTCGGCGTCGCCCAACTCAAAGCGAACCCGGCCGTCCGGCTGGCGGAACGGGTAGCCGCTGATGTGGCTGCCATTCGTCATCGGATTGGCGGTGCCGACACAAGGATCCGATTGCACCGCACGCCGCAGCCGGTCGATCCAATCGCCAAAGACCAGCGTATCGCTGTTCAACAGCACCACGTCGCGGCCGGGATGCAGGCGCATGCCGCGGTTGACGGTCCGGGTGAAGCCGAGGTTGCTCTTGTTCGTCAGCAACGTGATGCGGCAGTTCTGCGCGAGCCGGGCGAGCAAGGCCTTCAGCGCCTCGTCCGTGCTGGCGTCATCAATGACCACCAGTTCGAAGCCGATCTCGTTGCGTGCACGTAGCACGGAGTCGAGGCAGGGCTCAGCCATCTCGCGCTGATTATAGACCGGGACGATGACGTCCACGGTCTCCACGTCGGCTGGCGGTATTGAACTGACGCCTTGCATAAGGCTCATGCCTTCGTCACGAGAATCACACCAGGCGTAATGAGGAGTTCCTTAAATCGGCTTCCGCGGGTTGGGCCCATCAGGCCGTTCGGGACGCCATGCTCGGCGCTCGTGATTTCTGCCATACCGATTTCGTCGACGAGTTGCTTAACGAATCCTACCATCCCATAAGGATGCGAATGAAACTTTCGCGTATACTGGTAGCGGCGCAGCAGTCTGCCAAGCCATCCAAGCTTCGGCCACTCAACCGGTGCCTGCTTGATGATCTTGTTCGCGAACCAATGCAGCGCGCCATTGTCTGCACGATGTCGGTAATAATCGCCGTCGGGATAATAGACGTGGTTGCCCCAATATCCAGTCCCCCAGTCCTCAATTGCATACACTGCATTGGACTTGAGGTGATGGGTGAACAGGTGCCAGAAGCTAGCCTTGGCAAGCTGCCCGATATGGGCAGCGTCATCAACAATTATGTCGAACCCTTGGGGGGCACATTCCGCTGCCACTTTGTTCAGAAGCGCTATGTCGTCTTGGCGGCCTCGATAAACACGAACGCGTTCTTCGTTAGGTTCCCATTCAGGCAACAGGTCAATTCCAGCGATAGTGGCGTTCCGAAAGCAATCGCTCCACATCTCCATCGACTTTCCTCTGGCAACACCAAGTTCTAGTATGCTGATCGGCCTATCTCGCAAAATACCAAAGCGTTTTTCGTATATCTCCAGATACCCCGCCGGCTTGGAGTCAAACGAATTTTGTTGCGCGTAGTCGATCAGAGACATTCTGAATTCTCCCGTTCACGACCTCACAAGCAGGCCGCGTGTTGCCTTGGATTGAAACGGCACCGGGCGATGCCTTATTGTAAATCTCCTAAATCCTGAAGCCCGCCGCCACAGCATCCGCCCGGAACATCCTCACGGTATCGAGCGAATAGGAATCCAAATCGTAGCCGAGCGTTGGTAACTTCTTCAAAATATCGTGCGTGACGGTGATGATCTGACAACCCACCGCTTCGGCTTGTACGATGTTCAGAAGCTCTCGTGGGCTGGCCCAGATAATCTCAGTCTTCGGATTGACCGCTGCCATGGCGACAGCAGCCGACATGATGGGTAGCGGATCGACACCAGTGTCCGCAATGCGTCCGGCGAAGACTGAGATGTTGGACGGCACTTCAGGTTCGAGGTTCAGTACGATGTCGCGCACCTGCGTAAGCGTCGTGATCGCTGTCACATTGACCTTCACGCCGCGACCAGCCAAGCGCCGAACCAAGCCGCAGGTGCTCTCCCTGCGGGTGTTGGTGATCGGGATCTTGACGTAGACGTTTGGCCCCCAGCTTGCGACCTTCAGTGCCTCACGCTCCATCTCCTCGATCTCGTCGGAAAAAACTTCGAGCGAGAGAGGCTTGTCCGTCACGTGCTCCAGAACCTCGCGGGCAAAACCCTCGTAGTCGAGAATGCCAGCCTTGGCCATCAAGGTCGGGTTGGTGGTCAGCCCCTTGATGTGCGGCTTAGCATACATGTCGAGCATAATGGCCCTGTCCGCGCCGTCGGCAAAAATTTTGACCCTCAGGTCGGCGAAATGCGTCATGATACTGCTTTTCCTTCCATCAAGATCCATTTGGCCGCCTCGGCGAGCGAACTGCAGACATGATCAGGTGGCTGCAATGGCGCGCGCTCGTCGTAACCTGCCTCAATTAGGACTGTCCGGCATCCCGCGGCAGCGCCAGCATCAATGTCACGCCAGCGGTCTCCTACCATGAAGCTGCGGTTGAGATTGATGCCGTGTGCGGCGCCGTCGCGCAGAAGCATGCCTGGCTTCGGCTTGCGGCAGTCGCACTCTCCGTCATACCCGTGCAGGCAGACCTCGATGGCATCGAGCGGCAGCGTCGCGGCCATTTCCGCGTGGATGGCCTCGACCGTCGCAAGCGGCATGGTTCCGCGCCCAACGTCTGGTTGGTTGGTCACGACCACGAGCCGAAAGCCGGCCCGATGCAGGCTCACCAGCGCCTCTGGTACGCCAGGCAGGATCTCAAGATCCTCCGGTCTCGCCGCCGGATAGGGCCTGCGGTTGAGCACCACGGCACGATTCAGAACGCCGTCGCGATCGAGATATACAGCACGGTCCGTCATGGCACGGTCGACTCCCACTTGGTCTGCCGCGCCTTAAGAGCCGGATGGGACACCAGGAGATGCCAGACCACGGCCTGGAACGCCTCCGAATGCGGCGTCACGTTGTCCGGGTTCACCGTTGGGATGATACAGACAACGTCGCCGACCTGCGCGGCGTAGCCGCCGTCGCGGCCGACAACGCCGAGAATCCGCGCGCCGACTTCTTTAGCCAATTGTAGTGCTTCGACCAGGTTTGGGCTGACATTTTTTTCGAGGTTGCCGCCGCCGACCGAGAAGACAAATATCGCGTCGTCCTTATCGAGTCGGCTGGTCGCCAGCCAGTCACGGAAGACAGTATGCCAGCCCTCGTCGTTGGTGCGCGCAGTTAGTTCCGACACGTTGTCAGTCGGAGCATAGGCCTCAATGCCCACGATCTTGCGGAAGTCATTCACAGCATGGGAGCAGTTGGCGGCACTGCCGCCCACGCCAAGGAGAAACAGGCGGCCACCACGGTTGCGTAGGGCGACGAGTTCTTCTGCCATCCGCTCGATCAGGGTTGGATCCAGGCGCCGCACGATCTCGATAGTTTCTGTCAGGTGCTGTTCGCTGTAACTCATCGCATAGCTTCCGTAATATGAGCCTCCAACTCGGCGAGGCCAGAGAACGAGCCCACCTCGTAGAAACGGTTGTGGACCTCGTAGGCAGCCAGCAATCGGCGGTGCGCGAGATCCTCGGTTAAGGCGGCGAGGTCAGTGGGCGCATCCTTCGGCAAGCCAACGAATGCCTCTGCACTGAACAGGCTGAAGCCGTAGTCGATGTGGCGCATTCGCGGCGTATGCAGGGACTTGCTGTAGGTGAGGATCTCAGCGCCATCAAACTCAATGTTGTTGGCATGCGCAGGATCCTGGTTCTGGAAGACGGTCATCAGCGCCGGGCGCCCGTCGCGCTCGAAGGCTACGATAGCCGCCTGGTAGTCAAACTCCAACCAGCTGTCGCCGTAGATCACAGCGAAGCGGGGTCCTAGCTGCGGAAGCGCACGCGCGATTGCCCCGCCGGTACCGAGCAGCTCTGATCCGTCCGCCACGTAGCGAACCCTGAGGCCGAAGCGGACACCGTCGCCGACCGCGTCCACGATTTGCTCTCCGAGATGGCCGGTTAGAAAGACTGCTTCCGCGAAACCGTGGCGCGCAAGCAGACGCAATTGGTGGAAGGCAAAGGGTTCGCCTGCAACTTCGATCAGCGCTTTGGGCACGCGCTCCGTCAAAGGCCTGAGCCGCATCGCCAGTCCGCCGGCCAGAATAGCTATCGGCAATGTCACGACAGCACGACCTTCGTTCCCTCAAGTTCGAAGCGGAAGCGCACTTCGTCTAGGCCAGCATGCGCCATGGCGTGGCGCAGGCGATTGCGGTCCTCCGCGTAGAACAGCAAGAAACCTCCGCCGCCCGCGCCGACCAACTTGCCCCCGATTGCGCCGTTGCGGCGACCGAGCTCGTACCACTCGTCAATTTGTGCCATGCTCATCCCGAAGGAGCGCTTCTTCTTGTGCTCCCAGTGCTCGTGCATCAGCGCACCAAAATCGGCCGAGCGACCTTTTAACAGCAGCTCTTTGCTGCGCAGCCCGAGTTCCTTGACGTAGTGCAGATTGGCGACCATGGTGGCGTCCTGTGACTGCGTACGCTCCCTCTGGTCTTTCAGTATTGACCCTGCGCTGCGCGAGAAGCCCGTGAAGAACATCAGCAGGTTATCCTCGAGATCGAGGCGCGTGTCGCGGTCGATATCGAGCGGCTCCACGTCCACGCTGCCGTCAGAATGAAAGGTGAAGCAGGTGATTCCGCCGCAGGCGGCGATGTACTGATCCTGCTTGCCAACCGGCTCGCCGAGGATTTCGATCTCGATGCGGCAGGCGAGTTCAGCTAAGTCCCTTGGGTCAATCATGCGCATGCGGTACGCGTAGAGCGCCTTGAGCAAGGCTGTGGTGAAGCTGCCAGAGGAGCCGAGACCGGTGCCCGCGGGAATATCGGCCAGCGCCGTTATCTCGACCTGTGGTGTGCGCAGATCCATCAGTCTCAGCGCCTCGCGAATGATCGGGTGCTCAACCTGGTCCACCCGTTCAACACGCTCAAGCTTTGAGTATTTGAGGAAGACGCCTGGCGTGAAAGGTCGCAGTACATTGACGTAGACGAAGCGGTCGATCGCGCCAGCAATCAGGAAACCACCATGGTCGCGATAGTAGGACGGCAGATCCGTCCCGCCGCCGCCCAAGCTGACGCGCAGCGGACTGCGTGTGGTAATCATGTCTGCCCCCATTGCATCTACCTCGCCTCGAGGAGGTTCTGGTTGGCCACCAAATAGTCAACGGTGCCCTCCACCCCCTGCCGGATCGTGTATCGCGGCCGCCAACCTAGTGCACGAATCCTTGCACAGTCCAAAAAGATGAAAGGATTGTCGCCGATCCAACCGCGTTCACCGCCGGTGAATTGCAATTCGGGAGTCAGGCCGAGCCGGCCGCAAATCCAGCCGATCGAATCTCGTACCTCGCAATACTCGTCGGTGCCGAGGTTAAAGACGGAGTAACTGTCTGGTGCCCTTTCGACGGCCAGCATGATCGCGGAGATGCAGTCGGAGATATGCAGATAAGACTTTCGTTGCCGCCCGTTGCCGAGTACGCGAAGCTTCGTCGGATCGGTACGCAGCATCTTGCAGAAGTCGAAGACGTGGCCGTGGGTGTACCGCTCACCGAGGATAGAGACGAAGCGGAACACCGTGCCGCGGAAGCCGAAACCTTCGCAGTAGGCCGCGATCAGTCCCTCGGCCCCAAGCTTCGATGCGCCGTAGAGAGAGGTCTGCACCGGAAAGGGCGCGTCCTCCGGCGTCGGGAAGACAGTCGCCTCGCCGTAGACAGAGCCCGTCGAAGAAAAGGCGATATGCCGGACCCCAACCTGACGCATCGCCTCAAGCACATTGTGGGTCGCGATGACGTTCTGTTCGAGATCTTTGCGGGGATGATCAGTGCCAAAGCGGACGTCGGCATTAGCGGCGAGATGGACGACGAGGTCCGTGCCCTCGACCACCCTACTGATCTCGGCTAGCTCCAGAAGATCGCCGCGCACGAGGCGAAAGTTTGGCCGCACCTGAGCGCTTTCGAGGAACTTCGCCTGACCAGTCGAGAAATTATCAAAGCCAATAACATCGTGCCCTGACGCCAGCAGGTGGTCCACCAGATTACTGCCGATGAAGCCAGCGGCACCCGTCACGACAATTTGCATACTGCCTTTCCTTTCCCACCTAACCGAACTTCGTCCTTGCGGACTGCCACTCGCGATAGCGACGCGGCAACTGCCCCGTGACCATCCACCAGCTTAACTTCAGGCCGCGGCGAAGCGCGCGGCGAAAGCCCGGCAGCGGCGTCAGCAAAGCACGCGCTGGCGCAGTGATTCGCCAGATGGTGCTGTTCAGCACCGCGTCGTGGCGTGCCTGCAAATCGGCAAGGCGCTGGTGCAGGTCATCAGGATGCCGGTTGCCCACCAGTGGGCCAGAGGCGCTCCGCTGCTCGACCAGCAGCGTGCCGATCCGCTCGAAATAGGCCTGGGTAAGAGTGGCGTAGTGCCGATTTCCGGACAGCTGGCGCAGCAGCTCGGCGAAGGGATGCGGCTCGCGTCCTACGTAGATGATACCAAGACCATGCTGGTGGGCGAACTCGTAGGCGGGATAGCGCTGCTTCAGCTCTTCCCAGAGCCGCCAGACGCCGAAGCCGCGCCCGAACTCGTTGGTATCGTGGAAGAAGATGACGCCTACCTCCGACAACTTCGGCAGCCAAGTCTCAAAATCCTGCTTCACCGCCTCGTAAGTGTGCAGTCCATCAATATGCAGAAGATCAATCGAGCCATCATCGAAGCAGCTCGATGCAACCGCAAAATACGCTTGGATGAAGTACTGGCTCGGATAAGTCTCGGCGAGATAAGCGCGAAAATTATCGAAAACCGACGTGTCATGGAAACCAGCATGTTCGTCACCCACCCAGCTGTCCACCGCGACGCATTCGGTTGCGAGGCCGAGCCGATCGACAATCTGGCAGGCAGCGAAAAAGCTCATACCGTTGTGCACGCCGAGTTCGACAAAGCGCCGCGGCCGCAGCAGTACGAACAGCGAGTACATGACCGGGACAAGTTCGGCCCAGGCAGAGAAGGCCCATGCGCGGATCGGCGTGCAACTCGCGGAGACGAGGTCGGTCAGCCAATCCTCGGCAAAGCGCTCCGGCACGATCGCTGGAGCTAGCGCCTGGAAGGGCAAGACGCAGAAATTCCCACTGCCCGCCACCGGCTGTGGGACGATGTGAATCCGATCGCCATTGATCACGGCGCCGACCATGCTGCCACTGACAAATTCAGTCTGATCCCACGAGAGCGCCGCATCGGCGAGCAGCGTCTCCGATAGACTTCTAGGGATATTCTCCGCCGACCCGGGCATGCCATGCAGGAAGGACGGGAGTCGCCTGACCGGCCATCCGAGCGCCTCGGGCTCCAGCGCCTCAGTTTGTTTGACTTGGCTGCCATAGGTGGCTGCGAGGAACCGCAACTCGAGGGCGGCAATGGCACCTTTGGTAAGCAGGTCGTCCAGGCTGTCCGCATGGATGCCCTCGCCGGGAAAACGATTGTGCTTGGCACGAACAAGTCGCAAGCCGAGCCCAATCTTGTACTTCAACCGTTCCAGCGACCGAACGGGCAGGTGCAACAACGGAAGCCCCGGCTGTCCTTGAATCGCCGTCTCACCGAAGGCGGGGCGGATAGCGTGGCTGCCCTCCTCAACATAGTAGTTCGGGTTGTTCGCCGCAAAGAGGCTGGAGATAGCGACCTTGCTGAAAACCGAGGTTCGGCCGCTCCAGTGGAAATCCTGCGCCGTGTCGAAGGAGGTGAAGGTACCGAATCGAGTCGGCACCAAGTTTATCCACGGCATCCTCATAACGTCCGCGCCGAGATCGGCCAGCGCCTGCTCTACTTCGTCCCGGCTATCGGCGCCCAGAAATTCGTCACCATCGAGACAAAAGACCCAGTCGGCACCTTGCGCGAAGGCTTTGCGCGAGAGCTGGTTCGTTAGAGCGCTCTGGTACCGCTCTTGGCGGGATACCTCGAACACATGAACCTTAAGCCGGGTATCAGAGAAGCTACGCAGCGACTCGGTTGTCCCATCGGTCGCACGGACGTCGGCGATGTAGACCTCGTCGAAGAACTCAGCGCACTGGCTAAGAAATGGGCGGATGATGTCGCCCTCGTTGCGCATCATCACCACCGCAGCAAGCCGAAGCCCGCACGCCCGCGTCGTAGAGACTCGCCCGCATGCACTGTCCATAACCGCCTCATCACTTGAACTTCTCAGGATCCACGGCAACACAAGGCTCGCTGGCTTGCGGACCTCACGCCCACGCTCTCACGTGCTAGCAAATGTCGGTTGCCAATATAAAATAGATCAGCTGAATTCCGACCAAACGCACTCTACAAGCCCGATCCCCATCACAATACGACCATACCGTCTGCATCTTCTTTGCGGCATAGGACGGGGACTCGATGCTTCGCCGTGCTGGTATCGTATTTGAGCTTCACCCATATATCGCCCCCGCCGGAGCCACAGACGGCGTTGACGCAGCAAACCCTACAGCCACTGCCGAGAGATTCAATTTCAGGATTGTCGAGCATCGCGCGTTCCTTTGCTTAGGCCTAAAGGAAGGGGCAGACTAAGGTCAACCCGACTAACGCAAACGCTTACGAATACACTTGATGGGAGAGGTTTAGCGTGGCCTGTGGCGCGATAGCAAGCCGTGCACAACTTCGGCTAATATTTCGTCCAGACCTGTGGCAATAGTCCCACAGCGCAACCTTCCGCACTGTCAAGGGCGATGATTAGAGGTCGTCAAGCCGCGCCTTGCTGCCTTGTTACAATCGGCGCTGTTTCACTTCAGGGACCGCGAGCTTGCGCCGAAAATCGCAAAACCGGCCGAGAGGTTGGCGATTGAGATGCGTGCCACTGGTCAGACCCAATAGGCAATGCGCGCATGCGCGCGGCGATAAAGCCAAAAGGTGACGCCGAGGCCGGCAATCGCCATTCCCAGGCAGAACAACCAGCTCTCCGCCTTCGGAACCTCGCCCAGCAACGGATCGCGAACGACGGCGAGCAGG
>JGI24705J35276_12238562_pt1 | contig 26711 bp, 19 predicted proteins | sample TergutNt197P4_FD_35276 | JGI IMG/M metagenome (IMG submission 35276) | reverse complement strand
CCGCTCGGCTTCTGCGATATCTTCCACCGTGTTTGCGTTGAAGAACGGATCGACCGGCTGCGTTGGCCAAGTCACGGTGGCGAGCGGGTAGCGGGCGGTCCAGCGGTCGATCTTGCGGATGTCCTCCACGACCAGCGCGTGGCGCAGTTCATCGCGCAAGCTCACGCACCATAGTCCGATCACCGGATGCGACTGGCCGTCGGAGGCGGCAACCGCGAGTTGTGCATTTTCGTCCGCGCGCGCCTTGTGAAGACGCGCAACGAGGTCGCGGGGCAGGAAGGGGCAGTCGGTGGCGGCGCTCAGCACCCATTCCACCTCCGGCCGGTTCACCGCGGCCCAGTCGAGTGCGGCCAGGATGCCGGCGAGCGGTCCGGGAAAGTCGGCGACGTCGTCGGCGATGACCGGCAGGCCATAGGCAGCGAAGCGTGCCGGATCGCCGTTGGCGTTGAGGATCAGGCCATCGCATTGCGGCTCCAGCCGGGTGATGACCCGTTCCAGAATGGTGCGGCCGCCGATTGTGCGCATCGGCTTGTCGCCGCCGCCCATGCGTCGTGCCAGACCGCCGGCGAGCAGCACGCCCGGGGTGGGCGGGATTCTAGTCGTCACTGCCTTCGCCCTTACGCTTGTGTCGCGCCGATTCTTCTTCGACATAAGCGAGGTTCTGATCGTAGACAATGCGCTCCTCGCCCGACAGCGCGATGAAGCGCTTTCCCCGCGTGCGGCCGATCAGGGTAAGGCCGACCTGCCGCGCCAGGTCGACGCCCCAGGCGGTGAAGCCCGAGCGTGACACCAGGATTGGGATTCCCATGCGCACCGTCTTGATCACCATCTCCGAGGTGAGGCGGCCAGTGGTGTAGAGGATTTTGTCGCTCGCATCGACGCCATGGCGGTACATCCAGCCGGCGATCTTGTCGACTGCGTTATGGCGCCCGACGTCTTCGGTGTAGCAGAGCGGCGCGCTTTCCTTACACAATACACAGCCATGGATTGCGCCGGCCTCGAGATAGAGTGACGGCATGGTGTTGATCGTCTGCGCCATCCGGTAGAGCCAGGAAGTGCGCAGTTGTGCCTTGGGCAGCGCAGCATTTTCCACCGCTTCCAGCAGGTCTCCGAACGCGGTGCCCTGTGCGCAGCCGGACGTCTGCGTGCGCTTCTTCAGCTTCTGCTCGAAATTGGTGTGGTGTCCAGTGCGCACCACGACGACCTGCAGGTCTTCGTCATATTCGACCTCGGTGACCACATCGTCGTATTTCAGCATGTTCTGGTTGAGCAGATAGCCCAACGCGAGATACTCCGGATAGTCGCCGATCGTCATCATCGTGACGATCTCCTGGGCGTTCAGGTAGAGCGTCAGCGGCCGTTCCATCGGCACCTTGGTTTCGATGCTGGCGCCGGTCTGGTCGACCCCGACGACGCGCTGGGTCAGCCGTGGATCATCCGGGTTGGGGACGATCAGGGGAACCGGCATTTTGTCGATCTTCATCATATCCTAGATGTTAGCATGACATTCGGTTCAGGCCGATATAGGCATGTAGGCTAAGGAACGAAACGCTGTGGTCTTCTCGTTGTTTACAGTCGTTCCGGGGCGCGCCGCAGTCGCGAGCCCGGAATCCATAACCACCAATCGGGGTTATGGAATCCGGGCCTGGCCGTTCGGGCCATCCCGGAATGACGAAACCAAATAAATAGAACCAAGCGCTTAGCTGCCTTGATGAAAGAGGCTCCGTCGGCTTCGTGCCAATCGCGGAGAGTGCCTGAGATGAAAGTCATTGGGCTCGCAGGGTGGAGTGGTGCCGGCAAGACCACGCTCTTGACGCGGCTCATCCCGCATTTACTCGATGAGGGCCTGCGCGTTTCTGTGATCAAGCATGCCCACCATAGTTTCGATGTGGACGTTCCCGGCAAGGATTCCCGGCGCCATCGCGAGGCAGGCGCGAGCGAAGTCCTGGGGTCATCCGAGAGGCGATGGGCGCTGGTGCATGAACTGCGCGGCGCGCCCGAGTTGCGCCTGCCTGAATTGCTGCAGAAGCTCTCCCCGGTCGACCTCGTCATCGTCGAGGGATTCAAGCGCGAGCCGCTGCGCAAGATCGAGGTGCACCGCGTCGCCAACGGCAAGCCGCTGTTGTTTCCCGACGATCCTGCGATCGTGGGAATCGCGACCGACATTTCGGTTGAAACCGGGCTGCCAACGGTCCATCTCGATAATATTCCCGCGATCGCTGGCATGATCCAGCAAGCGGCAATGCGGCTTGAGGAAGTCATGGCGATTTGTGCAGAGCGAGACTGAGTAGATACGATGGCCCAACTGTCTGATGATAGCTTTGCCTTCGGCGGGCCGATGATGTCGGTCGAGGACGCGGTCGGCCTGATCACGACCCGAGTGAACGCGGTTCTGGACGTCGAGACGGTGTCTCTCGTCGACGCCGATGGACGCGTTCTCGCGCGAGACATCGCTGCACCCCTGCCGCTGCCGCCCTTCACCAATTCGGCCGTCGATGGCTACGCTGTGCGTAGCCAAGACCTTCGTGATCGAGACCTTCCTGATGGAGCGGAGCAGGCATTCCCGGTTACGGACCGCATCCAGGCGGGTGGTGCCGCGGGCGAGCCGTTGAAGGGGGGGCATGCTGCGCGGATCTTTACGGGCGCGCCGATGCCGCAAGGCGCCGACACCGTTTTCATGCAGGAAGACGTCCGCATCGAGGAGTCCGGTCGCGTCATTCTGCCGGCTGGGTTGAAGCCGGGAGCCAATGTCCGCCCTGCGGGGGAGGACATTCCCGAGGGGGCCGTCGCCCTGCGGGCCGGTCAGCGCTTGCGCCCGCAGCATGTCGCGCTTGCCGCGGCCTTCGGTCTCACAAAACTCGATGTCGTCAGGCGCATCCGTGTCGCGGTGTTTTCGACCGGTAACGAGCTGGCTTCACCCGGCGAACCGCGGGCCAGCGCGCAACTGTTCGATTCAAATCGCTTCATGCTGATGGCGATGCTGCGCCGGCTCGGTTGTACGGTCAGCGATCTCAGTATCCTGCGCGACGAGCCCGCTGCGCTTACGCGAGGCCTGAAGAAGGTCGCGGGAGAGCATGATCTCATCCTCACCACCGGCGGTGTTTCGACCGGCGAGGAGGATCACGTCAAGGCGGCGGTCGAAAGCATTGGCACACTCGTGTTATGGCGCATGGCGATCAAGCCAGGCCGGCCGGTCGCCATGGGTATCATCGATGGCACGCCCTTGATCGGGCTGCCGGGCAACCCAGTTGCGAGCTTTGTGACCTTCGTGCATGTGGCACGGCCGACAGTGCTGGCGCTGTCCGGTGCCTTGCCCGAGCCGCTCATTCCGATGCCCGTGCGTGCTGCCTTCACCTACAGGAAGAAACCCGGCCGGCGCGAATATGTCCGTACCAGCTTGCGCAAGTGTGAGGATGGCGGGCTCGAAGTCGTCAAGTTTCCACGCGAGGGTGCCGGCCTTCTGTCGTCGCTGGTCGATACCGATGGGCTCGTCGAGCTCGGCGAGAGCATCACGCAAGTCGAACCAGGGCAGACCGTCGGCTTCCTGGCCTACGCAGGGCTGGTGTGAGTTGACGTTGCCGGCTTGCATCGTCATCCTGCGCGTATGATCATGATCAAGCTCGACCTCACCGGACTAAAATGTCCACTGCCGGCACTGAAAACCCGGAAAGCGCTGAAGCCGCTCGAGGCAGGCGACCGGCTCGAAGTTCATTGCACTGACCCTCTTTCGGTCATCGACATTCCCAATCTCATTCGTGAGACCGGCGACAAGGTCGAAATCACCGAGCGCAGTGAGCATCGCATCGTGTTCTTGATAGAAAAGGGGAATGGCCCAACAGGCGAAGGAAATGGTGCGACGCACTCGACGAATGGTGCGCTGCCCTCTTAGGTGTTGTCTGTAAATTATCCTCACTAGTTATTCCCATTGCGCACCTGCGCAATGTGGGGCGCGACGCTGTCGCGAGCCCGGAATCCATAACCACCAATCGGGGGTCATTGGATTCCGGGCCTGGCCCTTCGGACCGTTCCAGAATGATGAAGCTAAATGATAAGTCTGAACGAATCTCGGTGGGTATGGAGCTAAGACTCCTTAAATTTCTATCAAGATCGAACGATGTCTTGGCATCTGGCATGCCAATGATTAAGTTTTGAGCGGGCTCCCAAAGGGAGCTGGTTCCAAGAAAGCCGGTTCCAAAAAAGGGATGAGACGTTTTATGAGCCACGACGTGCATCAGGTTCGCTCGTTCGAACATCCGGGCGAGGGCCGCAAACGGGCGAAAGCCACGCCCAAGGGACGCCAGATTGATCCCACCGCCGCCCACGAGGTTGAAATTCTGCTGGGTGATCGGCCACGGCGGCGGGACCTGTTGATCGAATATCTGCATCTGATCCAGGACCGATATCACCAGATATCGGCGGCGCATCTTGCCGCGCTCGCAGACGAGATGAAGCTCTCCTTCGCCGAAGTGTTCGAGACGGCGACCTTCTATGCGCATTTCGATGTCGTGAAAGAGGGCGAGCCGAACATCCCGCCGCTCACCGTCCGCGTCTGTGATTCCATCACCTGTGCGATGATGGACGGCGAAAAGCTGCTCGAAGATCTGCAAGACGCCGCCGGTCCCGGCATCCGCGTCGTGCGCGCGCCTTGCGTCGGTTTTTGCGACAGCGCTCCGGTCGCCGAGGTCGGGCATCGCTACGTGCTGAACGCGACCAGGTCTGACGTTCTCAAAGCGGTCGAGCGCGGCGAAACCGATCCGCTGATTCCGGAGTATGTCGACTACGACGCCTATGTGCGGGATGGCGGTTATAAACTGCTCGGCGACATCAGAGCCGGGCGGATCGGCAAGGAAGTCATTCTTAGGGCACTCGATGATGCGAGCCTTCGCGGGCTCGGCGGTGCCGGTTTTCCGACGGGGCGCAAATGGCGCGCGGTGCTGGGCGAGCCCGCTCCCCGGGTTCTCGTCGTCAATGCTGATGAAGGCGAGCCCGGGACCTTCAAGGACCGCTTCTATCTCCTGCGCGACGCGCATCGCTTTCTTGAGGGCACGCTGATCGCCGCGCACGTGATCGATGCATCCGATGTCTACATCTATCTGCGTGACGAGTATCCGGCGGCACACAAACTGCTTCTGCGCGAGATCGCCAAGCTGCCGCAGATTCCAGGGGGCGGCGGGCCGGCCATTCACCTGCGACGGGGGGCGGGGGCCTATATCTGCGGCGAAGAATCGGCGCTGCTGGAGAGCATCGAAGGCAAGCGCGGCCTGCCGCGCCACAAGCCGCCTTATCCGTTCCAGGTAGGGCTGTTTGGTCTGCCGACACTGATCAACAACCTCGAAACGCTGTTCTGGGTGCGCGACATCGTCGAGAAGGGCGCATCCTGGTGGACCTCACAAGGCCGCAACGATCGCCGCGGCCTGCGCAGCTATTCCGTCTCTGGTCGCGTCAAGAACCCAGGCGTCAAGCTCGCGCCGGCGGGTCTCACCGTGCGCGAACTGATCGACGAATATTGCGGGGGCATGGCCGATGGTCACAGGTTCCACGCCTACCTTCCGGGCGGCGCTTCCGGCGGCATCTTGCCGGCATCGATGGGCGACATCCCGCTCGATTTCGGCACGCTGGAGAAATACGGCTGCTTCATCGGTTCTGCGGCGATCGTGATCCTGTCGCAGCAGGACAGCGTGAGGTCGGCGGCGCTCAATTTGATGCGCTTCTTCGAGGATGAAAGTTGCGGGCAGTGCACGCCTTGCCGCGTCGGCACACAGAAAGCGGCCCTGCTGATGCAGCGACCGGTCTGGAACCGCGCATTGCTGGAGGAATTGAGCCAGGCGATGCGTGATGCGTCGATCTGCGGCCTGGGACAAGCGGCCTCCAATCCACTTGTGTCGGTGATCAAATATTTTCCTAACGAGTTCAAGGACGTGGCCGAATGACGAAGATTACGTTCGAACTCGATGGCAAACTGGTTGAAGCGAATCCCGGCGAAACCATCTGGCAGGTGGCCAAGCGCCAAGGGCAGGAAATCCCGCACCTCTGCTACTCCCCCGAGCCGGACTATCGCCCCGACGGCAATTGCCGCGCCTGCATGGTCGAGATCGAGGGCGAACGCGTGCTTGCCGCGTCCTGCATGCGCACGCCCAATGTCGGCATGAAGGTGAAGACCGAGAGTGCTCGCGCAGTCGCGGCACAGAAGATGGTGATGGAATTGCTGGTCGCCGACCAGCCGGCGCGTGAAACCTCGCATGATCCCGATTCGAAATTCTGGCACTGGGCCGAGAAGACTGGAGTTACCGAGAGCCGCTTTCCCGGTGCCGAGCGTTGGCAGGCCGATGCCAGCCATCCGGCGATGCGCGTCAATCTGGATGCCTGCATTCAGTGCGGCCTGTGTGTGCGCGCCTGTCGCGAGGTCCAGGTCAACGACGTCATCGGCATGGCCTACCGCAGCGCCGGCGCCAAGGTGGTGTTCGACTTCGACGATCCCATGGGCGAATCCACCTGCGTTGCCTGTGGCGAATGCGTGCAGGCCTGCCCAACCGGCGCGCTGATGCCTTCGGTCATGCTGGACGACAAGCAGAGCCGCATCACCTATGCGGACAGGAAAGTCGACTCGCTCTGTCCGTTCTGCGGCGTCGGCTGCCAGGTCACCTACCATGTCAAGGACGAGAAGGTGATCTATGCGGAGGGGCGCGACGGCCCGGCCAACCACAACCGGCTTTGCGTCAAGGGCCGCTTCGGCTTCGATTACATCCATCACCCGCATCGCCTGACCAGGCCGCTTGTGCGGTTGCCGAACGCCAAGAAGGACGCCAACGACCAGGTTGATCCCGCAAATCCCTTCACGCATTTCCGCGAGGCGTCCTGGGAAGAGGCACTCGACATCGCAGCCAAGGGCCTGGCGAAGATCCGTGACACGAACGGTGTGAAGGCGCTTGCCGGCTTCGGCTCGGCCAAGGGCTCGAACGAAGAGGCCTATCTGTTCCAGAAGCTGGTGCGCACTGGCTTCGGCTCCAACAATGTCGACCACTGCACGCGGCTGTGCCATGCCTCGTCAGTCGCGGCGCTTAGCGAAGGGTTGAATTCCGGCGCGGTGTCGGCGCCGTTCTCGGCCGCGCTCGAGGCCGAAGTCATCCTCGTGATCGGCGCCAATCCGACTGTGAATCATCCGGTCGCCGCCACCTACATCAAGAACGCGGCCAAGCGCGGCGCTAGGCTGATCGTGATGGATCCGCGCAAGCAGATGCTGTCGCGCCACGCCTACAAGCATCTCGCCTTCAAGCCGGGCAGCGATGTCGCCATGCTGAACGCGATGATCAACACCATCATCACCGAAGGTTTGACCGACGAGCAGTACATTGCCGGCTACACCGAAGGCTTCGACGATCTGAAGGCCAGGATCGGGGAGTTCACCCCGGAGAAGATGGCGCCGATCTGCGGCATTCCGGCCGAGACGTTGCGCGAGGTCGCGCGGATGTATGCGCGCGCAAAGACCTCGATCATTTTCTGGGGCATGGGAATCAGCCAGCATGTCCACGGCACCGACAATGCGCGCTGCCTGATTGCGCTGGCGCTGATCACCGGACAGATCGGCCGCCCCGGCACCGGCCTGCATCCGCTACGCGGCCAGAACAACGTGCAGGGCGCTTCCGACGTTGGGCTGATTCCGATGTTCCTGCCGGACTACCAGCCGGTCGGCCGTACCGATCTGCGTGGCAACTTCGAGAAGCTGTGGCTGAAGGATCTTGATCCTGTGCCCGGGTTGACTGTGGTCGAGATCATGAACGCGATCCACGCCGGCGAGATCAGGGGCATGTATATCGAGGGTGAGAACCCCGCGATGTCCGATCCCGATCTGCAGCACGCGCGTGCGGCGCTGGCGAAACTGGATCATCTCGTGGTGCAGGACCTCTTTGTCACCGAGACCGCGTTCCACGCCGATGTCATCCTGCCTGCATCCGCGTTTGCCGAGAAATCCGGCACCTTCACCAATACCGATCGGCGCGTGCAATTGGCGCGCGAGGTGGTCAAGCCGCCGGGCGATGCAAGGCCAGATCTCTGGATCATTCAGGAGATCGCCAGGCGCATGGGCCTGCCCTGGAATTACGCCGGTCCCGCCGATGTGTTCGCCGAGATGACGGAACTGATGCCGTCGCTGAAGAACATCACCTGGGAGCGACTGGTGCGCGAAGGTGCGGTGACCTACCCCGTCGACGATCCCGACAAGCCCGGCAACGAGATCATCTTCACATCAGGTTTCCCGACTGCGAGTGGCCGCGGCAAGATCGTGCCGGCACATATCATCCCGCCGGACGAACTGCCGGACGAGCACTACCCGATGGTGCTCTCGACGGGGCGTGTGCTCGAACATTGGCACACCGGCTCGATGACGCGCCGCTCGAACGTGCTCGACCAGATCGAGCCTGAGGCGGTAGCGTTCATGTCGCCCAAGGACATGCGGCGCAAGGAGCTTGCACCGGGCGATTTCATTCGCCTCGAAACCCGCCGCGGCGCGATCGAGGTCAAGGTCCGCGCCGACCGCGATGTGCCGGAGAATATGGTGTTCATGCCGTTCTGCTATGTGGAAGCGGCCGCGAACCTCCTGACCAACCCCGCGCTCGATCCGTTCGGCAAGATCCCCGAATTCAAGTTCTGCGCCGCAAGAGCCGAACGCGTCGCCGCGCGAGATGCGGCGGAGTAGGGGCGTTCTTGGACGGGACCGGCTAACGCATTTGCCAAGGCAGTGATTGCGTCCGCTACCGCCTTTTCGCCCTCGGGCATTCGGCGCCTATACCGGCCGGGGTTTTCGATCGGGCGCGACATTGCCTTTTCCGCCCGTCATTCATCCCTCGTCCTGAGGAGCTTGCGAAGCAAGCGTCTCGAAGGATGAGGCCTCCACCGGGGCCTCATGGCCGGAGACGGCGCCGCCGCGTCTCCTCTGTCCTCTCCACCCAAAAGGCGGACACTGTCAGCAGGCATTGGTCTGTCCACTACGGGCCAGGGCCAGACGTGTGCGTCGTTTGGAGTCCCCAAGTGCCCTCTAGTGTTTTAGCGCTCCATACAGCCAAGCGCAGATACACATACCGAGCAGGATCAATAATCCCCAGCCTCGTCGGAGGAAGCCTATTGTTAGGTGCCTCAGCCGCAAGTTTTGCGGGAGGAGAATTCGACAGGCGGCATTCAGTTCATCTTCGGTAAGATATCCGATGCGGGTCGTTTCAACTATATTTCCAGGATACGCTCGGACTGCGTGTGCGGCCAGTCGGTAGGAATAGCTGAATCCTAGCAACATTGCTGTCAGATCGACAGCCTTCTCGTCAGTCCGCAATGGATGCCCAATCGACTCGAGGACGACGTGCGAAAATTCGTGCGCGACGACGACGATGAATTCGTGGCAACGGCTTTGATGCGCGAACGACTTAAGAATAAACATATCAAGCTTCAAGTCTTTGAATGCTTGGGTGCCATACTCCGGCATATCGTTCGGTAGTCTGATCCAAGCCTTAGCTTCACGGGTTGACGGCTGACTGTTTGTCCAGTGAAGCGTAATTCGCGCATCAACATTCATCATGCTGCGGACAAGCCGAACAATGACGCCGAACTCACGTTTTTGGTGGAGAGCCTTGATCTGACGATTAAGAAACGGGGGAACGTAAGGCAGTGACTGGCGGAGCTGGTCAATATATGCGTTGACGTCGATGTTGGCCATAAAGGCGGCCCCTTCTGGTCCCTTGAACAACGTCATGATCTAAGGTTTATAGGCTGGACCTAGCAACCGAAAAGCGAATGCTCCATGGCAATTTTTATTAGCTACAGCCGAAATGACGTTGAGTTTGTCGATTGGTTAGCGAGGAGGCTCGTGGCGCGACGACATCACATCTGGATGGACCGATGGGAACTGAGCATCGGCGATTCCCTAATTTCCAAAATTCAAGGTGCACTTACTGACTCGGACGCAATGCTGATTGTTCTTTCTAAGAACTCCGTGGCGTCCGAGTGGTGCAAGAAGGAGTTAAACTTCGGTTTGATGCGGGAATTGGAGGAAAAAAGAGTTCTCGTCCTGCCTTGCGTTATTGATGATTGCAACATCCCACTGTTCTTGAGAGAAAAGCTCTATGCGGACTTTAGAAGGGATCGGGATGCGGCGTTTGACCATGTCGATGATGCGTTGCTCAGAATCACTAACCGGCAGCAAGGCAGATTGGAAAGCCCAGACTTTTATACAGATTGGAGCTACGATTGGTCTCGAGGCCGAAACAGCAAGCAGTGGTATTTTGAATGGACGTTTGTCGACCATGGGGCGTCGATTGAGTACTGCATTCTTACAGAATGTCGGTTAGCGTGTAATGAAATTTCGTCAAAGAGATTTCAGGCTCTGAAAGAGGATCAACGACTGGACTACCGTGCATTTTCCACGTTGGTAGTCGAGACCACCATGAGGAAAACAAAAATACACATCAAGGACGCCTTCAGACAAACCGGCCTTTTCGAAATCGTGGAAGGCGTCAGTGGCGAAGCGTGGCTGGTCGAAATTACCAGCCGACGTATGGGCATAGACAACGGCAAGAACACCATGGTCCATGTAGATCAGATTTTGGAGCGCGCCCTAGCGCAGATGGCGACGAAGGCAGGGAACCAGCAAAAGCGATCATCAAATGGCTAAAGTCGCTAAGCCGCCTCTGTGTCGTCGCGAGTAGCCCGTAAGTTGGGTTGATCCCGTCAAGCTTCTCCGCAAAAATATTTCGCCTTTGGAGTTTTGAATTCCAAAAATCGCAGCATGCGTGGAGCGTCAGCGATACCCACCGCGTGGCTTTCGCAACCTTGCGAGCCATGATCAGCCAATTGCCCAGCCTGATTGGTTTGAGGTAATGCGGATATCTCCAAGAGAGCAGGAAGAGCATGTCCAGAGTTACCCCCGCAACGCGTGCGCTGACATCGGCCGGAGTGTCGTTCACCGTTCATAATTACGACTATGATTCCGAGGCCGAGAGCATCGGCCTGCAGGCTGCGTCGGCGCTGGGCGAGGACCCGGCTCGCGTCCTGAAGACGCTGATGACCGTCGTTGACGGCAAGCCGGTCTGCGTGGTTGTTCCGTCAGACAAAGAGGTTTCGATGAAGAAGCTTGCCGCGTCAGTCGATGGCAAGTCGGCTCAGATGATGAAGCCGAACGAAGCTGAGCGTCTCACCGGCTTCAAGGTCGGTGGCATCAGCCCTTTCGGGCAGCGGCGTGCGGTGAAAACCGTGATCGAGCAGAGCGCGCTGGCGCATGATTATGTCTTTATGAACGGCGGCCAGCGCGGATTGCAGGTGAGGCTGAGCCCACGCGATGCGCGGGACACCTTGAAGGCGGTTGTCGCCGATGTGGTGGCCTGAATACGTTCTGCTGGCGTATTCCGATCAGATTGAATTGCTCTCTAACTTCCTTAGGCGGCGCGCCGCGTTTCGGCTGCGGGAAGGGCGAATTCGCTGCTCATGTCGAGCTCGATCTCACGCGACAGCTCGACGATCATTTCTGGATGGTGGCCGTTCTCGAAGAGGGCGTATTTGACGGCTTGCGCACGACTGACGAACAGTCCGCCAAAAAGTCCGTTCTGCTCCTGGGCGACCCAGTGGCCGCGCCTGTCCCGGCCGACGAAGACGAGACTAGATAGCGAGCTGCGCGATGGAGGTTTGACGATCTTCATGGTGGCATTCCTTCCGGTAGCTGCGCCAGCGCCGTTGTGAGCGCGCCATCTGGCTTGCACGGCTAATATCTTCCCGCCCGAATATGAATTCGAGGGCGGACGACCGGCGATCTCATAGGAGTCGCATAAGGCCGGGTGAAACTGTCGCTCGGACTGTGGCGGAGCGATGGAAGGTGTGGAGGCAAGAAGCATAATAGCAGCGTTGGCAAAAGCGCATGAGCACCGTGCCTACGATCTATCAGCAGGCTCGTTCCGATTTGGCGACACGCCACGTCTTACCGACGATCTGACCTTCATCTCTCCCATAGGGTTACGAGATTCACACGTCTTGCGACCATATCCGCGTAGTCATTTTTGAGGACGAAAAGCGTGCCGCGATTCCACCTCTCCCGCTTGCGGGGGAGGGAGCGCCCCGTCTGCGCTGCGAGATGTGTGAATATCGTAGCCCATGGGAGAGGTGAAGACTGCGTTGCTTACGCGGCGAGATCACCAAGACGATTCAGCGGGAAGCCATCGCGCCTAGCCGAAATTGTCGCAGCTCATCGGCTCGTAGAGCGGGTCGGATGGCGATGGTGCGGCAAGAACGCTGGACCGGATTGCCGGAGCGGTTGCCGCTTGCGTCTCGACCAGCACGTCAAGCAGGGCGAGCTCAAGGTTCGGATGTCGGGCCTCGATTGGTTGGTCGAGCCAATCCGGCAGTTCGCGCTGCCGCGACAGGGCGCAGTGCCATTCGCCTTCGTCATAGTCCATGCGACGCACCTGCCACAGGGGCAGCTCGAGCTCGATGAGTGCCAGCGCGGCGTCCGCCCAGGCCTCAGCGTCAATCAAACGCCTCAACCGTTTTGTCTTTTCGTTCTGCTCGGGCGAGGAGAGGTGCAGGCACGCTTTATCGATGACATCGGACATCAATTCGGGCGTCACGGCCGTCGCGGCGGTAAGCCGTGTGCCCAGCGCCAAGGGGTCATAGTGGTCAGAGACAGGTGACATGGAGGTCATCTCCCAACCGCTGGCCGCGCGCAGCGGCCGTCACCGGGCAAGATGGCAAAGCGGGTATTTGAAAACGAGACGAGGGGGGAGCCCGAAATATAGGAATTCCATAAGTGGCTGGCGTGGGAGCCATGGCTCGCGCATCGAACTTTTATGGGATTCCTATAACTTGGCCGTCGCTCCTATCTCGAAAACTTATGTCCTCGGTGGCACCTCAGCGCGTTGACAATTCAGGATGGGCACGAGCAACCTGTGCTTGAATTGGTGCAGTGATTCTAGCCGACAAGTCGTCTTTGTATGACGTTTGACGCGACGAGGAGAGCCCTATGATGGACGTTCTGATGTTGGCGCTCGCGTTCGGCCTGTTCGCGCTTGCGATCGGCTATACCTACGGTTGCGAGCGGCTGTAAGGAGCGAAAGATGATCTTTGATTATTCGCTCGCCGGCTTCGTTTCACTCGGCCTGCTGTTTTACCTGACCTACGCGCTTTTGCGGCCGGAGCGCTTCTGAACGGCGGTGTAGGGGATGAAGATTCCGGGTTGCGCCTTCTGGCCTTCCAGATGCCGCGCGAGCCGCTCCTCGGGGGAAGGGCAACAGATGGTCTATCAAGGATTGACGCCATGACTGTGAACGGTTGGCTGCAGATCGCGCTCTTTTGCGCGATCATTGTCGCGCTCGCAAAGCCGCTCGGTTGGTACATGACGCGCGTCTTCAACGGCGAGCGCACCTTCCTCTCGCCGGTGCTGCGTCCGGTGGAGGCGGGGGTCTACTGGATCTCCGGCGTCGACGAGAGACGCGAGCAACACTGGCTGATCTATACGGTCTCGATGCTCCTGTTTCATGTCGGCGGCTTTCTCATCATCTACGGCCTGATGCGGCTGCAGGCCTTTCTGCCGTTCAATCCCGCCGGGCAGTCCGCGGTTGCCGAGGATCTTTCCTTCAACACCGCGATCTCCTTCATCACCAATACCAACTGGCAGAATTACGGTGGCGAGAGCACGCTGTCCTATCTGGTGCAGATGCTTGGTCTGACGCACCAGAACTTCTTGTCGGCTGCGACCGGCATCGCGCTTGCGATGGCGCTGATCCGCGGTTTCGCCCGCGCTTCGGCACGGACTGTCGGCAATTTCTGGGTCGATGTCACCCGCTGCACCCTGTACGTCCTGCTGCCGATCTGCGTCGTCTACGCGCTATTCCTGGTCTCTCAGGGCATGCCGCAGACGCTGGGCAACTATATCGAGGCCACCACGCTCGAGGGCGCCAGGCAGACGATCGCCGTCGGCCCGGTCGCCTCTCAGGTCGCGATCAAGTTGCTCGGTACCAACGGCGGCGGCTTCTTCAACGCCAACGGCGCGCATCCCTTCGAGAACCCGACAGCGCTGTCGAACCTTCTGCAGATGGTCTCCATCTTTGCGATCGGGGCGGCGCTCACCAACGTGTTCGGCCGCATGGTCGGCAACCAGCGCCAGGGCTGGGCCATCCTTGCCGTCATGGGCGTGTTGTTCATCGCCGGCATCACTGTGACCTATTGGGCGGAAGCAAACGGCACCACTGCGCTGCACGCACTTGGTCTTTCCGGCGGCAACATGGAGGGCAAGGAGGTCCGTTTCGGCATCGTTGGTTCGGCGTTGTTTGCAGTGGTCACTACGGCCGCCTCGTGCGGCGCCGTCAACGCCATGCATGACAGCTTCACCGCGCTTGGCGGCATGATCCCGCTGATCAACATGCAGCTCGGCGAGATCATCGTCGGCGGTGTAGGCGCCGGCCTCTACGGCATGCTCATCTTCGTGATCATCGCGATCTTTGTCGCCGGCCTGATGGTCGGCCGCACGCCGGAATATGTCGGCAAGAAGATCGAGTCGCGGGAGGTGAAGATGGCGATGCTCGCCATCCTGGTCCTGCCGCTGATGTATCTCGGCTGGACAGCCGTGGCGGTGGTGTTCCCGCCCGCAGCTGCTTCCATAGCGAATCCGGGTCCGCATGGCTTCACCGAAGTGCTCTATGCCTATACCTCGTCAACGGGCAACAACGGCTCGGCCTTCGCAGGCCTCAATGGCAACACCATCTTCTACAACCTGACGCTGGCAAGTGCGATGTTCGTCGGGCGCTTCTTCATGATCGTCCCGGCAATGGCAATTGCAGGCTCGCTGGCCGCCAAGAAATCGATCCCGGCCTCGGTCGGCACCTTCCCGACAACAGGGGGGCTGTTCGTCGGCCTCGTCGTCGGAGTCATCCTGATCATCGGTGGCCTGACCTTCTTCCCGGCGCTGGCGCTGGGTCCGATCGCGGAGCATCTCGCAATGTCCGCCGGCAACCTGTTCTGATCGAGCTCTCTCGGAGTTACATCCATGGAACCTGTCCAGAAGGCCAACAAGCGGATGCCAGCTGCAACGATGCTGGATCCGAAGATTGGATTGCCGGCGCTCCGCGCATCCTTCGCCAAGCTTGATCCGCGCCTCATGGTCAAGAACCCCGTGATGTTCGTGGTCGAGGTCGTGGCCGCGCTCACAACCGTAATCTTTGTGCGTGATCTCCTGACCGGAGGAGCAAACCTCGCCTTCACCTTCCAGATCATTGTCTGGCTTTGGTTTACGGTGGTGTTCGCCAATTTCGCTGAAGCGGTGGCCGAAGGCCGCGGCAAGGCGCAGGCGGATACGCTGCGAAAGACGCGCACTGAAACCCAGGCCAAGCTGCTGAGTGGCCCTGGCCGCGACTTCCGACTTGTCCCCGCCACCAGCCTGAAGGTCGATGATGTTGTCCTGGTCGAACCTGGCGACACCATCCCGTCCGATGGCGAAGTCGTTGAAGGCCTTGCCTCGGTGAACGAGGCGGCCATCACCGGCGAATCCGCGCCCGTCATCCGTGAGTCCGGCGGCGACCGCTCGGCGGTTACCGGCGGCACGCAGGTGCTGTCCGACTGGATTCGCGTGCGCATCACAGCGGAGCAGGGCTCGACCTTCATCGACCGCATGATCAAGCTGGTCGAGGGCGCCGAGCGGCAGAAGACGCCGAACGAGATCGCGCTGAACATCCTGCTCGCGGGGCTGACCATCATCTTTGTGTTTGCGACGGTGACGATACCGAGCTATGCGGCCTATGCCGGCGGTTCGATCTCGGTGATCATTCTGGTCGCATTGTTCGTGACGCTGATCCCGACCACGATCGGTGCGCTGCTCTCGGCAATCGGCATCGCAGGCATGGATCGCCTGGTGCGCTTCAACGTGCTCGCCATGTCCGGCCGCGCAGTGGAGGCGGCGGGCGACGTCGACACGCTGCTTCTGGACAAGACCGGTACAATCACGCTCGGCAACCGGCAGGCGACCGCATTTCGCCCGGTGCGCGGGGTGAGCGAGCAGGAGTTGGCGGACGCGGCGCAGCTCGCTTCGCTCTCGGACGAGACGCCGGAAGGCCGCTCGATCGTGGTGCTGGCCAAGGAAAAATACGGCATTCGCGGCCGCGACATGGCCGAGCTCGGCGCCACCTTCATTCCGTTCACCGCGCAGACCCGCATGAGCGGCGTCGACGCCGGAGGCTCCTCGGTGCGCAAGGGCGCGGTCGATTCGATCCTTAACTACATCAACAGCAACGGCGCGGCCCGGGCGGCGGCTTCGGGCGGCGCCGTGCGCGCGATCCAGCCAGCGTCCAACTCGGAAGCCGGACGCGAGCTTCAGTTGCTCTCGGACGAAGTCGCCAAGTCGGGTGGGACGCCGCTGGCGGTCGCCAAGGACGGACGCCTGCTCGGCATCGTGCAGCTCAAGGACATCATCAAGGGGGGCATCCGTGAGCGTTTCGCGGAGCTGCGCCGGATGGGTATCCGCACCATCATGATCACCGGCGACAACCCGCTGACGGCAGCAGCTATCGCGGCGGAAGCCGGAGTCGACGACTTCCTCGCGCAGGCAACGCCGGAGGATAAGCTGAAGCTGATCCGCGACGAGCAGGCTAAGGGCAAGCTGGTGGCGATGTGCGGCGACGGCACCAATGACGCGCCGGCGCTTGCCCAGGCCGATGTCGGCGTCGCCATGAACACCGGCACCCAGGCGGCGCGCGAAGCCGGCAACATGGTCGACCTCGATTCCAACCCGACCAAGCTGATCGAGGTGGTCGAGATCGGCAAGCAGCTCCTGATGACCCGCGGCGCGCTGACAACGTTCTCCATCGCCAATGACGTGGCGAAATATTTCGCCATCATCCCTGCGATCTTCCTGACGTTCTACCCACAGCTTGCGGTGCTCAACATCATGCAGCTCTCGACCCCGCAGAGCGCCATCCTGTCGGCGATCATCTTCAACGCGTTGATCATCGTTGCGCTGATTCCGCTGGCGTTGAAAGGCGTGGCCTATCGCGCCGTCGGCGCCGGCGCGCTCCTGCGGCGCAATCTGATGGTCTACGGCCTGGGCGGAATCATCATTCCCTTTATCGGCATCAAGGCGATCGATCTCGTGGTGACCGCCCTGCATTTGGCTTGAACCGTCATTGCGAGCTTGAAGCATTTGGGAGATGCAATCATGGTCAGAGAAATTCGCCCCGCCATCGTGCTGCTGCTGTCGCTCACCATCATCACCGGCCTGATCTATCCGCTGGCGATGACGGGCATCGCCGGTGTGCTGTTTCCCCGGCAGTCCCAGGGCAGCCTGATCGAGAGGGACGGCAAGATCGTAGGCTCCGCTCTGATCGGGCAGGAGTTCAAGAGCGACAAGTATTTCCACGGCCGGCCGTCGGCGACCACGGCGCCGGACCCGTCCGATTCCACCAAGACGGTGCCGGCGCCTTATAACGCTGCGAATTCGGGCGGCTCCAATCTCGGCCCAACCAGCAAGACGCTGAACGACCGGGTCAAGGAAGATGTGGCGAAGCTGAAGGCAGAAAATCTCACCGCGCCGGTCCCGGTTGACCTCGTCACCACGTCCGGCAGCGGACTTGATCCCCACATATCGCCGGAAGCAGCGTTGTTCCAGGTGCCACGGGTCGCGAAGGCACGGAACATGTCGGAAGATGCTGTCCGCGACCTCGTTAAGAAGAACACGCAAGATCGCTTGGTGGGCCTGCTTGGCGAGCCCCGCGTCAACGTGCTGGCGCTCAATCTGGCGCTTGACGCCGCCGCGAAGTAGGCCAGCTAGGCGAAGCGGGGTCGCAGAGACTATAATACTTCATGGCAAATCAGCACCGCGATCCTGAGAAACGGCCCTCGCCGGAAGCCCTGCTGGAGACCGCCCGACGCGAGGATGCGCAGGTCGGGCGGCTCAAGATTTTCGTGGGCGCGGCGCCTGGCGTCGGCAAGACCTACGAAATGCTGCAGAACGCACATGCCAAGCGTAAGGCCGGCATCGATGTCGTCGCCGGCTACGTCGAGACCCATGGGCGCGCCGAAACCGAAATTCTCCTTGGCGGTCTTGAGGTGATCCCGCGCAAACGGCTGGAATACCGCGGTCAGGTTCTGGAAGAGATGGACCTCGATGCGGTGATCGCGCGACGTCCGCAACTCGTCCTGGTCGACGAGCTTGCGCATACCAACGCGCCCGGCAGTCGCCATCCCAAGCGCTATCTCGATGTCGAAGAACTGCTCGATCGTGGCATCAACGTCTATACGGCCGTCAATATCCAGCACGTCGAAAGCCTCAACGATGTGGTGGCGCAGATCACCCATGTGCGAGTGCGCGAGACCGTGCCGGATTCGATCCTCGACCGGGCCGATGCCATTGAACTGATCGACCTTCCTCCGGACGACCTGATCCAGCGGCTGAAGGAGGGCAAGGTCTACGTGCCCAAGCAGGCGGAGCGCGCGCTGGAGCATTATTTCTCGCCGGGCAATCTGACCGCGCTGCGCGAGCTTGCCCTGCGGCGCACTGCCGAGCAGGTCGACGAGCAGTTGCTCACGCACATGCAGGCCCACGCGATCACCGGCCCGTGGGCGGCAGGCGAGCGGATTCTCGTCTGCGTCAGCGAGGATCCGCGTGCGGCGGGGCTTGTGCGCTACACCAAGCGCCTCGCCGATCGGCTGCATGCGCCGTGGACCGCGGTCAGCATCGAGACGCGGCGCAGTTTGCAGCTGTCCGACGAGGAGCGCGACCGGCTTGCCGATACGCTGCGGCTCGCCGAATCGCTGGGCGGCGAGGCGCTGACCATTCCGGCCGTTGGCCGCCGGATCGCCGACGACGTAATTCATTTCGCGCAGGCCAACAATGTGACTCAGATCGTTGTCGGCAAATCCACGCGCTCGCGCTGGTTTGAACTGACGCGCGGCTCGGTGGTGCACGATCTGGTGCGGCAGGCCGGCAACATCACCGTTCACGTGATCGCGGGCGAGGAGTTGCCTGAGCGGCCAGCCCCGAACGCCGCAGTGCAGACCGCTGCGCGGCCGGAACCGTTTGATCCGCGACCCTATCTGATGGCGCTGGCGATCCTTGCCGTCGGACTCGTCGCCGCCGCGTTGATCCAGCCATGGTTCGGCATCGAGAACGTCGACCTCGTCCTGCTGACCGCGGTGGTGGCGGTCGCGGTCCGCTACGGTCTGTGGCCTTCGCTGCTGGCCACCGTCGTGGCGTCGCTCGCGTACAATTTCTTCTTCCTGCCGCCGATCCTTGCTCTCACCATCACCGATCCGACCAATATCGCGGCTTTCGTGCTGTTCCTGGTAGTCGCCGTGTTGGTCTCCAACGTCGCCGCGCTCGTGCGCAGCCAGGCCGACACCGCGAACAGCCGGATACGGTCGATTGAGCAGCTCTACGCCTTCAGCCGCAAGCTTGCGGGTACCGCAACTCTCGACGACGTGTTGTGGGCGACGGCCTATCAGACCGCGCTGATGCTGAAAGTGCGCGTCGTGCTGCTGTTGGAGGAGGGGGGCGTGCTCACGGTGAAATCGGGCTATCCGCCCGAGGATCAGCTCGACAAGGCCGATCTGGCGGCGGCGAACTGGGCCTGGAGCAACGATCGACCCGCCGGACGCGGCGCCGATACGCTGCCGGGCGCCAAGCGGCTGTTCCTGCCGATGCGTACCGGCCGCGGCGCGATCGGCGTCATTGGCATCGACAACGACCGCACAGGGCCGTTGTTGACGCCGGACCAACGCCGCCTGCTCGATGCGCTGGTCGACCAGGGCGCGCTTGCGATCGAGCGCGTGCTCCTGGTGGAGGATATGGACCGGGTCAAGCGATCGGCGGAATCGGAGCGGCTGCGTTCGGCACTGCTCACATCGATCTCGCACGACCTGAAAACGCCACTCGCGTCCGTGCTCGGTGCGGCGAGCACCATGCGCGACCTTGCCGGCGCGCTCTCGGACATCGAAAAGCGTGACCTGCTTGCGACTGTGATCGAGGAGTCCGAACGGCTTAACCGCTTCATCGCCAATTTGCTCGACATGACCAAGCTCGAATCCGGCGCGATCGTGCCGAAGACGGCGCCGCACGATCTTGGCGAGATCATCGGCAGCGCGTTGCGTCGCGCGGGCAAGATATTGGTCCGTCACCGCGTCTCGCTCGAACTTGCCGCCGATCTGCCGATGCTGGAGCTCGATGCCGTGCTGTTCGAGCAGGTGCTGTTCAACCTCCTCGACAATGCGGCGAAATATTCCCCGTTCGACACCACCATTTCGATCAGGAGTGTACGCGACAGGGACTACGTTGTGCTGCAGGTCGCCGACGAGGGCGAAGGCATTCCGTCGGGCGAGCTCGAAAGCGTGTTCGACAAATTCTATCGCGTGCAGAAGGGCGACCACGTCCGCCCCGGCACCGGGCTCGGGCTTGCGATCTCGCGCGGCTTCATTGAGGCGATGCACGGCACGATAGTTGCCGCCAACCGCACCGATCGCAACGGTGCGGTCCTCACAATCCGCTTGCCGGTCCCTGCGGCCGCAAACGCCTTGGATACCGCCGCATGAATGCTTCCTTGATCAAGGTGCTAGTGATCGACGACGAGCCGCCGATCCGCAAATTGCTGCGGACGGGGCTCGGCACCCAGGGCTACGAGATACTGGAGGCGTCCAACGGCAAGACGGCACTGGAGCTGCTGGCGCAAAATCCGGCGCTGATCATTCTCGACCTCGGGCTACCGGATATCCAGGGCCATGAACTGCTGCGCACGATCCGGGCTCGCAGCGAAAGCATTCCGGTTGTGGTGCTGTCCAGCCGTGGCGATGAGGCCGGCAAGGTGCAGGCGCTCGACCTTGGTGCCGACGACTACCTGACCAAGCCGTTCGGCATGGACGAGCTGCTGGCGCGGATGCGCGCAGCGCTGCGCCACCAGTTGCAGGTCAAGGGCGAACGCCCGGTGTTTCGCACCGGTGATCTCTCGGTCGACCTGGTGCGCCGTATCGTCAAGCTTGGCGAGCGGGAGGTGAAGCTGTCGCCGAAGGAATATGAACTCCTGCGCGTGCTGGTGCAGCACGCCGGCAAGGTGCTGACGCATCGCTTCCTCCTGAAAGAACTGTGGGATGAGCTCACGGATGCGCAGTATCTGCGCGTCTATGTGCGCCAGCTCCGGCAGAAGATCGAGGCCGACCCGGAGCGGCCGCAATTCATCCTCACCGAGACAGGCGTCGGCTACCGTCTGCGGGCGGGGGATTGAACCGCGGGACCATCGCTCGGATTGAAGATATTCGTCAGCTGCAGAGCCTCCTCGCGCAGACATAACCCGGAATCCACTTAAATCCCCGCGGGTGCGCCTCAGCCCGCAAAAGCCATTCTTTGCAGCGAATCTTTAGCACCGTCCAAACAACCGGGTTAACCCCAATGAACTCTGATCCGTTGAAGATAAAAGGCGTTGAAATTCACGGCAATGTCATAGTCTTTCATCTGGCGTCCGGAACTAGTGTACGAGACTCAGCTCAGCGCTGGGCCTTTCAGGCGCATCGTCGGAACAGTTACGTAACCAGGTGCTTGAGGATGAAGGGTGCACTGTTTGGTTTCCAGATATCGGAAATCGAGGTTTAAGGATTAAGTCATCCGCGCCTGCGTGGGTTAACATCTGCGAATATGCGCTCAAAAGAGCCTCCACTACGGGCGGCGGCTTGGACAGGCTCGACGATTGGGAGCGACAGGTAGTTGCTCTATGGCGACTGGAAGCAGATGGGTACAACGGCGGCTTCTTGCAGTTTTACTGCAATTGGGGTGAGGATAACTACAAATTGGCCGCTAATGCGTTGATTGAAATTGGTGCCAACCACACCTTTGAAATTCTCTCGAAAATCAGAGCTATACTTACCCGGATACACGATCTGCCCGGAGATCATAGTTATTCTGAATTGCCCGGGTTATTAACCGAGGACGAGCGTTACGAAATTTGGAGCCAACTTGAACCGAAATTGTGGGGTGCTGCCGAAGAAATCGAGCCTTTGGCTGCTCGCAAGTTCCTGCCACCTTTCATTGACGCGAATCGTTGACTGGCTTTCCGTTCATTGCGCCTTCGGGCTCAACTTTTCATTCTGCGCGAGGCATTCTTTCGCCGTCCAAAGTCCCTGCGCGACTTTTGAAATTGATGACTTTACAGAATAGCCGTAGCCGCTTGATTTATGCGGAGCATCCCTAATTTCATCTGACTTCCATTTCTAAGCACGCACGAGATAATCCAGCGCAATTCCGGCGAAAACTGAAGCGCCAACCCAGTTATTGTCAATGAAGGCCCGCCAGCAGGCGGAGCGCTGGCGCGTGCGGATCAGCAGGAACACACGCCCCGCCACCAGCGCAGCCACTCCTATTCCGGCGAGGAATACCCAACCCCGCCCGAACGCCAGCCCCGCCACGGCAATGAGGGACAAAGAGAGCGCATAGCACACCATCACCACCAACACCTCGTAACGGCCAAAGGTGATGGCCGAGGTGCGGATGCGGCCCAATTTGATGTCGTCGTTGCGATCCACCATCGCATACGCCGTATCGTAGGAAATCGTCCAAAAGAAGCTCGCCACCACCAACAACCAAGCCATCGGCGGCACCGTATTCTGCACGGCAGCGAAACTGATCGGAATGCCGAAACCGAACGCCACCCCCAGATAGGCCTGCGGCACGGGGAAAAACCGCTTGGTGAAGGGATAGCTCGTCGCCAGAAACAGTGCCAACAAAACCAGCACGAACACGAGAATATTCATGACCGGCAGGATCAGCAGAAACGAGAGAGACAACAGCCCCAGTCCAAACCAGAGCGCTTCGCGAACGCTGAGAGCCCCCGTGACGAGAGGGCGGTCCCGCGTGCGCTCCACATGCCCGTCGAACGCCCGGTCTGCGTAGTCGTTAACGACGCACCCGGCAGAGTGCATCAGGAAGCTGCCGAGCGCGAAAATCAGCACCAGGTGCAGAGAGGGCGTGCCTTGCGCAGCAATCCACAGCCCCCACATCGTCGGCCAGAGCAGTAACATCGTGCCCACCTGTTTGCCGAGCGAATCAATGCGAATTAAATGGGCGTAATGGGGCAGGCGGGCAACAATATTCATGGGGATTCTGTCTGGGCGGTGTAAGGAGCTGTATTTTATTGCAGGCGACCGTTCCCATTTGGTGTAGCACCGATGCTAACCAAATTGCGAGTTAAGAAAGCCCGCAGGATGGGCCATGGTATGACGACATCGTATCGACGCAACTTCGTCCCCAGCGCGTGAATGGGGGGACGGGCAGGTACCAATCTCAGCTGATTAAAATCACCCGATCTCAGCTCCCGAGCGGCCCCGCGTATTTTTCGAGCGTCGTCCAGGCCTCCTGGCCGAACCGGCTTCTCCAGTGCTGGTAGTAGCTCGCCTTTTCCAACGCACGGACGAACTGGTCGCGATCAACTTCATTGAAGCGCAAATGTTTCGCTTCGAGCGCGGCTTTCAGCTGAATATCCTGCCTCGCAAAATCTTCGTGCTGCTTCAGTACGGCCTCGTCGAAATGCCGCGTTATCAGCGTCTTGTGCTCGCCCGGCATCGAATCCCAGAGCCGGTTGTTGGTCAGTACCCATAGGCCGTCCCAACTGTGCCGCGTCAAGGCGCAGTACTGCTGAACCTCGTAGATCTTCAGCGCCTCGAACTGTACCAGCGAGTTCTCCATCCCGTCGGCGATCCTGGTTTGCAGAGCGGAGTAAAGTTCGCCGATATTGACGGTGGTCGGTGACGCACCGAGTGATTGGAACAGCGAGGTGAGCAGCGGGCTCGGCGGCACGCGGATCTTCAGCCCCTGCAGATCGTCGACGCCATTGACCGCGCGGGTGCTCGTGGTCACGTTTCGAAAGCCGTTGTCGAGACACTTGAATGATATCATCCCAAGCTTGCCAAGCGCCTCCCGGATGAGCTGGCCGAGTTCGCCATCGAGCGCTGCCCAGAGCTGGCTGTATTCCTTGAACGCGTAGGCCACGCCGGGTATGCCGGCAACGTTAGCGATGTTTTGCAGCGAAGAGCAGGACGCGACCAGGAACTGGATTCCTCCCACGCGCAACTGCCGCTGCATGTCAGCCTCCGAGCCAAGCTGACTGTCGGCAAGGAAGAGAATGTCGATCGCGCCATTGCTCTCCTTTCGGATCGCATCCGCTGCGGCAGCCATGAACGTCGAAGCCGAGTGGCTTGACGGCATCGGTGAGCCCATAACGAACTTGCCCGTCGCGTCTTGCCCTCTCGTGACCGCCGGAGCGCTCACCGCCGCGGCGGCAGTCAAAAGCATCGTGCCGAAGCCCCTGCGCGTGACGTTCATGGCACTGTTCCTCTTCTCACGCCATCTCCGACGCTTTAACGGCGCCGGATATCTTTTCGGATCGGATTTCCGCGATCGCTGTTCGGAAAACACCATGTTGAGCATGATGACCGTTTCCTACCGGCGAGTGTGCCGCTGAGCAAGGGTTTCAGGTCGCTGGGGGATAGCTCGTAGATTCTATGGGGCGGAGGCGGTTCAGGGGGAGGAGAGGTCGTCTTGATAACCATCCGCTGCCCCATAGGATCTACGAATTAGTTGTTGGAGCGCGCCCGCCATGCAACGCCTGATTCACTCGTGTCATTTGTCATTCCGGGGCGTCGCGAAGCGGCGAGCCCGGAATCCATAACCACAGCTGGTGATTATGGATTCCGGGCTCCCTCGGTGTGCTCGGGCCCCGGAATGACGAGTGAACCGTTGGTCACTAGGCCTTATTCACCAGGCTTTATTTGAAACATGTGCGCGGAGATTGTTCCAATCTCCACTGGTCTTGGGGAACTCTAACCCGCGTCAAGGGTTTGGGTCCAGCGTGGAGCTTTGCGTTGGAAGCGTGTGAGATCGGTCGTGCTGAGAAACCTCTCCACCTATCGGAAGAAGCGGGATTTCGAAAAGACGCCGGAGCCGTCCGGCGACGTTGTTGTGGCGCCGGCGAAGCAAACGCGTTTCGTGATCCAGAAGCACGACGCGACCCGGCTGCATTATGATCTGCGGCTGGAATTGGACGGCGTCTTCAAATCCTGGGCGGTTACCAGGGGACCTTCGCTCGATCCGCACGATAAGCGGTTGGCGGTGGAGGTCGAGGACCATCCGCTCGAATACGGCGATTTCGAAGGTACCATCCCGGAAGGCCAATATGGTGGCGGCACGGTGATGTTGTGGGACCGCGGCTATTGGGAGTCGGATGATCCAGAGCGCGGGTTCAAGAAGGGTGATGTCAAGTTCACGCTGCGCGGCGAGAAGCTGCACGGCAGTTGGGTGCTGGTGCGCATGCGCAACGACCGCACCGGAGGAAAACGTACCAATTGGCTCCTGATCAAGCATCGCGACGAATACGCCCGCGAGGGCGGGGATAATGACGTTCTCGATGAAGACAGGTCGGCCGCGTCGGGTCGCACAATGCAGCAGATCGCTGGAGGCAAGGGGCGTGCACCAAAGCCGTTCATGCTGGCGAAGGGTGCCCGGAGCAAGGCCGATGCGGTCTGGCAGTCCCATCAGCGCGAGTCAAAGAAGGCACGTACGATCAGGCCGGCGCCGCGCACAGCCCTGAAAAGGGGCGAGGCGACGACGGCGACGAATGCGATGAAGGTTTCGGAGATGCCGGAATTCGTTGCACCGCAGCTCTGCTCGCCTGTTGAACGTCCGCCGCCCGGCGCGGGTTGGTGTCATGAGATCAAGTTCGACGGTTATCGTATGCAACTCCGCACCGAAGACCATGAGGCTGTGCTGAGGACCCGCAAGGGTCTCAACTGGACTGGGAAGTTCGCCTCGATCTGCAGGGAAGGGAGCGCGTTGCCGGATGCGATGATCGACGGCGAGATCGTAGCGCTCGGCCACAATGGCGTTCCAAGCTTCTCGGCGCTCCAGGCCGCGCTGTCGGACGGCGGGACGGATGATCTCCTCTTCTTTGCCTTCGATCTGTTGTTTGCTGATGGCCTCGATCTTCGCCGGCTGCCGCTCAGCGACCGCAAGGTGCGGTTGAAGGAGCTGTTGGAACGGCACAAGAGGAAGTTGAAGCAGATCCGCTATGTCGAGCATTTCGAGGGCGCAGGCGATGCGGTGTTGCAATCGGCCTGCCAGCTCGAACTTGAAGGCGTAGTCTCCAAGAAGCTTGACACACCCTATCGATCCGGCCGCACCGATAGCTGGACCAAAGTCAAATGCCGCGCCAGCCATGAGGTGGTGATCGGCGGCTACAAGCTGACCGGCGGCAAATTCCGTTCGCTGATGGCGGGCGTGCATCGCGACGGGCATCTGGCCTTTGTCGGCATGGTCGGCACGGGCTTCGGTGCCGACAAGGTCAAGCGCATCATGCCGCTGCTGAAGGCGGCGGAATCCGACAAGAGCCCCTTTGGTGGAAAGAACGCGCCGAAGAAAACCCGTGACGTTCATTGGCTGAAACCGAAGCTTGTTGCCGAGATCGAGTTCGCGGGCTTCACCGCTGACGGCAACATCCGTCAGGCCGCCTTCAAAGGCTTGCGCCAGGACAAGCCGGCAGAGGAAGTTGAGGCGGAAATGCCTGTCCGGACGGATCTCGCCAAGCCGATCGTCAAGCCAATCGCGAAGCGGGCCGCCAGGACGGGATCGCGGCTGGCGACGAAACACGGCAGCAATGTCGAGGGGATGGGTGTCGTCATCTCGAAGCCGGACAAGAAGCTGTGGCCGGATGGCGGCGACGGCAAGCCGG
>JGI24705J35276_12238563_pt1 | contig 26858 bp, 29 predicted proteins | sample TergutNt197P4_FD_35276 | JGI IMG/M metagenome (IMG submission 35276) | reverse complement strand
CGACTTGGCTATATCCTTAAATTTGGGACAGTCTTTCACGTCTTCATCCGTAATTCCATGAATAGCTGTTGCTTCCGGTGGAATCGGAATACCCGGATTGATTCGTCTCGTTTTGCTTTCCTCTTTACCGTCTGGATAGACTTTCAAGATAGAAATCTCCACGATCCGGTCTTTACTGATATTGATCCCTGTTGTTTCCAGATCAAAAAACACCAGCGGATTGGTTAAATTAATTTGCATCAGTAACCTTGCTTAATCATTTAATACCATCGGCATCAACAACATTAGCAGTTCTTCATTAGCTTCATCTTGTGAAGGAGTGATTACGCCCGAACGCGAAGGATCGGCCAAGGACAGTACAACTTCGCCTGCATCAATATTGGTCAATATTTCGATCAGGAATGTGCCTTTAAAACCGATACTCATTTCCATGCCATCATAATGGCAAATGATTTTTTCTTCTGCTGAAGTGGAAAAATCAATGTCCTGCGCTGTAATCACTATCAAGTCATTTGATAATTGCAATTTAACCAAACTACTTGATGCGCTTGAAAAGACAATGACTCTTTCTAATGCATATAACAAGGAAGAACGGTCTATCATCAGTTTATTGGGATTATCTTGCGGAATCACACTGTTGTAGTTTGGATAGCGCCCTTCAATCAAACGGCAAATCATTTGAAAGTTTTCCGTAGTGATATGGGCATTGTTATCGTCGAACTGAATAGTTACAGGTTCGGTAGTTTTAGTTAACAGGTTTTTCAACAGATTAGCCGGTTTTTTAGGCAAGATAAAAGAAGCTCTTCCTTCCGAATGAATAGATTTATTACGCAACCTGACTAATTTATGCCCGTCTGAAGCTGCAAATGTTAGGCTATCAGCCTGAATATCAAAGTATATGCCATTCATAACCGGACGAAGTTCATCGTCTGCCGTTGCAAAAAGCGTACGATTTACTCCATTCAGCAAAATCTGTGATTCCATAGAAAGCGTGACGGTCGTTTCGCTCAATGGTTTAGGTTGAGGATAGGCGTCTCCCTTATAACCGATAAAATTATATTCACCATTCTCGAAGTAAATAAAAATCTCCAGATTGTCATCATTGATACTGAATGTCAATGGTTGCTCGGGTAATTTTTTGAGCGGCTCAAGCAACATTTTGGGTGGAACAGCAAACAAACCTTCTCCTTCCACATTGATAACATCAACTGATGTTATCAATCGGATTTCAGCATCTGAAGCTGTAATAGTCAATTTATTATCCTGTAAATGAAAAAGGAAATTGTCTAAAATGGGTAAAATGCTTTTTGAAGCAATTACTTTACCGGCAGATTGCAAACGCGCTAATAATGCGGAACTTGATACATCAAATTTCATACTGAGTTTATTTTTTTATAATTAATAATTTTAAATTTGGAATGGACAAAAATACGATTTTTTTTTATTATTAACGCTATATAAAACAAAAAAAGGTGTATCGTTTTCGACACCCCTTTTTTAAAACCCGACATAAAAATCCGTTATTTTGCAAAATAATCTTTTGCAGCTTCATTGAGAACCATTTCTTCTTTAAATATATAAGCTCCTGTTTTAGGCGACTTAACCATCTTAATTACTTTCGTATAAGTTTTTCCTTCTCCTTTTTGAAAGGTTGCAACTGCTTTTTTTGCCATATCTTAATTGTTTTATTTGGTTTCTTTATGCACTGTCATTTTTTTCAACACAGGATTGTATTTTTTTAATTCCAGACGCTGCGTCGTATTCTTCCTGTTTTTTGTTGTAATATACCTCGAAGTACCCGGCATCCCGCTACTCTTATGCTCCGTACATTCAAGGATTACCTGGATTCTATTCCCCTTTACTTTTTTTGCCATATTTCGTTTCCTCTCTTGATTATACGATTAAACTGCCATTTTCTGCCGCTTTTTTTATCGCAGCATCCAATCCGATTTTATTTATCAGCCGTAAGCCTGATGCAGAAACTTTCAGATTGACCCAACAATCCTGCTCAACCCAATAGAAATTTTTTGAGAACAAATTCACATTGAATTTACGTTTTGTGCGTTTATTTGAGTGCGCAACGTTGTTTCCAACTATTGCTTTTTTTCCTGTAATTTGACAAATTTTAGACATCGCTTTATAATTATTTCAATCCGTTTTTTCGTAATCAGGGCGCAAAAGTACAATTATTTTTTATACTGTGCAAATTTCTTTTCAAATTATTTTTTTGTACGCAGGATGAGATTTGAACTCACACACCGTAACCGGCACTACCCCCTCAAAGTAGCATGTCTACCAATTCCATCACCTGCGCATTTTTTTAATTAAGAATTAAAAATTAAGAATTAGTTTTTTTTACTATTCGGTAAAACTAACCACTAACCACTAACCACTAACTTCTAACCTCTATTCTTGTGCCCGGAACAGGACTCGAACCTGCACAGCTATTAACCACTCGCACCTGAAACGAGCGCGTCTACCAATTCCGCCACCCGGGCTAAAAAAACGAGCGGAAGACGGGACTCGAACCCGCGACCCTAACCTTGGCAAGGTTATGCTCTACCAACTGAGCTACTTCCGCAAATATAATTTAAAGATTTAACTAAACTCTCAATTGTCTTTGCGGGTGCAAATGTAATGGTTTTTTTGAGAAAACTAATGAAAGTGCCAAAAAATATTTCAATCGTGCACTTTAACAACTGTTTACATTTTGACTTTTGAACTCTTTATATAATGAATCAAAAAACTCCAGGCTGTGATTGTTGCAAGACCGTCCGAGACCGGTCCCGCAATCCAGACCCCGTCCAATCCAAAAAAATGAGGAAAGATAATAATAGCCGGAATTAAGAATATCAACTGTCTGCTCAAACTTAAAAGGATCGTTTTCCAGGCCGATCCGATACTTTGAAAAAAATGGCTGATTGTTATTTGTGAGCCTACCACAATCAAAAACATAAAATTCAACCGTATCCCATTTGCAGCTATAGCGATCAATTCCTGATCTTTTGTAAACCCCCTGGCAATAATTACAGGGAAAAAAGTACTGCAAATCCAGCCGATTCCCATGATGCAGGTAGCAATAATAATTACCAACCGGAGTGTTTCCAGCACTCTTTGCCGATGGCCGGCCCCAAAGTTGAAGCCAATAATCGGCTGCATGCCTTGCGAAAGCCCTATCACTATCATAACCAACAACATAGCGAAACTAATCAGAATACCGTTAGCGCCAATTGCTAAGTCGCCTCCATACTTATAGAGCGAATTATTCATGATCACATTCACAAGACTACCGCATAATTGCATGGAAAAGGGTGATATACCTATGGAAAGGATTTGTTGGATAATTTTTCGGTCAAGCTTGAAACATTTTTTTCGGAAACGCACCAAACTTTGTTTGCTGATAAAGTGATACATCACAAAAGAAGCGCTAACCGTCATTGAAATGATAGTAGTGATGGCTACACCCCTTATTCCCATATTGAAAACAAAAATAAACAGCGGATCAAGTATGATATTCATTACAGCACCGATGATCATGGTAAACATAGCCTTTTTGGGATAGCCGGAAGCACGCATTATTGAATTGAATCCAAAACTCAACGAGGTAAGTATGTTGCCCGGAATAATGATATTAAGATAATCCATCGCGTATGGAATCGTGTTTTCACTTCCTCCAAACCAAATCAGAATGTTTTTGAGATACCACATACAAAATGTGATGGTAATCACAGAAATGATTAACACTAAAATAAAAGCATTCCCAATTACATGTTCAGCCTTGTCATTTGCTTTTTTCCCCAAAAAGATGGAAACACGGGCGGATGCGCCGGCGCCGATAAGCATACCAAAGGCCTGCATAAACAACATAACCGGAAACGTAAGAGTCAATCCCGAAATAGCCATTGCTCCAACACCATGCCCAATAAAAATACGGTCAACAATATTATATAACGAATTTATAACGGTACCAACAACAGCCGGGAGTGCATAATTTAATAACAAACGCCCAGGTTTTTCGTGTGTTAACTGCCGGATTATTTCATTCGACATTGGTACCTACTTTATGCTTGATCACTGCAATCATTTCAGCTACACTTTTAGCAATCGTTTCTTTTCCATCACTTTGCACAATTAATATATGATCGCCGGATACGCAATATATATTAATGTAGCCGGGGGAAATGGGAACAGTGGAAGTGTCTGCTTGTTTGGATATTATGTTTGTCGAAGGACGATAGCCGTTACGTATCAAAGCATTACCAACCCAATAAGCTGTGATGGGATCCCCTTCCACACCAATTGGACTTAACGGCACGACTGTAAATAATTTACCGTTTGAACGATCAAAAACGAACTTGTTTTTGCCGAAAAAGGATTCAAAAGTGCCGTTCAAAATCAAATCTTCGGGTGTTCCGCAAAGCATCGGGCGTCTCTTTGCCTGTAACCACAGACAATCGCTGGTCTGAATAGCCAGATCTAAATCGTGTGTAGACATCAACACAGCTTTTTGCTGCTCAATAGCCAGCCGGCGGAGCAATGACATAATCTCTATCCGGCCGGTTACATCTAAAAAGGCCATTGGTTCATCCAACAAAATCACCGGACATTGTTGTGCTAATACTTTGGCAATCATAGCTTTTTGGCGTTCTCCATCACTCAGTTCAGACACATAATTGGATGCTTTATGAGAAATACCAACAGCCTCTAAAGAATCTTCAATGATTTTAATATCATTTGCTGTACATTGTCCCATAAAGTTTGTATAAGGATGACGACCCAAAGAAACCAGTTCAAAAACTGTAAACCCTCCCACATTTGTTGTTTCCGTCAAAACAATACCGGTAAGCCGGGAAAGTTGGCTTGGGGAGTATGCCTTCAAATCTTTATCCATCAACTTTATCCTTCCTTTCAACATGGGTTGGAACCCGCATAAGGTACGTATTAGTGTGGATTTTCCCACTCCGTTCAACCCCAGCAATCCGGTCAGTTCGCCAGGATATAATTTAAGATTCAGTGAATCATTAAGTACATGTACCTTGCCTCTACCGGATATATATCCTATAGACAATAAAGATGTTTCGATAACCGGTTTTTGTTTCATATTCAGTTAAAATATTGAATATTCCGGCGGTTCACAATCACATAGATAATCACAGGTGCGCCTAAAATCGGAGTAATCGCATTTAATGGAAGGATGACATCCGTACCCGGCAATACACTTAAAAGATTGCAAAGCAACGCTAAACAGGAACCGGTCAACATTGTGACGGGCAGAAGTAATTGATGATTAGATGTACCCAATAGCAATCGGGCGATATGCGGGACAGACAATCCGATAAACGAAATCGGTCCGCAGAAAGCCGTTGTAGCGGCCGTCAGCAGTCCTGTGCAAAACAGTATCCACATACGAATCTGTTTTATTTTTACGCCCAAATTAGCTGCGTATGCTTCACCAAGCAGCAAAGCATTTAAAGGTTTGATTAACAGTATAGCTATCGTTAATCCGATAAGCGTGATAACCGTAAAAAAAGGAAGACGGGAAATAGAAACACCTGAAAAGTCACCCATACCCCACAAGACAAATGCACGAACACGGTCGGCGGTAGCATAATAATTCAGAATAGATATCACTGAAGAAGCCAGATAACCGATCATAATTCCGATAATCAGCAACATGACGTTATTTGTCACTTTGGTCGAAAAGAAAATAATTACCCCCAGGATACAACCGGCACCGACAAATGCAGCGAGCATTATAGCCAGCGATCCTCCGAGAGAATGATGTGAGAAGAAACCAAAAGAACTTCCGACGAAAAACATCATCAAGGCAACCCCCAGATTGGCCCCATCACTGATACCCAAAATCGAAGGTCCTGCCAGCGGATTCCTGAATAAGGTTTGCAATAGCAGTCCGCATGTCGCTAATGAAGCACCTGCAAGTAACGCAGTAACCGACTGTGGAACGCGTGCTAACCACACTATATTTTGCCAGGCTACCTGCTCAGATCCCTTTCCGAACAGGATAGCAATGACCTCATGGATAGGGATCGAAACAGCCCCAAACATCAAGTTCATTGTCCATAAGCCCAATAGCAGAAAAATCAACAACAAATAATAAATAACTCCTTTTTGCTTCATCGCGCAAAGGTAGATGTTTTTTTATTCAATGTCCAAATGTTTTCTTATCTTTGCTGCCAAATATTCATTTTGAGTTATGATTTCCGATATACGAACCATTTTTGGGATTCTGTTTTCTTTTGTAATAATTTGTTTTGCAAGCGGTCAGAAAAATGCAACACATGAGAAATATATCAGTACATATAGTCAAATGGCTATTCAACAGGAGAGAAAATATAACATTCCTGCAAGTATCAAATTGGCACAGGCAATTTTGGAATCGGGTGGAGGAACTTCTTTTTTAGCCACGACAGCCAATAATCATTTTGGTATCAAATGTCAGGAATGGAACGGTGCCCGCACTTACAAAGATGCAGAGATTCCGAATGAATGTTTCCGGAAATACGGCAGTGTAGCCGACTCGTACGAAGATCATTCTCTTTTTTTGAAACGCCCCCGTTATGAGCGACTGTTCACATTGAAAAAAGATGACTATAGAGGATGGGCTAAAGGGCTACAGGACTGCGGTTATGCTACAGACAAAGGATATGCCAACAAACTGATTGATATTATTGAAAGGTATCAATTATATATGTACAACACAGATAAGATTCAAGATACGAAAAATGTTTTACCACCCTTTAAAACTTCTACACCTGCCACAAATAATACGACGAATTTGAAACGCGATATTTACAAAACTTATGGACTAATCTACGTAATTGCGTACAATGATGACAGGTTGGCACAGATAGCATACGATCTTGGATTTAATGCAAAACATCTGGCTAAATATAATGATATACCGGTTAATTATCCTATACAACAAGGTGATATCATTTATCTACAGAAGAAAAAAACAAAAGCAGATCAGCCGAATTATTTTCATGTAGTAAGCGTAGGCGAATCAATGCACAGCATCTCACAACGGTATGGGATTCAGTTGAAATACTTATACAAAGTGAATAAAAAGAAATCGGACTTTATACCGGTGGAAGGTGATACGCTCAAACTTCGTCAGTAATTGAATAATAGATTGAGTGAACCATTGTATTTATCTTGTATTCAATTATTCATAATTTAAAATATGAACGATAAACGATATACTTTGCGAGGTGTCAGCGCGTCAAAGGAAGATGTACACAATGCGATAAAGAATATTGACAAAGGGATTTTTCCAAAGACTTTTTGTAAAATTATACCCGATATTTTGGGTGGTGATCCGGATTACTGTAATATAATGCATGCCGATGGAGCCGGCACAAAATCGTCGCTGGCATATATATATTGGCGTGAGACAGATGATCTGAGCGTTTGGAAAGGCATCGCACAGGATGCGTTGATTATGAATATTGACGACTTGTTATGCGTAGGGGCAACTGATCATATATTAGTTTCAAATACCATCGGACGAAACAAAATGCTAATTCCTGGTAAAGTCATTGCGACTATTATTAATGGGTTGGAGGAGTTAATAGCTGAATTGCGCGACTTGGGCATTGGCGTATATGCAACCGGCGGCGAAACGGCGGATGTGGGTGATTTGGTACGTACTATTATTGTGGACAGTACAGTGACATGCCGGATGAAACGTGAGGATGTGATTGATAATGCACGAATCCGGCCGGGCGATGTAATTGTTGGTTTGGCTTCATTCGGACAAGCGACTTACGAAAAAACATACAATAGCGGTATGGGAAGCAACGGATTGACCTCTGCCCGCCATGATATGTTCGCCAAATACCTTACAGAAAAATATCCTGAGAGCTTTGACGCTTCATTACCCGGTGATCTTATTTATTCAGGTAGATTTTCCTTGACTGATCCCGTTGATGGTGAAGCGATTGATGCTGGCCGGCTTCTATTATCACCCACACGCACGTATGCGCCGATTGTCAAAAAGATATTTGAATGTGGCTTGCGCCCTCATATTCATGGGATGATTCACTGTTCGGGTGGGGCACAAACAAAAATACTTCATTTCATGAATAAAATGCGTGTTGTAAAAGACAGCCTTTTCCCTGTACCTCATTTATTTAGGATGATTCAGGAACAGAGCGGCACAGATTGGACAGAAATGTATAAGGTTTTTAATATGGGACATCGGATGGAACTATATCTTTCGCCTGAATATTCAGCGGAGGTAATTGCGATTGCGCAATCGTTTCACGTTGATGCTCAAATCGTCGGTAGGGTTGAGGAGAGCGACATAAACGAATTGGAAATATGTTCGGAGTATGGAACGTATAAATATAATTAGGAATCAGGAATTTATGTAGCGGATTACCTGTGTGTCGGCCCAATAATTAAGAAATTATACCTCCCCCCAGCCCCCTCCAAAGGGGGAAAAGAATTGACAACTAAAAACAGCAATGACAGAAAAAAACGCCATATTATCAAAATTAGAAGGGCTTGCAGAGCGCTTTAAAGAAATTGCCATACTGCTTACCGAGCCAGAAGTGATTGCCGATCAAAAACGATTTGTTCGTCTTTCAAAGGAATACAAGGAGTTGGAAAATATTCTGCAAGCGAGGATTGCCTATATACAGACGCTTCAAGGGATAGAAGAGTCCAAAAAGTTTTTATTTTCCGAAACCGATCCCGAGTTAAAAGAAATAGCGCAGGAAGAATTGACCGCTTGTCAGGAACGTTTACCCAAGATAGAAGAGGAAATCAAATTATTGCTTACTCCGGCCGATCCGCAAGATGGCAAGAATGCCATCATTGAGATACGGGGAGGCACTGGAGGCGACGAGGCGGCTATTTTTGCAGGCGATCTCTTTAAGATGTATGCAAAATTTTGCGAGATGAAAGGCTGGAAAATACAAATTACTGATTATAATGAAGGAATTATCGGAGGATATAAGGAGATTATTTTTTCGGTAACAGGCGACGGCGTATATGGGATAATGAAATATGAATCAGGCGTTCATCGCGTGCAGCGTGTTCCTCAGACTGAAACACAGGGGCGCATTCATACTTCGGCTGCCACTGTGGCTGTTTTACCTGAGGCCGACGAGTTTGATGTGGATATACAGGAAAAGGATATCCGGCGCGATGAATTTTGTTCATCGGGAGCGGGAGGGCAATCGGTCAATACTACGTATTCGGCAATCCGGCTTACACATATTCCGTCGGGTATTGTCGTACAATGTCAGGACGAACGCTCCAAATTGAAAAATTATGATAAGGCAATGGCCGAATTGCGGACGAGGTTATACAATCTCGAATATCAAAAGTATCTGGACGAAATTGCCTCAAAACGCAAAACAATGGTTTCGACCGGCGACCGTTCGGCTAAAATACGTACCTATAACTATCCACAGGGACGAATAACGGACCATCGCATAAATTACACCATTTATAATTTGACGGCATTTATGGATGGTGATATTCAGGATTGCATCAATCATCTGATAGTTGCCGAAAATGCAGAGAGACTGAAAATCAGTGAAATTAAGTAATTTAAAAAATCATGTTTAGCTGAAGTTTAGGCATGAAGCAGAAAAAGATACACAATCCCATGTTTCTCTATTTTTTAAAAGTACTGATACAGAAATGACCAAACAAGAAATCATTAATAACATCCGACAGAAGCAATCTTTTTTATGTGTAGGATTAGATACGGATATACAAAAAATCCCTCCTCATTTATTGAAAGAAGAAGACGCTGTATTTGCTTTTAATAAAGCAATTATTGACGCGACAGCACAATACTGTGTTGCGTACAAGCCGAATTTAGCCTTTTATGAAAGTATGGGAGTAAATGGCATTATGGCGTTTGAAAAAACAGTAGCTTATATTCGCACCCGGTATCCCGATCAGTTTATCATTGCCGACGCGAAACGAGGTGACATTGGCAATACATCGGAGTTGTATGCCCGATCTTTTTTTGAACATACGAAAGTAGATGCAGTGACGGTTGCCCCGTACATGGGTGAAGAAAGCGTGAAGCCATTTCTAACATATAATGGTTGGGTGATTTTATTGGTGCTGACATCCAATCGGGGAGCACGTGATTTTCAATTGACCGAAGACGCCGAAGGAGTCCGTTTATTTGAAAAGGTACTGACTAAATCGCAGGAGTGGGCGACAGACGAACAGATGATGTATGTGGTGGGAGCTACGCAGGGATCTATGTTTCTTGAAATCCGAAAACATGCTCCGAAACATTTTCTATTAGTACCCGGCATAGGTGCGCAAGGAGGCTCATTAGAAGAGGTTTGCAGATATGGTTTGAATGATCAATGCGGGCTACTGGTTAATTCATCGCGCGCCGTTATCTATGCCGATAATACCGAAAATTTTGCAGAAGCCGCCGCATGTGAAGCACATAAAGTACAGCAGGAAATGGCATGTTATCTGAATTTATAATCTAAAAAAATCATAAAAAATAGGCATATCCGAAAATTATTGCCACCTTTGCACACTTTCACTTAAAAAAACTAAAAAAACTGATGAAGTTTTCAGCACAACATATTGCAAATATTCTGAATGGTACGATAGTCGGTAATGCCGACGTGGAAGTAAACGGTTTTTCCAGAATCGAAGAGGGAAAACCCGGCACGCTTACCTTTCTTGCCAATCCAAAATATGAGTCTTACATTTATGGCACAGAAGCTGATATTGTGTTGGTAAACAATGATTTTAACCCTACAAAAACAATCTCTGCAACATTGATAAAAGTACCCAATGCGTATATGTCGTTGGCGACGCTGCTTAAAATGGCAGAACAAAAGAAGACAAAAAAGAGCGGCACTGATTCGACCGCATTTATTGCAAGTTCGGCCATCATCGGAGAAGACTGTTATATCGGAAACATGGCCTGTATCGGCGAACAAACATTGATTGGCGATCATTGTTTGATCTATCCGCATGTTTATATCGGTAATAATGTGACAATAGGCGATCATGCTATTATTTACCCTCATGTAACAATCTATGATGGTTGTATTGTCGGAAAAAATTGTATCATACAAGCAGGCGCAGTGATTGGTTCGGATGGTTTCGGTTTTGCTTCTGAAGGAGAGGTCTATCGGAAAATTCCACAATTAGGCAATGTGGTACTGGAAGATGAAGTCGAAGTTGGCGCTAATACGACTATTGACAGGGCTGTGATGGGATCAACCATTATACGACAAGGCGTAAAACTGGACAATTTGATTCAGATAGCCCATAATGTAGAAGTGGGCGAAAATACGATAATAGCAGCGCAAACAGGTATAGCAGGGTCAACCAAGATAGGAAGCAACTGTATGTTTGGTGGACAGGTGGGCATTGTAGGCCATCTGAAGATAGGTGATGGCGTGAAATTTGCCGCCCAATCGGGTGTGATGCGAAGTATCGGGTATGCAGGTGAATATATCGGGACGCCGGTACTTCAGCAGCCACGGGATTATTTTCGCAGTGTAGCTATTTTTAAAAAATTACCGGAATTGGATCGAACGATCCGACAGTTACAGAAAGAAATAGAAGAATTACAAAAAAACAAATAGTAGTAACCATGCACAAACAAAAAACGATTGCTACTGCTTTTTCATTAGATGGAAAAGGACTGCATACAGGACTAAAGATTCATATTACTTTTTATCCTGCACCTGTGAATCATGGATATAAGATAAAACGTGTAGATATTGAAGGACAACCAGTCATTGATGCTTTGGCTGAAAATGTAATCAATACACAACGAGGGACGGTTCTTGCAAAGAGAGAAGTACACGTAAGTACAGTAGAACATGCAATGGCAGCTTTATATGCGTTGGAAATAGATAATTGTTTGATTGAAGTGGATGCGCCGGAGTTTCCTATTCTGGATGGGAGTGCCCGTTTATATACAGAGGCGATATTGAGCGTCGGCATAGTTGAACAGGATGCTTTGAAAGATTATTATATTGTTCGTCGAAAAATCGAGATAGAAGATAAAACGACCGGGTCGTCGCTTGTTGTTTTGCCGGATGATAAATTCAGTATGAATGTATTGATTTCGTACGATTCGCCTGTGCTTTCCAACCAATATGCTTCCATGACCGATAACTCAGAATTTCCGACTGAATTGGCGTCCTCGCGTACATTTGTTTTTGTACATGAGGTTGAGATGCTTTTACAGAAAAACTTAATCAAAGGAGGTGACCTTGAAAATGCGATTGTCATCTACGATCAAAAAATGCCTCAGGAAGAATTAGACCGGTTGGCCGACGAACTCGGACTGTCGCATAAAAATGTGAAAGAGCTTGGTTATGTGAATGAAAAACCTCTTGTTTATGTCAACGAACCAGCCCGTCACAAATTGATTGATGTGATTGGAGACTTGGCATTAATTGGAAAACCGCTTCGGGGGCATGTCATCGCTACACGACCAGGACACACAATAAATAATCAATTAGCCCGGATTATCCGCAAAGAAATCAAACAGAATGAAATACAAGCACCGCTCTATCTGCCAGACAAAGAATCCGTAATGGATATAAGTCAGATTTGTGAGTTGCTTCCGCACAGATATCCGTTTTTATTGGTTGACAAAGTCATTCATATTGAAGAAAATTTTATTATCGGCGTAAAAAATGTAACACTCAATGAACCTTTCTTTTCAGGGCATTTCCCGCAGGAACCGGTTTTCCCAGGTGTATTGCTAATTGAAGCTATGGCCCAAACAGGAGGATTACTTGTACTCAGTTCTGTCGCCGAACCCGCACGTTATTCTACATATTTTTTGAAAATTGACGGAGTGAAATTTCGGCAAAAAGTAGTACCCGGCGACACATTACTATTCCGTCTCGAATTGTTGACGCCCATGCGACGGGGTATTTCAACGATGAAAGGATATGCTTTTGTCGGCGAAAAAATTGTTTGCGAAGCAGAATTTATGGCTCAAATCATTAAAAATAAATAAATATATATAATTAAATGCATTCTTCTTTAGCTGTTATCCATCCCGAAGCAAAAATAGGATATAATGTCTCGATAGGTCCATTTGCTATTATTGATAAAGATGTAATTATTGGAGATAATTGCTGCATACATCCTCATGCGGTTATTTATAACGGCGCACGAATAGGAGCAAATTGCGAGATATTCCCGGGCGCTGTGATTGCTGGTATTCCGCAGGATTTGAAATTCAAAGGCGAAATCACCACAGCGGAGATAGGCGATAACACGACGATACGTGAATGTGTGACAGTCAATCGCGCAACGGCTTCAAAAGGAAAGACAATTGTCGGAAGTAATTGTTTGATAATGGCTTATTCTCATATAGCACATGACTGTATCGTCAAAAATCATGTGATCATCGGTAATGCATCGCAAATAGCAGGCGAGGTTGAAATAGACGATTATGCCATTATCAGCGGTGGGACGCTGGTACATCAGTTTGTGAAGATATCCAAACACGTTATGGTGCAAGGTGGTTCGCGTGTCGGAAAAGACATTCCACCCTATACTTTAATTGGTCGCGAACCGATTGTGTATTGCGGAATAAATATCGTGGGACTACGTCGGCGCGGGTTTACAAACGACCAGGTGTATCTGATTCAGGACATCTATCGTACACTCTATACGCGCGGCCTTAATATTACAGATGCTATTCAATGTATTGAACTTGAATATGAAGCAAGTGTAGAACGCGATTTGATTCTGAATTTTGTCAAATCATCCAAACGGGGCATTCTAAGAGGTTCAATTGATGAATAGTTAATGGTATTTTAAAATACAGGCATTTTTTAACTTTTCATTCAAAACAGTTAGTCGTACTTCATAAATGACAAATAGTTTTCAAGATATTTTTTTAAAATTTTCAACTTTCAATTTACAATTTATCTATGGTCTATCGTTTTTTAATTCTTTCGGACGAAACAGCAAACTTTAAACGTGAAATACAAATAAGTTCGGAGGCTACGTTTCTTGATTTACATTATGCTATTTTAGACGCTGTCGGATTCACGAAAAATGAAATAAGTTCGTTTTTTATCTGCGATGACGATTGGAGTAAAAGGACTGAAGTTACGCTGGTTGATATGGGTGCTGCATCCGACGCGGATATATACCTGATGGAAACAACTACGTTAGAAGAACTTTTAACAGATGAACAACAGAGATTGCTTTACATCTTTGACTATATGACCGAACGGGCTTTTTTCATGGAATTGAGTGAAATAATTACCGGAAAGACGCTTGAGAAACCACTATGTTCGCTATCTGTCGGCCAACCACCTGTCCAAATGATATCATTCGATGAAATAGATAAAAAAATAGAACATTTCGATTTGGGCGATGATTTCTATGGTGATTCCGATTATAATGACGACGAATTGGATTCGCTCGACTCAGGCGATTATGAACGTGAATCAATAGACAATATTTTTGATGACGAGCGATTTTCATGAACACATTGCTGGTACTGCTTGGCCCGACTGGCGTAGGAAAAACAGCTTTGAGTATTGAAATTGCAAAATGGCTGAATGCACCTGTTATTTCGGCCGACTCACGCCAGTTGTATAAAGACCTTTCTATCGGGACGTCCGCCCCGGATCCAGTACAGATGGAATCGGTTAGCCATTATATGATCGGAACACTTGCATTGGATGATTACTACAGCGCCAGCCAATATGAAAAAGAAGTGATGATGCTTTTATCAGAATTATATAAAAAACACCATATTGTAGTATTATCCGGAGGATCAATGTTATATATTGATGCTATCTGTAAAGGCATAGACGAAATTCCGACTGTCACCCCTGATGTCAGAAAAGTCCTATGGGAACAATATGCACATGACGGACTAAGCCCGTTGTTGGATGAATTAAAAGAAAAAGATCCGGTTCATTATGAGGAAGTTGATCGTTCAAATTATAAACGGGTCATTCATGCCATCGAAATTTGCAGGATGACCGGCTTGACTTACAGTTCATTCCGAACAAGAAAAGTCAGGAAAAGACCGTTCCAAATGATAAAGATAGGACTCATTCGGCCACGTGAGGAGTTGTATATACGTATTAATGAACGGGTTGATCAAATGATGCAGAAAGGATTATTGGATGAAGCCATGAAAGTCTATCCATATCGTTTTTATAATTCTCTTAATACGGTAGGATACAAAGAGTTATTCGATTATTTTGATGGAACATGGACATTGGACATCGCAGTTGAGAAAATCAAACGCAATACACGCATTTATGCCCGCAAACAAATGACATGGTTCAAACGTGATAAAGATATTCACTGGTTTCATCCGGATGATAAACAGGATATTTTCAATTTTGTGGACACACGAATTGTCACGTCACTAAATGGTTAACAGTTAGCAATTAATAATATCTCAATAGTCAACAAAGATTCAACGATCTCGCATTTTGCACCAACTGAGCAGTATTGTGTGCGTTGAGTTTGATATTCAGGCTATTACGGTAACTGCGGATAGTGTTGTATCCCAGACACATCTTATCGGCCAATTCAGGAAGTGTATATCCTTCTATGATCAATTGCAACAATTCCGTTTCTCGACGTGTCAGTTCCAATAAATTAGCCTCTTTTCTTTGGATAGTGTCAGTTGCTTCTTCGCATAGAAAACGTTGGCCGCGTGCGACTGTATGAATACCTTCAAGCAGTTCTTCCAATATAGCATTCTTCAGCACATATCCATCGGCACCAACTTCCATAGCGCGTGTAATGGTGGACAGTTCGCCATAGCTTGTCAGCATGAGTATCTTTATTTGCGGATATTTTTCTTTTACCTTTGCACATAAATCAATCCCGTTTCCATCAGGCAGACTGATGTCAAGCAGCAATACATCAGGCAGGTTATGATACAGTAATTCCATGCATCCGGCTACAGAAAATGCCTTTCCTGCTACGCGAACAGTTCCCGATTCATTGATCAAGTGTTCCAACCCATCGGCAATAATTTTGTGGTCGTCCACTAAAACAACACTAATTATTTGCAAATCACTATTTCCCATGTCGCATTATTGTGGTTTAGCAAGCCTGAACATGAAACTCTACCTTAACTTCCGTTCCTACTCCCAATTGTGAATCTACCAGCAGACTGCCGCAATAGGCAGCAATACGGGCGCGGATGTTGACTAATCCCATGCCTTTTGATATAGCCGAGGGATCGAAACCACAGCCGTCGTCCTGTACGGTGAGGTCAATATGGCCGTTTTCTTTTACGATTTGCACAAGGATATGCGATGCGGAGGCGTGCTTAAGTGCGTTACTCACCAATTCGTGCATGATGCGGTAAACCATTACCTCCATTTTTGGGTCGAAACGTGTTTCGTCACCGAACCAGATAAACTTTGCATGCGGAATACTATTACAGAAATCTGCAATAGACTTATTCAACCCGTAGTTACTAAGCGTTTCGGGCATCAGGTGGTGAGCTACTCGGTGCATTTCGCGCATGGATTCGTCGAGCAGTTTGAGCGCCTTGTCGAAATGTTCGGGATTGCCTGCATCTAAGACGGATCCCTTCCGGAAATTGGAGAAATTATATTTTGCGGCGGAAAGTAAGCAGCCCAACCCGTCGTGCAGATCACGGGCAAGGCGTGTGCGTTCCTGTATTTCGCCATCGAGGACGGCTTGTGTGGCAATTAATTGCTTTTCCTGTTCTAACTTAATGACTTGCTGCTCTGCCAATTGTTTTTTCTGCTTTGTCCATCGCCAGAGAAAGAACAGTGAGGTCATGCCAGCCAGCAACAGAAAAAAAACTGTAACACTTAACCATGATAATAGTTTTTTTTCATCTTCCAATACCATAATAGCCAACTCTTTCTTTTCGGTTTCGTAGGCAATTTTAAGATTTTGTATCGTTTCAGTTGACTGTATATTATGAAGTGAATCGTGTAAAGCATACGATTTTTCCAGATAAACTACTGCGCTGTCAGAATTGCCACTTTCTTTATATACATTGGCAAGGTTATTCAGTATGGCCAATTCAAATTTTCGCGTATTCAATGGCTTTTTCAATAGTTCCTTGAAAGTATCTATCGCTTTTCGATAAATCCCTTTTTTGAAATAAATCACGCCCATGTTATGGTCGGCATAAATATTAGATCCATACTGTTCGGTAATACGTTCGAGTTCATTCAGGGCTTTGTCGAGTTCGCCCATCTCTACATATATTTCCGCAAGATTGATACCGGCAACTTTATAAGCAGTCGGATAATCCGTTCTCTCACTGATTTCCATACATTGTTCAAAATAAGGAATGGCTGTTTCGTAATCGTTCAATAAAGTCATATAGGTGTTGCCGATATTATTCAACGAGTGGGTAATTGTTTTTGAATTATTAATTTTACGGCCTGCGTCAAGCGCCTGTTTATGATACTGGATGGCTTCTTCAGCATTGTTCATCTCAAATTGCAAAATGCCCAGATTGGTATAAACAGAAATCAATAGTGAATCATCTCTTATTTCTTCTGCCAGCCGAGAGGCTTCATACAGATAATAAGCTGCCGAGTCGTACATGCCTTTCGTATCGTAGGCAACACCGATAAGGTTCATTACCTGCGCACGATTGCGTTTTTGCTCTTCGGTTTGCTGCTGAGGAAGCAGTTCATGTAAAATCATCAACGCCGAATCAGGATAGATTTCTGAATGAGATTTGCTGTTGTCTAAAAGTATTTGAAAATCTTCGTCTGTAGTCGGTCTGTAATTGGGAATAGTACAGGTTACAACCAAATACAACAATGCAAGTATTGTTGATAATAATTTGATTTTCATACAGATAATTCTTTTTTTTACATTAACCCGAATACAAAAATACGAAAATGTTTTATAAATTACAATTGAATCGGACTAAATACGCTATACCTGTATATGCAGGTTTTTTCGGTTTGAAATAAAAAAACCTGCATTTGCAGGGTTGATATAATGAATTAATCCATTATTTTTGCACCATTTAGTACGAAAATGTTTTAATATTTAAATTGTTTTTTTATGAAGAAGTGGATTGTTATGTGGATGATCGTCGCGATTTGCACCGCATGTGGAGGAGGTTCTTCTGTTGACAAAGCTATCAGCCAGGTAGAGAAGGCTCTTGAAAAAGTAGAGAAGAACAAGGGAAAGATGACCGAAGAAGACTGGAAGAGTCTTGAAAAAGAAGTAGAGGCGCCTTTGAAAGTCATTTCCGACGCGCTTGATGGCAACAAAGTCGGTGTGATTGGTAAAGTGAAAATTATTGCCATCACAGCTAAATGGGCTACGGTCTTAGCCGAAGCCGGTGTTAAGGAACTCGAAAAACAGACAGGCATCGCGATGGAAGAATGGGGAAAGGAACTTGAAAGAGCGGCAAAAGAGTTGGAAGAAAGTGGAGTGGCAACAGAAATTGAAAAGGCTGCCAAGGAATATAGTGGCGAACTTGAGAAAGCCGTCCAACAATTTGGCAACGAACTCGAAAAAGCCGCCAAAGAACTCGAAAAAGTCGGCACGGAATAGAAAACAGAATTATCACCTTATATCCTCATTTGGAGAGAATGCGGGAAGATTACCAAAAGTATAATTACCAAAATATTCTTTGACATAATTGGTGGGTGAATCGTATGGGCGAACGTTTATTTGCGCCCTCGCATCATTCACTATGCAAAAGAAAAAACGTGAATAAGAATGTAAATAACCAAATATTTTTATGACAGATAAAATGAATAAGTTTTGTATTTTAACTGCTTCGCTTTTGTTGACAGGCAATATGGCGCAAGCGCAACTTGGTCAACGGATAAACAATGCGGTGAGAAATGCTGCCGAAAATGCCGTAGTCCGCCAAGCGGAACGTAGAACTGATGCTGCTGTAAACCAAGCAATTGATGATGCTTTTGACCAAAACAATCGCAATAACAACGAGAATGGAAATAACAACAACAGCAATTCGGGTAATACGCAACCGACTAACAACAATCAATCTGTCGGAGGAAACACAGGCAATAGTAATAAACCGGCAGAAGTTGAAACCGCTCCTGCTAATGGTGTGAATGCTGTAGAAATGGCATATGCCAAATCGGATTTCGTGCCGGGCGATGAGATAATCTTTGAAGACTATATGGAGGGCGAAAAGTTGGGCGAGTTTCCTAGCCAATGGGATTTGCATCGTGGAAATGCTGAAATTGCAAGCATAAATGGGAAGAAGGTAATTCTCATGGATGGCAAGGATTCCTGGTTAGAACCGCTGATGAAGACGCCAAAAAACTATTTAGGTGATATATTTACACTTGAGTTTGATTATTTTCAGGCAAAATCAGGGGATATGTCAGGTAATTGGGAACTCGATTTTATGGGACCCGACGATGAACGTGATCATGATGTTTTTACCGTTACATGGTATAATGATATATACGATACAAAAGATATTCGTTATGGATGGACAAATAGTTCCGGCAGATCTGATGGAAATACAACAGTAAAGCCAAAACAAGGTGAATGGTATCACATTGCTGTTTCATTCAATAAACGCGCATTAAAAGTTTATTTCAACGGAGAACGAATCGCTAATATACCCAATGTAGCGTATCCTCCGGGATGGGTAACCTTTTGGACCGGATATGGTGAAACAAACAAAAATATATATATTAAAGATGTTCGCATAGCCAAAGGTGCAGTACCTTTGTACGACCGCATGATGAATGACGGCAAAATTATTTCCTACGGTATTACATTCGACGTAGGCAAATCAACGCTCAAACCTGAAAGTATGGGCGAAATCAACCGTATCGTGGAACTGTTGAAAGAAAACACCGAACTGAAATTTTCGGTTGAAGGCCATACCGACAATACCGGCAATGCCGCTTTAAACCAGACGTTGAGCGACGCCCGGTCGAAAGCTGTCGTAGATAAGTTAGTAGAAATGGGTATTTCGGCTGACCGCCTTCGAAGCGCAGGAAAAGGCCAGACTTCGCCCATCTCAGATAACAGCACTGACGAAGGACGCGCCAAAAATCGAAGGGTTGAGTTTGTGAAAATATAATTCAATTAATAATTCATAATTTAAAAACGCATTTTAATGAAAAAGTCAATTTTATTTATCATTTTAGTCACAATGGCTATATCTGGCGCTTCTGCTCAGAATATTTTTTTCCCTGTGAAAGAGGGAATGACTTTAGTTTATGCAAATCTGAATAGCAAAGGCAAGGCCGACAGTTATACACGCCAGACAATTCAGAAAGTAGAGGGTGCAGGCGATAATCTGACTGTCAGCTATTTAGCGTTGCCACTCGACAATAATCGCAGGCCGTTAATTACATCAGGCATAACTTACACTGTTTCCATTGTGAATGGTATAGTGGAATGGGACATGAAGAGTTATGCTGCTCCCGGCACGATAGGTGCTATCGAAATTGAAGGCGACAAGCTCCGAATACCTCCTACGCTTGTACCCGGGGTCAAACTTGATGATGTGTCATTTACGCTGACGGTGAACCTGGGTTTCAAAATCAAAACTGCCATACTGCTATCTGATCAGGAGTGCCTTGCTATTGAAGATATCACAGTCCCGGCAGGTACTTTCAAATGTTACAAGGTAACACAAACCAGCAATGCTACGATAGGACGAAGAACTGCGGAAACAAAATCCATCAATTGGTATGCTCCCGGAATTGGGACGGTCAAGACCGAAAGCTACGATGCTAAAGGCAAGTTACAATCGGGGACCGAGCTTCAGTCGGTAGAGAATTAAAAAGAAAGCGTTTTGTGCTTTCTTTTAATTCTCGTATAATTCATATAAAAAATCATTATAGGGGAAACGCTGTATGTGAATAATTTTCACCTGTTCATAAAGAATTGATTTCAAGGTGTTAACATTGGTTTGTTCCTTAGCTGAAATAAAAATACAATTTCCCGGCATCTTACTCATCCATGTTTCTTTCAGTTCGCCCAATGTAATATTTTCTTTGATACGTGGCGTCAAATCGTCAGCTTCTTTCGGAATGAACTTAAACAAATCAATCTTGTTAAAAACCATCACGACAGGCTTTTCTGCACATCCGATTTCTGATAGAGTACGACCGACCACCTCGATTTGTTCTTCAAAAGATACATGTGAAATATCCACAATATGCACTAACAAATCAGCTTCACGTACCTCGTCAAGCGTGGATTTAAACGACTCGACTAATTCTGTAGGTAGTTTGCGGATAAAGCCAACCGTATCCGATAACAGGAAAGGTAGATTTTCGATAATCACTTTTCGCACAGTTGTATCCAGTGTTGCGAACAACTTATCTTCAGCAAATACTTCACTCTTGCTCAACAGATTCATCAGCGTTGATTTACCCACATTCGTATAACCGACAAGTGCAACACGTACCATCTTTCCGCGATTTTTTCTTTGTGAAGATTTTTGTTGATCAATTTCGATCAATTCTTTTTTCAGTTTAGCGATTTTGTCAAGTATGATACGTCGATCAATTTCCAACTGTGTCTCGCCAGGTCCTCGCATACCCACGCCTCCCCGTTGCCTTTCCAGATGAGTCCACAATCGGGTTAGTCGGGGTAGCATGTATTTGTACTGAGCCAATTCGACTTGCGTCTTTGCATGGGCCGTCTGCGCCCTTCGTGCAAAAATATCAAGTATCAGGTGAGTACGGTCTAAAATGCGTACCTGTAATTCTTTTTCAATATTACGCAGTTGTTTGGGCGAAAGTTCATCGTCGAAAACTACAATCCCAATGTCGTTTTCGACTACGTATTCTTTAATTTCCTGCAATTTGCCGGATCCTACAAAAGTGATGGAGTCCGGTTTATCCAATTTTTGGCAAAATCGTCTTACCGGTTCGATTCCGGCTGTTTCAGCCAAAAATGCCAACTCGTCAAGATATTCTGTTACCTTGCATTCGTTTTGTTGTGGTGTAATCAAGCCTACCAGAACGACTTTTTCGCTCTGTCCGTCCGTAATAATAAAATCTTTCAAGATAAAATTTTCTTAAAATCAACAAGGGGATTAATCCCCTTGTTAATTATAAATTAGATACGTGCCTCATCACCCTTTCAATCGCATCGTCCATTTGATCTATTGATTCAAATCCCATCGTCATACAATGTACGGGTTTTTGGGTCACTGCAAATCGTATTGATTGTTCGCGTTCGTCGTCAGACACGCATTGTCCTTCTGCGAATATTTTCATGCCGATGACTCCCTTGCCATTTTGAATGGCTTTTAGTAGAATGGCTTTCACGACATCGATCTCGCCGTCCATAATCTTGCCAAACGGATTGATTCGTGCCATGATCACATCAACCCATGGCGATTCGGCAGCTTCTGCCAATGCATCAATATGATGGCATGATACGCCAACAGCCTTTACTATCCCATCCTGTTTGGCTTTTGAAAGTCCTTCAATATGATGTTTGCGGGTATTGCTCCAGCCACCCTGCTGCATACAATGCATCAAAATCACATCAAAATAATCGGTATTGGCTGCTTTTCTGAAACGGTCCAGATATTGGGGAACCGGCTCATTCCTCTCTGAGCCATCTTCATAGGTCCAAATCTTCGAAAGGAGTGTCAGTTTTTCACGCGGAAAACTTTTGATAGATTCACCTACAAAAGGCATGGAGCCATATCCTTCGGCCATATCGTAAAACGTGATACCTCTTTCGTAGGCATGTTTTGCTAGTTTGGCGAAACTTTCCATTCCCTGCCGGGTCTGTTTTGAACTGTTATTATATCCGTTCGTTCCGGTTCCCATGGCCATGCGTGAAACCGTTAAACCTGAGTTGCCGAGTTTTACTTTGTCAACAACTGCATCATTGGCAAGAGAATACATCTCACTGGCCATTCCTTTCCCGGCTACCGACAATCCTGCTAATCCGACTGTTCCTGCCAGAATAAATCTGCGTCTGCTTATTTTATTCATTGTATTTTATTTTAGATGGGTGCAAGATAGTGAATATTTATTTTACTACCAAAAAAACACCTATCATAATCAGAATAACGCCTATCCATCTTGTGAATGGAATTGCTTCGTTGAAAACGAAAATAGCGGCTATTATTCCAATTATATAACTGATGCTTGTCAATGGATATGCCACTGAAAACTCATAATGTTTTAAAATGTATAACCATAACAGCGTAGCCAACAGCATACTTAAACCACAAACGGCAAAATACCAGTTTTGTGCGGCCTCTTTAAAAAATTTCCATGTAAAACTGAATTTATCCATGCGCATTGTGGCTAACTTCAAAAAAACTTGTCCGGAAGCAAGAAACAAGCTCTGTAAGGTTGTGTAAGCAATTAATTTCAACATCTCGACAGAAGAATAAAGGAGTGAGATTTATTTTGGGAGTGATTATACAGTAAAATGCGTTTTACGGGGCTGATACTTTTCTCTCTATCGGTCAGTAAATGTGCCGGAATCAACTGTTTATTAAGGCATATTGCTGCTGCGTAGGTTCCAAGCGCCGGTGATGTAAATGATTGTCCGAAAAGATGTTTGTATTGCATGATGGGTATTCCGGCAAAAAAATGGGAAACGATATTGTCATATACAGCATCATTATCGGGATTACTGTTTGTACCGACCATAACCGCGTCAATATCAGATAACGAACACCCTGCTTGTCCAAGTAAGGATTCAAGGCTACTTGCAATTTTTTCGATCGACGGACGATACATTATTTCTATTCCGTTCAGTACGCATAGCGTCTGTTCATTTTTTTCGGTATGGAGCAACATACTGACAGCCGCTTCGCCCGCAAAACAGTATGTTTTGTGAACCAATGGGATTTTTTTTGAGAAATCCCATATCCCGATACGGTCGAAAAAAATATAATAGTCAGGGGTCAATTCGTCGTATCCACCCAGCAATACCGACCGGACTTTATGTTGTTGAAATTGAATGACAGCATCCATCAAGGCGTTTTCGAATGATGTGCCCCGATGCACGTATGTATTGTTATATCCGTGGCATTTCAAATCAATCGCTATGGCCGAACTGATAATATTATGTGTCGACTGCATGAAAAAGGAGGGTTGCAGAAACTTCTCTTCATTTTCCCTGATTGAATAGAGAAATTTTTCCGTATTTTCGATACAACCTAATCCTGTTCCGCAAATAATGGCGTCGGGCATTTCCACAGCGGCTTTATACAATGTCAGGCGTGAGGTAACAATAGCCCGTTTCAACAGACTACACATTCTTCGCGACATGATCGGCGTCAGGTAATTACTGAAGTCAGGATCGTGAGACAGCGACTTTCTCTCCTCATGATAGACAGGTGTTTCAAACCATTCGTCGGTTAGCGGCACTTGAGCAGATATTTGGGTGGCGGATTGGATGTATATCATATTTTTAATTACGAATTACGAATTACGGATTACGAATCAGGACTTTACATTATTGCTAAAAATCAGACTTTTTTTGGCATTCCGCACGGAATTCATTATGAATAATTCTTAAGTCTTGAATTCTTAAATATTTATTAGACATTATGCGTTGATATTACAATTGCCGAATTATTGCCACCGAAACCAAACGAGTTAGAAAGGATATGACGTAAATGGCGTGGTGGATGCGGGTCGGTTACAGGCACAAATGAATGCTCCTCAATCGGATTACGGAAATTCAGGTGGACGGGCAGAAAGTTATGCTCCATACATAACAAAGAGATAATGGCTTCGATGCTGCCTGCTGCACTTGTGGTATGCCCCAGGTATGATTTGATAGACGAAAGCGGAGGAATAGCGTCGCTAAAGAGATTCATTACTGCGATTCCTTCAGTCAAATCGTTGTTAGGTGTTCCTGTGCCGTGTGCATTGATATAGTCAATATCTTCGGGATTCAATCCTGCGTGTTCGATGGCGCCTTTCATCGCTAAATAAGCGCCCAGCCCGTCCGGTGAAGAGGCTGTTTGATGAAAGGCATCACATGCATTGCAATAGCCTGATATCTTTCCAATTGATTGCACACCACGTTTTTGTGCTGTTTCCGATGACTCAAGTACTACATAACCGGCTCCTTCGCCGAGATTAATACCTGCACGGTCGCGGTCAAAAGGTTTACAAATATCACGATCGAGTATCATCAAAGTATTGAATCCATTCAAATGATACCTTGAAAGACATTCGCATCCTCCTGCAATTACAATATCCGCACGATTTTCTTTTATCAAATCGGCTCCCAGCATAATGGCATTTGCAGAAGAAGAACAGGCTGTAACGACAGTAGAAACTATCTGAAAACCACCGAAATAATCGGCGATTTGTTCTGTTACGCCTCCACAGTCATTGAGTTCTATAAACGCATTTTTCGAGTCATTTTCAAGAAAATCCTGATAGTTCAGCTCTGCCTGATCCATTCCTCCTACAGTTATACCTGAAATAAAAGCGATACGCAAAGAAGGATGTCTGTTTTCAAGATTGGCTTGCTTGAGTGCCTCTTTGATAGCAATGATGCCGAGCAGAGCAGAGCGGACAACAGCATAATCGGGCGGAAAATTCAACATAAGTTTCATTTCCTGATTGCTGTATTTCACTTCTCCCACAGGAAATTCGGTATGTGTGGTAGTCAGATAACGTAAGGACGTTACACCTGATTGTCTGTTTTTCAGCGCTTCAAGTGTTAATTGCTTGCCGTTACCGATGGCGGAAATAATTCCTGCTCCGGTGACAAAAATGTCTTTACTCATGAGTTACGAGTTACGAGATATAGATTACCCATTAAATATTAACCGTTAACCATTATTTTATTCGGTTTGCGTGAATAAATTCGGCCATCACGCGCACAGATTTAAAAATTTCTTTCCCTTGTGTCGGGTCTTTCAGCTTGATTCCGTAATTCTTTTCGAGCAATACAATCAACTCGAGTGCATCAATAGAATCAAGCCCCAAGCCTTGACCGAAAAGTTCTCCATCATCCGAAATGTCTTCGGGTGTCATCCCTTCAAGGTTTAAAACTTTGATAATTTCTTTCTTTAGTGCTACAATCAATTCATCCATTTCTTCTAATTTGTTAAATAAGTGATTTATTATATATTTTTTCGATATTTTCCGAATTAAATTCAATCTGTTCTTCTTCGCCCACTTCGCACAGCATCATACATACATCAAGTTCTTTTTCTGCTACCTCTACCCAACCTACAAGAAGATTTTTTAGGCCTGAATTGGAGAAAACACTTTTTACGGTTTCTTCAATTAATACAGATTGGAACAGAGGGAATACAAAAAATGCAGTTTCGCCATGTATTTTATTACGGATGGCAATTTCGCCTGTAACAATATTAGGTAGTGTATAAACAAACACAGCGGGACTTGGATAATAATTATTTTTATCCTGAATCGTTTGTTGATACGCTTTGTCTGCTTCGATCGAACTGCTTTGATTAAAGAAAATAATTCCCATATCTTCTTTTGGTTGCTCACGATCGAACGTTTGCATCATTAGTTCCGAAGCCACAAATCCTACTTTAGACAACCTGTCCATTTTAAAGAATTTTCGATAATCCATTTTAAAAAAAGCATAGATTTCTGACAAAAAAACATCTATGTCGGTATTTTTATGAGCAGGTTCAAATAATAATGTCCCGTTTAAAAACACTTTATTGGAAAATATATTGCAATATTGTTGAATTTGAATTTTCATGAACCCTATTTATTTAATGTATATAACAGTGCGGCATTGCAACCGCCAAATCCCGACAGCATATTAATACAGCGATTGCCGCTTATCTCTTGCGTTTGTTTGACAATCTGAAGCTCGTGGGAAACGCCCGATGTCTTAAATCCATACATTTTCAACACAATACGTTCTTTCAACGAACGGGT
>JGI24705J35276_12238564_pt1 | contig 26862 bp, 31 predicted proteins | sample TergutNt197P4_FD_35276 | JGI IMG/M metagenome (IMG submission 35276) | reverse complement strand
GAGAGATAAATACGGGGAGAGTTCATAGTACAATAGTAATCTCTAAAATTTAATTGCTGTCATCAAACAGTTCGGTTGTAGCCATACCTCTTTTTGATATACCTTCGCGTATAAAATTTTCTTTATGCTCAAAAAAAATATTTTCATATCCAACATAAAAGAAAGGTGGTCGATATACCAAATATCATATTCAAATTTTTGCTTCTATGATATATCATTCCGACCATTTATTTGCGCCCAACCGGTTATTCCGAGACGTACTTCATGATGACGAAACTGTCCCGGAGAGTAAAGAGGTAAATATTTGGGCATTAAGGGGCGGGAACCAATAAGTGACATCTCGCCTTTGAAGACATTTATCAATTGAGGCAGTTCGTCTATAGATAAGGAGCGAACAATTCGTCCAACTTTTGTTAGCCGCACATCATCGGGTAATAACTTTCCATCCAAATATCGTTCATCCGTCATTGTCTTGAGTTTTATTGCCTTAAATATTTTAGCATTTTCCCCGGGACGGTCCTGCGTAAAAAACACTCCCGCGCCTTTATTGGCAAAATGTAGAAATAGAATGATAATCAGCATGAAAGGCGATAATACTAATAAAACTGAAAAAGAAATGGTTAAATCAAAAAATCGTTTGAAAAATCGTTGATACATTTTTTATTTTACAACTCCACTACAGACTGTTTATCCCAATCTATCATTTTATCTGCTTGCTCAACGCTTGTGAAATCAATTTCTGAAATCAATTTGCAAAATTTAGAGAAACAAGTATTTAATCCGTAATACTTTTTGACATATCTTGATAAAGCGGATTCACCTTGAAATGATCTATAAGATCGTAATTGATCCTTATCAAAATCCTTGATATGAAAATAGGTCATCATATAGTCATTATCTCGCATCAATGACTTTATCTTCCAATAAGGAAACAGTCTAAAATATCCACCTCCAGTAAATACAATTTCTCTTCCTAATATTTTCGCCGGAGCTATAGGGAATTCTTTGATCGAAATACCATTGATATGAATAACAGATGGTAATTTCGTTTTATAAGCTGGAAAACCTCCAAAACTTCGAGTAGAAGGAAAAATAGAACAATCATATTCTATTCCATTTTCAGCGAGAATAGATAATATCCAACTGTTTTTCTCCATAACAGAAAATGCTGGAGCACGATAAGCATCTACTTTTTTGCCTATAATATTTTCTATGACATCTAATGCAATTCGGGTATCTTCTGCTACATCTTGTGGCGTTGCCTCTCCCCAAAACCGATGAGAAAACGAATGGCAACCAATATGCTGCCCACGCGAAGCAATTCGAGAAACAACTTCCGGACAGTTTTTTGCAACTTCACCCAGAATAAAGAAAGTTGCTTGAATAGAACGAGAGTCCAATAAATCCAACACCTGAGCCAAGTAATTATCCAAACGAGGCAACCAGTCTATTTTACGTCCTATTTTATAGCGATCGTAAACCCACCAATCTTCGATGTCAAAAGAGAGGATTTTCATAACAAAATAATTATCGTAAATCTAAATTCAACAATCCAAAATCCCAATTTCTACCATTGTCCATATTTTTGTATTTACTTTTATCATTCTCATTGAGCAGGAAATAAGTAAATAGCAATCGTTTGTGTTCCATTTTTTTTGGAATTTTTATTAATAACATTTGCTTGAAATTCATAGTACCAACATACATAATAATATCTATTTTTTCATTTCTATAAATAGTTCGAACAGCATATAACAAAGAATGGAATGTTTTTTTTTCTTCTTGCCTAAAATCCATTATATAAGCCGTTCGTATTCCATCCTCATTTACTATGCTGTACCAAGCTTTCTTGTTATCTTTTTGTATTTTCTTATAACAAACAGCGTAAAAACGTTTATCTAAATAATCATCATTTACATCTATTCGATAGGTATCATTTTTTTCTTTATTGTTTATAAAAATACCCAAAAACAGATTAATGCCAATAGCAAGTTTGGAATATATTATAGAAAGTAAATTTAGAATAGAATTTTTAGTCTTAAGAATATTAGATAATCTTAAAGGCAGAATATAATAAGGTAACGAAAATACATCCTTGAAAGATAGAAATGAAGTCAAATATTTATGCGAGTTCTTATTAGGTACACCTAAAAATGCAACCATTCCTTCTTTTTTACAATATTCAATTAAAGCACCATAAATATCGGCAAGTACAAAAATATCTTTCCGGTATTCTTTCAAAACAAAAGTAGAGCCACTTAACCCTAATAGTAGCCTTTCTCCTTTATGATGATAATAAGAAGGTCGAATAGTATTGAATGCGATTATTTTATCATCATCTTGAAAATAAGCATGGTATGAATAACCAAAAGAATTAGCTTTATATGAACGACAAAGGCTCTCTCCGGTTGCATTATGCCCTTCAAAAGCCTGATTAAAACTATCTGCTATTTTATTCCAAACAGTTCCCTCTATTTCTTCTGTCTTATGAACTTCTAATTTCATTTACCTATAATTTAGAATAGTGCCTCCCCATGAGTATCCAACACCAAAACCGGCAATGAGGATATGACCTTGTAAACCATATTCTTTTTGAGCATTATATAAAGCAATAGGTATAGTGGAAGAGACTGTATTTCCAGTATTTTCCATATTAATATAACATTTCTCCTTTTCAATACCCATTATATCTCGTAAATAACCAATAATATATTTATTAGCTTGATGAAACACAAAGAGGCTGATATCTGATCGTCCAACCTCGTTCTTGCAAAGAATATTATCTACTAAAGATGGAATATTATCTATTGTAAAATTAAATATTTCACTTCCATTCATATACAAATAATCGGAAGAAACAGGGTTATTGTTTTCATCAAAACATAAATCGTTTTTTTTATCTTGATTACGCATTCCTCCTGTTTTTAGAATCAAATTATTTGCTCCTGCTCCATCTGTTCCCAACATAAAATCACCAATTTCGGCAATTCCTTCCGTTGTGATAAGTGTCGCCGTAGCAGCATCTCCAAATATCGTTCGGTTTCCTTTATCTCTATAATGAAGATGTTTGGAATAAGTATCTGCTGTCAATAATAAAACATTTTTTGCAATCTTTCCTGAAATCAAACCTTTAGCCAATGAGAGACCATACACATAACCTGAACATCCTTGATTAAAATCCAAAGCTCCTATATTTTTTGATAGTCCAAGCTCATGCTGAATCAAACAGGCAGACGTTGGCAAATAATAATCCGGACTTTGAGTACAGAAAAGAAGATAATCAATCTGATTTTTTTCAATTAAATATTCTTCGAACAATTTGAACGCAGCCTTAACTGCCATATCTTTTGCTGTCTCGTTTTCACCTGCTATATGACGTTCTTTAACTCCTATTTTTTTTGATATTTTTTCTACACTCCACTCGGGAAACTCCTCAACTAACATTTCATTTGTTAAGATGTTTTCCGGTAAATAATACGAAATTGCTTTAATATACGCTTTCATAAAAACATTTTAATTTAAAGTATATCCTCCGTCAATCACAATGCTTGAGCCTGTAACCCAAGCAGCAGCATCAGAAAGCAAATAAACTACCACATACGCCACTTCTTCCGGTTTGCCATAACGCTTTAACGGATATCGCTTTTTGTCTTCTTCCAACTGTTCAGCAGAAATTATTCCTTCATCGTAAATAGAGGTATCCACCATTCCGGGGTTGACACTATTTACCCGAATACTTTTGGGAGCTAAATCAAGCGCCATATTCTTCATTAATCCATTAATTGCACCTTTTGAGGCAGAATATAAAGAATTGCCCCCCCCCACACACACAATGCCAGATATAGATGATATAAAAACAATCGAACTGTTTCTTTTCAATTTCTTATTTTCAACCAATTGAGCAGACATTAAAGTTGGAGCTACAAAATTTAAATTCATTACCTCTGCTAAAGAATCTGCATCAATAAACTGAAAAAGCAATGTTCTAACCAATCCTGCACAATTTACCAATCCATCAAGTTTTGGAGAATGTTCAACTAATTGTTTTCGATCGTATTCATTGGTCAAATCGGCAATGATAATTGAATGTCCCTTACCTTCCATTTGCAGCAATGTTTCGTTCAAACGCTCCTCATTGCGAGCAGTTAAAACCACATTCGCACCCATTTTAGAACATTCAATTGCAATGGAACGCCCGATGCCGGAAGACGCACCGGTAACCAAAACTGTTTTTCCGGTTAACGAAAATGGATTATACATTCTCTCGTTCTACAATAAGATTAAATAGTTCTTCCACAGTAAATACATTGCGAAAATCTTCTGCTTTCAACCTCACTTGATACTCTTTATTAACCATTCCCATAACACTCAAAACAATCATAGAAGACCATTCTTCCAGATCTTTAAACATTGTGTTAGCATTTATAACACTCACATCCGTATCTTCAAATTCAGAAGCAAATTTTTTAATAAAATCGTTTAAATTCATACTACTAAATTACAGCTAATTATTATTTATAATTTGAAAATCATTTATACATTTTTTATCTTTCACAATTTAATTCAGATCATTTTTGATACCAACTTTCTCTCGTATGTATGCCGTGATCGCTTCGGCTATTGCCTTATGTTCTTCAACATTCGGATGGATAGGGGAATTTCCACCAGAGCCTTTTCCGACGTATTGAAGCAGTGGAGTCATGGCAAAGAGGTTTGGATCATTGGTTGATAAGATGATCTCATTCATAATTGCGAGACCTTTCTCATGACCGGTTCTTCCAATCCAAACGATTTTCGTATCCGGGCCGTAATCTCTACGAAGAGTTTTGATGAAATTAGTCATAGTACTAAGATAACTGTCTATATTACCAATACTGAGATCGACCGTAATAGGTCCTAATATGACAATATCCGGAATTCTGGAAGGGGAATACATCTCCTTAGTTGAGCGGAAGCCGGATACATAAGAATACAACTCCACCAAGTTTTTACTGCCTTCAGTAGTCCCGCTCTTTTGGACGAATCCAGTAGAGCTCACGCATACAAAGGAATGATCCGCATTCAATGCTTCACAGATAAAATAAGGAAAGGCTTGTGTAGCGGAACATTCAGATAAAGTGGCACTCACGCCATCCTTGTAAACGCCAAGTGCTCCACCTCCACAGGTAGTAGAAGCACCCACAAACTCAATCAGCAAATTTTTGTCTGCCGACTTGTTCAGTATTTCACCATCAAAAGAGACGGAATTAAAACAGTTGAAGGATCCAATGGTGGAACTGATAGCTGACTCTTTCACGATTCGGATCGTGTGGACGCCGGGGACTAAGTCGAAACTAAAGGATCCAATCGCACCAGACAACAATGGTCGGGCGATCTGGACTCCATCCACGAATACTACGAAATAAGACGCGTATGAGAAAGAATATTTGACTGTAAATTTGCCACCCACGGCGTTGACATTCATTTCGAAACCACTTGCCGACCAATCAAAGGCAGCTGCCGTTTTCACATATCCGACCCTACCGAAAATTTTCATATCGTATTGTAATTCCTTCATAGTATATTTGTTTCCCATGATTGGAGACCCCTTGTCGCCACAAGCAAATTGGAGCATACTCAAAATAGGAATGAATAGAATGAACTTTTTCATTTGAATAATGTTATTTATACGCATTATTTATCATTTCTAATTTTTTCAAAATTAGTTTGGCTTTAGCTAAAAAAGGTGGTCCGATAAATTTGCCGTCTTTAACAGCAACTCCTTGTCCAAATTTAACTGATTCATCAAAAAGTTGTATCATTTCATTTGCCCACGCTATTTCTGTTTCTGAAGGGGAATAGTATTTGTGAATTAGTGGTAATTCCTTGGGATTAAGAGCTAACATTCCTTCAAATCCTAACTTTTTTGAAAGGATTAGGTTACTTTCCAAATCTTCTAAGTCATGCACTTTGATATGAACGGTATCAATAGGTATTATATTGTTAGCGCGGGCAGCCATCGCTATTAACGACCTGGGGGTAAAGATACTTTGTCCCGGTTCATCGTTTTGGCCTCTAAGATCGGTAATAAAATCCTCACATCCAAATGCAACTGCTACAACTCTATTAGGACAAATAGAGCAGATATCATTTAGATTCATTACAGCCCCAGTTGTTTCGATCAAAGGAATTATTTTGAACGTACTTATAGGTAATCCTTTTTCGTATTCAAGGGTTTCTAATAATTTCCCAAAAAAATATATATCATCACCCTTTTTGGCTTTTGGATACATGAAACCTGATACACCGGGAATTGTGAGTTGATATACATCTTGGAGAAGATGCCCGCTTTCTCGATCATTCACTCTGGGAAATATCTGCCTTCCATGAAATTTTTCTTCTGATATATATTTAATTATGTTACTACGAGCCACTTGCTTATTATCTACAGGTTGCACAGAATCTTCGATATCTAATAAAAGTACATCAGCTTCTGAACGGGTTGCACTATCCATTAATTTTTCATTATGAGCAGGAACAAACATTAAGCTCCTCATTAAATAATTTGTTTCCATGGTTTATTGCCTCTTAATTAATACTTTCCTCCTGAATGAAATTACATCTTCTCCTCTTTGGTTATATCCCGTAGTTTCCACATACACAATACCTCTATCTGGTTTTGACTCAGATTCTCTTTTATCCAATATTTTAGTTCTGGCGTATAATGTATCATTTAAAAACACGGGAGCTATATGCCTGATATCCTCGTACCCCAAATTTGCTATGGCTTTACCGCTAATATCGGGTACTGTCATGCCAACTACCAAAGAAAACACCAAAGTACCAACCACCAATATTTGACCATGTTGATTTCTTTCAGCATAATCCAAATTCGTATGTGCTGGATGATGATTCATTGTCAGCAGACTAAAAAAATTATTATCACTCTCAAATACCGTTTTTGAAAGAGAATGCATTATTTCTTCTCCAATTTGAAAATCTTCGAAATACAAACCTAATACACTACTTTTCATACCTATATTTTATTGTTTAACACTAATACCCGGATTTATAATTTTTCCATATTCATCCAATTCAATGTCTTTTTTGATAATTTTAGCAGGATTTCCAGCCACAATGCAATTATCTGGAACACCTTTAGTTAAAACGGAACCTGCTCCTACAATCACATTATTACCTATCTTAACTCCAGGTAATATTAACGTGCCATACCCTATATTACATTGGTTACCAATATAAGTATCAACCTTCCCAACACCTTTAGCAGCCCTATAATAATCATGAGCAAAAATAACTACTTGTGCAGCAATTCTCACTCGATTCCCAATATGTATTCCACGAGGATTTACTCCATCAAATCTTGCAAGACGATGAACAATACAATCTTTTCCTATATCTACTCTTCTGATTCGTCTTAGATAAAAAACATTAACTTCTACAAAAAAGCGATGAATAATTCCATGTAATGATGGTTTTGTCGAAAAAAAATATTTCAATCTATTATAGCTAGACATAATAATTTAATTTTTTGTTTTTATAATGATTAACAACTCAAACACATAAAATTAGAAGCTACCAAAAACCTCGTTTACGTATCCGAAATATTCCAGATATCAATTCCTTTTATTTTCTTCAAATAAATAACACAAGATTCCTTCAAGCCTTTGCTTATCCATTTCCACATTGTCAAACGACCAATTTTCATTTATTTACAATTTTATAAGTTATATCTTCAAGATAATAAATTATTAAAAGCAAATAGATTGAAATCAGAATATATGGCTGAAGTCAAGCCATTTACATTAGTATTCCATAACACAAAATTTTTAAAATCCTGTATATTTTGGATGTAATAAAAAGCTTCTTCCGGTATTCCAGGCATTTGAGTTGGAACAAAACCATTGAAGCAGAATCTGCCCACTTTTTTACCTAAACTCAGCGCTTCATACATTACTGTAGAATTTTCTCCCAGTATACTATTATATGACAATAAAGCTATGCTCGAATTCATCGTATTATCTTGAATGCTAATATTCTTATAAGGTAATACCTCCTCCATCTGTTCAGAAGACCATTTTTCCAGCGGGTGTAACCTGATATGGAATATTAAATCAGGATAAGCGTTCGACAATTCTATCATAGTTTGGATTATTTTTTGTGAGATATGCGATTCAGAAATCACTAAAAAAGTATTATCTTCATGTTTTGAGTCAGGAATATATTGTTTTATAAAAGATTTAAATGCCCATCCTATATTAATCATTCTATCTAAAGGAACCGAAAATATATCACGCATACTTGATTCGCCAAAAGCTAAAAAATAATCCGGCTGAATTTTCTGATCATACTTTCCCGAATATAAAGTAGTATAACCCACTGTTATACCATGTTGAAATTCATATACAGGTATTCCTAACTTTCTACAGGCAACTGTATAGTCTCTAAAAAGATTAGAAGCAACACTAAAAAGGCGCTTAGTTTGAAATTTTTTAAATAACACTTTAAAAAATGAAACTTTTAATAAAAGGATGCTAATTTTATGAGAAATAGTAAAAAGCATCCTATTGCTTACTTTAAAATTTTTTTTAAGTTTACTGAAAAAACTAAAAATTGTTCGCAAAAAACAACATAATACAATTGGGGCAATCAGCGCTCCTATTATTTGCGCCGTAAAATCTATAAACTCTGTTTTTATAATATGCTCCTCATTCAGACGTGGCGCTAAATGGACTCCTGAACGTCCCCGCTCAAAATAAATATAGCTGTCTTTTAAATTTGATTCTAATATTACAGGATCAACAAACTTATCCAAATAAACCCCATTAATCTTTTCTAATCGGGGAAATCCAAATATCACATTGTCAATACGTTTTTTAGTACAACACAAATTTAAGACTTGTAAAGCAGATGACAAATAAGTTTTCAGTAATAATGGAAACTTAAATTTAGAATGGTTATTTACTCGTTTACAACCAATTGCCTCTTTCTCCATATACCTTTCGCGCAACAGATAACGAAAAATGTAATAAATGGGCACTCCCTTAACCGTATATTCATACAAACCCAACTTATCTTCTAATTCCAGGAGATCAGAGAATGCTTCAGAGTAAGTTTTCATTTGCTGCATATTTATACTTTTTCTAAATCCAGTATCACTAATGGTTTTGTTTTCATATACATTGTTCCCCAAGTAAGACCTAATCCAAACGAAGACATCAATAATGATATCTCTTTATCCATTAATTCATCCCTTAATCGGGTTACCATCAATGTGGGAATAGATGCTCCTCCTAAATTACCAAATTGTTCAAGATTACACGGAACTTTATCCCAATTCAATTTCAATTTCTTTACAATCCTGTCCACAATCATTTTATTTGCTTGATGAATTAAAAAAAAGTCAACATCCGTGTCTTTTTTTATCCCGAAATCGGACATAAAAGTTTCAATAGATTTAACCGGTTTGGATATGGCAAATGAAAGAACATTCATTCCATTGATCAAGGCATGAATGGGAGCGCGAACAATACCATTTCCAAAATCTTCATATTCGAAAGATTCTGGTGTAGTGGGATATCGAAATCCTCCATGAGGCGTCATCAGAGCTTCATACCCTTTTCCAAAAGTATTAAATTCAACCACAATATCGTAGGCATGAGGGTCATATTCCAAAGCAACAGCCGTTCCGCAATCACCAAACAATGGTACTCTGCTTTTATCTTTAAGAGATCCCATCCTCATTGCCGTATCGCCAATCAAGAGCAAGGCGCGTTTCACGCTGCCGGACGATAACATATTTCCCGCAACAGTCATAGCATACATATATCCACAACATCCCATTGGAATATCTATTGTAAAACAAGATTCCAATAGTCCAAGTCGTTCCTGCAAAATACAGGAAGTAGGTGGAGTACGGTAATCACCTGTCACGGATTCAAATAACAATATATCAATACTTTCTCGTGACCAGTTGAGTTTCGACAAGAGCTTTTCTGCTGAGGCAAAACAAAGATCAGATGCACAAACAGTATCAGGAGCTATATAACGAGTTTTAATTCCTACCGTATTATTAAACACGTTTGCCTCTTCTTGAGTAAAAAAATCAAAATCTTCAGTTTTAACAATCCGATCCGGAACAGTCGCTGCTACCCCTGCCATTCGAACATTTTTTATCGCCCATCTTGCCATAATAGTATTATCTATTAAAGTATTATCTCGTATTTTATCAGAATCTCCTTACCAACTTGATAGGAAGTAAACGTCATGATATCCTCCGGTTCTAACATAATCTCGAAAGACTCCTCTATATTAGCAACAATATTTAATTGATGTACAGAATCCCATTCGCCGACTGTTTCTTTTGAAAAATTTTCATCTAACACTATTACGTCTATAGCAAACACATCAACGAAAGCCTTGTTATATTTTTCTATATTTGTCATACAAATTAGTTATTACTTAATTGATTATATAATATTTTTCCAACATCATTTTTGGGTATTGATTCTATTATTTGTATATCAAATGCTGATGCGACTATTTTTGTTTTTTCGACTAATTCCTGCCTTATTGGTTGTGCATATTGACCATCCACTATATAAACGGTCATTTTTTCATCAGTCCCAACACACGCACACTCAACTGGATACTTGGCTTTAATAATCTGTTCACATTCATCTAATCCGATACGCATCCCGAACAGTTTAAGGAATCGCCCCATCCGCCCCACAATATAATAACAACCGTCTTCATCCTTATAGGCCAAATCTCCTGTGCGCATAAAACCGTTTCGTTCATCACCCAATCGTAAATCTTCTTTTTTTAAAGAATAACCCAGAGTTACATTTTTACCCCGATAACACATTTCCCCTTCTGTATAGGGCGTTTCAATAAGATTTTCATATTTGTCAACCAGAGATAATTCGGCATTAGGTACCGCTCTGCCAATACTGCCTACTTTAGAAACAGCATATTCCGGTGGTAAATAAGCCATACGTGCTGTACCTTCTGTTTGCCCGTATGTAGCAATCCAACGTTTACCGTGTTCTTGCGCATATTCAGCAAATTGCAAATTCAATGGGCGTGGCATTTTCCCTCCTCCTTGTGTTAAAAGAGTTAAATCAGGCAAATCCATCTTAAAGAAGTGCATTAACTTCAATATTTCAAAGCTATAAGGAACCCCTGTGAAGCTTGAGGCTCTTTGTCCTTTCATAAAAGTCCAAAAAGCCTTGTCTGTCATATTTAAATCCGTAATCAATACGGTAGCGCCCACATAAAGATGGCTGAATACCACCGAAATGCCCATTGTATAGTACAAAGGCAAAACAAGTAAAGGCCTGTCAGATGAGGTTAATTCAAAAAATGTAGAAATACTTAATCCGGCAGCTTCGATATTTCGATAACAATGACGTACCAATTTAGGACTCCCCGTTGAGCCGGAAGTAGGAAGAAGATGAGATAATTCTTCATATACCGGATATGCTTCATTGCCTGTATTCATCAAGGTATAACCATATTGTTCCGTCACAACCGGAAAATCATAATTTTTCTTCTGTTTTTCCGGAACACAAATAAATTGGGGAGTATATAAATCATATAACTGTTGAAACAAAGCGCTATCTATGTGTGCATTCAATAATAATGGGACAATTTCGGCATTGATAGAACCGATACTCCATGCAATTCCTCCGGTATTGTTCGTCATCAACAAAAAAACAACAGAGCGTTTTGGAATATACTGTGCTATTTGAATTGAAAAATCAATAAGTTCTCCATATTTCAATATATTGCCAGCCGAATCAATAGCAGCAAGCGATTCTCTTTGATGCACATCTATATTTAACATCACTTCCAAAAGCGCTTAGATCGTAGCACAACCATCCACACCAAGAATTTGTCCGGAAATATAAGATGCCCTGTCCGATGCCAGAAACGAACAGGCATTGGCAATATCTTCCGGTACACCCAATCTTCCCAATGCTATTTTTTGAATACGGGCATCTATTTTATCTTCATTATCTTCGTACAATTCGGCGAAACGTTCCGTTTGAATAATTCCGGGAGCTACCGCATTTACCCTGATTCCCGAGGATGCCAATTCTTTGGCTGCCGATTTGGTTAAAGATATTACAGCGCCCTTAGTTGCAGAATAAGCTACCTGCCCAGGAGAACCAACTACTGCTGTAACTGATGCTATATTTATAATTGATCCCGAATGATTACGAGCCATCAAGCGGGATACCAATTGAATCAATTCAATAACAGCAATGACATTGATTCGAAACATCAACTCTGTTTCTTGACGTACAATCATTCCTATTTTCTTATTAAATACTACGCCTGCATTATTTACCAAAGAATCTATTCGACCTTCCTGTTTATAAATAGACATAACTGCGCTCTTTGCCGCAGCAGCGTCAGTTACATCAAAATAGACAGGCAAAACTCGCGTATCATATCTTTCCGAACACGCTATCGCCCAATCATCCATGCTTCCTTCTTTTAGATCGCAAGCATAAACAATAGCACCATCTGCTGCAAATCGTTCGGCAATAGATTTACCAATCCCTTGGGCAGAGCCGGTGATAATGGAAATTTTATTATTTAACAAATACATTGTGTTGCAAATTTTTGCAATCAAATTAAAGAGCGTCCACCATCTACAATAAGATGAATGCCTGTTACCCATGAAGATGCATCGGAAAGTAAATAAATTATCCCTAAAGCCACATCAATCGGTTCTCCATATCTTTTCAACGGATAAATGGCTTTATCTTTCTCTCGATCTTCTTGTGCTATACTGGTTTTATTTATAAAGGGGGTATTAATTGTTCCCGGATTAATGGCGTTGCAACGTATTTTTTTTGAAGCCAGCTCCAGCGCAGCGCCTTTCATAAAAGCATTTACTGCATTTTTTGTAACGCCGTAAAGAGTATTGCCTGAATTAGCAATACTCAAGCCTGCTATTGAAGAAGTGAAAACGACTGAACCACCTTTATTTATCTTCTTTTTCTTATAAAGTTTCTGCGTTAAAAGAATCGGAGCTATTGTATTTATAGAGAGAATCTTTTGTAAATCATTTTCATTAATAAATTGGATTGGCAACGTTTTTCCTCCTATCCCTGCATTATTTACTAATCCATCTATCAATGGACATACTTTTGCAAAATTTTCAATAGCCTCAACATCCGAAAAATCAACAACAAAAAGCAAATGTTTCCCAGATGGTAAAACATTCAGTAAATTCAATGTTTCCAATAAACCGGCTTCATTACAGTCAACCATGATGAGACAAGCACCCAATTTAGAACATTCAATAGCTGTAGTCCGTCCAATGCCAGAAGCAGCGCCAGTAACCAGTATTGTTTTATTTTCAAGAGAAAAGGGATTATGCATTATTTTTCGAGCATACTAAGTCATACAATTCGCCTATTGTGGAAATCTTAACCATATCGTCTCCGGTTATGGTAACACCATATTCTTCGTCTATCATCAACATAATTGATAGTGCGGATAAAGAGGCATATTCTTCCAATTCTTTAAATCTTGTTGCTTGATTTAGCAAAGATTCATCAATATCATCAAACTGTGCAGCAAAATGTTTTAAAAACTCATCCATATTATTTTTTATTTTAGAATATTACATAATTTTTTTTGCCGGATTCCCTAAAACTGTAGTACCGGATATAACTTTTTTGATTACAAAACTACAAGCGCCAACACACGCATCGTCTTCCACAACCACTTTATGGTTCAATACCGCAGAGGTGTATATAGTCACTCCATTTTCAATTTGCACACCACCCACACAGGTAACATGAGTATCTATCCGATTCCAATTACCAACTATAGTATCATGCCCTATAACAGTATAAGATTGAATCATATTATAATTGCCAATTTTTACATCAGCCCCAATACTTGTATAGGCACCAATAATATTCCCTTTCCCCATATCGACATTAGAACCGATACGTGCTGTTTTATGAATCAAGTTAATAAATTCTCCCTGCTTGTTTATAATATTTAACATACGATTTTTTTTCGCATCTCCACCCATGGAGCATATAAATACATCATTCTTCTCTGGCATATAAGAATTTATATCTCCCAATAATGGAGGATAATTAATAAAATTAGCAAGGACAGATAAATTGTCATCTAAAAAACCCTTGATAACAAATTTATCTTCATATCCAACACTTTCGAGCGCCATATCGTATAAGGTACGCCCCATGCCGCCGGCACCTATAATGATCAGATTCTTCATTTGTATTATAACCAGAAAATGTTATTAAAAGAAAATAAATAATAAAATCATAATAGCCAGGGAATAAATAGACATCTGTATATGCTCTTAATATTAATGAGAATAAAATAATGAATGCTACAATATTTTTTTTAAGTACTTTCAACCAATATTTAACAATATAGAAAAGCAATATGAAGGAAACAAAACCTATTTGATGATGTAATGCGAAATATGAATTATGAGGATGTTTATATACCATATAATATGGATTATCTTTATAATCGTAACCTAATAATATGGTTTTTTCATTAATATGAGAAAGATATTCATTTATTAAATTCGTACGAACATGAGAGTCTAACCCTTTGTGATTAAATTTACCCAGCACTTCCATATTGTTTAATGTATCCACAGGACTATAGAACTTGAAGATAACTCCTATAATCAAAAATAAACCCAATATGAACACCAACTTCCATAGTGTTGATAACCCGTTAATACGCACCAATAAAATCCATAATAACAATAAAGCTGAACATAATATACCAGAACGCCCCATTGCTAAAAGCGACAACAAGAATCCTCCGAAAGCAGGTAAAATACTAATGGTTTCATGTTGTTTTAATTCGATACCAGCAATTAAAGCAACATTAGTAATCATTAGAATTGATAGATAATTTGAACTTACTTCCGGAAAAAGATTCTCAAAAGAATAGTGTTTCGCATAAAAGAACAATAATAAGATTATCATTCCTCCGAAAGAATAGACTAATATTGAACTTTTAAACGAACATTTATATACCCAATATCCCAATATTGGTCCGGCAATAAACAATAAAATCCTATGAGATATAGCATTATTTATAACTTGAATAAATATGGACAAAAAAGTGATAAAAAAACAAAGTAATAAATATTTTTTTTTAATAGAAGTATTATATAAAACACCTATAGAGAAACATATCAAAATCGGAAAAATCAAATAATTTAGAAAGGGAAAAAACCAATACATTGATGCTCCTTGCATATAAAGAGCAAGAAATATACTGTTAAAAAAAGACTTATTTCTTACCACTAAATTATATATTTTAATCCTGAGTAATATTAATAAACTGTGAGTTATGCATTATTGCTCTTAAAGTAGGTACCCATTCTTTAGTAGTACCTATGTTAAGCATAACAAAGAAAATAAAAGGTATCCAAAACAAGTAATCAAATTTAAATATTGCAATTAGAAATGCCGAAACATACGGTAATAATAATTTTAATGGAAAAATTTTAATTGCAATATTACAAAAACTAACCTTTTCATTTAACAATTTCGATCCATAATAAATGCAAAGATAACAAAAAACGTAGTAGCCTATAAGGGTAGACAATATAATGTATTGATAGTTTACTTTAAACACAACGCTCAATAATAATTCTCCGGCTATTGTAACCAATAACGAACAGAGTGAAATCAAAGACAATAATTTTTCCTTATTTCTTGCCATAAGAAGAATACTATATCCAACATTATTGGTCAAAAGCAAAACAGTTATTCCTATCATATTCATAAGTTGTAGTGTTCCTTGATATTTGGGAATAAAATGAAGCAGTAAAGGAAAAAACAGCATTGCCGCATACATTAAGCCATGAGTAAGATAGATATAATTTATTTTCAATTTTTCAAGTGTTTTTTTGACTTCCTTTATGTCTTCCGACTGTAATTTATCAACTAGCTTAGGAAATATTATATACTGAATAGTATCAAGAAAAAGCATTACAGAATTTGCCAAAGAATAGGCAAATGTAAAAAAACCGAATTGTTCCACAGGATAAAAAACACTCACAGTAGTTCTTGTACTAATTATTATCAGATAAAAACAAGCATTATAGATAAAAAGAAATAATCCTTTGTTTAGTATATTAAAACAATTCTGCTTACTCGCCGTTCCATCAAAAGGGATTTGTCTCCTTTGAAAAAAATTTACTAAGGATACAATATGTCCTATAAAATATACCAAAAGAAATATACCGAGTAACTTTTGGTCAGAAGTAGTAAACATGGTAACAAATACGAGCAAAGGAATGACAGATTGATAAAATGCAACCTCGCCCAATTTCCCCTTGACTCTGTACACGACTGTATTTAGTCCGTTAAAATAAACAAGCATTGCAATGATGCATGCCAAATAAAAATACCCACCTACTGTACTCGTTTCTCGAAAAAACAAATAATAAATCCCCATAACCAACAATACAATACAATTAAGCAACCCAATTAGTACCATAGCGCTTTTTATGTAATTACTTGCGACAATTGGATCTTTTTTATTTTGTACTAACAATATGTTAAGTGATGAAGGTATTCCAAAATTTATTACCTGGAAATAATTAAGAATCAGTAATATCATTCCCCATATTCCAAAATAATACGGGCCTAATTTAACAGCTATGAATATTGACGAAATAAACTGTATGGCATATGTGACATAACGCGTCCATAAATACAAAAAGACCTTATTGGATAATATTTCTTTTAGCTTCATAATAATTTTTACTCAGCCAATTTGATATTCACGTAACATATTAAAATCTAAAGGGGTACCCTTAAAAATATCAACCGCCGCCGTGTCTCCCATAACAGAATTATAGTATCGTGAATGTAACCCATCTCCCGGTCTTATAACCTTTATATTATCTTTAGTAAAAACATCTCCTGCTTTTATATTTTGAGAAGCATAAATAGACCGTTTAAATATCCGACTGTTTTTTTCGGCTTCCAGAACTCCATACAATACCTTACCTAAAGCTAAACAAGCTCGAGTTACTTCTTCCACAAGCATTTTCATCTCTTGTGGCTCCATAGAAAAAGCACTATCGACACCTCCTTCTGCACGACTAAGACAAAAATGTTTTTCGATAACTGTTGCTCCCAAGGCAACCGACGCTATAGCCACTCCCATCCCCAATGTGTGGTCAGAAAGACCTGCCTCGCAATCAAAAAGTTGTTTCAAATGAGGGATGGTGAGTAGATTGGTATTTTCTGGCGTAGCGGGATAAGTACTAGTACATTTCAGTAAAGTCAAATCCTTACAGCCGTTTTCCCGCAGGGTATTCACAGCTTCTTCTATCTCTGCCAATGTGGAGGCACCTGTTGACATAATCGCAGGTTTACCTGTTTGCGCTATGTATTTGAGTAGTGGAATATGATTTACTTCGAAAGAGGCAATTTTATAGATAGGATTATCCAAACTTTCCAAAAAATCAACCGCCGTTTCATCAAAAGGCGTAGAAAAACAAATGATGCCTCTTTCTTTTGCTCGATCGAATAATGCTTTGTGCCATTCCCATGGGGTATGGGCTTCCTGATATAAATCATATAAATCACGTCCATACCATAGCGATTCTTTATCTGTGATGGTATATGCACCTTTTATTGTTAAGGTATCTGCCGTATAAGTCTGTAATTTAATTGCATCGACTTTTGCATTAGCTGCAGCATCAACAATTGCCAAAGCTCTTTCTAAACTTTGATTATGGTTGCCGGACATTTCGGCAATAATGAATGGCTTATCCATTTTCATCTTTGTAATAAAGATTAAATTTATTTCCTTCTATGATTTCTGTTTTTTTCATCAGAAACCCCAATTTTTCAAAAATTTTGATGGATGCGACATTATTCGTTTGAACAGATGCTTTATATTTTTTACATTGAGGCGCAATACTCTTCATTTTTTTACAACCCAGCTGCAGTATTAGCTGTCCCATCCCTTTTTTTCTATGCGATTTATCAATCGAATAGCTTATCACAAAGAATTCGCCATCTTCGTCAAATCGTACTACGCCAATATTTTCATTTTTATCATCAGTTAAAATATAAATATAAGATTGATCACTTTGCAATTTATTGATTAACCAATTAATATGCTCATCCCATCCTATCTCTTTTTTTACAATAGCTGTTGCTCTGACCTTATCGTCGTTTGCCCAATCAAACAACAATTTTGCATCATTGATTGTTACACGACGAAGTTCATACATGACTTAATACTTTAATCTCGTTTTTCAATCGATTTCCAGAATCCCCATCAATGTAGTTCGCTACTATATCTACATTCTTTTGTGATAATCCCAATACATCTTGTTCATTAAACAAATTAACGTTGAAATCACCAACCACACGACCAATATTCTTATCAAAAAAATAACCCGAATTTCGCTTTTGATTATCGACATAATATCCAGTAATGACAGGTAGCTTTGCCGCCATACACTCCCATAATATACTACTGCTCGGTACTATGGCAAAATCACTATTAGTCAATATTTCAACAATTTGTTCTGCATTAATATCTGAGTATAAAAAAATTTTGTCAGAATGTAGTTCTGACAAAATTTGCAGGTTGTCTATATGTATGTATGCGCCACCCGTAACAATAAATATTTTGTCAATAAATTTAAATGAAAGCAAACGTTCTACGACACGTTTGGCAATGTTGTTATAATTACCGCCACCAAAACACACAAAGGCTTTATTTGCCATATTGTATTTTTTTGACCGTTTTGCCAAATACAAAAATGGAATTCGAAGCAGTGCATATTTTGTTCCCAATAAGCATTTGGTATATGATTCTACCGAATAATCGGATTCTAATACGCCTGGTGCATGATTAATAACAATATCCGCTACAAAATGCTTGTCATGCATATCATCTATGCAAATCAACTTACACCCTTTGTTTTTGATGGCTTTTTGATAATCCGTATCGAAAAAATAATTATCCAATACAACTATCTCATCCCCTGAGAGAATTGATAAAAATGCATCAAAATGGTCATCCGATTCAGGTAAAATAATAATATCATCGCATATTTTACGAGTTTCCGCATTAATATAGTCCGTCAAGAACCGTGTAACAAAAATACAGCTAAAATCCTCTTTCAGCATTTCTGCTAAAGCAAGGCATCGAATAACATGGCCTAAACCAATCTCGGAATTTCCATCGGATCGTATGTATATTTTGGGCTTCATTATCAGTTTAATCTCGCAAATCCAGAATGACAAATTGGTCCCTCCAACAAATCCATCACATTCAACTCGCCTCCTTCACATTTTACTATCAGTTGATAGACCTCATTTAAAGCCTCTAAATACATATTCATATCTGCATCGGTGTGAGCAATGGATGCATAAAAATTTGTACTTGCCAGAAATCCTTTTTTAAGCATTTCTTGAGTTATCAATGTTTTATATGCTAACGGATTACCACATTGAATAGCATAAGTGGATAACGCCGGAATACCGGATATACTGATCTTAAGCCCGTTTTCTTCGGCTAATTTAATCCAGCCTGCACGCATTTTCTCTCCGATTTTTGTAATTATTTCCCACGATTTAATGCGTTCCATCACTTCCAGCGTTTTCAATGCGGCTGTTGGTCCAATACGTTCTGTCCAAAACGTACTACTGATAAATGTTGTTTGTGCAGTTTCCATGATTTCCCGCCGTCCAACAACAGCAGTCAAGGCATATCCGTTACTGATGGTTTTTCCCATAATGGTTACATCAGGTTCAATTCCGTATTTTTTGAAAATACCACCGAATGTTTCTCTGAACCCTGAAGTACATTCATCAAAAATCAATATGATATTGTTTTTCGTTGCCAAATCCCGTACCTTTTGCAAAAAATTATTTTCAGGTCCAAAATTACGAACAACTTCCATTTTAATTACACCAATATTTTCATTGGCAACAATTTGTTCTAACTCTTCAAAATTGTTGTAATGGAAAGGGAAAACCGTATTTTTAAGATTTTTGGGAACGCCGACAGGACTTAATCCAGGCAAAAGATGCTCTGACAAGCCATCGCCATTATGGTTAATAGAGAGATACCAATCGTGCCAGCCATGATAACCGCAAATGGCTACATTATCTTTACCCGCTGCCGCTCTTGCAATGCGTATGGCAATTGCATTAGCTTCACCACCGCTTCGCGCAAAACGTACCATTGCAGCCCATGGATTTATTTCTATCAGTTTTTCGGCAAGTTGCACTTCTTCGGGACAATTCAGCGTACTCATGTTTCCTTTTTTTATGGTTTGCATCACGGCTTCGTCAACCTCTTCATGTCCGTACCCCAAAGTATTGGTACCGATTCCCATAATCGACAAATCTTTGTAAGCATTGCCATCTAAATCCCATACGCTACATCCTTTAGCTTTTGAAAAGTAGGCTGGCCAATGATCCGGTAGAAACATCTCCGGACGTTTGGATAACAACATGGTTCCTCCCGGAATCAATGTTTTTGCTTTTTTATATAATTCCTGTCCTTTTCCCATTTTCCAATTCTTTTATCAATTTATACTTTAATTCTGCTAATTTCCAATCATCTATCGTATCAATATCTTGAACTTCCCGTTCATCCATAACGTATGCCATAGTTTTTACCGGTATTAATGTTTTTTCCCTGAAAAGTGCTTCCCTTTTTATCATATAAAACATACCGGCATCAAAAAATTTAGATTCTAAATCTTGCGAACGTATCAATTGAGCTTTCCGGTCATTTGGAACAAGAAGCCCGTCTTCGATTTTCATTGCCCATTCAATAGGTACCGGAAACTTACAAACGGGTTGCAAAGCGTCGTTGTTTGAAGCTATCAGTTGATGATAGGCATCTTGCAACGTCCGTCCTGAAAGAAATGGAACACAAGAATATACACAGCAAACATAATCAAATTCTCGATTTTCCTTTTTATAATTGAAGATTACTTCCTCCAAAACGTCGAATGTGGTAGCGAAATCATCTGCTGTCTTCCATGAACGCATAAAGGGAACTTGAGCGCCATTATTCAGGGCTACTTCGGCAATTTCATTATTATCTGTAGAAACCATAATTTCCGAAAATATTCCAGCATTTCTGCAGACATTTATTGCATAACTTAGTATGGGTTTCCCAAAAAAATCCTTAATATTCTTTTTTGGTATTCGTTTTGACCCTCCGCGAGCAGGGATTATTGCTATTATATTCTGCATAATTACAATTTTTAATTCCAGTTTACGGGATTAAGTAATTCCTTTTCTTTTACTTTAAGAGTATCAATAAATTCAGAAAAATTTTCAGGTATTTCTGTCCAAATACTTTTGACATTTTTTTGCAGTTGAATGAGATTATCTACACCCAACAATACTCCGTCAATAGAGGGATGATGTATCACGCTGTTCAACGCTAATTCTTCAATGGTAATATTATATTCTGTACAAAATTTGGACATGGCAACTAAATAAGGTATGAGAGGTCTTAATATTTCGGGCAGCTCATCAACGGGTTTAAAAAATAATCCTTGTAAAAAAACAGAACGGGTATGTACTTCAATATTGCGTTGTTTTAATTCCTTTAAATAAGGTTCAAACGCTCTATCTAATATATTGTATGGAATTTGAACCATATCAAATGTTATATTTTTTGAAAATAAATATTCTAGTTCTTGAGTATTATACAATGAAAAACCTGTTTTTTCAACTAGCCCTTCTTTATACAACGTTTTAATATCCGTCCATATTGAAGGGTTTTCCTTGAAATAATCAAAGTGATGAACCAAGTATCCGTACAATTTATTTTTTTTTAGCCTTTTAGTTGTTTCTTCAAATATTGATCTTGGATTTTTTGTCGTTTGTGGAAGTTTGGAAATAATTTTAAAATAAACGTCCCTTTCCAAGAGTTCGCCTAATATCACTTCGCTATCACCGTAGGCATAAGATGTGTCGAGAATGGATATTCCATTGGCTTTAGCCTCAACAAGGATTCTCGATACATCGACTTTAGATACTTTTTTTCCTGTGGAGTTGTTAATCCCATAAGGAAATCCAAACTGAACGGTACCTAATATCAACTTATTCAATAGGTTCATTAACTATTCCATATATGTAAGAATCGATTCTTTTCCCTTCAAATAGATATTTTTCTTTTTCACGTCCTTCCCGAACAAATCCAGCTTTTTCAAATGCTTTTATCGACCCGACATTCACACTGTAAATTCCTGCATAAAGTCGATGAAGTCTTAACTGCTTAAAAGCAAATTCTACACACAGTTTTATCGACTCGGTTGCAATACCTTTACCCCAGAAATCTTTTTCGCCAATAATTAAACCGACATCAGCATATTTATAAATAGGATGTATGTTACCAATTTTTATATTCCCAATATGCTTACCAGATTGTATATCTATTATTGCAAAACAATAGTTATTTTCATTGCTCACATGAGAAATAAATTCTTTTAAAGATTCCATTGTGTGAACTGTATGACGACTTTCGGTAAATTTTACTGTATTGTAATTATTTAACCAACTGAGATATTCAGCAGAAGCGTCGTCCAAAGACAATTTTCTTAATAAGATATCCTTTCCTTTAAGCATACAACGTCGATTCCACTAAACAGTTTTATCCCATAAATCCGCATCGGGCAATTTCTCTCCTTGCTCCACTTTCAATAAGTCAAATCCCCAGTGAGATACTTCATTTTTTTGTAAAACATTAACAAACTCTTCTTCTGTCATGTTAACATATTTCAAAAATAGATCTAACGAAGCTGGCCGCTTACCATCGTATTTTTGAGCAAGCGTCCAACCCTCTTCCCTTGTCATCTCACCATTGCGAATATCAATACAAGCCAAATGGTTCGTGCGCCCATGACCACGCTTGATATACTTACAATAATCCCTGATACCTTGCCACTGACATTCTATTTTTTCATAATAATACTGTGGCGGGATACCTTCAACGAGCTGTCCTTTCCATCCCAATTCACGTTTTATGATTTCTGCGTTATTTTTTGTATGCCACTTGATATAACTTCCCAAATAGATGGATTTGGTACCCAATTTATCAAGTTCTTGTTTTGTGGGAAAGACATATTGATACAAATCTCTTTTCTCTACTTCTCTTCCCAACAATTCATACATTTTATCACTTGTCAGTCCTAAATTTACCATTTGGTTAAATAGAGTTTCATTGAATTCGGTCAATTCCTCATGAGTAACATAAGCGCGGTATTCTGCAGGTGATTCTCCCCAAATAATTAATGGAATATTATAGCGTACCGCAATCTGCATAGTGTGTGCAAATACACCCGTATGGCAATGCCAACAGAAATCTCCTGTTTCTATCAAAGATTGTCTCATTATTTTTTTTACTACCTGCCAATTAGGAGTAAATTGTAAAACATCAACACCTAATTTTTTAAATATCTTGTCATTGTTTTCTTTTATTAGTGGTCTGAAACCCCAATGGTCAAATCGAACAACCAAAGGTTTCATTTCTAATTGCGTAACAATATACCATAGCTGAAAAACACTGTCTTTTCCACCACTATATGGAACAATGCAATCATATATTCCTTTTCCTTTATATTGTTCGACAATAGAATCCAACATTTTTCTTCGTGCTGCCCAATCAATATCTAAATGTTTCTTTTCAGCTTGACGGCACACATTACAAACACCTTCTTCATCAAAACTTATAGTCTCATGTGTATCAGGTAAAATACATTTTGTACAATACTTCATATTTGTTAATATTTTAAATTAAACATTTTAACATAAATACTCTAAAATTTTTTCTATCACAAAATTCTGATCCTCTTCTGTAAGTGTCGGATACATTGGTAAACTCAAACAATGGTTATAATAATTTTCTGCTATAGGCATATCGCCTTCCTTCCACCCAAGTTGCCTATAGTACGGCATTAAATGAACTGGGATATAATGTACCTGTACAAAAATATTATTTTCATGCAAAAAATCATATAACTCTTTGCGACGTTCAACTTGTACGATGTATAGATGATAAGCGTTCCCTTCTCTGTACATCCCTATATCAGTATTAACAAGCGTTCCTTTGAATGCTTCATCATATCTTTTGGCTATTTCTATCCTTCTTGCAATACCTTGGGAAACCCGACTCAATTGACTAATACCCAAAGAAGCCAAAATATCTGGCATTCGGTAATTATACCCTAAGTCCTTCATTTCATAATACCATCCACCATGATTTTGTTGTAGCAATAAAGGGTCTTTTGTAATGCCATGAGCCTTTAACGTAGATAACTTGTGATAAAGAATCTCATTATTTGTAGTTATCATACCTCCTTCACCACATGCAATATGTTTCACGGGATGAAAAGAAAATATACTAACGTCTGCGAATCGCCCATTACCGCAGTATTGTTTTTCTCCCGTTGAATCAATGTAGTAACCTCCTGGTGCGTGACAGGCATCTTCGATAATCCACAAATTGTATTTGTCTGCGATGCTTTTTAGCCTTTCCAAATCAACGGGGAGTCCCGCAAAATCAACAGGTATTACGCCACTGTAATATCCTGAAGGTTTTGAACTTAATTTTTTTTCCAACTTGTTCAAATCCATCAGAGCCGTTTCTGGATCAATGTCAACAAAATCTATTTTTCCCTCACAATAAGCAATACAATTTGCCGAAGCAACAAATGTGATTGGTGTAGTTAAAACAACAGAAGAACTGTTAACACCTAAAGACAAAGCAGAAATATGCAGAGCCTCTGTTGCATTACCAACCAGAACTGCAAATTTAGCACCGACATAGTTTGCAAATGCTTGTTCAAACGCGCTAACTTTTGGTCCCTGAGTAAGAAAGTCAGATTTTAAGGTATTGACAACAGAATCAATATCCGCTTGAGTGATGTTATGCTTGCCGTATGGAATTGTTTTCGTTTTCATTATAAGGGTATAAAATTTGGATCAACATATTTTCTTATTTTATCTCTCATAGATTCAACTGTTTCCCACTTCGTATTAGTTCCTGAGTTATATTTGAATCCATTTTGCACCTCCCATGCCTGATAATATTTCAGATACTTTTGTTTATCTATATCTGTAGGAAGGATGGCATAATACCGGTCAAATTCAATAGTGTTATAAGAATCACTTTCTGTAATCATTTCTTCATGTAATTTTTCTCCTGAACGCATTCCAATATACTCAACATGGCAATTGGGCGCTATTGCCCGTGCTATTGTTCCTATGTTGTATGATGGTATCTTAGGAACAAAAATCTCGCTTCCTATTGCGCCTTCGATAGCCCAAAGAACCATATCCACCCCTTCTTCCAAAGAAATATTGAATCTTGTCATGTCCTTATGAGTGATTGGTATAGTTCCTTCTTCGCGTTTTTTCATAAAGAATGGAATTACAGAACCTCTTGACCCCATCACATTTCCATATCTGACAACCGAAAATCTTAAATCTCGATTCCCTTTAATATTATTCGCAGCAATAAACAATTTATCAGATACTAATTTAGTAGCCCCATACAAATTGATAGGAGCTGCAGCTTTATCTGTTGACAAAGCTACGACTATCTTAACATTTGTGGACAATGCGGCATCAATCACATTCTGTGCACCTCCTATGTTGGTTTTGATACATTCATCAGGATTATATTCTGCTGTCGGTACCTGCTTCAATGCCGCTGCGTGAATGATTATGTCTATTCCCTCGCAGGCTCTTTTGAATCTCGCCCCATCTCTTATATCACCTATAAAAAAACGTACTTGTGGATATTTTTCTATTGGATAGAGTTGTGCCATTTCAAATTGTTTTAACTCATCTCTAGAATATATCACAAGCCGTTTTACATCAGGATAACGCTCTAAAATCATTTTAGTAAACATTTTACCGAAAGATCCGGTACCGCCAGTTATTAATACTGATTCATTGTTTAGCATTGTCATTTTTAAACTAATTTTTATTTGATTTTTTAATCCTATTTCATTACAAAATTTAGTGTACAATTAAGTTAAACCGGGTGGTTTTGTAATGGAAATTAAATATCTTCTTAAAATTTTATAGCTATTGGTATTATTTCTTGATATTTAAAGTATTTCCTTCACGAGATAGTATCTCACCATCACTCCACAAACCTACTCACACCTTTTTCCAATTCCGTAACAAGCGTATAGTTTACTGTTAGTTCCAGTTTTATAGCATCAGCATGAATAATTTTCATATCCTCCTTGCTACATTGGATACATTTCCAATACAACAAGGGGATGTATAAATTCCGGTTTTTTTATTGGGCATATTTCAAGCAGGAATCATAGTATTCGTATATTGATTCGTATATTGCTAAGTTAACTATTTCATGTTCTTCTGCAAGCAATCGCTTGGCTAAAACTGACGGTTTCGGTAACCAATATTTTCATTAGCTCACTCTAAATTTTGTACCTGTTTTCTTATTTTACGAAAATCCAATCGATTTTACACATCACTTCACTTTATATACGACCCCTCCTATTTTCATCAACCCAGAAAAACCTATTTTTTCAAACTCTTTATGCATCACTGTCAACACCACAGCATCAAACTTTTCTTTGGGTATTTCTTTCAGAATGTCCAAGCCATATTCGTGTTTCACTTCTTCAGGGTTTGCCCAAGGGTCGTAAACCGTCACATTTGCTTCGTATTCTTTCAGCGAGCGAATTACATCGACTACCTTGCTGTTTCGAATATCCGGACAGTTTTCTTTGAATGTAATGCCTAAAACAAGGATGTCGGAGCCTTTCACGCATATCCCTTTTTTAATCATTTGCTT
>JGI24705J35276_12238565_pt1 | contig 26898 bp, 17 predicted proteins | sample TergutNt197P4_FD_35276 | JGI IMG/M metagenome (IMG submission 35276) | reverse complement strand
CCGTAGGAATGCAGGGCATCGGACAGGATGTGCCATGAACGGGGCGTAGAAAATGGTTCTTCATGCTTCTGCGGCTTGGCCCAGAGATGATCAGGTCGCAGGCCGATATAATCCACGATCAGCGGATGAATGCTCGCCTCGGCTGCCCAGGCCAGCCAATCGCGGGAGCTGGCACGCAGTTGCACATGCGCCATCCGATTAATGAGGGCCGATGACACAGGTTTGACGATAGCCGCATCCTGTGCCCGGTTGCCCGCTCCGATGACGACTGAGCCTGACGGCAGAACAAAGTCGCCGATACGTCTGTCATTGATCAAGGAGTAGAATGCTTTTTGCACCTCTTGCGAACAGGCATTCAATTCATCGAGAAAAAGGCAATATGGATGTTGGCGCGCAATCTGCGCAGGCGGGCAGAATCGGGAAATGCCATCCTCGATACGAGGGACACCGATGATGTCCTCGGGCGCAAGCTGCGACCCCAGAAGCGACACGCATTCCATACCGACGGATTTGGCGAATTGTTCAACCAGTGCAGACTTCCCAATGCCTGGTGGTCCCCAAATGAAAACCGGACGCACTGGCGCGACATTGAGTAGGAAATGAGACAATTCCGAAGGGATTAGAGACTGAGCAGCTTCCAATTCAATAGCTTCCTGTGCCGATCCATTCCGTCGTGGAGCTGAGAATAATCAGGCCTGCGACCGGAACGCCGGCCGTTACAACGAATATGCGCATCCCTTTTCGGGAATTTGGTGATTTCGTATAGGCAATTTTTGCAATTGCACGCACATAAAGTCAAGCTTGGGCGGCGCCTTCAAGGCCTCAGCCTTTAAGGTGGTCCGGTGATGAATTGAGCCGCAGCGATTCCGGGGGCGGTTTCTTTGCGTAGTTTCTTGCAGTCTACCGCGCGGGCAGAACATCGCGCGACAGACAAGCTGCTTCGAACGGCACTCCTTTGAGGAGCGGATAACGTTTAAGGACAAGCGGGTCGTGGCCTGGGACGAAATGATCAGGCGACTCGGCAAGCCCCATCAGCTTGCGATATCCGGCCAGCATTGCAGTGACATCGGCAGCAATTGGAAACGGGTTGTTCTGTTCGATATTCGCATAGTAGTGCGCGGCATCAGAGGCGAGCACGATCCAGCCGCGAGCGGTATGGACGCGCACGGCCTGCAGGCCGCGCGTGTGCCCACCGACATGAATGCCTTCTATGCCGGGTTTGAGCGTCCAGTCGCCTTTGTGGAATACGACGCGTTCCTCGTACACGCGCCGCACGAGGTCGCACACGTCGTCAACGGAATATGCGCGGCGCAGGTACGGTTCACACATGCAGCGGCCCGTTGCGTATTCTACTTCCGCATCCTGGATATGGATGCGCGCGACGGGCAGCTTGTCGAGATTGCCTGCGTGGTCCCAGTGCAGATGCGTGATGATTGCGTCGGTGACGTCAGCGGGAGCGACGCCGAGCGCGTTGAGCGCGTCGATCGGGCAATGGTCGAGTTTGCGACTGCGGCTGGCCGCGCTGCGGGGGCCGAAACCCGTGTCCACCAGCACCGTGGTGCCGGCTCCCCGGATCAGCCACACGAAGAACTCCAGCGGCATCGGTCCATCGTGGTCGTCGAGATGCATGAAGTTGTGGCTGCGCAGCCGCGGCATGCTCGCGAAACGGATCGCATAGACATCGTACTGGGGCAGGGCGGGTGTTGTCATGAAATTTGTTGTCATGAACGAACTCTCAATTGGTGCCAGGCCAGCTGCCGCCGAGCCGTTCGCTGAGCGCGCGACCGGCGTCGAGCAGGATCGGCGTCATCCGCGCGATCGCCTCGTCGGAGAAACGTTCGCGCGGGCCGGAAAGTGACAGGGCGCCTATGAAGTGGTCGCCGTTGCTGAAGACGGGACAAGACAGTGCGGCGCACGAAGGATTGCGTTCGCCAAACGACACGACGGCGAGCATGGCATCTTTCGGCAACGGGCTGCCGACATGCCCAAGGTAATAATCGATGAGCTTGGCGGGAGCGCCGCGTCCAAGCGGCAGCAGATCGCCAGCCTTGACGTTATCGAGCGTGGAGTGCTGGGAATCGACCCGGAAGAGGCACAGCCGCCGTTCGCGGTCATAGCGCACATGAAACGATGCGCTTTCGGTACCCTGTGCGACCAGCCATCCCAGCGTTTCCAGCACCCGTTCGCGCAGCGGGTGGCTCGCGTCGTAGGCGCGGCCGAGCCGGAACGCAAACGGCCCAAGCTCGTATTTGAGGTCGGTGCGCTGCACGACGAGCGCGGCTTTCTCGAGCGAGGCGATCAGGCGCAGGATCGTGCTCTTGTACAGCCCCGTGACCCGCGAGATCTCGGACAACGAAATCGGCGTCGCCGCGCCTTCGACCGCTGCGACAATGGCCAGCGCGCGGTTGACGGCGGCGGCACCTTCTGTGCCTTTGGAGCGGCTGGCGGTCTCTCTGTTGGCGATTTCTTGGGACATACGCAAAACGTGAATTAAGGGGGAGGTCTCCAGAGCGTAATCCGATCAGGTCGATCGGATCACGCTCTATTTTCCTTCAAAGAGCAGGCTGATTGCCGGCGCATAGAGTTCGCCGTGGCCAGCGGCGATCGCACGGTCGAAAGTGTCGACCAGATTGCGTGCACCGCACGCATCCACACCGACGCGCTCGGCCAACGCCACCGAATAGCTCACATCCTTGCGGGCATACGTAACAGGAAAGGCTTTCTCAGGAAAGTCCTGGGGCAGGATCGCCTTGAAGCCATGGTTGCGCAGGGCGAAGCTGTCGGCGGAGCCCTTCGAAAACGCATCGAACAGCACTCGCGGATCCACGCCTGCTCGCCGGCCAATTGCACACGCTTCGCCCAGCGCGAGCACGGTTTCGTAGAGCACCATGTTGTTGAGGATCTTGACGACCTGACCTGCGCTCACTTTGCCAGCGTGCAGGACGTCGCTCGCGAACGTGCAGATGAGCGGCTCCAGCGTCGCATACAAGTCGTCATCGGCTCCGACGGGGACGGCCAGCGTGCCGGCCTCCGCCGCAGCGCGCGTGCGCATCACGGGGGCGTCCGCGAAGCGCACCTTCTGCCGCATGAGCGCAGCGGCCACTTCGAGCGTTATGTCCACCGACGAGGTGGAGAGGTCCACCACGGTCTGGCCTTCGCGCAGCAGCGCGGCGAGGCCATGGTTGCCGTTTGCGTCACCGCATATGACCGAGCGGACGACCTCCCCCGAGGGCAGCGATAGGAAGATGATCGAAGCCTGCGCCGCAATCTGCTCGATGCTGGCGCGCGTCGCGCCATGTGCGGCCAGCCGTTCCAACGGTTCGGGGTTGCGGTCATTGACGAGCACTTGCGCGCCCGACTTGGTTGCAAGGTGGCGGCACATCGGCTCGCCCATGACGCCGACGCCGATGAAGCCGAGAACAGGGAGTGAAGGTTTGGTCATCGTGTGAATCCGTAATTGTGACAAAGTGAAAACCGGGGTCGATCAGGCCACCATGTTGGCCGGGTTCATGCTCCAGTAGATGCCTTTTGACTGCTGGTAGAGTCGCACGCCGGTCACGCCCTTTTCGCGTCCGATGCCGCTCTCCTTGAAGCCGCCAAATGGTGTCGCGATGGACAGTTGCTTGTAGGTGTTGATCCAGACCGTGCCGGCCTCCAGCGCGCGCGCCACGCGCCACGCACGTTGATAATCGGCGCTCCAAATTCCCGAGGCGAGGCCGAAGGCAGAGTCGTTGGCCTGCGCCACCAGATCGTCTTCATCGTCGAAGGGCAGGACGCAAAGCACAGGGCCGAAAATTTCTTCCCGCACGGTTGTGGCGCGGTTCGTGAGGCCGGTGATAATCGTCGGCAGGTAAAACGAACCGGCCTCAAGCCGCGCATCGTTCGGCCGCGCACCGCCGCACACGATCTCGCCGCCGTCGCGGCGTGCGGCATCGACGAACGATTCGATGCGGGCGCGATGTGGGAAGCTGGCGATCGGACCCATCTGCGCGCCTTCAGCGTCGGGCAGATCAACGCGCAGAGCGCGAGCGCGCCGCGTGAGCTTCTCAATGACGGCGTCGAGCACGCGCCGTTCGACAAAAAGCCGAGACCCCGCCACACACGACTGGCCGCTGCCTTCAAAGATGCCGTCCACCACAGCGGCGACCGCAGCGTCGAGGTTCGCGTCGGCGCATATGATGTGCGGTGACTTGCCGCCGAGTTCGAGGCCCACCGGAATCAGGCGCTGTGCCGCCACAGTTGCGATCGCGCGGCCGCTGGCGGTACCGCCGGTGAATGACACCATGCGCACATCTGGATGGGCAACGAGCGCTTTGCCGGCGACGGCGCCGGTGCCGGGCACCACGTTGAGCACACCGCGAGGCAATCCCGCCTCGAGCGCGATGCGCCCGACGCATAGCGCGGCCGAGGGCGTGATCTCCGAAGGCTTGAGCACGACCGCGTTGCCGGCGGCCAGCGCAGGCGCAATCTTCTGCGCCTCCATGGTGAGCGGCGAATTCCACGGCGTGATCGCAGCCACGACACCATAGGGTTCGTAAGCAGTCATCGAAAGATAGTCGCCGCGCGACGGCGTCACCTCCGCTCCGAGCGTCTCGCATACCGCCGCGTAGTAGCGCCAGGTTGCGGCGGCGCTCGCGACCTGCGCGAGGCATTCCTTCCAGACCTTGCCGTTTTCGATCATCTGCAGCTTTGCAAGCTCGTTGGCATTCGCGTCGATGCCGTCGGCCACTTTCGAGAGGACGCGAGCGCGGGCGTGCGGCAGCATCGCGCGCCACGTCTTTGAAGCAGCCGCCGCGCGAGCGCTTCGCACGGCGGCGTCGATTTGCGCATCGGTTGCAGCAGAGACGCGGTAATTCACCGTGCCATTCGCCGGATTTACCGGTTCGAGCGGGTGGGTGTCGTCATGCACCCATTCGCCGTCGATCAGCAGGGGTTTCAGTTCGTCGTTTGATCTCATCGTGTCGGTATCCATGTCAGATTGGGCTGAACGGCGGTCAGATGCCTAGGAATGCCTTTTGCACGTTGGCGTCAGCGAGCAGCTCAGCGCCTGTGCCGCTGCGCGTGATCGTGCCTTGTTCGAAGACGTAAGCGCGTTGCGAGAGCTTCAGCGCGAGCCGGGCATTCTGCTCGACGAGCAGTACGGCCAGCCCGCGTTCGCGGTTCAGACGCTCGACGGCATCTGCAATCTCTGCAACGATCTTCGGCGCGATGCCGAGTGACGGCTCGTCAAGCAGGAGAAGCGACGGTTGCGCCATCAGCGCGCGACTGATCGCGACCATCTGTTGCTCACCGCCTGAGAGTGAACCTGCCTGCTGGTGGCGGCGTTCCGCCACGCGCGGGAAAAGAGCGCAAACCTCGTCAAGCGAGCGGCGCACCACTTGGCGTGAGCGCACCGTGTGTGCACCGACCTGGAGGTTCTCCAGCACAGTCATATCTGGGAACAGTCGGCGCCCTTCGGGCGAGAGTGCGATGCCGCGCGACACGCGATAGGCGGCGCCGCGCGAGCGCACTGACTTGCCGTTCCACAAAATGTCTCCATCAGCGGTGGGCACGAGGCCCATGACGGCTTTCAGGGTTGTCGACTTGCCTGCGCCGTTCGAGCCAATCAGGGCGACAATCTCGCCGTGCCCGACCTTGAACGAAGCGTTGCGTACGGCTTCGATCTCGCCGTAACGCACGGCAAGTTGGTTGACTTCAAGCGTGCGCATGGTCGGGGGCTCCGAGGTAGGCCTCGACAACAGCGGGATCGCTGCGCACCGCGGCTGGCGCCGCGTCTGCGATCTTGTGTCCCTGCACGAGCACAACGATGCGATCGCACAGGTTCATGACGAGCGCCATGTGGTGCTCAACGAGGAGCAGCGTGAGATCGCGTTCGGCGCGTAGCGTGCGCAACAGGTCGCCGAACGCCATGCATTCCTCAGGATTCAAGCCGGCCGCCGGCTCGTCGAGCAGCAACAGCTTCGGTCTCGTGGCAATACCTATCGCAACGCCAAGCTTTTTCTGCAGGCCATATGGAAGCGCGCCCGCGGGGGTGTGGCGCACCGGGCCCAGGCCGGTCAGATCGAGCACTTCGTCGACCTCCTTACGCAGCCGTGCCAGGTTCGTGCGTTGCGAGGCGCCACCTCGCCACTGTGTCCAGATGGAGCCCGGCAAGGTGGAGATCGCGCCTCGATAGACGTTCTCGGCTACGCTCACCTGCGGATACACTGATGCCGACTGAAAAGTGCGCGCCAGGCCAAGTCTCACCACTCGGCTGGGCGGCAGGCCGGTTATGTCCTCGCCGGCAAGCAGAACGGTACCGGCGCTCGGCTTGAGGGCACCGCAGATCAGGTTGAACGCCGTGCTCTTCCCAGCTCCATTGGGGCCGATCAGGCCTACGGTCTCACCAGCGAGCACCTTGAAGGTGAGGTCTTCCACGGCACGCAAGCCGCGAAATTCCTTCGAAAGGTCCTGTACTTGAAGAAGAGGGCGGCAGGCGTTCATCGCGTGCCTCCTTGTATATGTCGAAGACCGACCGCGATGCGTTTGGGCAGGCCTGCGAGGCCTTGCGGCATAAAGCGCAGCATCAGGATCAGGGCGCAGCCGTAGAAAATGTTCTGGGTCTGCACCGCGCCGCGGAAGAGTTCGGGCAGCGGAGTCATGATGAGTGCGCCGATGAGCGGCCCTAACACGTAGCCTCGGCCGCCTACCACGAGCATGATAATCATGCTGACCGAAAGGCCGTAATGGAATGTTTCTGGCGATATGAAGCCGATGTAGTGCGCAAGCAGTGCGCCGGAGAGGCCGGCGAAGGCGCCAGCCACAGTGAAAGCAAAGTGTTGCGTGCGGCGTACGGCGAGGCCACTTGCTTCAGCAAGAGCGGGGTTTTCGCCGACCGCCTCGATCGTATGTCCGGCCGGCGAGCGGAAGAGGGCGGTGAGCGCGCCGACCGACAGCAAAGCCAGCACGGCCGCAAGGCAATAGAATGACAGCTTCGAGTCGAGCGCATACCCTGCGATTTCCGCAGGAGGAATCCCCGAGATGCCGTTCGCTCCACCCGTGATGCTTTCCCAGGCGAGCAGGACCAGCCGCACGAATTCCCCGAACGCAAAGGTGAGCAGAACGAAGTAGACGCCCCGCAGACGCAGCATCACAAGGCCGAGCAGGAGTGCGACGAAGGCAGAGACTGCGGCAGCGGCGAGCGCCGCCAGCGGGAATGGCAGGGCCATCTGCATCGATGCGAGCGCCGAGACGTAGGCACCGATGCCAACGAACGCGCCGTGACAGAGCGAGACTTGGCCGGTACGCGTAAGGGCGGCAAGACCGCTCACGGCGATGGCGTTGATCGCAACGAGAACAGCCAAGTGGAGATAGAACGGTCGCTGCAACAAGACAGGCGCGGCTGCTACCAGCACGAGCGCGACCAACGTGATGAGGGGCGCCCCACGGGCCAGGTTACGGTAGGCCGGTGCGCTGCCGGGTGCAGGGGGGCCGGGGAGGGACTTGGTTTTCATGTTGTGGGCCGGCCCATCAGACCAGTGGGACGAATGATCAGAATAGCCATCACAAGGCCGAAGATTGCGATGTCAGAGACACTGCTGTCGAGAAACGTGCTGCCGAGGCTCTCGGCAACGCCGAGCAGGAGACTCGCGAGCGCGGCGCCGGGAATGCTGCCGAGGCCGCCGAGTATCACCACGATGAACGCCTTCAACATGGGTGTCGAGCCGATGAACGGCGACACGGAAAAGAGCGGCGCCATCAACGCCCCCGCCACTGCTGCAAGCCCTACGCCGAGAGCAAAACCGAGCGGATAGACGAGACTCGCAGGAATACCTTGGGCCGTGGCGATCTCCATGTCCTGTACGACGGCGCGCAGTGCGCGGCCCCAGCGGCTCCAGCTGAGAAATACGTAGAGTAGCGCCAGGGTGGCCGCCGAGCAGCCGACGACGACGAGCCGCGACGCTGGCAGGGTGACGGGGCCGAGGCTGAGCGCGCCCTCGGCGACAGGTGGCATGAACTGCGGATCGGGGCCGAAGGCGATGAGCGCCAGGTTCTGCAGCACCATGCCGAGCCCGATGGTGGCGATCATGCCGTTGAGTTCATCGTGCCGAAACGGTTTGAGCACGAGCCATTCGACGAGAGAACCCAACAGCATGGCCACGACGAACGCGAGCACGACAGCCGCGTAGAAGGTCAAATGCCAGTCGGAGACGAACACGTAGGCGGCAACGGCGCCGAGCATGTAGAACTCGGCGTGCGCAAAGTTGACAATGCGCATCACACCAAAAACGAGGGTGAAGCCAACGGCCATCAACAGATACAGCAATCCGATGATGACGCCGTTGCTGAGCGCCTGTAATGCGAGACCGGTCAGGCTCATGGCGACGGTCTCGCGTATGAATGCGCGATGCCAGGGGTGATGCCAGGTGTCATTGGCAAGCCGTGGGCGTGCAGCGTGCACGCACTACTTCCTGCCCGTCCTTGACTTCCGCGATATAGAACGGTGCGTCGATCTGATGATCGATGCCGTACTTTGCTGCACCAGTCCAGTTGATCTGGCCGACGATGCCCGGATAGTTCTTCAGCGATTCGAGCGCGGTCTTCACGCGTTCGCTGTCGGTGACGGTGCCGGCCTGTTGCATGGCCGCAAAGAGCATGTGCGTGCCATCGTAGAACGCGGGGCTGAAGCCGTTCATGTTCTTGCCGTACTTTTTGTTGTAACGCGCGGAATAGTCTTGCACGGCCTTATTGTCTGGATCGATCGGCGTGTTGACGAGCATGCCTTCGGCGGTGGTCTTGCCGGCGACTGCGACGATCTCAGGCGTGGCCGGACCGCCGCTACGCACGATCAGCCCCTTGAAGCCGAGTTCGCGTGCTTGACGCACGATAAGACCCGCGGTGGCGGGGGAGTTGCCGTCGAGTTCGATCGCGTCAATGCCCGAGGCGATGATGCGCGTGAGCAGCGGGATCATGTCCACACGCTGCCGCTCGAAGAACTCCTTGGACGAGAGCTGGGCGCCAGCTTGTGTGTAGGCCACGTCGAGATCGCGTGCGATCTGCTGCCCGGTTTCGTCGTTCGGGAAGAGCGCGCCGACCTTGCGGATGTTCTTCGCCTTTACGAGCCAGTCGATCTGGGGCCGTGAGGTTTCCTCGGTCGTCAGATTCGGGCGGAATGCGTAGGGTTTGTCCTTGCCGAGCGCCTTCGGCGTGAATCCAAGTGTCATGATGATGACCTTGTTGCGTTCGGTGATAGGCTCAATCGCCAATGCCGCGGCCGCGCCGACCGGACCGATGATGTATTTCACTTGGTCTTCGGAGATGAGGCGGTTGGCAGCAGTCACTGCATCGTTTGCCTGGTATTTGTCGTCGTATGGGATGATCTGCACATGGTATTTCTTGCCGTCGATAACGAGCCCGCCTTGTGCGTTCACATCATCGGCCGCGAGTTCGGCGCCGTACAGCAGTGCCTGACCCCAGGCGGCGCCTGCTCCAGATAGCGTGACGATCGCTCCGATCTTGAGAGTGTCCTCCGCGTGCGCGGTGGAGCCTGTGAGCAGGCCGAAGGCAACGAGCGCGGCGCCGGCAGCATGATACTTCATGGAGAGTGTCCTTCGTTGTGAGAGGGAAATCTGGTGTTCGAGCGCTACGTCATTCGCCATGTGAGGCCGCATGGATACGCTCGAGGATCGGCAGCAGATAGCGCCGGAACTGGGCGGGGTTCTCGCTCATCGGGAAATGCCCCACCTCCTTCATTTCGATCATTTCGGCGCCGGGTATGGCAGCTGCTGTGCGCCGGGTGTCGTCAGGTGTGCACGAGAAGTCATACTCGCCGGTGAGCAGGTAGAGCGGCGTGACGGACGTGTCGATGCGGCCAAGGCGGCCGCGAAGGTCGCTGTCCACGCGATAGAAGTGCAGGTCCCCGCGGAATACGCCGGGGCCGCCTTGCATGTATTGCCAGAGCGTTTCGTCGCGGTACTGCGCCGGGCTTTGCGGTGCAACGAGTCCAGAGACGAGCGCTGCACAGACCTCGCCGCCATGCACATCGCCGCGGTACAGCCAGGAGGTGTCGTACCAGGGCTCCTGGTAGTCGGCAGCCTCCACGCCGATCAGCGCGCGAAACTCAGCGCCGTGATCGTTTGCAAGCTGAAGCACGATGCGTCCGCCGATCGAGCAGCCTAGTGCGACGGGCTTATCGAGGTGCAGCGCACGAATCACTGACCGTATCGTCTCGACGTAATGCGCTGTGGTGAGCGCATATTCGCCCGGCTGCGCGCCGGGCGGAGGGTACGATTTGCCGTGCCACGGCATGTCGAAGGCAATTACGCGAAAGCGGTTTGTGATCTCGCCGTCGCACATCAAGTGGCGGTATTGGCGCGCGTCGGCGCCAGCCGTGTGGAGGCATACGAGCGGTATGCCCGCTCCAGCCTCTTCCACATAGACACGACAGCGTTGGCCCCCGATCGGCACGCTCAGGTAGCGGCCAATGATTGGCTCGAATTCGGGCCCGGCAGTGATTGGTTCAGCAGGCATCAGTGGCTTTCCTGGCGCGGCAAGTTGAGGAGGTCCTTCACGTACTGGAGGTGGGCGAGCAGGAGCTGCATGTCGCCCTCAACGCGCATTTCGCCTCGTTTTGTAAGGGCGAAGAGATCGTGCCAGCCCGCGCGTGGCGTGCAGGCCCAAAGCTCGTGCCACGCGCGTGGAGTGCCACTGATTGTAAGACGCGTTGAATGCAGTAGCGGAACGTGTGGCTCACAGGCGCTCACGCGGCCTGCCTCGCAGCGCACAAGGTGTGCAATCGATCCGATCCTCACAATCAAGTCGGCGGTGAAGGTTTTTGCGCGTCGACACAGCGCTTCGTCTTGCGCTGCCGGCCCCTTCATTGTGCTCACAAAGCGCTTGCTTAACGTCTGCTCGTCCATGCGTGCCACGCAGCCTCCCAAGAGCCAATACCGATGGTCCGCCAGGCAGACCGATCGATCTATTTTCTGCATGAAGTTCCGCAATGTCAACTGGTGTGATTGCGGAATAGGCTCCCGCGAGTTGGATTCGCGACCAGGAACTATTTTTGCTCTGCATCGTGAACGGTGCCAAGAACTGCCAAGAATCAAAAAACCGCCCGAACGGTGTCCGGGCGGTTTTTCGTAAGCGGCTTTTGGCGTTATTGATTGCCACCGAACCGGCGTGACCACCATCCGGCTCGACGGGGCTGTGGCGGAATGTCGTCGGCAGCTTCGGGCTCAGGCTCCGCCGATGGTGGAGTCGGAGCAATCTCGGTCGGCGCGTGGGTAAGCGGCGCGGGCTCGGGCTGACTGTTGGGCATGAAGCTCACCTTCTCGCGAACAGTGGAGCGTCGGCGCGTAACCTTCTCGCTCTCCGCCGAAGTCTCCTCCGCGGCGATAGCCGGCGCTGGTTCGTCCCCCTGAGCCTGAACTTCAGTCTGGTCTTGAGTCTGGAGTTCAGTAGTCTGGTTTTGGGCGTGTGCCGGCGCTTCAAGCTCAGGCTCTGACGTTTGCACGGAAGTTTCGATTTGCGCGATGGGAGGCGAGGCCTCCGCCGCCAAGCCATCAAAATCGGCAATGGCTTCAGTGACCTCGGGCGCTGCATTCATGCCAAGTTCGTCGGCAGCCGAGCCAGGAAGTCCCTCATCCATGTCTCCGCCACGCCGACGCCGTCCGCCGCGGCGGCCACGCCGACGCTTGCGATCGCCAGCTTGCTCCTCGTCACGGGCAAGACTGGGCTGCTCCTCGGTTTCCTCGCTCTCCTGGTCAGAATCGGCTTCCTCGGCAGACTCGCGCGCGACCACAGCCGGCTCCGGTGTGGTCGGTTGCGCGTCCTCGCGAGGCTCATCCTCACGCGCGCTGCCACGGCCACGACGCCGCCGACGGCGCTTGCGTCGCTGGCCGTCCTGATCAGACGCGGCTTCACCGCCCGCAGCCTCGTCAGCCAATCCTTCCGTTTCATCCGTCTCGACCTCGGCTTCGGTGTCGAGCGGCTCTTCGTCGTCATAGACCTCTTCTGAGGGCGGCAGGCTTGCTGCGGCCTGTGCAGCCAGCAGCAACTTGGCGGCCTCCAGCGTATGCACCTGGTCACCGCGCTCGATGATGTAGGACTGCAGTCCGCCCACGGTCTGATCGGCAATAATCGACAGCGTAACCTTGAAGCTGTCTTCGAGGTTGCGCAGATGTCCACGCTTGTGGTTCAGCACGTAAAGCGCAACGTTGGTGCGCGTGCGGACCACGAGATTGTGAGTCGCCCCCTTCATCAGGATTTCTTCAAGGCCGCGCAAGAGTTGCAGCGCCACCGATGAGACCGAGCGGACATGGCCAGTGCCGCCGCATTGCGGGCAGGGCTCGGTCGAGCTTTCCAGTACGCTGGCGCGGATGCGCTGGCGCGACATTTCCAACAGGCCGAAATGCGAGATGCGTCCGACCTGAATGCGCGCCCGATCCTGCCGGAGGCAATCGGACAGCTTGCGCTCGACTGCGCGGTTGTTGCGCTTTTCGTCCATGTCGATGAAATCGATGACGATCAGGCCTGCGAGATCCCGCAAGCGGAGCTGGCGCGCCACCTCTTCAGAGGCTTCGAGGTTGGTCTTGAGCGCGGTGTCCTCGATATGATGCTCCCGCGTCGAGCGGCCGGAGTTCACATCGATCGAGACCAGCGCCTCGGTCTGGTTGATCACGATGTAGCCACCGGAGCGCAACTGCACCGTGGGCGAGAACATGGCGTCAAGCTGGCTTTCGACCCCCATCCGCGAAAACAGCGGCTGTCCATCGCGATACAGCTTCACCGCGCGGACGTTGGAGGGCATCAGCATCTTCATGAAATCGCGCGCTTCGCGGTAGCCGGGTTCACCAGCAACCAGAATATCGTCGATTTCCTTGTTGTAGAGGTCGCGCAGCGAGCGCTTGATCAGCGAACCTTCCTCATAAACAAGAGTCGGGGCCTGCGACTTCAGCGTCAGGTCACGCACCGTCTCCCACATTCGGAGCAGATATTCGAAATCGCGCTTGATTTCAGGCTTAGTGCGGGAAGCGCCAGCAGTGCGCAGGATGATGCCCATGCCCTCGGGCACATCGAGTTCCTGCACGACTTCCTTCAGTCTCGAACGGTCTTGCGCCGAGGTGATTTTGCGGCTGATACCGCCGCCGCGGGCGGTATTGGGCATCAATACGGCATAGCGACCAGCGAGTGAGAGATAGGTCGTCAACGCGGCGCCCTTGTTGCCGCGCTCTTCCTTCACAACCTGAACAAGCATCACCTGGCGACGCTTGATGACTTCCTGGATCTTGTATTGCCGACGAGGGCGGAAGGGCCGTTCCGGAACTTCCTCGAGTACATCGTCGCCACCGACTGATTCGACGACTTCTTCTTCAGCGTCCTCGCCATCCTCGGCGTCGTCGTCCTCCGCTCCGTCGTCATCCTCTGCTCGGTCGTCATCCCCGGCCACGGCTGGCTCGGTTGTAGCCAGGGCGAATGCGGATTGCGGTGCTTCGTCATTGTGATCGGCGGAATGGCCTGCATCGCTCACTTCCCCGACGGAAGTCGTGGCGTCAACTTGCGGGGCAGGTTGGGTTTCGGCGCTCGCATCATGCGCCACTTCAGTGGAGACTGTTTCCTCAGGCGCGACCGCAACTTCGATAGCAGCAACCGGCTCGGGCGATGGAGCTTGCTCCACTGCCGGTGTTTCCGCTAGCGGCCCGTGTTCGTCCTGACTCTCATGGTCGTGATCATACCCGTGGTGATCATCGGGATGCTCGTGCCCGTCATGGTACTCGTGCTCATCATGATCGTCGTGACCATAGACATCAAAACTGTCATGGTGTTCGTCATCGGCGTGCAGATGCTCCGCGTCATGCGGGACTTCGCCATCGGTCGGCTGGACGGCGGAATCCGCTGTGAGCCCCTCGACGATATCGCTCTGGACGCGCTCGCTATTGCCGCGGCGGCGGGCGTTGCGATGGCGTGAGCGGCGGCGCTGGTTGGAACGGTTTTCGTTCTCCTCCTCAGCCTCGCGATGAGCCTGCTCCTCGGCTTCGATCAGCGCCTGCCGGTCGGCGACCGGGATCTGGTAGTAGTCGGGATGAATTTCGCTGAATGCAAGGAAACCGTGCCGATTGCCGCCGTATTCGACAAAAGCGGCCTGGAGTGATGGTTCAACCCGCGTGACTTTGGCGAGATAGATATTGCCGCGCAGTTGTCTGCGCTGGGCGGTTTCGAAATCAAATTCTTCGACACGATTGCCACGGACCACGACGACCCGGGTCTCTTCCGGGTGGGTGGCATCGATCAACATCTTGTTGGGCATATTTGGACTCTTGGCGGCGGCGGGCGCGACTCACGGCCGGCGCGGATCGCGCCGCCGGGTGACGCGACGGTCCACCTGATTCGGGGGTGGGGGAAAGGCCAAAACGCGCAGTCTCGCGCCGCTCCGAACGGCAAACCGATGACACAATGTGGCGCACGGAACTTTCCCTCCGCGGCGTCGCGAATTGTCCATCAGATTTCGTCGGCACAGTCTGGCGCATCAAGCGTCGGCCCGTATGAAGCATTGGGCGGCGGAAGGCCGCCCCTCATTAGTCGCTGCTAGCCATGTGGCGCCAAAACGCTCGCCAGAGGAACACAACCGACCCTGGTTAAGGACCGGTTAATGGCTATGCCGCCTGTCAAAACCGTCCCTGGAACTAGATGGTAACCTGGGATCGGATGCCGCCGGAGCTCGAACCCCGTCTCACATCACTGCCGCGCGCCGCGCTGGCGTTGAAGAGAGGCGGAAAACGCTGGATCCTCAAAGCTTGAGGGCTCCTGCGATGCACCGGGAGGCTGAACGCGACACAACCGGAAATATTTGGCCGTCAGCATCCCGTACATACGAGGAATGCGTCATCCGTGCAAGGGAGCCTCGCCTGAAGGTTAAAGTTCCGGTATTTGAGAGATTAGCCGTTAGGACCCGGTTAACCCCGCAGTCCTATTGCGATAATGAAAGAGCCGCTCGGAGGCGCGAAATTGGTGGTGAACCGGACAAATCATTGTGTCTTGCCAAATCATCGTCTTTCCAGTCGTCGTTTTTTACGGGCGATGCTGTGTGCTGCGGCCTTGTCGTGGGTCGGCTCCGTCCACGTGGGCGCAGCGGAAGGCCAGCCGCGACCAACCGCCGAGGCGGCAAATCCGCCTGTGGCGTCAGCCGCGCGTCTTGCCGGCGATGCCAAACAGACCCGATTCGTCCTGGATCTCGACCAGACCATCACTTTTCGCGCCTTTACTCTGGCAGACCCGTATCGGGTGGTTGTTGACGTTCCTCAGGTCAATTTCCGCCTGCCAGCTGGCGTCGGCACGGAGGCGCGAGGGCTGGTCAAGGCGTTCCGGTATGGTCTGGTCGTGCCGGGTGGTTCACGAATCGTAATTGACCTGACCGGGCCAGCCAAGATTGCGAAGTCCTACGTGCTGGAGGCGGCCAATGGCCAGCCAGCCCGTTTGGTGCTGGAACTGGAAGCGGTTGAGCGGGACGCTCTCGTCCAAACACCACCCCAAACCACGCCACCCCAAACCACGCCGCCTGAGGGGGCCGCAGCCCCTGCCGACGCTCCGCCTGCCGCGGTTGCAGCAGCGAACAGCGCTCCCGCCGCCACTCCTCCTGCGGCTGCTCCTGTCGCGTCCGGGGAGCAGAAGGCGGCAACCCCGTCTGACCGGCGCCTGGTTGTGGTGATTGATCCCGGCCATGGTGGCATCGATAACGGCACTCAGTCGGGCGGCGAGAGCGAAAAGAATCTGGTGCTGGCCTTCGGGCTGGCGCTGCGCGACCGGTTACAGCAGACCGGCAAATATCGAGTCGTCATGACGCGCGACGATGATACTTTCATTCCACTTAATGACCGGGTCAAAGTGGCACACGAGCTGTCGGCCGCACTGTTTGTCTCGATCCATGCCGATGCCCTGGCGCGCGGGGATGGCGATGCCCAGGGCGCCACGGTTTACACACTGTCCGACGAGGCTTCCGACGCCGAAGCTGAACGATTGGCGGAAGCTGAGAACCGCGCCGACGCCATTGCGGGCGTCAATCTCGCAGAGGAGGCGCCTGAGGTCGCAGACATCCTGATTGATCTCACTCGGCGAGAAACCCGCACTTTTTCCAACCGGTTTGCTCAGGTTTTGGTCGGGGAGATGAAGTCAAAGGCGCGAATGCACAAGAATCCGCTGAAGTCGGCAGGGTTTCGGGTGTTGAAGGCGCCTGATGTACCGTCGGTGTTGGTCGAACTTGGCTACGTCTCGAACAAGGATGATCGAGAGCAACTGGTCTCGGACAGTTGGCGCTCCCGCACCGTGAGCGCGATGGTGCATGCCATCGAGTCGTTTCTGGCCAAACGATTGGCGACCGCCGGGACCGGGGAATGAAGAAAGGGAAGCGCGACCTTTGCCGCAAAGCCCTAGTTTGGCCACAGCCCATGCCCTATAAGAGTGCCAAGCCGAAGCACACCGGCTGACAATTGCAGTCGATCCCTCGCCAGGCACTAGGGTTGAGGCTTGGTGTCCAAGACTTGGTGTCCAAGACTTGGTGTCCAAAGACTTGGCATCCAAGCAACTTGGCATCCAAGCAACTTGGCATCCAAGCAACTTGGCATCCAGGTTTGGCGTCCAAGTAAGCTCTTGATGATCAAGACCTATAGGCCGGTAATTTGTGGAAAGCGCTTTTGGCGCCAAGGGTTGAACGGATAAACAGACAATGCGCTTGCTGGTACGGTTCTTGGGGTTCCTGTTTACTGCAGGAACCGTGGTGTTCCTGGTCAGCGTCGGTGCCGTGGCTGGCCTGATCTGGCATTTTTCCAGGGACTTGCCGGATTACTCTCAGCTCCAGAATTATGAGCCGCCGGTGATGACCCGCGTGCACGCGGTGGATGGTTCGTTGCTCGGTGAATATTCCAAGGAACGGCGGCTTTATCTGCCGATCCAGGCTGTGCCCGATCTTGTCATCAAATCCTTCCTGGCTGCCGAAGATAAGAACTTCTACGAACATGGCGGTGTCGATTACACGGGCATGGCGCGTGCCGCCTGGGCCTACGTGCAGAATCTCGGTTCTAACAGGCGTCCGCAGGGCGCCTCGACGATCACACAACAGGTCGCGAAGAACTTCCTTCTCACCAATGAGGTGACTTTCGGCCGCAAGATAAAAGAAGCCCTGCTCGCGAAACGGATCGAACAGGCCTATTCCAAACCCAAGATTCTCGAACTCTACCTCAACGAAATCTATCTCGGCCTTGGGACCTACGGCATAGCGGCAGCCTCGCTCAAATACTTCGACAAGCCGGTGAACGAGTTGACCGTCGCGGAGGCGGCCTATCTGGCGGCTCTGCCGAAAATGCCTGAAAAGCTGCATCCGGTGAAAAACCGTGAGCGCGCCATCGAGCGACGCAACTACGTGATCGACCGTCTGGCTGAGAACGGCTGGATCAGCCAGGCTGACAAGGAGAAGGCACGCAAGGAGCCATTGGTTGTCGCCAGCCGCACTGATGGAGCCCACACGTTTGCGGGCGAATATTTTGCCGAGGAGGTCCGCCGGGACATCTTTGAGCGGTATGGTGAGAAGAAGCTGTATGAAGGTGGCCTGTCGGTGCGGACCACGCTGGATCCGAAGATCCAGGTGATGGCACGCAAGGCCATGGTGGCGGGACTCGTCAAGTTTGACGAGGAGCAGGGCTACCGGGGGCCCGTCAACAAGCTCGATTTGGCCGGCGATTGGGGCGTCAAGCTCGCCGGCATCAAGTCGCTGTCCGATGTCTCGCCGTGGCGCATGGCGGTGGTGCTGGAGACCAGCGACCAGTCGGCGCGCATCGGTTTCCAGCCGGGCCGCGAGCTTGGCGGTGCCATCAGCAAGCAGCGTGAGACCGGTCTCGTCACGCTCGATGGTGTGAAATGGGCGAGGGCTGCTTCGGGGTCCACCAAGGGCAAGGCGCCGACTGTCGTGTCGCAGGTGCTCCAGCCTGGCGACGTGATCTATGCCGATCCGCTCTACAAGGATGGTCATCCGGTCGAAGGCCAATATCGGTTGCGTCAGTTGCCTGAAGTGTCGGGCGCGATGGTGGCGATGGATCCCTCGACCGGCCGCGTGCTCGCGATGGTGGGCGGCTTCTCCTTTGACCAGAGCCAGTTCAACCGCGCGACCCAGGCCTACCGGCAGCCCGGTTCGTCGTTCAAGCCGATCGTCTATTCGGCGGCCCTGGATAACGGCTATACGCCCTCCACTGTTGTGGTCGACGCGGCCATCGAAGTTGAACAGGGGCAGGGCAGTGGCGTCTGGCGGCCAGACAACTTCTCGTCCGGCAAATATTTGGGGCCGACCACGCTGCGCAACGCGCTGCGGCTCTCGCTCAACACCGTGACAGTGCGGCTGGCGCAGGACATCGGCATGCCGCTGGTCGGCGAATATGCGCGCCGCTTCGGGGTCTATGACGACCTGCCAAACTATCTCTCCTACTCGCTCGGCGCTGGCGAGACCACGGCGATGCGAATGGTCACCGCCTACTCAATGCTCGCCAATGGCGGCCGCCGCGTAAAACCAACATTGATCGACCGCATCCAGGATCGCTACGGTAAGACCATCTTCCGGCACGACCAGCGCGAATGCCGCGGTTGCGATGGGGCAGACGGATGGAAGAACCAGCCGGAGCCGCAACTGGTCGATCGGCGCGAGCAAGTGATCGACAGCATGACGGCCTACCAGATCACCGAACTGTTGGAAGGCGTTGTTCAGCGTGGCACGGCGACCGCGCTCAGGGCAGTCGGCAAGCCGATCGCCGGCAAGACTGGTACGACCAACGAGGCCAAGGACGCTTGGTTCGTCGGCTTCTCGCCGGATATCGCGGTCGCCATCTATATGGGCTATGACAAGCCCCGTCCGCTCGGCAGAGGCAATGCCGCAACCGGCGGCCATCTCGCGGCTCCCATCGCGACCGACTTCCTGAAGCTTGCGCTGGCTGACAAGCCGGCGGTCCCATTCAAGGTACCGGCGGGCATCAAGCTGATCCGCGTCGTGGCCAAGACTGGTATGCGCGCGGGCCCTGGCGACACGGATACGATCCTTGAAGCATTCAAGCCGGGCACCGCGCCGCCGGATAATTATTCTACCATCGGCGTTGCCGATGCGGATGGCAGGGGGGGCGCCGCACAACCCGACACCGGCATTTTCCTGCGTCCCGGCACCGGTGGGCTGTATTAGCGAATAGCGGGGCGAGTGATTCTCGCGCAAACGCTTTCGCACCAGCGGACGCGAAAGCGTTTGGCAGACACGAAAAGCGTTTGCGTGCACGACAAACACAAAAAGCGTTTGCGTGGAGATCATGCTCCAACATTGAATGGGAGCGTGATCGGACCACATTTTAGCCCTAGGCGCGTGAATACTTCGCTTGTTGAGGAAGGCGCTTCTATTGGCGCCAAGGATTAAACGGACAAGCAGAATCAAACAGAAATGCGCCTGCTGGTACGGTTTTTGGTTTTCTTGTTTGCTGCGGGAACCATACTATTTCTGGTCGGCGTTGCCGCCGTAGCTGGCATGTTTTGGCATTATTCCAAGGACTTGCCGGATTACTCTCAGCTCCAGAATTACGAGCCGCCAGTGATGACCCGCGTGCACGCGGTCGATGGCTCGTTGCTCGGTGAATACTCCAGGGAGCGTCGGCTGTATCTGCCGATCCAGGCCGTGCCGAAACATGTCATCAACGCCTTCCTGGTTGTGCAGGATAAGAACTTCTACGAGCATGGCGGCAACGATTACACCCGCATGGCGCGTGCCGCCTGGGCCTACATCCAGAAACTCGGCTCCAACCGCCGTCCGCAGGGCGTCTCGACGATCACGCAGCAGGTTGCCAAGAACTTCCTTCTGACCAACGAGGTGTCGTTTGGCCGCAAGATCAAGGAAGTCCTGCTGGCGAGGCAGATCGAAAAGGTATTTTCCAAGAACAAGATCCTCGAGATCTACCTCAACGAGATCTATCTCGGCCTCGGCACCTACGGCATAGCGGCGGCTTCGCTCAAATACTTCGACAAGCCGGTGAACGAACTAACCATCGCGGAAGCGGCGTATCTCGCATCTCTCGCATCTCGGTATATGCCCGAAAGGTTGCATCCGGGAAAAAACTATGACCGCGCCATCCAGCAGCGCAACTGGGTGATTGATCGCCTGCAGGAGAATGGCTGGATCAACCAGGCTGACGCCGACAAGGCGCGCGAGGAGTCGTTGGTTGTCACCAGCCGCACCGACGGAGCCCACACCTTCGCGGGCGAATATTTTGCCGAGGAAGTCCGCCGCGACATCCTTGAGCGCTATGGTGAGAAGAAGCTGTATGAGGGCGGTCTCTCAGTGCGCACCACGCTGGACCCGAAGATCCAGGTGGTGGCGCGCAAGGCCATGGTGGCCGGGCTTGTGAACTTTGACGAGCAGCAGGGCTATCGCGGCGCCATCAGCCAGCTCGATATGTCTGGCGACTGGGGCGTCAAGCTCGCCAGCGTCAAGTCGCTGTCCGACGTCTCGCCGTGGCGCATAGCGGTGGTGCTGGAGACCAGCGACCAGTCGGCGCGCATCGGTTTCCAGCCGGGTCGTGAACTCGGTGGTGCCGTCAGCAAGCAGCGTGAGACCGGCCTCGTCACGCTCGACGGTGTGAAATGGGCGAGGGCTGCCTCGGGGCCTGCGGAAGGCAAGACACCAACTGTTCCAACAACCGTGTCGCAGGTGCTCCAGCCTGGCGACGTGATCTACGCCGATCCGCTCTACAAGGATGGTCATCCGGTTGAAGGCCAATACCGCTTGCGTCAGATGCCTGAAGTGTCGGGCGCGATGGTGGCGATGGATCCCTCGACCGGTCGCGTGCTTGCGATGGTCGGCGGCTTCTCCTTTGACCAGAGCCAGTTCAACCGCGCGACCCAGGCCTACCGGCAGGCCGGTTCGGCCTTCAAGCCGATCGTCTATGCAGCGGCGCTGGACAACGGCTATACGCCCTCGACCGTCGTGGTCGATGCGCCCATTGAAATCGACCAGGGGCAGCCTGAAAACTTCACATCCTCCGGCAAATATTTGGGGCCAACCACGCTGCGCAATGCGCTGCGGCTCTCGCTCAACACCGTGACAATGCGGCTGGTGCGGGACATCAGCATGCCGCTGGTTGGCGAATATGCGCGCCGCTTTGGGGTCTATGACGAATTGCCAAACGATCTTTCCTACGCACTCGGCGCTGGCGAGACCACGGCGATGCGAATGGTCACGGCCTATTCAATGCTCGCCAATGGCGGCCGCCGCGTAAAACCAACCTTGATCGACCGCATCCAGGACCGCTACGGTAAGACCATCTTCAAGCACGACCAGCGCGAATGCCGCGGTTGCGACGCCCGGGAGGGATGGAAGAATCAGCCCGAGCCGCAACTGGTCGATCGGCGCGAGCAGGTGCTCGACAACATGACGGCCTACCAGATCACCGAGCTGTTGGAGGACGTTGTCCAGAGCGGCACTGCGACCGCGGTCAAGGCCGTCGGCAAGCCGATCGCCGGCAAGACTGGCACGACCAGCGAGGCCAAGGACGCATGGTTCGTCGGCTTCTCGCCGGACATCGCAGTTGCCGTCTACATAGGCTATGACAAGCCCCGTCCGCTCGGTAGAGGCAATGCCGCAACTGGCGGCCATCTCGCTGCTCCCATCGCGTGCGATTTCCTGAAGCTCGCGCTGGCAGACAAGCCTGCGGTTCCATTCAAGGTGCCCGCCGGCATGATACTAATCCGCGTCGTGGCCAAGACCGGCATGCGTGCGTGTTCTGGTGAGACGGACGGGACGATCCTTGCAGCATTCAAGCCGGGCACAGCGCTGCCGGATAATTGTCCGCAGCAGGAGCTGCGCGGATGGAAGGAATGATTGGCGGTCTGACAGCCGGGTAGACATTGCTTGTGAACACTTCGTCCGGTGTAACGCCAGCATGTCGCTGGTTGGCGAATATGCGCGCCGTTTTGGGGTCTATGACGAATTGCCAAATAATCTCGCCTACGCGCTCGGCGCCGGCGAAACCACGGCAATGCGAATGGTCACGGCCTATTCAATGCTCGCCAATGGCGGCCGCCGCGTAAAACCAACTTTGATGCGAAAACAAATGACGGCGCGGGTCGAGCGTGCTGCATCCCGCATTCAGGGGAGGATGATTCGCATACTGAAGATGATATGGGACGTGCCACAAAATCATTATTTGGAGTCTGTCAATGTTGCGTGCACCTATTGCCATCGGCGGAGCCTCGCTGTTGCTCGCGGTGGTTGCCGCCGCGCCAGTTCAAGCAGATGAATTGCCGGCGCATAAAGCGGGGTATTGGGAAATGAAGACCGCCATGGGACCGGCGGACGCACCTATCTCTATTGCCGGTCACATGTGCGTCGATGCAGATTCCGAAAAAAAGGCCGGGTACATGATCGGCGAGAAGCGCCAGCAGAAGTGTTCGAAATTCAGCGTCCAAAAAACCGCAAACGGATACATAATCGATAAGGTGTGCTCGGGTTCTACGAATCACATAGAAATCACTGGTAATTTCGAGTCCGCCTACACCATGAAGGACGCTGTGGGTACCACGGAAGCCAAATGGCTGGGCGCTTGCCCTGCGGGATGGAAACCCGGCGAAACGGAAGTGGCTGGCGAGAAAGTCAACACTTTGGCAGACGCAGAATAGCCGACAACAGAACATGCGCTTGTTGATACGGTTGTTGGGTTTCCTGTTTGCTGCGGGAGTCGTGTTATTTCTGGTCGGCGTTGCCGGCGTGGCCGGCTTGATTTGGTATTTCAACAGGGACTTGCCGGATTCCTCTCAACTCCAGAATTATGAGCCGCCGGCGATGACCCGCGTGCACGCCGCCGATGGCTCGCTGCTTGGTGAATACGCAAAGGAGCGGCGACTCTTTCTGCCGATTCAGGCCGTGCCGAAGCTTGTCATCAACGCTTTCCTGGCTGCAGAAGATAAGAACTTCTATGAGCGTGGCGAGCATCGTGTCCGCGCCACCATCGACTACATCCGGAATCTCGGTTCCAACAGACGTCCGCAGGGCGCCTCGACGATCTCGCTGCAAGTCGCCAAGAACTTCCTTCTGACCAATGAGGTCTCGCATGATCGTCGGATCTACGAAGGCTTGCTCGCGACGCGAATCGAGCGGACTCTTTCCAAGGACAGGATCCTCGAGCTCTACCTCAACGAAATCTACCTCGGTCTTGGCACCTACGGCATAGCGGCAGCTTCGGAGAGGTACTTCGACAAGCCGGTGAACGAACTGACCGTCGCAGAAGCGGCGTATCTGGCGGCTTTGCCGAAAATGCCCGAAAGGCTGCATCCGATAAAAAACCATGACCGCGCCATTGAGCGGCGCAACCACGTGATTGATCGCCTGCAGGAGAGCGGCTGGATCAGCCAGGCTGATGCCGACAAGGCGCGCAACGAGCCGTTGGTTGCCGCTAGCCGCGCCAGCAGAGCCCACACCTTCGCTGGCGAATATTTCGCCGATGAGGTCCGCCGCGACATCGTTGCGCGCTATGGCGAGAAGAAGCTGTTTGAGGGTGGGTTGTCGGTGCGCACCACGCTGGATCCGCAGATCCAGGTGAGGGCGCGCAAGACCCTGGTGACGGGACTCGTGAACTTTGACGAGCAGCAGGGCTATCGTGGCGCCATCAGCAAGCTCGATTTGTCCGGTGACTGGGGCGTGAAGCTTGCCGGCATCAAGTCGCTGTCGGACATTTCGCCGTGGCGCTTGGCGGTGGTGCTGGAGACCAGCGACCAGTCGGCGCGCATCGGTTTTCAACCCGAGCGTGGGTTCGGTGGTGCCATCAGCAAGCAGCGTGAGACCGGCCTCGTTACGCTCGACGGTGTGAAATGGGCGAAGGCCGCCTCGATGCCCACGAAGGGCGAGACGCCGACGGCCGTGTCACAGGTGCTCCAGCCTGGCGACGTGATCTACGCCGATCCAATCTGTAAGGATGGTCATCCGGTCGAAGGCCAATACCGGTTGCGTCAGCAGGGCTATCGCGGTGCCGTCAGCAAGCTCGATTTGTCCGGCGATTGGGGCGCAAAACTCGCCGGCATGCTGTCTGACGTCTCGCCGTGGCGCATGGCCGTGGTGCTGGAGACCAGCGACCAGTCGGCGCGTATCGGTTTGCAGCCCCGCCGTGAGCTCGGTGGTGCCGTCAGCAAGCAGCGAGAGACCGGTCTCGTCACCCTCGACGGTGTGAAATGGGCGAAGGCCGCCTCAGAGCCCACGAAGGGCGAGATGCCAACGGCCGTGTCACAGGTGCTTCAGCCTGGCGACGTGATCTACGCCGATCCACTCCATAAGGATGGTCGTCGGGTCGAAGGCCAATACCGCCTGCGTCAGTTGCCTGAAGTGTCGGGCGCAATGGTGGTGATGGACCCATGGACTGGTCGGGTGCTCGCGATGGTCGGCGGCTTCTCCTTCGACCAGAACCGGTTCAATCGCGCGACTCAGGCCTACCGGCAGCCTGGTTCGTCGTCCAAGCCCGTCGTCCATTCGGTGGCGCTGGATCACGGCTACAGGCTGTCCACTGTCGCGGTCAATACGCCCATTGAAATCGAGGACGGACGCTTCTGGTGGCCGAAGGCTTTCGAGTCCTGCAAACATTCGTTCGGCAAACCCTCGTTGCGCGAGGCGCTGCGGCTTTCGCTTGGCACCGTGAAGGCGCAGGAGATCAGCATGCAGCAGGTTGGCGAATATGCTTGCCGCTTTTTGGGCGCCTATGACGAACTGCCGAACCACCTCTCTTTTGTGCTCGGTGAGGGCGAGACGACCGTGATGCGAATGGTCACGGCCTACTCGATGTTCGCCAATGGCGGTCGCCGTGTCAAACCGACATTGATCGACCGCATCCAGGATCGCTACGGTCACACCATCTTCAGGTACGACCAGCGCGAATGCCGCAGTTGCGATGCGCCAAAGCCGCAGCTCATTGATCCGCGTGAACAGGTGCTCAACAGCATGACGGGCTATCAGATCACCAAGCTGTTGGAAAGCATTGTCCAGGCTGGTGGTGGGCCGATCGCTGGCAAGGCAGGTACGACCAACGAGGCCAAGGATGCCTGGTTCGTTGGCTACTCGTCGAACATGGCGGTCGCCATCTATATGGGCTATGACAAACCTCGTCCGCTCGGCCATCTCGCCGCTCCCATAGCGCCCGACTTCCTGAACCTCGCGCTGGCGGACAAGCCCGCGGTCCCCTTTGAGAGGCCGGCCGGCGTCAAGCTGATCCCCGTCGCGAGCAAAACCGGCATGGGTGCGTATTCTGGCGAGACGGATGGGACGATCCTTGAAGCATTCAAGCCGGGCACAGCGCCGCCGGATAATTGTTTGTGCGGATGGAATGCTTGGCGACAAGTTCGGTGGCCGTTTTGCCCGTGACCGCCAGTTCCTGTCTCGCTGCGTGACAATGTCTCACGCTGGAATGCAAAAACATTTTCCATGCCCCCCAAGGAACAGGCAAAGCCAGTCGTCATAACGATTGGAGTGAGGCCTGTTCGCCGCCGCTGGCGCCGAGCAGGAGGAAAATTTTGTGTGCGATGCTTAGCCGTTTTGCAGGGGGAGCCATGCCATTGATTGCAAACAACCTATTGACCACCACCAGCCTGGTGCTGCTGACAGCCTTTGCGGGGCTGCCGGCGCTGGCCGCCGACATCGATGCCGCTTCGACAATCAACGCCGTGATGGTTTATCCCGACGGCGCGAGTGTCACCCGCGTCATCAATGTTGATCTTCCTGCAGGCGACAACACGCTCATTGTGCGGGATTTTCCCCTTGCTCTCGATGCTTCGTCCCTGCGGGTCGAGGGAGAAGCCGGAGCCAGGCTGACCATCGGCCCGGTTGAAGCGCGGCCGCCGCGCGCGGTACAGCCCGTCAATCTGCCCGAGATCGACAAGCGCATCGAGGCGCTCAGGGACGAACATGCCGACCTGCAAGGGGTTATTGCCGCCGCCGCCGCGCGCGGCAGATTCGCCGAGCGCTTCGCCGAAACCTCTGCCACAGGAACCGGTGACAAGGGGCAGGTGCGGCCGATCGCTGAATGGCGTGCGGCCATTACGGCTGTCGCCGAGGAGATCGCGACCGCTGATACTGCAATCCGCGACACCAAACGCAAGCAGCGTGATCTCGATCGCGAGATCGCGCGACTGCAATCTGAGCGCGAAGCCAAGCCGCCGAGCAAGGTCGAGGTGCGGGTTGAGGTAGCTGCCTCTGCCGCGACCAAGGCGACGTTGAAGGTAACCTATGCCGTTCGAGACGCGCGCTGGTTGCCGCTCTACGACGCGCGTCTCGACACCGACTCCAAGAATCACGAGTCTCAGCTTGAGCTGGTGCGCCGCGCCGAGGTGAGACAGTCAACCGGCGAGGATTGGTCGAACGTTACTTTGAGCGTCTCCACCGCCCGTATCGGCCGTGGCGGTAGTGCGCCGGAGCTCAATTCACTGATTGTCCAATATCCGCAACCTCCACGGGCCGCCGTGGACGGTGCCCTGTCGGCCGGTGCCCCGATGGCCGGGTGGCGGGCTCGCCTCACCGAGGCTGCAGAGCCCCTTCCCGCTGCAGTCGAGAAGCGCGTGGCAGCCAGTGAGCAACAGGCGGATGCCGAGATCGGCAACTTCCAGGCCACCTTCAAGATTCCCGGCAGCGTCAGCTTGGGCGCCAGCGAGGGCGCGAAAGCCATCCGCATTTCCACAACGATCATCGCGCCCGATCTCGCGGTTCGTGCCGCGCCTGTTGCCGACCCTACCGCCTTCCTCGAAGCCAGCTTCACGCAGGCGGATGATGTGGCACTGTTGCCGGGTGATGTTGCGATCTATCGCAACGGTATGTTCGTCGGTCACGGCAAGATCGCGGCCTCAGCCAAGGATGATATCGTGCGGCTTGGCTTCGGG
>JGI24705J35276_12238566_pt1 | contig 26902 bp, 20 predicted proteins | sample TergutNt197P4_FD_35276 | JGI IMG/M metagenome (IMG submission 35276) | reverse complement strand
TTGCGGCGCGAAGGCCGCAATGACGAGAAAATGATAGTTGCGCTAATTTGGCAGAGTTGTAAAGCTAGTTTTTAGAGGCGCCCTATTATATTTTATTAATTATTTAGAACGCCTATCTCTTCAAAATAACGACGCGCTCCTGGATGAAAATCGATTGGCAAGCCACAAACTGCATTTTCTGCATCAATATACATGCCTTTAGCATGGAGAACAGCAATTGTGTCTTTATTCTCGATGATAGTTTTTACAATATCATATGCTGCTTGCTCTGAAAGTGAGGAGGAAGCAACCAGGGTGGCTTTTATTGCAACGGAGTTAACCGGTTCCGAAAGAAAACTGTAATCGTTTTCTGTTAAAGTATAGGGGATATAAAAGGGATATTTTTTTATTAAGGCATTAATAATATCTTCATCTGGTCCGATAATTGTTATTTCACGTTCCGCTTGTAAATCCATTATTGCTTTATTTGGTGTACCCGCTGTTACAAATAAAGCGTCTAATTCTTTTTCTTGCATAGCAATTACTGCGTCTTTAAAGCTTAATGTTAAAGCTGTAATATCTTCTTCATTTATATTATATTCGTGAAGTATTCTTAAAGTGCTGCTTTGCAATGCAGAGCCGGCTTCTCCAATACAAACACGTTTTCCTCGCAGTTCTTCAATAGAGGATATTCCGGAATTTGCCCCTACTACTACTTGAAAGACTTCAGGAAAAAGAGACAGAAGAGGAACCATAGTTAAAACATGTGGTTTATTACTCCATACTCCTGTCCCATAATAAGCATTGCTAAGAATATCATTTTGTAAAATTGCTAGCTGCGCTTTACTAGTAATTAAGCTCTCTATGTTCTCTGTAAAACCTTCACTAGTTTGAGCGTCTATAACAAGATAATTACTGGCGTCATCTACTACTCTTGCTAGGGTTTGGCCAAAATTATAATAAGCACTTTTAATTTCACCGGTTTTCATTACCAGGCGTAAAACAGTAGCAGACAAAGGGACATTCGTATCAATAATATCTGTTTTGATATTTGGTAAAGAATTACTATGGCAAGCGCCAAAGACAAGTAGTAGAGCTATTTGTAAGAATATCAAACATATTAGCTGATACTTTTTCATTTGACTCTTACACCTCCGATGGTTACATCTGTAGTACTAAGCAGATTTATTAATAAGTATAACCACATTGTACCTTAATAGTGGTTAGAAGTCAAATCAAATATAGCGCTTAATAGACAATTCTTCCAGACTGATAGAATTACTAGGAAACATCGTTTATTAAACGCTATAAAAGTTTTATTATTAAGTTTTATTCAGCTTTTGATATCAATGAAAAAGCATAGACTGCAAGAATCGAACCAATTAATGGGGCGACAACGAATACCCATAATTCTGAAATAGCCGTCTTGCCAGCAAACAACGCTGGGCCGATACTGCGCGCTGGGTTTACAGATGTACCGGTAAGTGGGATGCCAACAATATGCACAAAAGTTAAAGTTAATCCGATGATTATTCCGGCAACATTGCTTTTACTTTCATCAGAAGTTACGCCTAAAATAACTAAAACAAAAATAAATGTTAGAAGTATTTCTACTAATAATCCTCCACCAAATCTCCCAGCATTAGCCACTCCATTTGATCCCAAGCCGCCGGTAAGATCTGTTATGCCAAAAGACAATAGTATCTTTAATAAAGCCGCCGCCACAATTGCACCTAAAACTTGAGCTACAACATAGCCGCAAAAATCTATACCATTAAGCTTTTTTCTTAAAAACATTGCTAGAGAAACGGCTGGGTTGATATGGCAGCCAGAAATATTGCCAATTACATAAGCCATGGCTACGATGGATAAACCAAAAGCGAAGGCTACAGCTAAATGCCCTCCTTGTGTGGCACAGCCCAAAAATATCGCACTACCGCAGCCCATGAAAACTAAGACCAGTGTTCCTAAAAATTCCGCAAAATATTTTCTCATTTGCTCCATGCTCATAACTCCCCACTTTCTTTTAAATTTTAGTATATAACTCTAAGTATTCTATCATTACTAGGAAAAAAAGACAATACATTTACATTCATTTTATAAAAGAAGCATTATTGACTACAAGTATTTAGTCAAGTATAATAATTTTGTGCGCAGCTAGAAAAATTGATTAGGAGATTAAAACATGCTGAAAGAAGGCATACAAGAAATCATCGAAGCAGGTAAACGATTAGCAACTTATGGTTTGATTCACGCGCATTCCGGCAATATCTCTAGTCGCTTTGACAAGGCAACTTATTTAATAACGGCTTCCGGTGTTTTTAAGGGAGATCTTAGCTCTTCGGATGTGTTGATAATTGATGATAAAGGTTTTCTGACGCTTAACTCAATTAAAGGTAAGCCATCATCTGAAGTAGCAGTGCATATGGCAATATACAAAGAAAACCTTCAGATCGGAGCTATTATTCATGCGCATCCTCCTTATGCTACTGCTTTAGCTTGTGCTGGGAAAGAATTAGATTTAAGTTTGCTTGAGGAGAGCAAGTGTTTTACGGGCCTGGTTCAGCTTTTACCTCGCATAAGTGCCGGTAGTTTGGAATTAGCTCAAGCAGTATCGAAAGTCACTAGCAATGCAAATGCGCTGTTATTAAGAGGGCACGGAGTAATCAGCTGGGGAGCTAATATGGAGCAAGCACTTTGCCGTATGGAAACAATTGAACATATAGCCAAGGTTATGTTAATGACAGAGTTATTTGTTGAGGCAAATAAGCGCCATGTTTAAATGGTATATTATACAATTACCTTTGCGGTTATTTCTAGCCGGGTCGGTTTTATATCTATATTTATTTCAACCTCAGATTCTTATTGCCGCAACAGAGTTTAATCCCGGCAGTAAGTTTGATCCTTTGTATATATTATGGTTACTGCTAATGGTAGATATGCTGCAGAGACTGATTCCGCAAAGCCCCCGCACATTGGCAGGCAAAAAACAATTTGCAGTTTATTATCTGCCGTCTTACGTTAAATGGGAAGAAGATCAATTGCTTGCCTTTAAGCAAAAAGCCAATAAGCAGGCGCTTATAGTTTTGCTATGTTGGTTGTTATGTCATCTTCCGCTGCTACCATTAACAAGGTTAGGTATAATTGGGCCGCCCCAACTAATACTGCTTTCATCTGCTTATTTGGTGGCAGATTTACTGTGTATACTGTTTTTTTGCCCCTTTCAAAAATGGTTTATAAAATGCCGCTGTTGCATGGATTGCCGTATATTCGCTTGGGATCATTTTTTTATGTATACGCCATTGCTGTTCTTCAAGAGTTTTTATTCATATAGTTTATTTTTTACTGCGATGTTGTTGTTTTTAATATGGGAAGTTTCATTTTTTCTCTATCCCGAACGATTTTGGATCGGCAGCAATAGTGCGTTACAGTGTGCTAAATGCAAAGAGAAACTTTGCCGGATAAAAAACAAAAAACTATATGAAACGAAATAATTATTGCGCTATATATTACTCTTATCTTCGTCTGTGGCAGGAAAAGAGCTAAAGACCGTAGAAAACTAGATAATCTATGATAAATTATGTTAGGAGCCGTGCAATGGAGTTTTGGGAAGATAGCTTAAGTAAAAAGCCAACTGTCATGATACAGCGCACTTTAAGATCTGGGCAAAATTTTCATTATGACGGCAATGTGGTAATTATGGGCGATGTTAATCCAGGCGCGGAAATTGTTGCTTCTGGCCATGTTCTGGTTATGGGTTCTTTGCGGGGAATGGTGCACGCCGGTGCAACCGGAGAGGAAAAGGCAACTGTTACGGCACTTTCTCTCGCTCCTACGCAATTACGCATAGCGGCTCATATAACACGCCCTCCGGATGGCAATGGCACATCCCTTGTTAAACAGCCCGAGGTTGCACGCATTAAAAATGATGTTGTTATTATTGAAGAATATCAGCCGCTGCGTTAGCGGAGAGAGGAAGCTTTAAATGGGAACAGTTTTGGTAATTACTTCCGGAAAAGGCGGGGTAGGTAAAACAACTATTACAGCAAATATCGGAACAGGATTGGCTATGTTGGGGAAAAAGGTTGTTATGGTCGATACAGATATTGGCCTGCGCAACCTGGATGTAGTATTGGGGCTAGAAAATCGCATAGTATATGATCTTGTGGATGCCGTACGCGGCAATTGCCGTCTTAAGCAATCGTTAATTAAAGATAAACGCTACGAGAATATGTTTTTGCTGCCGGCGGCTCAAACTAAAGATAAAACCGCAGTTTCTGAAGAGCAAATGAAAGAGCTATGTGCCAGGCTTAAAGAAGAATTCGATTATGTTCTTATAGATTGCCCGGCTGGTATAGAACATGGTTTTAAGAATGCCATAGCGGGTGCGGACGAAGCCATAGTAGTCACTACGCCGGAAGTTTCTGCTGTTCGCGATGCCGATCGTATTGTAGGCCTTTTAGAAGCGGCTGGTTTGCGTCAGCCCAAGCTTATTGTTAATCGTATTCGCTCTGCAATGATTAAAACCGGAGATATGATGAGTGTAGACGATATACTTGAAATATTGGCAATAGAACTATTAGGAATAGTGCCGGAAGATGATATAATAATAATCTCGACAAATCGTGGTGAACCCACGGTAATGGACAATGATTCTCGCCCCGGGCAAGCTTTTCGCAATATTTCCCTTCGTATAACTGGCGAAGAAGTTCCCTTAATGCCCATGGAGCATAAATACGGTTTCATCGGTCGTATTAGATCATTGTTTAGCGGGGAGTAAATGGTGATGCCTATGAATCTTAACGCCTTGATCAACCGATTTTTTGGCCGTGACGATGCAGATACTAGTAAAAGCATAGCAAAAGAACGCCTACGTTTGGTATTGGTTCACGACAGGCTAGATATTTCTGAACAAACTATGAATGCTTTACGGGTAGATCTTCTTAGTGTAATAAGTAAGTATTTTGGCATTGAAGATAGAGAGCTGGAGGTTACTTTTAGCCGCGAAGCAGATGGTGTGGCATTGATAGCCAATATACCTGTTCGCAAACAAAACCCTCTTGCATATGCCACATCTGAAACTTTAGAACAAGAATCTGTAAATGAGGAAAAGACCTCTACTAAAACCTTAAAACAGGATACATAAATATAAATAAAGACAAAATAATTGACTTTATTCATGTTTCAGTGTATTATTATACTTGTTATAGCGTTAAGGATAGTGTTGATTTAAAGGAGAGTTGGCCGAGTCGGTCGAAGGCGCTCGCCTGCTAAGCGAGTATACGGGCAAAAACCTGTATCGAGGGTTCGAATCCCTTGCTCTCCGCCACAATCTGTCCGAAAACTACCTAATTTTAGGTAGTTTTCTGTTATAGTAGTCCTAATTTTACTAGGGCTTTCGCTCGTTTTGCTAATATAAATAAATTGTTGCATGGATTGTGAAAAATATAGGCATATTACTACCCTCTTATTTTTCTATGAGCTTGGCTTACTCTATCATTGCCTATCTTAGTGGCCTATCATTGTATTTCGAGAACGCAAGAATAATTATTGCGTTTGCATTGTTGATGTGGTATACTTTACAAGGATAAAAATTCTATTGGTACAAACGAATGATAATGAAAAGAGGAAGCTGATTTGAGAAAAATAAGTTATAAAAAACTTTGGAAACTCTTGATTGATAAAGACCTAAATAAAAAGACCTTATCAAAGGTGGCGAACATCAGCCAATCTACGCTTACAAAAATGTCCAAAGGCGAAAGTGTAAATATTGAAATGCTTGCCCGGATATGTAATGCGCTTGATTGCGAATTTTACGATATTGTAGAAATGGTTGGAAATGAGAAAGAAATGTCAACACATGAAGGGAGAAACTAAGCATGGCTGAACTGAACACAAAATTATGGGCAGGCGTAGAAATACTTAGTGGCAAAATGGATGTCAGTGAGTATAATAACTTTCTGCTTGGTCTTATATTCTATAAATATCTTTCCGACCAACAGTTACGCGCCGTTTATGAAGAAGAAAACGGGAAGGTTACGGAATACCCCGACAGGGAAACGCAGCTTGCGGGCTTGTCGGAATGGCATAAAGAAGATGCCGATGATGTACGGCAAATAATGTCCACGAAGTTGGGGTACTTCATTGAGCCTAACTATTTATTCTACACTTTGCAAAAGCAAGCAAGCAATTATGAGTTCCAAATATCGGATTTACAAAACGCCTTTATCGATCTTGGTCGGCAAGGGGTGCAATTCACGGGTTTGTTTGATGACGTTGATTTGACCTCGACCAAGTTAGGCTCGAACGCCCAACAGCGCAACGTAACCATTTCGGAAGTCATTAAAACCCTTGACGAAATAGACCTTTTCGGACATGACGGCGATGTAATCGGCGATGCCTACGAATACCTTATAGGGCAGTTTGCCGCAGGCGCGGGCAAAAAGGCGGGCGAATTCTATACGCCGCAAGCGGTGAGCAAAATCATTTCCGAAATCGTTGTAATCGGGCAAGAAGATATTGCACCGTTCCACGTTTATGACCCTGCAATGGGTTCGGGTTCGCTTATGCTTAATATACGCCAGTTTGTCAATAATCCAAGTAAGGTGCATTACCACGGACAGGAATTAAACACCACGACATATAATCTCGCCCGAATGAACCTTATCCTACACAATGTAGAGCAAGCGCAAATGCGCTTGCAAAACGGCGACACGCTCGACGAGGACTGGCCGACTGACGAGCCGTATCTTTTCAACGCCGTTGTAATGAATCCTCCTTATTCAGCGGTTTGGAGTGCAGACCCCAAATTTATGGGTGATGCGCGTTTCGAGCCTTACGGCAAACTTGCGCCAAAATCGAAAGCCGACTTTTCGTTTTTACTTCACGGCTTTTATCATCTTAATGAAAAAGGAACAATGGGAATAGTGCTTCCGCATGGCGTACTGTTCAGAGGTTCTGCCGAAGGAACAATCAGAAAAACCCTGCTTGCTAAGGGTGCGATATGCGCCGTAATCGGTTTGCCGCCAAACATATTTTACGGCACGAGCATACCAACCGTCGTGTTGATTTTGAAAAAAGGTCGTGAGAATAACGGACGCGATGTGCTTTTCATAGACGCATCCAACGATTACGAAAAACAAAAGAATCAAAACAACTTACGCCCGGAAGATATATCTAAAATCATTGAGGCGTACAAGGTTCGCAAGAATATTTCAAAATATGCTCACCTTGCAAGCTATGAGGAAATAGCCAGTAATGATTACAACCTCAACATTCCCCGTTATGTAGACACTTTCGAGGAAGAAGAACAGATCGACATAGTAGCGTTGAGCCGGGAAATAACCGGCCTTAACAGCAAGGTTAAGGAAAGCGAAACCGAATTCTTAAGCTTACTTGATCAGCTTGCCATAACTGACGAAACGAGAGATATTATCGAAGCCACCAAGCGGATTTTTATACAGGAGGTGCAGGAATGAACGAAGAAAGAAATGACCGATTAAACCGTATTGCTATAAAGGGTTTCAAGTCTATCAAGGAATGTGAACTAGCCTTGAAAAACATCAACATACTTGTTGGTGCAAACGGAGCAGGTAAGTCTAATTTCATTTCTATTTTTGAAATGTTAGGAAGAGTACTTGCCCGTGAATTGGCTTTTTACGTTCTGCGTAAAGGCATTAACCCACTTCTGTATAATGGCAAGGAAGCAACGGACAGTATCTTTGCTGAATTTGATTACGGCTCCCTCGTATATTCTTTTGACTTGGAATGGACTGAACAAGACAATCTATATTTCCGTGAAGAACAAGTAACAGTTGATGGAAAAAATGTTTTGGGCGAAGGCGGTTATAGCGAATCACAAGCGATAAACGCCATTCGTAACGCCAGAATCCATGCAGTAACTCCAAAAGATATTATGATTCCGAATTAGCGGGTGTTCCAATTCCACAATACAAGCCCATCGTCATGTATCAAGGCTGAAAATAATGTTGCTGATTGTGAAACATTATTGCATGATGCTTCCAATCTTGCGGCTTTTTTATACCGATTACAAGAAAACCATATCGCAGAATATCAAAAAATCCTCAGAGCGATTCAACGTATTGCGCCTTATTTCAAGGATTTTGAATTGAAGCCAAAAGAGCAAAACAATGAGCAAATTATTTTACGATGGAGGCAAAAGGATTATGACGGCGTACTCATTCCTTCGCAGTTGTCTGATGGGACATTGCGTTTTATTTGCCTTGCGACATTGCTTTTACAGCCGGAAGAATTGCAACCCTCTATAATCGTGATTGATCAGCCGGAACTCGGACTACACCCTTACGCCATGACTATTTTTGCGGAGTTGGTGAAAAAGGTAGCAATAAGAAAGCAAGTCATATTGGCAACACAATCCGCAGAGCTTCTTGACCACTTTGAAGCGGACGATGTAATAGTTGTTGACAGAACCTCTAATGGTTCAGAGTTCAAGCGCCTTGATGCAGAAAAACTGACGGCTTGGTTGGAAGATGACTATTCGCTTGGTGAGCTTTGGAACAAAAATCTCTTCGGGGGGAGGGTCGCACGATGAAGCGTTTGTATATCCTGTGCGAAGGTCAAACCGAAGAAGAATTTGTCAACGCTCTCCTCAAGCCTTATCCTCAAAACGTTGGCGTTTATGCCCAGCCTATTGTATGTACCACAAAGAGAACGCCGATTAAAAAATACAAAGGCGGCGTAACCAGTTTTGCAAAAGTAAAGAAAGAGCTTCAACGGCTGTGCGGCGAACACCCTAACGAACTCGTTACAACGATGTTTGATTTATATGCTTTCCCATACGACGCTCTCGAATTAAAAAATATCCCGACCGATGCTTATGACAAAGCGGAGCATATCGAAAAAGCAATCACAGACGAAATCGGCAACCGCCTCGGAAATATGGTGTTCAGCCTTGTTCTGCATGAGTTTGAGGGGCTTTTATTTTCTGATGTTTCTGCATTTGAAAACATAGCCGATCAAGAAGCTGTTGCGTTTTTGCGTAGAGTTAGAACAGCTGTTGCAACGCCTGAACACATTAACGAATTACCCGAAACCGCACCATCAAAACATATCAAGAGGGTTATTCCCGATTATTCAAAACCCACAGACGGAATAGACGTTGCGGAGCAAATCGGGCTTGATAAAATAGCCGCCGAGTGCTGCCATTTTGCGAACTGGTTAGCTAAACTAACCGCTTGGGCAAAGGAGGGCGCATAATGACGAATGTACCGGAAATCAGGTTTAAGGGCTTTACTGACGCTTGGGAGCAGCGTACATTGGGTGATGTTTGTGGAAACTTCCGAAGTGGCAATTCAATAACTGCCGATAATATATATGAGGTCGGTGAATATCCTGTATATGGAGGCAATGGGCTGAGAGGATATACAGACAGCTACACGCATGAAGGAGATTTTGTTTTAATCGGGCGTCAAGGTGCGCTGTGCGGCAACATCAATATTGCTAAAGGAAAGGTTTACATTTCAGAACACGCTGTTGTGGTCAGTGAAAATGAATTATCCGACATCGGTTATCTCGTACAACTTTTAACAAAGCTCCAGTTAAATCGTTTTTCAGAATCTTCAGCGCAACCGGGGTTATCTGTTGATAAACTTAAAAAAATAGATTCATCAAGCCCCACGAAAGAAGAACAAGCCCGCATCGGCGTGTTCTTCCGCACACTCGACAATACTATCGCCATTTATAAGCGTAAGTTGTACGGTTTGCGGGAATTGAAAAAGGCGTATTTGCAACAAATGTTCCCGCAAGAGGGAGAGGTCGTGCCGCGCTTACGCTTTGAGGGTTTTACAGAGCCGTGGGAGCTAAGGGGTGCAGATGAAGTTTTTTGTACCGTTTCGGATAAGGGGCATAGCCGCTTGCCTGTTTTATCTGCCTCACAAGAGCATGGAATGATATTGCGTAATGAAATCGGCATTGATATAAAACTTGATAGCACCAATGCCACAACATATAAACGTGTGCTACCGGGGCAATTCGTTATTCATCTGCGCTCATTTCAAGGCGGTTTAGCTTATTCAAACATTGAGGGAATTACTTCACCAGCTTACACTATTTTAGATTTTATCGAGAAAGACAAACAAGTCCCTGATTTTTGGATTGATGTTTTAAGGAGCGTAAAATTTATTAAGATGCTTGAAAGCGTTACTTATGGTATAAGGGACGGAAGAAGTATCAGCTTTAATGATTTTTCTATCTTAAAATTGCCCTATCCCTCGCACAATGAACAAGAAGCAATCGGGAAGTTTTTCCGTTCTCTTGACGGCAACATTGGTGAGGTGCAATCTAAAATCGATGCTTTTGCAAAATTAAAATCAGCTTATCTTCAAAAGATGTTCGTATAAAAAAGTAGGTTTCCTATTGGAGGAAACTATGAAAAACCTCTTGTTGCTGAGTTTTAGTTCTCATAATCATGGTAATTGTTGGATAGCCGCCGATTTTTTGTAAAAAATGTGGCAAACGAAGCTATTCATGTAGAAACAATATGTGTTTCCAGCGAGAATATTAGACATTGCACCGGTTGTTTTGGTTGCAATAATGGCGAACTTACATGCATTATGAAAGATGACCTTCATAAATTGAAAAACAATCTTATATTAGCAGAGCAATCGCTCTTATTGCGCCGTTCTTTATTTTTTATGCTCCTTCAGTAATAAAAACTATAATGGATAGACTAGCGGCTTGGGCACTGCATGAAATTGAGATGAGTGTTAATCAGCGCTTAGGGATAGCAAATTCTATGGCTGGGGCAACATTGGAAATTAAAAAGGCTTCTGGAAATTAAAGCCTACAGGAAATTAAAGGCTACAGGAAATTAAAAAGAATGCTCAATTAATGCAATGATTATTTGCGCATTCTTTTATATCTATACAGTAAAGAGTAGTAAAAAATTCATACAACTAAATTTACTACCAACATAGCGCACTTAAGCTCATATGTAAGCAGTAAATTAATATTGCAATAAAAAGCGCAACATAAAGCCTCGCTTCCTTCAAAAAGGAAAAACTCTGCATGCCAAATGTTTCCTATAACAAAAAATATGGTTTGCTTCGTTTAGCATTAATTGATTTTATCGAAAGGGCTATCGGTGTCATAATCAACAAAGGTTCTTACCATACCGTTGATTACGGCGCCAGCATCCACAGATATGGTTGAAGTTGTTATATCCCCCATAAGGTAGGAATTGCTGTTGAACACCGCAGTTTTAGCTACATTGATATTGCCTTTGAGCTTTCCATCTAGCACCAGGCTATCTGCATTTAAGTCGCCGATGATTAGAGATTCGCTATTTATCACCACGCGGCTGTCTGCTTCTAGATTTCCTTTAATATTACAGTTTAGCATGCGTAATTGGTCTCCTTTAATGTTGCCAGAGACTTTACCGCTTACTGTAACATCGCCATCTGCTTCAATATTACCGTCAATTTTGCCTAAAATTTCTACATGCCCGCTGGAGCGAAGCCTTCCGGTTACTGTTGTCCCTTCTGCGATTACAGAAGTTTGCTTGCGAGGTTCCAGCACTACCATTTCGCCGCTTTCAGTAATTTCCGGTGCAACAGAATATCTTGTTGAAGGTGCAGTAGCAATATTTCCTTCGCTTACAAGATCGGCGCTTCCTTCCAGACCAAAAAAGTCTTTAGCTGCCTGCCTTAAATTATCTCTGTTATTCATATTTACCTCCCTAAATTGTTGCGTTAAATCTTTATAATCGGTACACCTTAGAGTGCCTTATTATACTCTTTTACTACCATCTGCGTCGTCTTTTACTATAGGGGCTTATTAATCTCGACAAATGCGGTTAAGATTCCACCATTTAGTCTGGGCCTTATTTCTTCATCTAATACAGTTGGTGGAGTTGGTAGTAAAGAGCAAAAAACGGAACTCTTAAATAATAATAATAGTATAACAAGACTATTATATATGAAAATTTGTTTTATGGCAAGATAATTCTTGCATATTTAATAAAATTCTAGTAATATGTTATTAATATGTGATATTGAGGCTAAATAAATGGTATTAGAAAAAATAATTAGCGCCGTTATCAATATTGCTTTAGCCGTTTCCTTTACGATTTGGCTGCTCATAAGTGCTCCGTTCAATGGCCAACCATCAGTCATTGCGCTTTATTATGTTGCGTTAACAGTCTTTTGGCTATTCCTTATAATCCGCCTATTGTTTAGTCAATGGCAAAAAAACCATGCCGTTTCTTATAAAAGCTATATTGGGCCAAATAATACCATTAGAAAAAAAATGATCTTGCCGACGATAAAAGAAATAGCACCAACTGCCGCTGTTTTACTGAAGCCTCATTATATGCTTGGTTTAGCGGGGATGCTTCTCTTGTTTATTATTAATCATCTGGTTTTGTTTTATCCAATTTATATGGAAAGGCAATTTTACTTTCTAATTAATCTTATCGAAAATTCACATATATCGCGCGAGAGTACGCTGTTTGCTGCTTGTTTAATTAGTGTATTGGCGTTAGCTGGAGCTGTATTGAATCAAAGCCGGGAAATTAAGCAGAACAACCTAGCCTATAATATGCAAAATCTTATTATACACGCACATAGTAAGGCAGCTTTAGATGTAATGCAAATACTTGTTGTTGATGGAGATCAGTTATTTCTTACAATCAATAAACTGGAATACGTTTTGCATGCCAAACCAATAACAGCTTTACGACACCCTCAACAGCAGACACTCTTACGCCTTCTATTAAATTTAAAGTTGGATGGAGATATTCCAATTACAGAGTTTTATGTAAAGAGGCTATCATTGTATGTTGCAGATACAGTAATTGAATGTGATAATACCAGTACTAAATTCTACCCGCTCTTTGCTGCGAACAATAAATTCATTCTAGATTTTTATATATTATGTAATGAAGTACTGCCACAACGGCTGAGCGAGAGATTCATTATAGCAAGCGGCATACGTCTTTATTATTGCTTTTTACTAAAAAACAGTGTCGGTGTTATAACAGAGCTCTATGGTGCTGCTCTTTATGAAAAAGAAACAGCTGCCACAGGCGAGCTTCATTATATTTTGAACGAAAACAAAGGTAACCAATACTATTATTTGTAATGCTACTGTGTTCGGAAATGTCCGATTTTGCTCCACTAATAAACTAAACTAAAATAATGTCCCATACGGGGCATTTTGATTTTTTTTTAGTATTTTTTAAATAATAAGCTAGACATTTTTATAATTATCATATATAATATATTTACTGGCGATTATAAAATATAAATCTGGTCGCTAATACGTTTTTTTTACTTTATTGTGTATTGATAGGCAATAAAAGGGGGGAGTACTATGTTGAGCGAAATTATACCTCGTATTGAGGAGATCATCGGTGACAAGCATAAAGCAGCCAAGGTAGTAGCATTGATCAAGGAATCGGAGCGTGAAGAAAAGAGTTTGCGTTTTCAAAAACAGGTAGAAGGTATTGCTGCCGCCAAGGAGCGGGGGGTTCAATTTGGCCGTCCACTAATGGATTTTCCGAAAAACTTTAGTAAAATTTGTAAAAAACAGCAAGAGGGTCTACTAACGGTAACCGAAGCCAGTCGGGCGTTGAATATCAGCCGGCAGCAGTTCTATCGTTTACGTAAACGTTACGAAGATCATATGCAATAAGCTTCAATTAAAAAAGTAATTACTCTAAAATTTTATGTGAAACACCGTTCATTTTACGGTGCTTAGTTTGATTCGCCAAGTTGCCCAATTTACTAAGACTCTTACAACTCACATATTCTTAGTATTACCGTTTCCAGCAACTCTTTTAAATCTCCTTGACCGCTTTTATATGCTATATCTGCCGCCAGCAGCATCTCTAATACTTTTATTAGCTGGCGCTGAGAAAAAGCACGACTGGCATAAGTACATTTTTCTGTTACATAGGGGTGCAGCCGAAGTTCCTTGGCAATAACGCTTTGGCTGACCCCTATTTTTAACATGTCTTTTACCAGCAGTATATTACGAAACTGAGCAGCCAGTAAACCAAAGATTTTTTGTACATCTTCGCCTTGTTGCAAGAGACGGCGATAATAAGAGCAAGCTTTAGCCGCATTTTTTGCTACCGCAGCATCGGTCAATTCAAATACTGTGAGAAGGCTGCTTTCAGCAACTGTCGCCAGGGCGTCGTTATAGCTTATTTCAGCTTTATCTGCACAATAGAGCATTAATTTATCCGCTTCATTAGCCATTTGGTTAAGATTAACGCAGCTTACACTAATATGGGCAATAGCTCTTTTCTCTACCTTAAAACCCGCGGCTTCAAAGCGCCTAGCTAACCAGGCATCCCTTTCTACTCCCTTCGGAGTGACGCATTCTATAAGACGGCCTTTTTTGTGTATTTGTTGTACTAGTTTACGACGTTTGTCAATGTTTCCACGAACAGTTAAAGCCAAACAAGCGTCGGGGTTGGGTTTCTCTAAGTATACCAATAGAGAATTTAAGCTGTCTTCATTTTCATTTTTAAGGCCGCTATTTTTTGCTGTTGTTTCTAACCAATTAATATTTTTAACCGCTACTAAACGGCGATCGCCAAAAAGGCTGCTTTCTTGAGCCGCCGCTACAGCGGTATATGGATTTATGAGAGTTCCGTCTAGTATCTCTATGCCCCATTCCCCGCCTCCAGGCGATATAGCTTTGATAAGGTTTTGTAAGGATTCCTCTATTAGCCTGCTCTCTTCGCCAAAAATCAAATACACTGGTTTTAGTTTCCCACAATTAATATCGTCTATTAATAGTTGCATAATACCTCCTTCTGCGTTTGCCAGTAAGGGTATTTGTTAACTTAAGCTCACCAGTATGTACTGGCTTGCCAATTCTTACCATCGCTATGTATGGTTATTGCGCCATTTATATCTGTGCGAAAAATAGCGGCATGTTCTTGCCAATATTCTATCACAGATGTGGCAGGATGACCATAAGTATTATTACTTCCTACACTGATAACCACAGCATTTGCTAATAATTGTGCATAGGCATCTTCATCATAAGCATTTTTACTGCCATGATGCGGAATTTTAACTATTTGAGCTGGCGGCAGAATATCTAAATCTCCGAAAGAGGCGTCTCCTGTAAAGATGAAACTGATTATTTTATAGCTAAGTAAAATACTTAAGCTTCCTGCATTGTTTTCTTGTTCATGAAAATATGTATTTACTGGTGGGTTTAAAACGGTTAGTATAATTTCTGGTTCAATATAGAACTGCTGGCCTGCATAAGCTGCTGTTAGTACACTTTTTTGTATATTTGCAAGCTCAAGCATTTTTTCTTGTAGCGGATTATCAAGAAAGGCATCAGTATATAATAGTTTTTTAACTTGCATGTTTTCCAGTACCGTTAGTAAGCCATCGATATGATCGGCATCCGGATGAGTGCTGATCATCACATCAATTTTTTTAATGCCACGATAACGTAAGAATGGTATAAGAACATTTTCGCCGATCTGTCCTGAAGACATTCTACTTCCACCTCCATCTATCAATAGACTTTTACCTTGCGGAGTAATGATCAAAGTTGCATCTCCTTGACCTACATCAATATAAGTAACTTCTAATTGGTTCTTCATTGGCCGGGCTATAGCTGGCGCAAGGGATAGAAGTATTACCAGCATTGTTAATGCAAAGATAAGAGTAAGCCGCGGATGCAAACGTTGTTTAAGATAGTATGGCAGAATAAGAATAGCGGCGAAAAAAATCATTACAGCAAGTAAAGGAGTTTTCCCACTAGCTATATATGCTCCGGGTAAGGAAGCACATACAGAACTTAGCTTCATAAGAGGCTGCATGATAACATTTGCTACAAGAAGGGGCATGGTTGCTAAAGAAACAGAGAAAATAGCCGCCAAAGCCGCAGTAAAGCATAACAATACTATTATTCCTGCGCCAAATACGAAGAGAGGGGAAAGTAGCCAGCCAACAAGAGAGATATTGTAGAAATAATACCCTATAAGCGGCATAATACCGAAAGAAGCCGCCAAGGTTGTGGCAAGTGCTTGAAAGACAGTAAATTTTAGCTGCTTGAGACGTCTTTGAAATGGCTTATGCATAGTATTTTGTTCATCTTGCTCTGTAAGTGGCAGCTTTTTATGACCTAACAGCAATAAACGCATAGTGGGCAGTAAGTAAACCAGACCGCCCACGGCAGCAAAAGAGAGCTGAAAACCGGCGTCGAATAGCCATAATGGTTTATAAAGCAGGCAAATTAATGCTGCCAAAGCAAGGGTGGTCCAAGAATCACTCTTTTCATCCAGTACAGCGGCTATCTGCATTGTTAATGCCATAATAGCCGCACGTATTATGGAAGCAGGCATACCGGTAAGGTGTAAATAAAAAACTAAAAAGCATATGGTAAGCAGCAGACGTTGCCATCGCCGCCGCCTGCCGTGTCCAGCCAGCAATAAGGCAGCAGCTACTACGTAACCTACATGTAGCCCGGAAACTGCAAAGGCATGCAGCACACCGGCAAAAGAGAGAGTGCTTTTTTGCGTAAAGGAGAGATCGCTCTTATCTCCCAGGAAAACTCCCTTCAAGAGAGCGGAATTATCACCGGTAGCTATGTCCATAGCTTGCAGCAACTTTTCTCTTATAGTAATATCGTGAGTTTCCCAGCCATGCAGAGTTTTGACTTCTCCATTATAGTAGCAGCTAACCGAAGCGGCTAAGCCCTGTCTTTTCATATAAGCATCATAATTAAAAGCGCCCGGGTTGCCATAAGGTGTAAAACGCATCACCTCGCCGCGCGCAACTATTATTTCTCCTGCTTTTAATGGCCCGCCATCATAATAAAGAAATATTTGTCCTTGCCAAGGAGAATTATTTACTTCCTTTACCGCAAGTACTAAGCGATAATGACCTTCGCCACGATAAACACTAGCATTATGTACCTGGCCTACTACTAAAGCTTCTTCGCCAGGTTTAAGAGGGAAAGAAGATGCTTGTTTAGTAGCCGTTGCTTCCATAAAACAGCCGAAAGTTAGCGCTGCAGTAAAAAAACAAATGATAGCCAGCCTTCTTATTGGCACATGTAAAATAAAAGATTCGTATAAGTACGATAAATCTCTGTTTGCTTTATATGATATAGAGAAAATCAAGATGCTGATAAAAATCAACAAACCAGTTAGGCAGCCCCATAATAATGGAAGGGGCGCAAAGAAAGAAGAAAGAAGCAAGCCGCTGCAATAAAAAAGCAGTACTTGCACCAGACGCCGCCCGCGTAAAAAAAGTGGAGTAGCAATTCTGTAGCTTAAAATATTACTCCACACCGATCTGATCTTTAATTTTATCATAAGTGGCTTGTCCAATACCGCTGACTTTTTTAATATCTTCTATTTTAGTAAAAGAGCCGTGTTGTGTGCGGTAATCGATAATAGCCTGTGCCTTAGCAGGGCCAATACCGCTCAAACTTTGTAAAGCTGCAAGATTAGCAGTATTGATATTTATAAGAATAGCAATAGAGGAACTTGCTGCTTCGCTTTGCTCACCAGCACCAGGGGTTGCTACACTAAGTGAGCCGGCTGCGCTTTTCGCCAGGGCATCCCAATCTGTTGGTTCATCGTCTAGACGAAAAGGAACCACTACCTCTGCGCTATCGTTGAGTAAAGTAGCTAAATTAATAATATCGGTATTGGCTATTGGCAATAAGACAGCTAAATTAAGCGCATCGGCCACCCGGCTCCCCACAGGCAGTATATATAAACCAGGCTTCTCTACTGCGCCTTTTACATGAACAGCCAGCATGGCTTTTTCTTCTACCTGCAAAACCCGTATTTCTTCTGCTGGTTCGCTTATTATAGGTACATCATTTTGCATCATTGACAGCAATTCGGCAGATGTGCGTTCTAAAGTATGCCGGCGTTCGTTAACGAGCATGCCACCGGCAAAAGATAAGGCTATAATTATTGCTAAAATAAGCAAATAGCTTTTTCCTAGCCTTGGCATAACTTTCCTCCATAAAAAATAACGTATTTGAATGCTCTACTAATCAAATACGTTATTTTTTGTCTTATATTAAGCAGTAATTAGCGTATATGTTCTATTTTAGTCTGGTCCATATTTCATAGCCATCGCTTTTTCTGGTAAAATCGTGATTATTGGAAGCTTCTACAACATGAGCATGAGCCCAATGTCCTGCAATATCACTGAATTTAATGATATTGTTAAGGATATCTGCCGATAAATCAACTAAATCTAGTTTTCTATTTAGCATAGTGTTAACTATTTTAACAACTTCGGCGCGGCTAATATTTTTTTGTGGCCTAAAAGTGCCGTCTTCGGGGTAGCCACTAACCCAGCCTTTGGCATAGGCGGAATTGATTTGAGCTTTTGCCCAGTGGTTTTCAATATCCGGAAATATATTAATGTTTACATCTTCCAGCTTGTCAAATCTTGAAGCTACAGCCGCAAATTCCGCTCTGGTTATATTTCTGCCGGGTCTAAAAGTTCCGTCTTCCGCATAGCCGACTAAAATTTCTATACTAGCCAGATAATTGACTGCCTGCGTATACCAGATATCTTCCGGAACATCAGCGAAAGCGGAGATGCGGGGGGTTGTTTTATCCGGGCTGGTTAAAAGCCGGAAGAAGATCATAGCAACTTCCGCTCTGGTGATAGGGTTATCGGGTTTAACAGTGCCGTCCGGGTAACCGGTAATAAAAGGGATATGATCTGCCGTGAAACCGGCTAAAGGAACATCCGGCTCAATAATGGTTGTTATAGCAGGGCCAACTGTTATAAGAGCCTCCCAAATGGCATATACAGTAATATCTCTGTCTATTGCTGTTGTGCTAATAAACCAAGATCCGGTTCCATTAGACGTGGTATTCCAGCCGGCGAAAGTATAGCCATTGCGCGAAGGGTTAGCGGGCATTAAGCCACCCAGCCCTCCACCGCCACGAGATTTTTCTATGGAAACGGTTTGGCTATAAGGATTACCTTGGTTGCCCATAAAAGTTACTACCCAAACATCGCTGACCGCTCCACCGTTAATAATTTGCTCCCACTGAGCGTAAACAGTTAATGAAGTTAGAACAATTGTTGAAGAGATAAATGGATCGCCTTTACCATCCGCTCTGGTATTCCACCCTAAAAAACGGTAACCTGTTCTCGGCGAAGGGTCTCCGGGCCATTTCTCTTCAGCTCCTAACGAACTTTCACGCGACACTGAACGATTCACAGGACTAGGACAGTTGCTGTAATTATAATTAAATGTAACGGTTAGATCAGTAATAATAGTCCACCGTGCATAAACTGTAATATTTCCTTCAACTTTCGTGTCATTGATAAATAATTTGGCATTATCTTTAGTAGGATTGTCGTACCAACCCATAAAATCATAACCGCTGCGTGAAGGGTCAGGTGGAAAAGTATCTCCAAATATACCTCCCATGCTTATTTCTCTTGTAAAAGAAGAAGGAGAGCCTGGGTAATTATAGTCGAAGGTTACAGTTACTTTTGGCGCGTCTGATAACTTCCACTTAGCGTATACAGTAATTGTTTCGTTCACGATCGTTGTGGGAGTAAAGGCAGTACCTGTACCGTCAGATTTGGTATTCCAGCCCTCGAAGCTATAGCCGTTACGGGTTGGATCTGGGACCATATTTCCTCCAACTGAAGTACCTGCAGCTAGCTCTAATTCTTGAATACGATCGAATCCGCCATTACTGTCGAAATACACTTTTACTTTCTTCACAGGTATTTCCCACTGAGCATAAACTGTGATAGAACCTCTGACCGGCGTTGTGTCTGTAAAAGGATCCCCTGTTCCGTTTACAGAATCATTCCAGCCAGTTAAGACATATCCGCCATCGCGGGTAGGATGAGGCATATCCTTTGCCCCTACTGTTCCTCCGGCAGTTACAGTGCGGGTTTCAGAACCAGGCGGAGAGCCGAAGTTGTAGTTGAAAGTTATGGTATAGGTTGAAGCGCCAACAGCGCTGAAGTTGACCTCTACTGGGTCGCTAAGTAGATACTTTTTATAGTTACCATAGGTGGCGTCATTTCCGCTATAATCATTATCGCCCTTGCTCCGCACATAAACTGTACGGGCTACATTGCCAAAACCGCCGGCGGGTTGGTCAGTTTCGTATCCGCTGGTGGCGCTATATGACCATTCCATGGTAGTTGTGTCATAGTTAGTTATAAATCTGCTGGAATTATTTGCGGCTACATTTGGTTGCGGGCGCTTTACATGCAGCTTGAAAGAGTTAGGATTTTCAACATATGTATCACCGCTACTCGCGGATTTATGGCTGGCAAATAAGAAAAACGAACCATTCCCCAGCCAGGTTGATAGTCTAAGCAGCCCTAGCCCAGTAGCATTTGAGTTGTTTAGAAAATAGAAATTGAACATATTGATGTCAAGTAAATCTGAGCCGTTATTCGGCGTGAAATATAATACTAAAATTGTTTGTGTAGTGCCAGGGGCAATAGATGGTCCATCGATTTCAACATCATCATCATCTTCATGTGATTTATCTTGAGAACCAGCGCTGATAGTTGCTCCTATAAACCTGCCGCTAGCATTATTTTGAATGGCGTTTGAGCCAATCGTATTGAAATTTTTTACTGGCATAGAACAATAGCGTTCGAAATCTGAAAATAAAATATTTAGGTTCCCTTCGAACTTATTTCCATTTGGAGTACAAGGAGATACTCTGCTGTCGAAAGATATTTCTGTAGCTACACCATTGAGTATCAAGGGTTTAGCGTCTGTTCCAGTACTACCGTTTTTGATCATGATCTCAGCTGTTATTAATTTAGTACTAGGATTTTGCGAGAAGACAGCAATATACTGAGTATTTGCATCTGCTACCAAATCGCCGCTCAAGGCGATTAAAGGAAAATCTGTAACCTCAGCAGAAGCTATCTGTACCAGGGCCATTAAAACTAACAGAGCCAATAGAATGGCTAATGCGCCTTTTTTTGATGTTTTTGTTTTCATAGGCTCTCCTTTTCAAAGGAATTCAATTAAGAATTGCGGGTATACATTGTGAGCTTTTTCAAAACTATTTTTTATAATTTTTTGAAGGCGGCGTAGCATACTAGCTAATCAGGCTGTATTTCTCGGCATAGCATCTTGGCTTTACTATAGTTACGCCGCCCTCACATTAAGCTTTAATCAAATTAAAATCTAATTAGGAGAAAATATCGATATCATCCGCTCCGGCATAATCCCAAATATCTCTGTTCCACATTTCCAGTACTCTCATAACGTCTTTACTTTCAATAACGCCGTCTGCATTCAAGTCGCAAGCAGGGTTATATTTGTCATCAAAAACGTCTACGTTCATATCCATCAATTCGATGATCATCATAACGTCTCTGTTTTCAATGAGCAGGTCGCCGTTGCAATCGCCCCACCAGAGATTAAATACACCATTATCTGCCTGGCCAGGCGGTGTGAGTTCGATAATATCGGGGTCGCTGGCGGAAATGGTAATATTCATGGCGCGAGCCAAATAGCCTGGCCTATGAATGTACAGTACATATTGGCCAAAGGGTACATTGGTAATGGTAAATTCACCTTTTTCATCAAGAGGGTTACCGACAACAACAGCTTTGGTGCTTAAAGCGGGATCTGCAGCTGTGCGGAAGGTGGGTCTTAGTTCGACGGTGATGGCATGCATCTCCAGGAAGCCGGTTACACCTAAATCGCTTAAATCATCCACAACCATAGGCCAGACAAAGCCGTGTACCGCACGATAGTTTTTGTCTTTGACAATGGTCGTTACAGGGTCGCTGGGGTCTTTACCCGGTTCGGTTTGAATAGCTTTAATAATATCGCCGGTTTGCGGTTCTTTGCCGGGGGGAACGTCTACAGACCAAGTTTTATCGGGTTTAACTTTGGTTTTAAGCTCGGTGCCGTCTTTCAATATTACGGTAATTTCCGCATCCGGTTCGCCGGTTCCTGTAATAACGGTATCGTCACGATAAACATCGTCGATAGTGGGTACATCGGATTTACCGAAAACATCTCTTTCTTCTTCGTCTTCTACATCTTCTTTCTTTTCGTCGCCGCCATTTTCTTTGCCGGTTACTGTGGCGATATTTTTGATCTTTAAGCCATAAGCGTCTGCTTTAACAGCACACTCAAAGCTGACCACGCGCACTACGCCATAGGGTACGTCATTTTCTATATATACTTGAAGGATTCCATTCTCAAAGGAAGAGAAGGTGGGTTTTTTGCCGTCAAGTAAAATAGTATTGATATTTAGGGTTAATCCGGCTGGGATTTCATCTACTACATAAACATTGGTCCAGATAGATTTTTCGCCTAAATTCCTTATGGTAATGGTGTAGAGGATCACGTCGTTTACATGTGTAGTGCCGTCGGTATGAGTTTTATTTTCAGATACTTTTTTAATATCCGGAATAACAGGTTTCTTATCTTTTACTACTTCTTCAGCAGGTACACTTGGGTCGAGAGTGCCGGTCTTTTGCACGGCTTTAACAATATCTCCTACCACAAGGTTGATGGATGTAGGTACATCAACGGACCAGGTTGAATCTGCTGCTACCGTGGCAGTTGCCGTAGTTGTGCTGTTGGGGAAAGTAACTGTGATAGTGCTGCCTACTACGCCATGGCCGGAAACTTTTCTGTCGCCTGCATTAATTTCGTCAAAGGTGGGAGGAATCGAGCGGTCTATTACCGGCGGTTTTGGATCATCAATAATGTCTTTATCCCCAACCTTAGCGGTATTCTGGAAAGATTTGCCATAAGCTGTTTCATTGATCACCGTGCGGAATGTCACTATTTTTTCTTCGCCACTTTCCAGGTTGCCCAGGGCTACTGTTAGAGTATGGGTCGCCGGATTGTAAGTTGCTGCGGAACCTGCTGCCACACCATTGATCATTACACTGTTGGCCACGAAATCTACTTCAGTGGGCAGGGCATCTACTATCGGTATATTCACCAAGAGAGATTTGGCAGGGCCGCTATTCTTGGCGGTAATGGTATATTCTATGGTATCGCCCACGCGCAGAGTTCCGTCTTGCCTGGTTATATTGGCGGAAGTCTTTTTAGCATCTAAAACACCATCCGGCCTGCCTAAAACGGTTGTTTCCACCGCTATGCTGGGTTCGAGATCCCCGGTTTTTTGCACGGCAGTAACTTTTTGTCCGGCTTCAAGATTTTTCCCAGTTGGTACATCTACCGACCATGTACCGTTGGCTGCTACCGTAGCAGTAAGGGTGCTGTTATCGGGCAGGGTTACGGTTATCTGAGAACCGGCTACGCCAGTACCGGTAATAGTCCTATCTCCGGCAGTAATAGGATCGATAGTAGGCGGCTGAGAACGGTCTACAACTTTGGGGTCGCCTGGTTCGGTAACAGTAATATCTTTATCATCGTCGCCGTCTTTGCCGCTTACAGAAACGCTATTCTTAATAGAGGCGCCATAAGCATCGGCGTTAACGGTAACTTTGAAGGTAACAACTTTTTGTGCTCCGCCGATGATATTGCCCACAGGTACGGTCAGCTTTCCAGCGCTGAAAACATAGCCTGTGCCGGGAGAAAGGGGCGTGCCATCTAAAGTAACTTCCGCGGCAAAGGTGACGCCAGCCGGTAAAGTATCTTCGATCTTTACATCGGTCCAGTTGGAATACTGATCGCCGGCATTTTTAGCGGTAATGGTATACAAAAGTGTATCGCCAACATGAATTCTCCCGTCTGTACTGGTGAGGTTTTGAGCGGTTTTGGTAGCTTGCGGAACAACATCGGTTCTGGTTGGCGGGAAGATAACAGCTACGGGTTCGCTGGCTAAATATTTTTTGTAGTTCCCGTATACAGCATCATTGCCGCTGTATGCAGTTTCCCGATAGCGCACATATATGGTATGCGCTTCGTCTTTGATGGTGGGCGCGCCCGCAGTATAGGGGCCGGCCGCATCATAGGACCATTCCATGGTAGCATTATTATAACCGACTATGGCGCGCGGGGGGTCTGTTTTAGCGCTTAGGCCTACCGGCGGCGCTTGCACCACATGTAATTTGAAGGATTGGGATATAAGAGTTGCGGGGGTGAGCTTATTAACTATATAAGTATCTCCGCTATTGGTAGATCTTCTGTCGCCCACTAAGAAGAAAGTACCGTTGCCCAGCCAGTTCGAGAGGCGTATCAGCCTTAAGCCGGGGGCATTGGTATTATTAAGGAAATCGAAGCGGAACATATCCAGGTCGAGCACATCTGTGCCATTGGTGGACATGAAATACACTTGCGCTACTGTTACAGTAGCACCGGGAGCTATAGAAATTATGTCTTTTTCGTTTTCCGCAGTAATAGTTGCACCTATATATCTGCCGGCTGTATTATTTTGGAAAGCGTTAGAGCCAATAGTTTTAAAGCCTGTAATGGGAGTATTGCAATACTTTCTAAACTCAACATCTGAAAGAACTTGAACACCACTGTACATACGGGAGGCATCGTAAGGATGGTTATCGCCGTCGATCAGCGGATTATAGCGATAAAGCGATACTCTGCTGTCAAAAGACATTTCGAAAGCAACGCCGCTAATAATAAGGGGCCTGGCTGTAGCTCCGCTGGTACCGTTAGTGATCTTTAGGGTGGCTGTTATGAATTTAGTAGCCGGGTCTTGAGCATATTCAATTACATATTGCGTATTGGCGTCTGCAACTAAATCGCCATTTAAAGCGATAAGGGGAAAATCAGCTTTTTCCGCCGCAGATGCTACCGTAAATATGGCCAGTGTTAAGATCATAGCTAACAAGACGGTGAAGGCAAGTTTGAATTTCTTGGGTTGTTTCATTAAGTGTCACTCCTTATAATTTTAAATATTTTTTTACTATCCTTTGTTCTTTCCCTTGTATAGGTATAGCAAGGGAAAGTATAAAATCTGGATATCTGATTTGAAAGCATTCCTCCTTTCATAAACCGGAAGCACCTAGCTAATAAACTAGCTCTTCCATGATTTTTATTGATTTTTAGACGAACACGCGCGTTGCATACAAAGCGTTCTACCAAACGGCGGAGCATCCCAAAGATAAATTCAAATTTACGGAGCCTCCTCAAGAGTTTGACGCGCTGCTCATCCTGTTTCACACAGTAAATTGAGGGTCAATCATTAAACCGGGAGCTTGATCCTGATTTTGCGTTAAGGATCAAGCCTATAAGAGAGTTTAAGAAAATACATCGATATCTTCCGCACCGGGATAATCCCAAATAATACGCATCCACATTTGATAAATAATCATCACGTCTTTGCCTTCTATTAAGCCGTCTGCATTAAAATCGCAAGCCGGATTATAGCGTTGATCGAATATATCTACTTGCTCGGCCAGTAATTCCATAACCATCATTAAATCCTTGCCGTCAATACTTAAGTCTCCGTTGCTGTCGCCTGCCCAGAGATTGAAAATACCGGCATCCATAGAGCCCGGAGGAGCTAATAAAATCTCGGTGGGGTCTGTATTGGTAATAGAGACTTTCATGGCCCTTACTATATATCCGGGGCGGTGAATATATAGTATATAATTGCCCGGTTCAACATCTGTGAAAGTAAATTTACCTAAGCCGTCTTGATCCTGTAAAACTGCCACAGTGCGCAAAGGCGCCGGAGCTGGTGTTAGGAAGGTGGATCTTAATTCGACAATGACCTTATGCATGTCCAAAAAGCCGATTACGCCTAAATTGCTTAAATCATTGGTGGCTAGAGGATAAACATAGCCGGTTATATTGTGACCGCTTTTCTCCCACACGGCGTACAGGTATTTATCGCTATTGCCAATATTAAATAAATCTCCCGGTTGAAATTCTGGTATAGTAGCCGTTTTCTCCTGGGCCCAGCCAAGGAATCGATGATTGAGCAGAGTTGGTATAATATTGCTAAGAGGAGCGGAAGTATTGGTGGCTATTGGTTGAGAAGGAGGCTCGCCGTTACCGCCATTTGCATCGTAATAAAGGGTATAGTAATCGTCATCCCAAATAGCCGAATCTACCCAAAGCGCCGGATATACCAACCCGCTTTGCTGAGCTGCGGAATAGTTTATATAAAACTGAAAGGCAATACCGGTGTAGCCTAAATTGCCCGCTGTAGTGCCTGCCGGCCCGGTATAGTCGCCCGGGCTGCGCAACCAGGCGCCGTACACGTAACTGCCGTTAATGCCTGGTATGGTGATTTTGGCAAAGTTGGCTGTTGCTATACTATTGCTGGGCGCCGTTTCGGGGCTTTGGTTTCTAAGAAAATGAAAGGTCGAGCAAAAATTAGCCGATTCTGTATAACTTAAGGCGAATGAGACATCATTGCCATAAGGTAAATATACTTCGCTAGGCCTGCTTAACCCATTTGTTAAGCTTGCTACTGTACTGGCGGTGCCCGGAGTAGTAAGCGCATTGTTCTGCATGGTATACTTACGCATGCGGGCATTTGTTGGTAAATTATCGCCGGTAGCCGGGGCAGAGCCGTTGAACCAAGCATTGATGGCGTTACGTACATTTGATGTGGCATAGTTATTGGTTGCCCCATATGAAGAGGTAAACTGCCACGCCGGATCTCCATAACGCCCACTGCCGGCATATATATTGAGGTAACTGGAGCGGACTATTAGGGAATATTTACCGTATCTGGCAATTTCGACCCAGTTGACTACATCGCCGCTTTTGTCTTTCGTTAAAATTCTGCCGTTTACGCCTCCGGGCAGATCCATTTCGATCTTCCACACTGCATATAGTTTAATATTGCTACCGAGGAATATTGTGCCACCCGGCTGATAATCTGCTTTAGTAGCGCCCATAGTAGTTGACCAGCCCAAAAACATATAATCTTCAAGAGTTGGCACTATGGTGCTGATGGTTAGATAAGAATTGGCAGGCGCTGTTTGTGGGGGAGGCGCACCTACGCCGCCGTTAGCGTCGTAAGAAAGGG